>Ga0315338_1001990_pt1 | contig 22359 bp, 22 predicted proteins | sample ASW8metaG_FD_204518 | JGI IMG/M metagenome (GOLD analysis project Ga0315338, IMG submission 204518) | Ammonia-oxidizing marine archaeal communities from Monterey Bay, California, United States - ASW #8 | ecosystem: Environmental > Aquatic > Marine > Coastal | place: USA: California | collected... | reverse complement strand
GGGGAGGGAGTTTCAGGCACTCGGTGAGCAGGCTGTGAGTCTGCTGGCGACTCAGACCTGGCCCCAGGACAGCCGTGACTGGCCCCCAGAGGCCTGTTACAACGCCTGGCGCGCCAGCGATCAGGACTCCAGCAGAGGGAAAAGAGGTGCCACCGCACCGAACATACCCGGAAACCGGAAGAGAGTCGCGTCGCCCTTACGAATGCGATGGATGACATCAGGGGTCAGCAATCGACTGGTATCATCGAAAAGATCCGCAGCCGGCCCGGCAGCGTAGCTGCCCTCTGCCCTGGCCGCCGTCTGGGCGGCGGCCACCTCGGAGTCTTCCCCCACCGATCTTGCCATTTGGGCGAACAGCTCCTGCAGCCGGGTGCCGGCCAGAGCCTTGTCCAACCCCATTGTCTCAAAGGCTGCCGTCGTCTGTCGCAGGCGGGCAGCCGGATCGGACGGCACGGCCTGGCCCAAGGCTGACAGTGGCGTTGCATGGCCAAACAGCGGCGATCGATCCTCGGTCTGGAAGGCTACCAGCACCCGGCCTCCTCGTCGGGGCCTGCCCCGGAAGCGAACGAAGACACCAGGCTCCACGAGGATCGTCTCCCCCTCGGCCACGACTCGAGTATGACGGCCGCCGGGCCCCAGCGTGTCGACCCAGGCCTGTTCGGCATGAAGAACTCGCACATGTTCCAGGGGCCGACCATCGATGCCGCAGCGACCGAAGGGTACAGAGATCCCGACCTCCCCTCTATGGCCATTCGGCCCAACAGGTCCTCCCACATGCAGTTCCAGTTCACGAGCCAGCGCCTTTGCCTCGTCGGCAGCCGTCACATCCACCGGTTCGAAGCCGCCGGGCACCTCGCGTGCCCGAAAGAGCACGGCATAACCGAATAGCCGTGTCCGCAGAATGGCTTCCTGGCGAGCCGCCCACGGCATCCCCATCAGCAGAGTCGGTCAGCGTTCTCGGCCACCTTGCGAAACGCCTCGACAAACCTGTCGATGATCGCTGGTCGATGGTGTTTGAACCACGGGATCGAGTAACATCGCTCAGGCAGGGTCTCGGTCACAGGCAGGCTGCCTGCAGGCTGCCGTAAATCCCTGTCGGAGAAGGCGATTCGCGTTGGCTTTCCGTCTCCGAACACGTCGTAGTCGTTGAGCATGGGATGGGTGTGCATGAGGGTGTTAGCACCTGGACGCAGCTGGCACCCGGATCCCTCGATCTCGGCGTTGACCGCATCGCAGAACCGGGCCACCGGCAGATCGCCCAGTTCTTCAGCGACATACAGCCCCTTGGCTGCGTACCAGCCGCCCATGGTGCTGCCCGAGTCTGCAGCCGGTCGATGGGGACGGATCCCCGGAACCCCCTCCAATTGATCCCAGAAATGGTTCATTGCCCGCTGAATCTCGGCCACCCTGACATCGTAGTGCCGCAGCTGTACCCGGCCCATGGCGGAACTCAGCTGGTGCATCCGGTACTTGTAGCCACCGACGGGCATTCCCTTCAGGTGGTTGAAGTCCGGATTTTCCAGGCCAGGAATTCGCTCGTAGTGTCCGAAGGCGGCGGCACGCTCAAAGATGTCGTCGTCGTCGGTGACCAGAAAGCCCCCTTCGCCACAGGCGAGAGATTTGCCTGACATGATCGACATGGCCCCCACGTCCCCAATCGTGCCCAGGAGCCGCCCCTTGTAGAGACCCCCCTGAGCGTGAGAGACGTCCTCCACGACCTTCAAACCGTGTTTACCGGCGATCTCCATGAGGGGATCCATGTCTGTCGGATATCCTGAATAGTGCACCGGAACGATCGCCTTCGTGTGCTCTGTGATGTGCCGCTCGATGTCGGCCGGGTCCAAGCACAGACTGTGAGGCTCCATCTCGGCGAAGACGACCGTCGCCCCCAGGGAAAAGACTTGCAGCGATGTCCCCCAGTAGGTCATGCTCTGGGCGATCACCTCGTCTCCCCGGCGCACTCCACACGCCCATAGCGCCGCCTGAATCGCGGCGGTCCCCGTGCTGTGACAAAGGGCGTGGCGTACATCGAAGTATGAGCTCAGGTCGGCCTCGAATTTGTGCGTCACGTCAGTAGCTGACATAGCACCCCTCCGCAGCACTTCGAGCACAGCCTCCTCATCCTCCTGAGTGACGATGGGCCACGTGAACAAGTCCCCCACGTCCTCCGTCACAGCCTTCGTCCCGCCCTGAATCGCCAACCCGACACGCTGAGCCGTCGCCGTCATCCGATCACCTCTTTCTTGATGGGTTGCTGCTGCCAGCCTCTACAGGGCCGCTCGATTGCCCAGTTTCTTCAGTTGGGACACGGAGGGCAACTGGTTGTGCTCCCAGACCCGTTGGATGATCCCGTCTTCGATGTAAGCAAGGCGTGGATACCCATGCTGCCAGGTGAGGCGCATGAAATCCGAACCCGAGATAGTAGCGATCGCATAACGCGGCCGCATCTGCCGGATGAAGCCGGTCAGAAACGGCGAATCCTGGGGGAATTCGTTGAGTGCCACGATTTGTGGAACGCCGGGTGTATCGGCCCAGTCGTTGAGCTTCGGCACGACATTCTTGCAGTGGATGCAACGAGGGCTGAAAAGCTCTAATAAGTAGGCGCCCTCCATGAGATCGATGTCATCCACACCTTTGAGCTCAAGACCCGTGAGGCGCACACCAGGTTTCAGGTCGGAGCTGCTGATACGGTCGGATTCGGGGGCGAACCTGAGCACGAGCAAGCCGAGAGTGAGCGCACCGGCACCGACCACAACACTCCGTGCGGGGCGCCATGAGGATGCCGCCCAACGAACCGTCCCCCAGCGCCAGGCGGCCAGCAGAAAGGCCAGCATGAACACGTCCTCCACCATGGCCTCACCCGGTGTGCGTTCCGTCAGCGCGCCGAAGCAGCCGCAGTCGATATGCGCCTCTTTCTGCCAGGCCAGGGCGGTGATCCCGATGAAGAAGACCATCATCGCAGTGGCAGCGGGCATGATGACCCGGGGTCGCCAGCCGACGATGAGCGCCGCACCGACGAGAACCTCGAGAGGCGCCAGCACAAGAGCCAGGCGACCCAGCTGCGGCCACACCTCGCGACTCGCTTCGAGGAGCTCGACGTAGGAGATGGCCTCCCAGTAGAAGACGACGGGGTCAAAGGACTTGGCGACACCGGCAACGACGAAGATCAGCCCCATCAGAATGCGGGCGACGGCACCAACACTCGCCAGAGCGCCGGAAGATGTGGTGTGGCTTTCTTTCATGGATACTCCCTTCAGCAATGAGAATCTGAGCATTGTCCTCTGCCGCCACAATCCCGGGCATGGCCTCCCGCGGAGGGTGGATGGCGCCATCGGCAAACGGCAGCCATCTTTGCTGCAGTTAACAGCCACATCCTAACTCTGGATGTGGATACATATGTGGGGGCAGGTCACATTACTGGAGATCAATCTCATGAAAGCTCTTGCGATTTTTCAGACCGCGCTGGTGATGGCCTGCCTGGCGAGTCCGGCAGCTGGCCAGGGTATGCCCGAGAACATCCGACAGCAGATCGACCAGCATTTGATCGGCCGCTGGTCGAGTCAGCTGGATTTTGATGAAAAAACGACCTCGGAGAGCTTCACCTACAGGTGGGCCAACGCCAAGAAGAAAAACAGCCTGCTGTTTTCCCTGACCACGGAAGGCTACACACAGACGCAAATCGGGTTCTGGGATGCCGAGAAAAAGCACTTTGTCTTCCAGGCCCAGACGTCCCGCGGCGATCACTTCGTGACCGTGTTTGACAAGTTCGCAGAGGGCAAATGGAGCGGGCACGGCAGTGGTATTTTCGATGGGAAGGTCTGGGACTCCGCTGCCGCGCTCTCCTGGCCCGATGCGAACAGCCTCCATTACGAGGACCTCACCGATGGCAAGCCGTGGGTCTCCAAAGCCACGCGGGTGGCGAAAAGCCAACCGGCCGGGAACTTCGACGCGAAGAAAATCCTCGCAGAGGTGGAAGCTGTCCTGCGACAATGGGAAGCGGCGTTCAATGCCCATGATGCAGTCGCCTTGTCAAAGCTGTACGACGTAAAGACCGACGTCATCTATGATGATGATGTCCACCACCGCGGCAGAAAAGCAATGCAGCAGCACTTTGCAGAACTTTTTGGCAAACAATCGAAAGTCCAACAAACGATCACCGACGTGGAACGCAAGGTGCTCTCGCGCCGAGTCGTCATCGGTACCGGGGTCTGGAAAATAGTGGGCGACAGCGACCCCACTCACCCGACCCGAGGCAGGTACTCCTGCACGTGGATGAAGAAGAAAGGAAAGTGGTTGATCGTGCACGACCGCTCGTGGGGCGTCCCGGAAAAAAAATAGTCTTTCCCAAGACATCTGGCGGATAGGCGCGATAAGGCGCCATTATGGTGAGTCTGGTGCCTGCCTGGCAAGCAGAATGTGACGCACGTCGCCAGTCGATGGCCCTTGGGCTGGGTAGGATCATGCCGACGACATGCTGAAGCGTCGCGTTGCGGCAATCGCGTGGCGCGTGGGCACCAATGCCGATGAGCAGGGCGAGAAGAACACCACGGCGAGTCCCTAAGCCACGCGGACCCTCGGTGTTTCAGAGTGACCTGCTACCAACTGAAACACCGGCCGACCTCACAGCGCATTGGGATATCGGCCACCCGCACCGGTAGTCATCAAACCGAAGTTAACAGCCACATCCTAACTCTGGATGTGGATACATATGTGGGGGCAGGTCAGCCGAGCCGGGCCAGCGCCTGATCGTCGGTCAGAACCATGCCACCCTCCCCCCCGGAGGAGGTGATAACCTTCGTCGCATAGAACGAACACACCGCGGCGGCGCCCAGGTCCGGCCGCGAATGGGAAATCGTGGATTCCCAGGGTTTCACCATCACCATCTACGGTGCCCCTCCCGGCTCAGGTACTGAAGAACGCACACACCTGATCGGCCACATGATCTACCAGATCGTCGGCCAGCTCGGGGAAGATAGGCAGGCTGAGGATCCGGCGGCATGCTGCCTCGCTGACCGGGAAGTCTCCCTCTTGATGTCCGAGGAAGGCATAGGCGTCGGTCAGGTGCAGAGGTGTGGGGTACATCACAACAGAGGTGACGCCAGTCGCCCGCAGATGCGCGCAAAGCGCATCACGGCGCTGCGTGCGCACCGTATACAGGTGGTAGACATGCCGGGCGCCCTCAGCCTCGGTGGGCAATTGCAGGTCACCTACACCCTCCAGCCGTTCGCGGTAACGCTCAGCGATCTGTCGGCGGCGCTCGTTCCAGCCCTCCAGGTGGGGCAGTTTGACGTTGAGCACCGCTCCCTGCAACCCGTCCATGCGGTTGTTGTAACCCAATTCGTCATAGTGGAACTTGGGGCCAGACAACGGCATGCCATGGTTGCGCAACGACCGCAGGCGCCTGGCGAGGGCCTCATCGTTGGTCGTGATGCCGCCGGCGTCGCCGTAGGCGCCGAGGTTCTTACCTGGGTAGAAGGAGAAGCACGCGGCCCGACCCATCGCTCCCGCGGTGACGTTGCCGCGACATGCGCCCTGTGCCTGGGCGGCGTCCTCTACCGTGTCGAGTCCGCGCCGGGCGGCGATCTCTAGCAGCGCCTCCATATTGGCGGGATGACCGTAGATATGCACTGGCAGGATCACCTTCGTGCGCTCGGTGATCGCCGCCTCCACGAGGGTCGGATCGAGACAGAGTTGGTCTTCTTCGGCGTCGACGAACACCGGACGAGCGCCCACGTGGCAGATCGCTTCCGTAGTGGCGCCGAAGGTGTACGGCGTGGTGATCACCTCGTCGCCGGCGCCGACGTCGAGGCCACGCAGGGTCAGTACGATAGCATCGGTACCGTTGCTGACACCGATGCAGTGATCGACGTCGCAGAAGCGGGCAAAAGCCTCTTCAAAGGCGGCCACTTTCGGCCCCAGGATGAAGCCGCAGGAAGCCACGACCTCGGCCAGGGCGGCCTCGATCTCCTCGCGGATCGTGGCGTGTTGCAGCAACAGGTCGTTCATGGGCACCTGCACGACGGCAGGCGCGGTTGTAGCGGTCATTGTCTCTCCTACAAGATGAAGTGCCGCAGAGGAACGAACCCCTCGGCGTAGGTCACACGTCCTTGGATACCGCGAAAGTGGGCGGCGGACTGAGCAATGTCGACGATCGTCATCGCCTGGATATTCGTCTTCTGCACCTGCGAGGCCTTGGCCTCAAGGGCGCCCAGCTTCTGGTGTATGACGGAACCGATGTCGACAAATACCGTGGGTAGGAACTGCTGCGAAGACAAGGCCTCGAAAAACAGAAGATTTGGCAGACCGTGTCCGGCTCCACCTAGCGCACAACTTCCTCGATCTTCATGATCGACTCGCGAGGCACTCGATCCGTGTGTCCGCATGACCGCCGAAGAACACATCCCTGGCGCCGATGATCTTGGCCGCCTCGAGGTGTTCGCTGGAGCGCATGTCGGCCTCGCCCCCCCGCGGAGCCGTCGGTGATGATCATCATGTGTCATCGCCACGCTGGGCATGTTTGATCAGAGTGCCGGCACACCCTAACTCAAGGTCGCATAGATGGGCGCCGATGGCCAGAATCTTCACGTCGTCATACCTGCTTCAGTCGCTCCCCTGTTCGCCCCAAGGCCGCCGGCCCGCGCGCAGAATGTCGCGACTTTCGGATCCGCAGTTGAGGACGAGATCGAGGGCGGAAAGATGCGATGCGAAATCGCCGAAGAGCTACGGATAGGTTGCCGGGACGTAATTCTGGAAGATAACCTCGATACCCGCTGCGGAGAAACGTTCCAGATCCAGGTAATTCCGCTCTTCCGTGTGGGACAGGTACGCCTATGCGCCCACATGGCGGCAGATCTCCACCAGACGTTGGGTGGGTTCCTGTTCGATGATCGGCAAATCCGACGCCCAGCGGTTCTCGGTGTCGATCCGCAGACGACTGGAGAGCCAGTCGATGGTCACTCCGTTAATATCTCGTAGAAGGGTTCCCGTCTCCGCATACAGGGCGTCGAGAGAGGCCTCTTCGGCCTCCCACGCCTGGGCCCGTCGGCAGTTGGTCACCAACGCCTGTTTGTGCTTATGTCGCCAGGGCGCATCATCATTGACGACCACCTCGTCGATGCGGGCAGGAAAACGGAACCGGACAGGAACCGTCAGCCATTGCGGTCCCTGTGCGGTCTTGAGGCCGTTCTGGTTCTGCCACTCGTTCTTCTTTTGCTGTATGGTGTCGAGCCGGACGGACAGATCCGTCTGGTCCATCTTGTCAAAGTATCCGAGCCAGGGCATGAACTGGGCTAGTGGATCGTCACCAACATCCGTCACCCGGCTCCGCGTACGAAGATCGGGTTCGAAGTCAGCATCGACGTGCGACTGCGCACCAGAAGGCGGTAGTAGCAACGACTGCCGCGTTCCAATCGCGTCTCGATATGCTCCACTTGCAAGGGCGTGACACCGCTGATGACGGCAACTACATCCACTCGCCCTTCCATGTCGCCCCGCACGAGGCGAAGATCGACAGCCTCGGCAGCACCGTTCACCTTGTCGACGACGGTCGATATCGTCCACGGCCCGCCCGCCGTCGACACCATCTGCCCCGACACGGCGGCGCCGGCGTCGGTGATCACCATCCAACGCTTCAGTTGCAGAGCCTCATCGCCGCCGCGCACGGCGTAGGCCCTACCCCGGGCCAGCGCTTCGAGTACGCCTCGGCGGCTGCGCTCCTCGACAAACAGCACGGTCTGGATGTCGTGGATCCGCCCACCCGGCTCGTTCCGTTGATAGTCAATCTCCCCCGTCCCCCACACCGGGCGCGCACGGTCTCCGCGCAGATAGTCTATCAGCGTCCGGTCCCACTCCCGTCCCGGCTCTGTCGCGGTGATGTGATCACCATAGAGGGCAGCGAAACCGGAGTAGCGCCTGGTGCCGACCAGGTCACCTGCATGCCGCGGCGTGTCGCTGAGCACCTGCGCCACGCCGGCGACGCTACGCGGCGGGATCGTCGAGGCACCTTCCGGATGTGCCCAGAAGGCAAGACCACCGGCGGCGGCGACGGCATCTATCCAAGCCTGGTACGGTCGCATGCCGGCGTCGACATACGGATCGAATCGTGGGGTGCGGAAATCGCTCAGGGCGCCATCGACGAGGAACAGCAGGCACGACGCACCGATGAGGAGGCGGACGAGGGTGCCGTGCAGGAGTCGACCAAGCCACACGGCGTAGAACAGACCCAGTACCGGCCACAGCATGCGCAGGATACTCTGGCCATCCTGCTGCAGCCATATCCCCTCGCCACCCAGAATTGGCAGCGCCCGATAGGCGGCAGCATCGTCGAGACCGATGGCGAGCAGGTGCTTGTTCCAGCCTCTCACCGTCCATCGACGCGCCGCCCAGTCCACGTCCCACGTGTAGTATGGCGCCGACTCCACTCCATCCAGAATGATGAGATCTTCGAAGCTGGCGTCGACACGGCGCACCTCGTCCAGGTACGCCTCGAGTGTGTCGTCGACAAGCAACGACCGGCGCGACTCCGACATCCGCAGCAGTCGTCGCCACGGCGGCAGGCCAAAGGAGACCCGGAGCAGGTCATCGTCGGTGACGACGAGAACGTCGATACCTCGCTCTCGCGCCTGCTCAGCGATGTCGCGCAGGGATTCGTCCCCCGTGCTGTACGTCGTGTGAATGTGGATCGCGGCGCGTAGCGGCAAATAATTCGGTGGCGAATGGGGGTCGGTCTGGCCGTCCACCACCGCCGCCGAGGTTACCCACAGCACGAAAGGGAACAGCACCCTAAGCAACAACTGCCTTGCTCCCGGGCTCAGAAGTTCCCGCCAACCGCGTGTAGAGAGCGCTCAGCTTCTGCACCATGGGTTTGCTGCTGTAAGCTCGGGCCCGCTGGGCGGCCTGCTCTCCCAGGCGCCACCGCAGGTCGACGTTGGCGGCGACGCCGCAGGGTAGCGGCCAGTCGCGGCGGGACGCGAGGCGGCACGAGCAGGCCTTCCACATCGTCGGAAATCAACTCCGGAATGCCGCCAACGATTGTGGCCACCACAGGCAGCGAAGGTACATCGCCTCCACCAGAGCTTTGCCCATGCATTCGTTGTGCGAAGCAGGGCGCCCCCCAGCAGGTATGGCGCGACGGTGAGTAGGAATGACAGCGCCAGGCAGATGACGGCGATCGCCGCAAACAGGGTCCACGGCTCGCCGGAGACTCCTTGTCTGCCCAGGCCTTGGGTCGATGAGGAGGAGGACAGCAGGTTCATCTCTTGCGTCTTCGGTCAGCATGGGGCCACCGACATTGGAACCGGGAGGCCGGGTGGGACAAAGACGAGGGGGATTGTATGTATGTCAGGGCCGTGTCGACAGGGATCGACACGATCTACACCCAAGTACAACGCTACACAAAGGTATCGTCGGTGGCGCCGACTCGAGTCATCTGAGCCAATCGATATTCAGGCGCCACTGCGATCGCTTCGCGATGGGCGGCGCCAATCGGGTGTCCACTGATGTCCGGGAGATCTGGCGCCTCGCCACGCCAATCGCAAGCGATTGGCACCGGGACTAGACGAAGGTATCATTGGATTCGCCGCGTACAATCGTCACCTGGCCCTGCTCTTCGAGCTGGCGCACCTGCTGCACGATACGCAACTGGACTTCCTCGACCTCGCTGAGGCGCATGGGGCCGAGGAACTCCATCTCTTCCGAGATGAAGGTGCGCACGCGCTCGGACATGTTGCCGAGGATCTTGTCTTTCAGCTCTTCTTCTGCCGCCTTGAGGGCGATGACCAGATCCTTTTGATCGACCTCGCGCAGCAGGATCTGTAACTCGCGGTCGGTGAGCTTGTTGATGTCAGCGAAGGTGAACATCAGGTTGCGCACCGACTCGGCCACTTCCGGATCCTGAGCGTCCATCTGGTCGAGGACGTTTTTCTCTACCGAAGAGCCGGTGAGGTTGAGGATGTCGGCAACGACCCCCGGTCCACCGACATCCTGGTTGCCGCCGAGGATATCGCGCAGGCTGGTTTCCAGGGCCTCCTCGATCTCTTTCAGGACTGCCGGAGTGATGTTCTCCATGGTGGCGATGCGGTAGGCCACGTCGACTTGCTGGCGCTCAGGCAGCTGCGCCATGATGCCCGCACCCTGCGCGGCATCGAGCTGCGACAGGATCAGGGCGATGGTCTGCGGGTGCTCGTGGCTGATAAAGGGCGCCACCTGCTCCGGAGCGACATTCTTGAGCATGTAGAAACCGGAGGACACGGTGCTTTGCACTCGGTCGAGGATTTCCTGCGCTTTGCGCGGCCCCACGGCGCGCTCCAGCGCACCGCGGGCAAAGTCCAAACCTCCCTGACTGACCCACTCGCCGGCCAGCAGGTGCTGCTCAAACTCATCGAGGACCTTGTCCTGCATCTCGACGCTGACGCTCTTGAGGTTGGCCACGGCCTGCGTGATCTCTTCGATCTCGAACTCGGAAAGGAACTTCATCACCTCACCACAGGTCTCCTGCCCGAGGGCGACGAAGAGAATGGCCACCTTCTGCATGACCGGAAGTTCTTCCTCTTCATCCTCACCCTGCGCGTCGTCGACCGTCGCATCTGACTGGGCCATAGTCACTCTCCTGCCATGACGCCGACCAGAGCCGCAGCTCGAATCCGGCGATGCAGTTGGTATCTCTTAGTAAGTGTTAGTAAACATAGGGAATTGCGCATATTTCCGCGCGGCGCCCTCTCCTTGTCATTTATCGGCGCGGATGCCGATAGCTTGACCTTCCACAGGGAAAAGAAGCGCCGCCGCCTCGAGCGTTTCGAAGGCTCCGGCCAGCCTGTCGCCCCCGTTGCTGGTGTAGTCACTCCAGCGTGAATCGCTAGCGTCGATGTCGGCGATGACGTAAGGCAGGCGCAGAATCGTGAACTCCTCCAGCGCCCCGTCGGCCTGTAGACGACGGGCGTGGGCATAGGCCGGCTCCCTGCATTCCCAGCGGCCCACCAGGAGCCGGTTGTAACGCTCACCGCGTACCTGCACAGGGCTGAAGAAGGCGGACTCACCGCGTTCCAGCAGCGCCTGCAGAGTAAATGTGGCCCAGCGACTTCCCGGCGTATAGGAGGCGACGCGGACGCTGAAAGGACGCTCGGAGATGACGACGCGCGGTGCGAATTCGGTCGGATCCGGAAGAACCTCTGCCGGCGGCGGCGAGGGCAGCGGTACAGTGGCACTGATAGGTGCGCCTGACCAACCCACTTGTTCGACGACAACGGTCTCGATCACCGCAGGGGCCGACGCTGATGGGGCAGAACTGACAGCCCTCGTCACCCACGTCCAAGCGCCGCTCTGCCAGAGCCCTCCGGCCAGCACCACGAGCAGGACACCGTAGGCCAGGATCCGCCGCACGGGATGGATATCGCTTTCCTCGTCGTCGTAGTCCCAATCCTCGTCCTGGTCCTCCTCCTCCCATTTCCGTGCCGACCGCTGAGAATCATCGCCACCGGCCCGCCAGGTCTGTTCGCCTCGCGGCTTGCCCTCCTCCCCTTTGTCGATGCCCAACCTCTTCTTCCAGCGACGAGACCAGTCCTGATGCGCACAGGATCGCAGTGCACCTCCGGCGCGGAGTGGCCGGTCGACGCGTTATCGAGCGGTGGACGGATTGGAGCGGCGGTAGGCTCGCCGCCCTGAAAAACTAAGGTTTGAAGCCAACGCCTAACGTCTGCCAGAGCCTTTGCTGAATTTGGGGCGCCGGCCAAAGGTAACCTCTTTCGGCTCCTCTGGAGCCGGGGTTGGCTGTGGCGGGGGTGCAGGGCGCGACGGCCGGGATTCACGGGGGGCGCGATCCCGGGAGCCACGCGGCGGGCCGTCCTCTGAGCGACCACGTCCGCCACCTTGTCGACGGCGCGGACGGTCACCCCCATCCTCATCACGGTCGCTAGCCGGGGGCGCCTCGATCTCGACGATTTCGCCGACAAATTCAGCACCGATCTCATGCTGTGTGAGCACGACCTCTCCACGGGACCAAAATTCCACCCCGGTTTCGCTCGCCGCCGCGGCGGCGAGCACCTCAACGATGCACGGTGCGGCGACGGCACCAGCTCGCGCTTCGGCGACTTCGCGCGTAGGCGACATGTGCAGATAGAAGCGGTCATCGGAGCGGATGCCCTCATCCTTCATGCGGTGTCCCTGGCCGGAGGCCACGCACAGGAACAGGTGCTCCGGCGGCTCCATAGGCTCACCGTCCATTTCGACGAAAAAACTGTGACCGTAGAGAGCACGGACGCGGTCGTCGACGATTTCGAAGCGATGCTGACGCGACGTCTCGATAAGATTGCGGATGTCTTCTTCGTCGACTGCGGAGTAGCGCTGCTGCACCGCCTCGACGACTTCGTCGATGGGGATGAAGCCGAACTTGTCCATGTTGAGACCGAATTCGTCGGGCCGATGTCTCAGGATCAGGGACATGAGCTTGGAGATGCGTCTACGATCGGGCACGTTGCGCTTTCAGTCCTTTGAGAGTCAATCCGGTTATTGCTGGTTCCACTGGTCACGAAACCTTTCGAGCGCGGCCTGCACGTCGCTGTCCCGCAGGCCAAGAATGGCAGCCGCCAGCAGCGCCGCATTACGGGCGTTATCGATCCCTACGGTGGCCACCGGAATGCCCGGCGGCATTTGCACGATGCTGTAGAGAGAATCGACGCCGTTGAGAGCCCCCGAGGCAATCGGTACACCGATGACAGGAAGAATGCTGTGGGCGGCGATGACACCAGGCAGAGCCGCTGAGAGGCCGGCACCGGCGATCAGAACCTGCAACCCGCGCCCCGCCGCGCCCTTTGCCCAGGCAGCTGTGCGATCAGGATTTCGATGGGCGGAACTGACCACGGATTCATAGCCGATCCTCAGTTCGTCGAGGATTACAAAAGCCTTTTCCATCACCGTCGCGTCGGACTTGCTGCCCATGATCACCCCGACACGTACTTCCACCCCACTTTCTTTCATAACACATCCCGGGACAAGGAGTTAAGAGGAAGCTAATATGCCCCCGACCTCCCGTGGGGTCAAACCAGCTCGTTCCCAACTCCCGCCCGTTGTACCGATCAGGCCTGCTGCTTGCGCAGGATCGCCGGATAGTCTAGGTCGCCGCCGAGATCATCGTCAGCGTCAACTTCGGGCGCGACATCGACCGTCCCCGCTTGCACACCCAGGGCGGCGCGCACCTGGCGTCGTGGCCCGACGACCTTCGTTGTCTCGGCGGTGGGCTCGAACTGCGCCTCCTTGTTCAGATGGAACCCCGTGGCGATGACGGTGACGCGCATCTCGTCTCCCATTGCTTCTTCGATAACGGTACCGAAGATGATATTGGCTTCGTTCCCCGCCGCCTCCTGGATAACCGACGCCGCCTCGTTGGCTTCGTAGAGCGTGAAGTTCGAGCCGGCAGAGATGTTGATCAGAGCGCCTTTGGCGCCGGAGATCGAGATGTCCTCGATGAGAGGGCTCTTGATCGCCTTCTTCGCCGCTTCCAAGGCTCGGTTCTCGCCCCGGTGAGAGCCGACGCCGATGATGGCGTCCCCCCCCTCGGTGATCACGGTCTTCACGTCGTTGAAGTCGAGGTTGATCATGCCGTTAATCGTGATCAGGTCAGCGATTCCCCGCGTCGCTTGCAGCAGGACATCGTCGGCCTTGCTGAAGGCCTCCTCGAGCGTCGTGTCACGCGCGCAGATCGACAGCAGTCGCTGGTTCTTTATCACGATCAGTGTGTCCACGTATTCCTGCAGCTCGGCGATTCCCGCCTGGGCATTGCGCATACGCGGCAGCCCCTCGAACTGGAACGGCTCCGTGACGATACCGACGGCCAATGCGCCCTGTTCCTTGGCGATTTGCGCCACCACCGGCGCCGCCCCGGTCCCCGTACCGCCACCCATGCCGGCCGTGATGAACACCAAGTCGGTATCGGTGAGGTATTCGGCCACCTTGTCGCGGTCTTCCTCCACCGCCTGCCGGGCGATCTCGGGCTTGGCGCCGGCGCCGAGGCCACGGGTGATACTTTCGCCAATGCACAGCGTCACATTGGCGGCCGACATTTCCAGATCCTGATTGTCCGTATTCACGGAGATGAACTCCACACCGTGCATGCCCGAAGCCACCATGCGGTTGATGGCGTTGCCCCCGGCGCCGCCGACGCCGACAACCTTAATACTTGCCGCCTGGTCAAAGTCGATAATCTCGAAGGTCATGAGTTTTTCTCCTAGTCTGTTGTTTCTATCCGTTTCGTGTTCAGTTCACTCACACAGGGTTTGGAACCATTCGCGCATACGACCGGCGACGCTGGCGACACGTCCCTCGGCTAGGCCACGGCCCCCAGCCGGGCCGGAGGTAGCAGTCCCGTCGTCAGCCGCCATCAGCGCCAGGCCGACGGCGGTAGAGTAAGTGGGGCTGGCGACGCGCTCGCCGATTCCCGTCGTGCCCGGTGGCGCCGCCAGACGCACCGGACGCTGGAAGATCCTCTCGGCCAGCAGGTCGGCGCCGTCGATGAGGGCGCCACCCCCGGTGAGCACGATACCGGCGCTCAGCATATCGGCGTACGACGAGGTGTCGATCTGCCTCTTCACCAGGGCGAATAATTCCTCCATGCGCGCTTCTATGATTTCCCCAAGTTCTGTGCGTGGCACCTGCCCCCGCGGGAGGCCACCGACCATGTCGATGTCATCTGGCGCCTTCGTCTCCGCGAGCAGGGCACTGCCTTGGCCGACCTTTAACCGCTCCGCCTGCCCCCACGACGTGCGCAGACAGATAGCGATGTCCCTAGTCACGCTCTGCCCACCCACGCCGATGCAGGCCGTCTTGCGTACACTGCCCTGGAAGAACAGAGCCACGTCCGAAGTCCCGCCGCCGACATCGACGAGGCAGACGCCCATGTCCTTCTCGTCCTCGGTAAGCACGGCGCGACTCGACGCCAGTGGCTCAAGGACAATGTCCGCCACCTCGAGATCGGCACGCTGTACGCTCTTGCAAACGTTCTGCACCGCGGTGACCGCGCCGGTGACGATGTGCACATTCGCCTCGAGGCGAACGCCGAACATGCCTATAGGGTCGCGGACTCCGCGCTGGTCGTCGACGGCAAACTCCTGCGGCAGCACGTGGAGGACCTCCCGATCGAAGGGGATCGCCACCGTGCGCGCCGCGTCGATCGCCCGCTCGCGGTCGTCGACGCCGATCTCGTGCCGGCTGCCGCCAACGGCGACGGCGCCGGAGCTGTTGAGACTGCCGATGTGTTCACCAGCGATACCGGTGTACACAGTGCGCACCTCCACACCCGACAGGCTCTGCGCCTCGGCGACGGCGCGTGAGATCGACTGTACCGTCTTGCCTACGTCGACGACGACACCGCGACGCAACCCATCGGAAGTCGAAGTGCCGACACCGATGATCCGCAACTCACCGTCCGCTCCGACTTCAGCAATGACCGTGCAAATCTTCGTCGTCCCCAGGTCGAGGCCCACATAGATCCGGGACAGATCAACCATGACTGACCTTCCGGGGGAGCGCCTGGAACTCATCCGGGCTGCCACGATCGGGACGGTGGGCATCCCTCGTCTTGGCCGACGACTGCCTGCCGACGACGGCCTGGCCATCGAAGCGCAGATCGACATAGGCCGGATTCGGACACTCGCCGTAAACACGGCCCAAAACCTCGCGCAACGTCGACAGGCGCTCCTGAACCTGCCCGTATGGAAGACGCACCTCCAGATTGTCAGCGACGAGGCGCAGCATGAGAGCGTCGTCATCGTAGGGTTCGACTTGCGAGATGTCCCCCACCAGCCGGGGTGCCACTATATGGGCCAGCTTCCACCACTCCAACAGTCGGTGCACGGTACTGTCTGCCACGACCTGGCCGACTACGAGCGAGTCGCCGAGGGTGGGTACGACGAAGACGGGTAAATCGAGATCGGCAATCCCCTCCGTCAGCAGCCGCTCCGGCGGCAACAGGACGCCGTCGGCGTCGAGTCCGTGTTGTCTGGAATGCCATTCGATCCAGGCCACGCGCCGACGTTCTTCCAGGTGCACGACGAGCCGGTCCGGCGGCTTGCGCTCGACACGCGCCGTGCGCACCCACACGAGGCTGTCCAGACGCCGTGCCACAGCATCGAGATCGACGTCGAACTGACCGTCCCCCACCTGGACGCCGCTCGACTGCAGCACTTCCTGCCCAGTCAGCAGTCGTAGGCCGCGCACTTCGAGCGCGACGACACGAAACTGGGGTGATGCGATGGCCGACTGTTCGGCCTGCCATGCCCCCCATGTCAGGGCGGTGACACCAAGCACCGCCGCCATCAGAGGAATGTAACGACGCCCCCCTGCAGAACGTTCGCCTGGACGCGCAGCCATCGGCTTCTTCTTGTGAGTCCTGCGAGCCTTCAGTCGAACCATCAGGCGCCTCGCTCCACCAGCAACGCGTCGAGCCGCACGCCGATGTCTCCGGCGCCCATGACGACGAGCCAATCACCGACGTCACAGCTGTCGAGGGAGGCGCGCAGGGCGTGATCGACGTCGGCCTCCCAATGGGCGTCGGCGCCGCGCGCCTGCAACTCGCTGACGATGACGTCGCTCTGTACGCCGTCACCCGGTTCTTCCCGAGCGGCATAGACCGCCGTCACCCAGGCGCTGTCGGCTGCAGCCAGCACGCGGGAAAAGTCGGCATGAAAACGCTTCGTGCGCGTGTAGGTGTGCGGCTGCAACACCGCCACCAGGCGTCGTGAGTGCCCCATCTGCTGCCTGGCTGCGGCGAGGGTCGCCGCCACTTCCGTGGGGTGATGGGCGTAGTCGTCGACGACCTGGACACCACCGAACTGTCCCCGCTGCTGGAAGCGGCGATCGACACCGGCAAACCCGGCCAAGGCAACACCGACCGCGCCGGGGTCCAGGCCAAGAGCCCGCGCCGCCGCGCAGGCCGCCAGGGCGTTGGCCACATTGTGACGTCCCGGAATTCGCAGGCTCAGACGGCGACTCCCTTTTGTATCGTCACAGTCGAACGAAATTCCGCCCGCAGCCTTGTGCAGATTAGAGGCGCGCACGTCACACCCGTCGGTGAAGCCGAAGGTGATCACACGTGAAGTGCGGAAGTCATCCAATCCACGCACGCGCTCCAGAACCTGCGTGCACAGCGGGTCGTCGCCGTTGATGATGACGTAGCCGTCAGCCCGGGTGCGCACAAGGAAGGCGACGAAAGCTTCCAGCAACTCAGCCTCGTCAGCGTAGCAGTCTACATGTTCCATTTCGATGTTGGTCACCACCGCCAGCCACGGCTCCAGTTCGAGAAAGCTACGGTCGTACTCATCGGCCTCGACCACCATCAGATTCCCCGCCCCGGCAGCGGACTGCGTCTGTCCATTGACCCAGCCACCCACGGCGATGGTGGGTTGCCGCCGCGCAGCATGCAGCGCCGCGGCGACCAGGCTCGCCGTCGTCGTCTTGCCGTGTGTGCCGGCAACGGCGACGGTATCATAACCTCTGCTGACTAGCCCCAGCGCCGCAGCGCGCGGACGCTGTCGGATGCCAGCACTGGATGCGGCCTGTCGTTCCGGGTTGGACTCAAGAATGGCCGCGGAATGGATGAGGAGGTCGGCGGCGCGGGTGTGAGCGGCATCGTGGCCGTGGAACACGGCGATTCCGCTGCGTCGCAGGTCTTCGATGACCGGGCCCTCGCTGACGTCGGAGCCGGTGACGCGGTACCCCATCGCGTCCAATAGACGCGCCAGACCTTCCATGCCGGCCCCACCGATGCCGACCAGGTGAACGCGCTCGACCCCGGAACCGAGAGGTCCATCCGCTCCAAGACGGCGTGCATCGATGCGGTGAGCCACCATGGTCATCGATTCGTCGCCGGAGCTGTGGGCGGCATCCATCCAGGGACGGCGGACCTGCCAGATCGGCGCCACGCCAGGTCACGAGCCAAGCTTCGAGACCGAGAAGGCTCTGCAGACCTGTCGCGGGCAACAGCGGCGAGGATGCCGACGCCGCTCAGGTTCCAGAGAAGGGACGAGCCGCCATAACTGATGAATGGCAGCGGCAGCCCCGTCGTCGGCACCATGCCTGTGGCAACACCAACGTTGAGCAGCGCGTAGACACCGATCATGACCGTGATCCCGGAGGCCAGCAGAAACCCGTGGTACGTCGTCGCCTGCGTGGCGATGCGGTAGCCGTGCACACCAAGGGCCATGAACAGGGCGATGACACTAAGCGTGCCGAACAGGCCAAGCTCCTCGCCGGCGAAGGCGAAGACAAAATCCGTATGCGGCTCGGGCAAAAAATGCTTCTGCATGCTGTTGCCGAGGCCCACGCCGAAGAGGCCACCGCTGCCCAAGGCGATCAACCCCTGCGACACCTGGAAGCCGGCGCCTTGAGGGTCAGTTTCGCCCATGAACGTCGCGATGCGCTGCAGCTGATACGGAGAGGATAACACCGAGAGTAGGGCCACCACCCCACCAAAGCCGCAGGCGCCCGCCAGAGGTATGGTCCCGGCGCCTCCCAGCCAGAGCATCACCAGCGAGACAGCGCCAATCGCCAGGGATGTGCCAAGATCGGGCTGAAAGACGATGAGAACGAGTACTAGGCCGACGATCACGAGCCGCGGCACGAGCCCCGCCTTCCAGTCCGCCATTTCCCCTTCCTTGCGAGACAGCACGTCCGCCAGATACAACACGAGAACCAGCTTGACGAACTCGGAGGGCTGAAAGGTCAGTGTGGTCAGTGCCGGCAGGTAAAAGGGCAGCCAGCGCTGCGCGCTGCGGCCTTCACCGAAAATGAGCACGAGAAAGAGCAGGCTCACACCACACAGCAGCAGCGGCCGGGCCAGCGATCGGCAGAAGCGCAACGGAACTCGGGACAACGCAAACATGATTATCAGCCCCAGTCCGGCCCGCAAAATCTGGCGCTGGAGGAAGAATCCGGAATCCTCAAAGCGCGTCCCAGCCAACGCCGAGCTTGAACTGTAGATCATGACGACGCCGATCCCGACAAGGATGACGGCGATGAGCAACACCTGATGTGCGGCCCGTTCCGCTGCGCTGGACATGCCTAGCCTCTGGCGGGAGCGCAAAGGGGAGGCGGCAGGAAGACGCGGACAGTAGCCGCGACTCTGCAACCCGGGAGGAGAATTGACCTCGGGGAAGGTCTGACAAAGGGGGTACGACATCGCGCCGGGGGGACGGCACGTTACTGAAACCGCCTGAGGCGGCGGCTCTACTGCTTACATCATTACAACGCCTCGGCGATGTGTTCCAACGCCATGCCGCGCGACGCCTTTATGAGTACCACATCGCCCGTGCCAGCAGTGGACTTCAATCGACGCGTCAGGGAGTCGCGATCGTCGAAATGTCCGGTCCGGCCGGGTTCTAGTCCCGCCTCTCGGGCTGCGCGTACGGTATGGATACTCAGAGGTCCGGTGCCCAACAGTATGTCCACGCGACCCACGGCGTAACGACCCACATCTTCGTGCAACGCCGTCGCCTGCTCTCCCAGTTCCAGCATATCGCCCAGAACAGCGATACGCCGACCCTCAACCGGCATCTCGGCCATCAGGTCGAGAGCGGCACGCACGGAGCCGGGGTTGGCGTTGTAGCAGTCATTGATAACACGGATTCCGGCTTTTCGCAAGATTTCAGAGCGCATGCTGAGAGGCACGAAATCAGCGAGTGCCGCCGCCGCTTCAGAGGCGCTCAGACCGCATTGATCAGCCACGGCGATAGCTGCCAGCGCGTTGTGAGCGTTGTGGCGCCCGGGAACCCGAAGATGGAAGGAGGTATTCTGTAAGGAGAAGTGGCCGCAGCCCTCCTGGTCGAGGATGAGTCCCTCCCCACTGAAATGGCCCTCACGCGTCCAACCGAAGCCGAGGAGTCTCCCCTTTGTCCTCATAGCCTCCCCGGCAATGACACAGTCGTCAGCATTGACGAGAGCCACGTAAGACTCATCTACGATAAAGTCCAGGAGCTCCCCTTTAGCCTTGGCCACTCTCCCTACAGATCCAAATACCTCCAGGTGTGCGGTGCCGATGTTCAGCAGCACACCGATGTTCGGTTGCACGATTCTACACAGGTAGGCAATGTCACCCACCCGGCGCGCGCCCATCTCGATGACGGCGGCGCCATGTTCCGGCGTCAGCCCCAGTATCGCCCGGGGTACGCCGACCTCATTATTCTCGTTTCTCGGCGTCGACAGGACCCTGAAACGGCGGTCGAGCACGGCGGTGATCATTTCCTTCACCGTCGTCTTGCCCGCCGAGCCGGTAACGGCAACGACGGGAATGTCGAACCGGCGTCGGTACTGCCGCGCCAATCGCCCCAAGGCGACCAGCGACGAATCTACGACCAGTAATGGTCCGGCGTTCTTACGCCTGATCACGTCGCTGGTGCGCTCTACGACAACGGCGCTGGCACCGGCCTCGAAAGCCGCAGCCACTTGTTCGTGGCCATCGAACCTCTCACCCCGAAGGGCGACAAACACCTGGCCGGACGCCATGGACCGCGTGTCGGTCGACACCCCGGCTACCGGTGCGACTCGTGAGGCGGAGGGACCGATCCAATCGGCTCGAGCCCAACGTCTCACGTCCTCGAGGCCTATTCCCTGCCACACAGCTGATGCGCACACTAGTCGCTTAAGGCCTGCCGGGCGACGTCGCGATCGTCGAAGGACACCACCTGCCCTGCATCGAGGATCTGGTACGGCTCATCGCCCTTGCCGGCAAGCACGACCACATCTCCAGCTGCGGCCGACCTCAGGGCGGCGTGAATCGCCTGGCGTCGGTCCGGCTCTACCACGACCCGGTCTGCCGACTGCATGCCGGCGGCGATCTGGTCGATGATCTGTCGGGGAGACTCACTGCGTGGATTATCCGAAGTGAGGTAGATACAATCTGCCAGCGCTTCGGCGACCCGACCCATCATGGGCCGCTTTCCCGTATCCCGATCACCACCGCAGCCAAAGACGCACAACAATCTACGTGACGTCAATTCCCGCGCCGCCTGCAACACCGTTTCGAGACCTGCTGGCGTGTGCGCGTAGTCGACGATGACCTGAAACGGCTGACCTTCCTCGATGCGCTCGAAACGGCCAGCCACGCTCGCCAATGCCGCTACGCCATGGCGGATCGCATCTGCCTCAATTCCCAGTGCGAAACCCGTCGTGACGGCGGCCACTACGTTAGCGGAATTGAACCGTCCCGTCAATGCCGTTTCGACCTCAAAGGCGCCGTCTGGCGTCTCCATATTGACGCACATGTAATCTCTCTCGAAACGCACATCCCGCAGGCGCACGTGTGTACCCGTTTCGCCGAAGCTCCAGACTCGCGCTCTGGTTGTAGCAGCCAGTGCGGTCGATCTCGGATCATCAGCATTGATCACGGCTGCCGCTGACTCGGACAGGTTGCTGAAGAGCAGGCTCTTGGCGGCGAAATACGCTTCTTCAGACCCGTGAAAATCGAGATGATCACGCGTCAGATTGGTGAACACGGCAGCGTCGAAGTCAATGCCCATCACGCGACCGAGAGTCAGTCCGTGGGATGAAACCTCCATCGCCAGCGAGCTACAACCCGCGTCCCTGGCGCGAGCGAGAAGGGCTTGTAGCTGCCCGGCTTCTGGTGTCGTGTTGGCGAGCGGCTCAATTTCTCCCCCGCACGAAAAACCCAGGGTACCCAAATAGGCACTCGGCGAGCCGGAAGCTGATAGCACGTGGCTGATGATGCTTGCCGTCGTCGATTTACCGTTGGTGCCGGTAACTCCAACACACAACAGGTCTCGCGACGGGTCACCGTGCAGGCGCGCTGCCAGAGCCGCCAGAGCGTGACGGCAGTCATCGACGACGATTCGCGTCGCCGTGCCGGCGTCGATGCTGTCGTCTTCAACGATAACGGCCTCCACCCCGCGCTCGACAGCGTCTCCGACGAAGGCATGCCGGTCCAGCTGTTGGCCGCTACGGATGGCGACGAACAGGGCCCGGTGGCCTGCTTGGCGTGAGTCGGAAACGATGTTGTCGATCGGCCGATCCAGGGAACCCGATACGGACAGCGGAGCATGGGCATCGAGAAGCGTGCGCAGGTTCATGTCAATAGATGTGCCGATAGCAAGGTTTCGGATCATGGGACAAGCGCCGCCAGCTGTCGGTGCATGCCGAGTTTGCGCACCAGCACGGCTTGACGCAACGGCGTACCCCGCAATGACACCGTAAGCGGGAAGTCGCCGGCTTCGCCCAGGCGGCACACGATCACATCCCCGGCTCCTCTGACTGCATGCGGAGCAGGAGTCTGGGCGATGACGAGTTCCCCTTCGCCTTCCAGACGCAGGGCCAGTCCGCGACGTGCTGCCTGTACCCGGGCACGCGTCGACGACAGCCCACGAA
>Ga0315338_1001989_pt1 | contig 22384 bp, 18 predicted proteins | sample ASW8metaG_FD_204518 | JGI IMG/M metagenome (GOLD analysis project Ga0315338, IMG submission 204518) | Ammonia-oxidizing marine archaeal communities from Monterey Bay, California, United States - ASW #8 | ecosystem: Environmental > Aquatic > Marine > Coastal | place: USA: California | collected... | reverse complement strand
AGTTCAAAAAGGTATCTCGTGTGATGCTGTTCCCCAGCATGTGGCTGTCATCATGGACGGTAATGGCCGTTGGGCCAGACGGAGGATTCTTCCACGACAGGCAGGTCATAGAGCCGGCATCAAACCTGTTCGCCAAATGGTCGAGCAATGTATATATCGCGGTGTTGAGTTTCTCACTCTCTTTGCCTTCTCTAGCGAGAACTGGCAGCGCCCCCAGGAAGAAATCCGTAGGCTGATGGCTTTGTTCATAGAGGCGCTGAACAGAGAGGTAGCAGAGCTGGATGAGAATGGGGTACGACTCAACTTCATGGGTGAGACTGAATTGCTCAGTCCGGCACTTCAGGAATCGATTGAAGCAGCGGAGATTCGAACCCAAAATAATTCCCGAATGAATTTGACGTTGGCGGTAGCGTATGGCGGTCGAGCAGATCTTGTGAATGCAGCAAAAAAAATCGCACGACAGGTATCAGAAGGAGCGCTTGATCCTGAGCAGATTGACGAAACGCATTACGCTTCGGCATTGGAGATGGCGCAGCTTCCGGATGTTGATCTCCTAATTCGTACAGGCGGAGAACAACGAATCAGTAATTTTTTGCTTTGGAGTCTTGCGTATACAGAGCTGTATTTTTCTGATGTTCTATGGCCTGACTTTGGAATTGATGAGATGAAGAAGGCTCTTGATTTTTATACAGGTCGGCAGCGTCGGTTCGGACGCACGGGAGAGCAGATCGAGGGTACCCGTTGCTGAGAACCCGTGTCATCACGGCGCTCGTTCTTGCTAGCGTTATCACAACGCTAATCCTATTTTTCCCCACCTGGGCTGTCGGTTGGATCATTGGAATTTTTTGGCTTGGTGGTACTTGGGAATGGGCCGGCCTAGCTCGGTTAAAAGGCTTTGCTCGGTTGGGCTACCTCACGGTTTCAGGTGGACTAATGCTCTCCATGGCTTATTGGGGTATGGAGCAAAGCTGGGTGTTTCCAATCACGGTTATTGCTATTGCCTGGTGGAGTATTGCGTTATACATCCTAGGCGCATATCCATTTCGAATACCTTTACTGCTTGTTGGGGCCGCTGGACCAGTTGCACTGTTACCCGCCTGGTTTCTGCTGACTTATTTACACGGCAATTTGCCTCAGGGTCCTGGTTTAACGATGAGCATCTTATTAATTGTGTGGGCTGCAGATGTAGGAGCTTATTTTGTAGGTAGTTTCTGGGGCCGGGTCAAACTTGCGTCCCGCGTAAGTCCAGCAAAGACCTGGGAAGGCGTCATCGGGGGGCTGTTGTTAGTGGTTGTTATCTCATATGTCTTCAGTCACGTTTTAGAGATTCCAAGTGGGTCTTTCGTTGTTATCAGTATTGCGGCAGCAGTGAGTTCCGTGATTGGCGATCTCACGGTAAGCATCTTCAAGCGTAACGTGAACATAAAAGACAGTGGCCGACTTCTACCGGGGCATGGTGGGATTTTAGACCGGATCGACAGTCTGGTTGCGGCTATCCCCATATTTACACTAGGGCTAATTGTTGCTGGGTTGCCTGGCTAACCGAGTACCCGGAACCTTAGAGGATTTTGATGGTCTGTGATATTCAATGAACTAGAGGTTGGGTAGAGAGGGTGTGCCGGGTAGAATATTCAAGGATTTGAGGTCTTTTCTGATGAGGTATGGTTAGGGATGATGTGTGAATGATTGATGTAATTTCTTCAGTTTTAGCTTTCATCGTTGCTATCGGCATTTTAGTGTCGGTACATGAGTACGGACATTTTTGGGTTGCTCGTCGGTTAGGATTTAAAGTCCTGCGGTTTTCCGTCGGGTTTGGGAAACCCTTGCTTCGTTGGCGTGGGCGCCCGACCCAGCAGCGTGTAGCGAGTACCGGGAGCGATGTGGTCACTGAGGCACGCGAGTTGGAGGGCCCTGAGTACTGGCTGTCGAGCATTCCGTTGGGCGGTTACGTCAAACTTCTCGATGAGCGTGAGGGCCCAGTACCTGAGGCTGAGCAGCACCTAGCATTTAATCGGCGCCCGATTTCTCATCGCGTTGCGGTCCTTTTAGCTGGTCCCGGGTTCAACTTTTTGTTTGCAATCCTAGCTTATTGGATGATATTCGTTAGTGGAGTGCCAGGTACCAAGGCAATTGTAGGTTCTGTTACTCCTGGATCAGTTGCTGCGTTAGCCGGTCTTATGCCTGATGACGAAATTGTTGCGGTAGGTTCCAGGGAGTCTCAGACCTGGGAGACCACAGTTCTTGCGATCCTGGATGAACTATTGAGAGACGGGCGCATCGAATTCACTGTACAGGATTCTCGAGGCGCTTCTCGGTCGCTAGAACTCGATGTTAGGGGGCGGGAGGCCGAGCTTACTGAGCCTGAGGCACTATGGGCAGGGCTGGGGTTTGAGCCTGGTCCGTTATTACCCCCTGTCATGGATGAGATCACACCGGACGGGCCGGCTGACCAGGCCGGGTTACGTTCTGGAGACCGGGTAATATCTGCAGATGGGGAGCCAATCAGTAGCTGGTGGGGTTGGGTTGAGTATATTCGTGCGCGCCCGGGTCAAACGGTTTCGGTTCTAGTCGAACGAGCTGGATTCGAGCGTGCCATGGAACTAACCATCGGGGCTATTGAAGATGGTGGTCAAACAATTGGCCGCATAGGTGCCGGTGTGGATTCTCAACTTGCGCAGAGCATCTATGATCGAGCTAGAACCGAGCAACGTTACGGAGTTATTGAAGCATTACCAAAAGGAGTTTTGAGAACCTGGGAAATGAGCGCGCTGACTACCCGTATGCTCGGACGGATGTTGGTCGGAGACGTATCCGTTCGCAATATCAGCGGCCCTATAAATATTGCCGCCTACGCAGGCGACAGTGCTCGCGCTGGGGTTACCACGTTTCTCTCCTTTCTGGCTATTGTTAGTATTAGTCTAGGTATTTTGAATCTTTTGCCGGTACCCCTGTTGGATGGTGGGCAGATTGTCTATCAATTGGCGGAATTGATAAAAGGTTCACCACTTACCGAGCGGACCATGATAATTGGGCAACAGGTAGGTATGCTATTGCTGATTGTGTTGATGAGTTTTGCCTTCTATAACGACCTTTCTAGGATGTTTGGTTGATGATGCTTACTAAGCGAAATGTATATATCCTCGCTGGTGCTTTCTTCTCTCTTTTAGTGCACGAGGCTCAGGCGTTTGATTCCTGGGTGGTTCGAAACTTCCAGGTGGAAGGCGCACAGCGGATTGCAGAGGGCACCATCTACAATTACCTCCCTATCAATATCGGAGATACAGTTACGGATCAGTTGGCACAAGAAGGCATCCGCGCACTTTACGCTACCGGGTTTTTCAGAGACGTTGAGTTTCGAAAAGACGACAACGAGTTAATTATCGCCGTGCTAGAGAGGCCCTCCATTGAGGATTTCACAATCGAAGGAAATCAAGAGCTCGAGACGGAACAGCTCGAGGAGTCACTACGTGAGGTTGGATTGGTTACAGGGAGGGTCTTTGACCGTTCGGTGCTTGAGGAGGTCAGACAATTTTTAACTGAGACGTACTACAGCCGGGGGAGATATAACGTCAAAGTGGACACACCCATTGAGGAAGTTGGGAATAACCAGGTGCGTGTGGCCATCAATATCGACGAGGGTGAGCGCGCACAGATTAGACAAATCAACATTGTCGGTAATGCCAGTTTCGAGGACGAAGAGCTTCTTCGTGAATTCCAGCTCTCTACGGGTAATTGGCTGTCATTTATGAGAAGTGACAATATGTATGATAAAGACGCGCTTGAAGGAGACTTAGAGGCGCTTAGCTCTTTTTACATGGACCGGGGGTTTGCTGATTTTCGTAACGAAGGCGTACAGGTCTCAATCTCACCAGATATGCTAGATATCTTTATTACGATCAATATTGCAGAGGGTGAGCGTTACACAATCACTGACATCAAGTTGGCCGGGGACATAGTGGTGCCCGCAGAGGATCTTCACGCAGAGATATTGGTAAATCCTGGTGAAGTTTTCTCGCAGGAGATGATCGCAGGCAGCGAGCAAAATATGCTCGTACGGCTTGGTGAGGACGGGTATGCGTTCGCCCAGGTTCGGGCTATTCCAGAACTCGACGACGCAACTCGAGAGCTTGCCCTCACTTTCTTCGTGGATTCACAGAACCGGGTATACGTTCGCAGGATCAATTTTAATGGTTCGAGTAACGTCGATGATGAGGTTTACCGGCGCGAGATGCGTCAGCTTGAAGGCTCGTACCTTTCCAATGTTCTGGTAGAACGTTCTGCAGTGCGTCTGGAACGATTAGCGTTTGTAGAGTCTGCGACATATGCGACGAACCCAGTTCCAGGAGTGTCTGATATCGTTGACATCGATTTTGAGATCGAAGAGGGGTTGCCCGGACAGTTTGGTGGAGGGATTGGTTACTCGGAGTATTTTGGTGTTCAACTCAACGGTAACTTCTCACACTCTAACTTTATGGGGAGTGGACACCAGGTCGCAGTAACGCTTACTGGTGGTGAGTATGCAACCCAGTACAACGTTGACTTTACAGATCCCTATCGGAATGTCGATGGAGTATCTCGGACGCTTTTCCTCTCTCACCGCGATATCAAACAGTTCACTTCTGCAACCTCGCCTTTCTCGACCAAAACATCCTCAGCTGGGGTACGTTGGCAATACCCCATAACCGAGTACCAGTACATTCAGATGGGCGGATCATATTCTCACGCCCAGCTTCTAACGAATTGGTGGAGTTCAGTTCAGAGCAATCAATGGGTGATGAATAACGGTGAGGTTATTAGCGATGGGGATCAGTGGGTTAATTCATACGCATCCTTTGATTTGGCGGTGGGCTGGTACTTTGATTCGCGTAACCGTGCGATTTTTCCGACTGCCGGTACTCGACTTTCTTTCAACCTAAGCGGAGCCATTCCCAACAGTGACGTTGAGTTCTACGTTGCATCAATGGACTTTCAGAAATTTATGACGATTATAGGGCCCTGGATGTTCATTATTAATTCCGCAATCTCGATGGGTGACGCTTACGGAGATTACACGACCTCGCTGCCTCCGTTCCGCCGTTTATATGGCGGCGGTCCTGGGACTGTTCGTGGGTACAGAGAAAGCTGGATGGGGCCACGGGATAACAGGGGTTATCCGTATGGTGGCAACCTAATGATTGGAAATCAGTTTGAGATAGCATTTCCGATCCCAGAACAATACCGAGGCCAGTTCCGGGCGACGCTGTTTTACGATATTGGGGGTGTGTTCGATACCGGTGGAGTTACTTTCTACGATAAGCTGGGAGATCCTATATCTTACGATTTCGATTATGATGCCCTCAAACATTCAGCCGGGATCGGGGTAGAATGGATGTCACCCATGGGTTTGTTGAGATTTAGTTACGGAAGACCGCTAAATCCTACCGAGGGATCAGATCGGCTGTTTGATGATCGGTTAGAGGAATTTCAATTTACGGTTGGAAACGCTTTTTAGTAATAGTTTAGGACGAGAAATTATGAGGATTCAGTTGAGATCATGGGCGGCAACCCGAGTTGGTCTGTTGTTAGGTGCACTGCTAAGTACGTTTACAGCGAATGCTCAGACGGATGTCAATATCGGTGTTGTTGATATGCCGCGCTTGATGGATCAGGCGCCGCAAGTACAGGCGGCCAATGTGGCTCTGAATGCAGAATTTGCTCCACGGCAGCGAGAGATCGTGGCCTTGCAGCAGTCTTTACAGACCAAACAGGAGACCTATGAGAGGGATGTTGCGGTGCTGGGCGAGACCGAGCGTCTTAGGTTAGAGCGCGAGATTCGGGATGAACAGCGGGATTTGCAGCGCGAACAGGATCAATTCATAGAAGATTCAAATATTCGTCGTAACGAAGAACTAGCCAACTTACAACGTCTACTGGTGGAGGAAATCCAGTCGTATGCAAGGGGGGCAGGGTATGATTTGGTTTTGCCAGAGGCGCTGTTTTTTAGTGGTGAGATCGATATCACGGAAGAAGTGCTCCTCGGTCTGGAGGCCAGTTTCTCAGCCAATGGTGAGGGGCCCTAGAAAGGGACTACCCCGAATTAATTTCCTAGACACTAAAAACCATGTCCGCGACTTTAGTTGAGCTCGCGGAACGTTTTGGTTGCGAACTGCGGGGCGATGCCGAATTATCAATCAGTGACGTAGGCACTCTTTCAAGCGCCTCATCCTCAGCAATCAGCTTTTTGGCGAATCCTGCATATCGATCCCAGCTGTCCACTACGAATGCTGGGGCCGTGATTCTTGAAGAACGGTATGCGCAGGATTGTCCGGTACCCGTCTTAATCTCATCTAATCCCTATGCTGTCTACGCACGAGCCGCACAGTTTTTGCATCCACGTCCGCTTCCTGAGCCAGGAATAGATCCGAGCGCTAGTGTGGGAGAAGATGTGGTTTTGCCAAAGTCAGTGCGAATATGTGCGCAGGCAGTGGTCGGTGCAGGAACGCGTATAGGCGAGTCTGTAGTCATCGGCGAAGGCTCGGTCGTCGGAGCTAACGTTAGTATTGGAGAGGGAACGCATTTGGGACCACGCGTTGTTCTAATCGATGGTGTTGATATCGGTAAGCGATGCATTATGCATTCGGGTGTCATCGTTGGTAGCGATGGATTTGGTTTTGCTCGCGATCAAGAGTTGTGGGTAAAAGTTCCGCAGCTAGGCAGTGTCGTGATTGGGGATGATGTTGAGATTGGAGCAAATTCTACAATTGATCGCGGCGCTATCGAGGACACAATTATTGGAGATGGCGTAAAACTGGATAACCAAGTGCAGATTGCACACAACGTGCGTGTTGGGGCTCACACCATCATTTCAGCACTTACCGGTATCTCTGGCAGCACGATTATAGGTAAACGCTGTATGTTCGGTGGAGCGGTTGTCGCGGTGGGGCACTTAACGATTTGCGATGACGCTGTATTTACATTTCACAGTACTATTCTGCAGTCTGTAACCGAGCCCGGTACGTACTCTGGTGCTTTGTCAGCGGATAAAGCCAACCGTTGGCGGCGTAATGCCGCTCGGTTTAAGAGTCTGGACGAAGCGATCCGAGATCGAAGATCGGTCAGGGGAGAGGAAGCTGGTGACTGAGCCTTACTGTATAGATGCCGAGGGCATCATGGAGCGACTTCCACACCGACCCCCTTTTTTGATGATTGATGGCATTATTAGCTTTGAACCGGGCGCATCCATTATCGCAGCAAAGAATGTGGTATTCAGTGAACCGTTTTTTCTGGGCCACTTCCCAGGGCACCCTATTATGCCAGGTGTACTTCTTATTGAGGCAATGGCGCAAGCCGCTGGTGTTCTTGTTTGGGAAAGTATTCCTCCAGAAGAGAGGAATTTTATCCTCTATCTGGTGTCCGTAGAGAACTCCCGATTCAAAGAACCTGTGTGTCCTGGTGACCGCTTAGTGCTTACTGCAGAATTGATTTCACGTCGCCGCAACTTTTGGCGTTTTAAAGCGACCGCTAAAGTTGATGGAAACATAGTTGCGCACTCGGAATTCCTGCAAGCTCCAGGGAAAGCGTTATGATCCATGAGAGCGCGGTGGTCTCGGATCGTGCTCGCGTACACGAGGATGTGTCTATCGGGCCGTACTCCATCATCGGGGCGGATGTCGAGGTCGGGTCTGGCACACGTATCGGGTCTCATGTGGTCTTGAAAGGCCCAAGTGTCATTGGTCGGAATAACCATATCTTCCAATTTACGTCGATCGGTGATGACCCTCAGGATAAAAAATATGCTGGTGAACCAACGCAACTCGTGATTGGTGATGGAAATACTATTCGCGAGTACTGTTCAATCAATCGCGGTACAGTACAGGATGAGGGGGTAACCCGACTGGGTAGTGACAATTGGATTATGGCGTATTCGCATATTGCCCATGACTGTGTCATTGGTAACCATACTGTATTTGCCAACAATGCGACTTTGGGGGGGCATGTTCATATCGGTGATTGGGCAATTTTGGGAGGCGTAACCACAGTGCACCAATACTGTCACATTGGTGCTCATACTTTTACAGGCATTCTTACTGCGGTGACGAAGGATATTCCGGCTTACGTTGTGGCCTCCGGTAGGCCTGCAGTCCCTCGTGGTATCAATGCGGAAGGTCTCAAGCGCCGTGGATTTTCCAGTGATCAGATCAGTAACGTTCGAGAGGCCTACCGTATTCTTTATCGGCAGGGTTTAAATCTTGAGGAAGCCGTACAAACTCTTGAGAAACGTGCTGAGAATCAGGAAGAAGTTGCCGCGTTTTTGGAGTCCGTTCGCGAGAATTCCCGTGGCCTCATTCGCTAGCTTCGGTGTCTGGTAACGCCATACACTCAGACCCTGTACTGGGCCGCAGGACATTGCGGGTTGGTGTGGTTGCCGGCGAGGCCTCCGGTGACATGCTAGGCTCAGGTTTGATAGCGGCGATCAGGGAACAATTACCTGGTTCAGAATTCGTTGGCGTTGCTGGTCCAGAAATGATTAAAGCTGGCTGTGAGCCGTTATACCGTGCCGAGGAGCTCTCGGTCATGGGTTTCGCGGAAGTCCTTCAGCATTTACCGAGACTTTTACGCTTACGGAAAGATCTTCTCCGTCGGCTTCAGGCGGCGCAGCTAGATGTTTTTGTAGGCATCGATTCACCGGACTTCAATTTGCCCTTGGCAGGTGCGTTGAAGAAGTCCGGTATTCCCACTGTGCAGTACGTCAGCCCTCAGGTGTGGGCATGGCGACAGTCTAGGGCGGCGGGTATTCGTAGAGTGGTGGATCTTGTGTTGTGTCTGCTGCCCTTTGAAACTAGGTTCTACGAGGCTTGCGGTGTTAATGCTCGATTCGTTGGTCATCCACTAGCAGACGAAATACCAATGGAAACGAACAAAGTTAGTGCTAGAGCAAATCTAGGGATTCCGGCTGCGGGATCTTATCTTGCCATCTTGCCCGGTAGTCGAATGTCTGAAGTTTCTCGCCTCTCACGACCATTCCTTGAAACCGCTAAGGAGCTGGCCGCTAGGAGGCCAGATTTGCGAGTCATTGCAGGGCTCGCAAATGAGAGTACTGGGGCGTTTTTCTCAGCACAGGCTCGCGACATCGGCATTGACCCCATGCCTTTGTTTTTTACTGGGCGGGCTAGAGATGTGATGGGAGCTGCCGATGTGGTGCTCACGGCGTCCGGGACTGCAAGTCTTGAGGTATTACTGACGAAGCGCCCCATGGTAGTAGCCTATATTATCTCGGGTATTACCCATCGTCTGTTTAGGTGGTTGGGGCTCAAACGCCTTGATTATTTTTCACTGCCAAATCTGCTTGCCGGCAGACAGGTTGTGCCCGAATATTTGCAGGGTGACGTACACCCCAAAATACTGGGCTCGGCCCTGGAGGAATATCTTGATGGTAGGGCGAATGGTCAAGCTGAGGATTGCGGCTGGTATGATGAGTTCAGGACTATCCATCAGCAGTTGCGACGCAACGCTAGCTCGGAGGCGGCGAGCGCGGTGTTGGGGCTGTTGACCAATGAGAACGACCCAGCATAATTCATGCAGCAGCGCTTAGTCTTTGTCGATGAAAAGGAGATCGTGGCCGGGGTTGATGAAGCCGGGCGAGGACCGCTTGCTGGTCCTGTCGTAGCAGCGGCTGTAATTCTTGACGATGAGCGACCGATTAATGGACTGAATGATTCAAAATTATTGACAGAATCTCAACGGGTAAAACTGGCAAAAATAATCCGACAACAGGCACGGGCATTTGCCTTGGCGTATGCAGATCCTGTCGAGATCGATGGTATCAATATATTGCAAGCATCTTTGCTTGCTATGGAGCGAGCGGTGTTACGTTTGGGCTTAGAACCCAATCTGATTCGAGTTGATGGCAAGCAAGTTCCTCAGTTTAAAAATTCAGGACGCTCCTTTGAGGCCGAGCCGGTGGTTCACGGTGATAAGTTGGTTCCAGCGATTAGTGCAGCCTCCATACTCGCAAAGGTATGTAGGGATAGGTTGATGCGACGCTGGCACCGTTGCTACCCTCTTTATGGCTTTGATGAAAACAAGGGTTACCCAACACCGCGTCATCTCGCTGCGTTGAATCATTTTGGTTCATGCCCTATTCATCGCCAGAGTTTTAGTCCTGTGCGACAGGCAGGTCAGGCAGCTGTTTATGACTGATTTCATTCATTTAACGGTGCGTAGCGAGTACTCTTTGGTTGATAGCGTGGTACGTATCTCGCCATTACTGGAACATGTTGCAGGTATGGGGATGCCGGCGGTTGGCCTCACCGATCAAAGCAATGTGTTTGCGATGGTGAAGTTTTATAAAGCTGCGGTTTCCAAGGGGATCAAGCCCATTATCGGAGCGGATGTGTGGGTTGGGGAATCCATCGAAGATCAAGAGCCCAGCCGCTTAACTCTTTTATGTGCTAACGAGACGGGATTTAGCAACCTCAGCCGACTGTTGACTTTGGGTTTTACTGAGGGTCAACGACACGACCGGGCTCTTGTGCTCAAAACTTGGCTTGACCCCCAGTCACTGGGGGGATTGATCGCTCTTTCGGGTGGACAATTCGGAGAGGTGGGTAAGATTTTGCTTAGTTCTAAGCCCGATCGCACTCCAGAGATCCTTGATGAGTGGGTACAGCGCTTCCCCGGACGTTACTACCTAGAACTCCACCGGGTCGGCCGTTCAGATGAGAGTGAGCATCTGGCACGGGCTGTCAACTTGGCCAGCGCATACGGTGTACCAATTGTTGCCAGTAACGATGTGCGTTTCATCTCTCAGAGTGATTTCGAGGCGCACGAAACGCGAATTTGCATTCAGCATGGACGTACGCTTAATGATCCCGCACGACTCCGGGACTATACGGAGAATCAGTATCTGAAGTCTCCCGCAGAGATGGCAGAGTTATTCAATGATCTTCCAGAGGCGTTAGCCAATAGCGTTGAGATCGCTCAGAGATGCAGTTTTCAGCTAACCCTTGGACAGCACTGCTTACCAGATTTCCAAGTGCCCGATGGAAAGAATACTGGTGCATACCTCAAAGAGCAGGCTAGCGTCCGGCTCTCGAGTAAGGGTTTAGGGGAAGCAGCGTCCGAGACAGCTGAGCCTAACGAGTACGAGCAACGTTTAGAACAAGAATTGGGCGTCATTTGCGAGATGGGTTTTGAGGGTTATTTCCTGATCGTCGCCGACTTTATAGGTTGGGCGCGGGAGAACGGAATCCCAGTGGGCCCTGGGCGCGGGTCTGGGGCAGGATCCCTAGTAGCTTATGTACTGGGTATCACTGACTTAGATCCCATTGAGCACGATCTCCTCTTTGAGCGTTTCCTGAATCCTGAGCGCGTTTCTATGCCAGATTTCGACATAGACTTCTGCATAGATGGCCGGGATCGGGTTATTGAATATGTTGCACAACGTTACGGGCGTGATCATGTCTCACAGATTATTACGTTCGGCTCCATGGCTGCGCACGCTGTAGTGCGGGATGTTGGACGCGCTCTTGGCATGTCATACGGTTATGTAGACCGCATTGCTAAGCTCATTCCGTTTGAATTGGGAATTACACTTGAGAAAGCATTATCCGATGATGAGGAGTTGGCCCGGCTTTATGAAGCAGAAGATGAGGTGCGAACGCTCATCGATTTAGCCCAGCAACTAGAGGGGCTCACGCGTAACGCCGGCACTCATGCGGGAGGCGTAGTTATTGCGCCTAGGCCGCTTACGGAATTTATGCCTCTTTATTGCGAGTTGGGTGGCGGCTCACTGACCCAACTGGATAAGGACGATGCTGAGGCCATCGGACTCGTAAAGTTTGACTTTCTAGGCTTGAAGACCCTGACGATCATTGATCGTGCACTGAGGTCGATCAATCGGGAACTGAAAGCTGGAGGTCAAGATACTATTAAATCGGCTGATATTCCTATGAATGATCCGCAGACTCACAAACTTCTCAAAAGTTGTAGAACTACGGGAGTTTTTCAACTTGAGTCGCGTGGTATGCGGGATTTGATCAGGCGCCTTCAACCGGACCATTTTAACGATCTGGTGGCGATTCTAGCTTTGTATCGGCCGGGTCCCCTGGAGTCCGGGATGGTTGAGGACTTCATTAATCGGAAGCATGGAAAAAATTCAGAGCCCATTAACTACTTCCATCCCAGTCTAAAACCGACCTTGGAAGGTACCTACGGTGTCATTCTGTATCAGGAACAGGTGATGCAGATCGCTCGGATTATGGCAGGGTACTCCCTGGGTGGTGCGGATCTCCTACGCCGTGCAATGGGCAAGAAAAAACCTGAAGAGATGGCCCAGCAACGATCGATTTTCATAGCAGGTGCGGCGGAACAGGGCATCAAAGAAACTTTAGCCAGTTATGTATTTGACCTAATGGAGAAATTTGCGGGATACGGCTTTAATAAATCTCACTCAGCCGCTTATGCGCTCATCGCTTATCAGACCGCATGGTTGAAGGCCCATTATCCGGCTGCATTCATGGCCGCTGTACTTACGGCCGATATGGATAACACGGATAAGCTTGTTTTTTTGAAGGATGATTGCGCGCAGTTTGGGATTAAACTTGAGCCACCAGACATCAACGTGTCGCAGTATGAGTTTGCGGTTACTGGTGAGCGTTCTATTTCCTACGGGCTTGGCGCCATCAAAGGAGTAGGCCAGAGCATTATCGATAATATTGTTGCAGAGCGTGAGGCTAACGGTCGCTACGTTACTCTCTTAGAGCTTTGCCGAAGAGTAGATCAGAAGCGGATTAATCGGCGAGTATTGGAGGCGTTGGTTCGTTCGGGCGCTTTGGACTGTCTGGTTGAGAACCGCGCGACATTGATGGGAGCAGTCCCTAATACGTTGCGACTTGCCGCTGCTGCTGCGTCTGCTACAGCTGCAGGTCAGGGCGCATTGTTTGCTGAACATGATAGCTCTGGGGATTTTGAGCAACTCCTGACACCGGTACCTGAGTGGAATGAGCAAGAAAGGCTTAAGGGTGAAAGGGAAAGTCTTGGGCTCTACCTCACGGGGCATCCATTTAACGATTACATTGAGCACTGTAGCCATTTCACACATGGGTCTATTCGGAAACTAGTTGGCGCTTTTTCGGATAATGATCAGTTCTCATCCCAGAAAGAGGTTACGGTTGCCGGGCTAGTCATGGACATACGCCGTCGTGGTGGTAGGGTCTCAATCGTTCTAGATGACAACACGGATCATTTGGAGATTACTGTGTTTGAAGATGTCTTTAATCAGTTTAGACATCTGGTCGTCAAGGATGCGGTGTTAGTGGTTGTGGGACGACTTCGGTTTGATAAATTTTTGCATGCTTGTCGACTAACCGCTCAACGGATTAGATCTGTGGATGAGGCCATCGAGCAGCATGCACGTCGACTCACGATTCGATGGACAGCAGACGGCAACGGGACAGACTTTGTGCGCAGTTTAAAGGAAACGCTCCAACCTTTTACCCACGGTCGTTGCGAAGTCTGTGTTGAATACGCTGGGCCTACAGCGAGTGCATCACTAACACTTGGTGACGGTTGGTCGGTCAGACCCACTCGGGAGCTTAGGGAACGATTAGGAGTGCTCCTTGGTTCCAAGCATTACTCGCTCCACTATCCGAAGCATCTTGTGTGAGTGCGTGGAGTCGGTAGGACTGCATTGTCTATTTTTTGCTAAAAGCCCTGTTTACTTGTAACGGTTCCAGTCTTGAGGGTAAGGTCAATCGATGGATCTGAAGTTTCTTGACTTTGAACAGCCCATTGCGGAACTCGAGGCAAAAATAGATGAATTGAAGTTCGTGGGCGATGATTCGGAGCTGAATATCAGCGAAGAGATTGCTCGGTTGCGGCGCAGGAGCGACTCTCTGACTCGTGACATCTTCTCAAACCTTTCTTCTTGGCAGATATCTCAACTTGCCCGCCATCCGCAACGCCCCTATACGCTAGACTATATTAGTTTGTGTTTCGATGATTTTCAGGAACTCCATGGAGATCGTATGTATGCAGACGATCCGTCTTTGGTTGGCGGAATGGCTCGTCTAGAAGGACAACCAATTGTGGTTTTAGGGCATCAAAAGGGCCGTGATACCAAGGAGCGCGTCAAGCGTAACTATGGAATGGCGAGCCCGGAGGGGTACCGCAAAGCATTGCGCTTAATGCGCATGGCTGAAAAATTTCAACTTCCTCTGATCACGCTAATAGATACACCCGGCGCTTATCCAGGCATGGGTGCAGAGGAGCGTGGGCAAAGCGAGGCGATCGCTCGTAATCTTCTAGCCATGGCCAGCCTCAGAAGCCCCATAATCAGCTTGGTTATTGGCGAGGGGGGGTCCGGAGGAGCGCTTGCTATTGGCGTGGCTGATCGGGTGCTCATGCTTCAATATGGTATCTACTCTGTTATCTCTCCTGAGGGTTGCGCGTCCATTCTTTGGAAGAGTCCGGAGAAGGCTGAGCTTGCTGCTGAGGCGTTGGGTATTACTGCCGAGCGGTTGCTAAAGTTTGGTTTGGTCGATGAGGTGATTCCCGAGCCGTTGGGTGGGGCTCACCGAGATTCTCGGGGGATGGCGGACACGATCAAAAACTCATTAGTGAACATACTCAACGAGCTGCAGGTTCTGCCGGCGGGTAACCTCGTCGAACAGAGACGCCGTCGGCTGGCAGGCTACGGGGTTTACAAAGAAGGCTAATTCACTTTTCTCTGCTAGCCTATGGTGTCCGCGCGGTTTTATTACTCTGCTAAGTTCTATGGAACAGTTTCTTGAACTTTTAAGCCAAAGCCTTGAGGGGTTGCCGAGTGATTCGGGTCGTTATGCGGTGGCGTTCAGCGGAGGGGTAGACTCCACCGTCTTGTTGGCTGCTCTAACGCGATTGGTGCCTCGCCCCGAGGTACGTGCGCTGCATATCGATCATGGGTTGCACGTTGATTCTGGTGCATGGGTGAGGCACTGCCAGGCGATAGCCGCCACACTGGGCGCCGATTGTGTAAGTCGCCAGGTGCGTATCGAGAATAAAGCAGGGGAAAGCCTTGAGGCTTTGGCGCGAGAGGCTCGTTACCAAGCGCTTGGAGAGCTACTAACGCCGGGAGAAATTTTGCTCACAGCGCACCATAGCGACGACCAGTTGGAGACCTTATTATTTCGGCTACTTCGTGGGAGCGGTGTTAAGGGATTGCGTGGGATCGCAGAATTCAAGCAGTTTTATACAGGTTTTTTGGCTCGGCCGATGCTAAGGATCTCACGTGAGGAGATTCTCGTGGTTGCTCGAGCGTGGCAGCTGGACTGGCTTGAGGACCCGATGAACCAGGATAAAAGGCCTGATAGGAATTTCCTTCGTGCCGAGGTTCTTCCCCAAATCAATAAACGCTGGCCTGCCGCCAACAAGACGGTGGGACGGGCAGCCCAACAGATGGCCGAGGCGCAGGAGCTTCTCAATGGTGTTGCAGAGGTGGACGGAAGATTGATCAAGGATGCGGCTCGGGTACGACAAACAGATTTGCTTGTCTTGTCGCCACCACGGCAGAGGAATCTTCTCCGGCATCTGATTGCACGTCTGGGCCTACCTACACCAGCTGCGAGACAGTTGGAGGCCTTGCTTAAAGGGCTTAAGGTGCAGAGGGCTGATGCCGAGACGCAGGTCCAGTGGCCTGGTGGTGAGGCACGTATATACAGAGGTGTTCTTTATCTTTTCCCACCCTTAGGTGAGGGGTCGGGAGGCGGATACGTAGGGGAGATTAGCCTATCACGGACCTGGACCGGACCTGAAGGAAGCTTATCTCTAGCACGCGGGACGGGCCCTGGGCTACCCGATTCCTGGGTGGAAGAAGGCCTAGCTGTTCGCTTCAGGGTAGGTGGGGAGCGGTTTAGGCCGTTGCTACATGACCATAGTAGGCCTCTGAAGAAATGGCTTCAGGATGCCGGGGTATTGCCTTGGTTGAGGGGCCGCATTCCGCTTCTGTATCACAATGATCAACTGGTTGCGGTAGGAGACCTCTGGATTTCGGCGGCTGTTAGCGGGCTCCCCGATTCAGAACCTGGATGGCAGATTTCTTGGACTAATCACCCTCAACTAAGTTAAATAGGGACAATTTGCTGATCTAGCAAGGATTGAACAAAGCTGAAACAGTGAAGATGCACATTAAATGAATCAACTCTCTATTACGGTGGGGTGGTGGTGGGCTGGTTCTTTTGGTAGTTTGTAGCCCCGTCTAGATGCAACACTTACTACAATCGAAGGTCAGAGAAAAAGTCCCGCTAAGGGAGGCTTTCTGGCCTTCGAATTTTTGATGATTAACATGGACGGGACATGACTCGATTCATATTCATCACAGGGGGCGTAGTTTCATCGCTCGGTAAAGGTATTACTTCGGCCTCGCTGGGAGCGATCCTGGAAACCAGAGGACTTAGTGTCCGGATGATGAAGTTAGATCCGTACCTCAATGTTGATCCTGGAACCATGAGTCCGTTCCAGCATGGTGAGGTTTTTGTAACTGAAGACGGGACTGAGACGGACCTGGATTTGGGTCACTACGAACGCTTTGTCAGTACCAAGACCGGCAGCGACAGTAATTTCACTACTGGGCGTATCTATAGCAGTGTTATTGCGAAAGAGCGCCGCGGAGATTATTTAGGGGCGACGGTCCAAGTTATCCCTCACATAACGGATGAGATTAAGCAGAGCGTACTGAAAGGTGCTGGTGATGCGGAGATCTGTATGGTCGAGATTGGGGGGACCGTAGGCGATATTGAGTCACTGCCGTTCCTCGAAGCAATTCGCCAAATGGGGGTGGAGCTTGGTCGGGATCGCACTGCCTACATACATTTGACACTCGTTCCCTACATCGCCGCATCCTCAGAGATTAAGACAAAGCCCACACAGCATTCCGTAAAGGAGTTGCGATCGATTGGCATTCAACCTGATATCTTGGTTTGTCGTTCAGAGCAGGTATTGCCCGCAGAGCAGCGCTCTAAGATTGCTTTATTCACTAATGTGGAGCAACAGGCAGTCATTTCTGCTGTTGATGTGGACGACCTGTATAAAATTCCCCTCATACTCAATGAGCAGGGCCTCGATGAGATTGTTGTTGAAAAATTGAGATTAGACGTATCTCCGGCGGACCTTTCGAAGTGGCAATCCGTGGTAGATGTGAAAACTAGCCCAGAAGCTGAAGTCGAGATAGCTATGGTTGGGAAGTATGTTGATCTTAAGGATTCTTATATATCGCTTACTGAGGCGCTTTTGCACGCAGGTATCCAGACCCAAACTCGCGTGAATATTCACTACGTGGAGGCGGAAGACTTAGAAACTCAGGGTGCCGGGTGTTTGAACGAAGTAGACGCCATTCTCGTACCCGGCGGTTTTGGTGAACGTGGAATCGAAGGTAAAGTTCAGTCTGTAAAACTAGCTCGTGAGAAACAAATCCCATATCTCGGGATTTGCTTGGGATTACAAGTGGCAGTAATCGATTTTGCGCGCAATATTGCCAAGCTTGAGGGGGCGCATTCTACGGAGTTTAGTCCCGACACTCCACACCCTGTAATTGCATTGATTGCAGAGTGGCAAGATCGAACGGGTTCCAAAGAAGAACGAAGTAAAGCCTCTGATCTTGGTGGAACGATGCGGCTTGGGGCACAGAATTCCCAACTTGTAGACGGTAGTTTAGTTCGGTCCATCTATGAAACCGATACTATCTTCGAACGGCACCGACATCGTTATGAGTTCAATAATAACTACATGGAAAAATTTAGAGAGTGTGGACTCGAATTCTCAGGGATTTCTGATGATGGGCTGGTTGAGGTGATTGAGCTTCCTGGCCATCCCTGGTTTCTTGCCTGCCAGTTTCATCCAGAGTTCACCTCAAATCCTCTCGACGGACACCCGTTATTTACGAGTTTCGTTACTGCAGCTCGATCTTGTCAGGGACTCAAGCTTCCGCGAGTTGCTGGCGCATGAAACTCACCGGGTTTGAGGCCGATAACTCAAAACCATTCTTCTTGATCGCTGGGCCATGTGTGATTGAGAGCGAAGCCTTTGTCCTAGATGTTGCATCTGAGCTTAAGGAAATCACCGCAGCGCTTGAGGTTCCTTTGATTTTCAAGTCCTCCTTTGATAAGGCTAATCGTTCATCTATGGACAGCTTTCGTGGGCTCGGCATAGAGAAGGGCTTAAAGGCGTTAGAAGCTGTCAAGTCGACGCTCGATATACCAGTATTGACCGACGTTCATGAAGATACACCTCTAGCAGAAGTAGCCTCAGTTGTTGACGTACTTCAGACCCCCGCATTTTTATGTAGGCAGACTAATTTCATAGTGGCTGTGTCAGCTTACGGTAAGCCCGTCAATATTAAGAAAGGTCCATTCCTATCTCCCTGGGAAATGAATAACGTCGTTGAGAAGGCCCGTTCTACCGGGAATAGGAAAATTCTCGTCTGTGAGCGAGGGTATATGTTCGGTTATAACAACCTAGTGTCCGACATGCGTTCCTTGGTAGTGCTCCGTGACACGGGGTGTCCCGTGGTTTTTGATGCGGGCCATTCAGTACAACATCCTGGTGGCCGCGGTAGTTCCTCCGGCGGCGACCGTAGATTCATTTCACCACTAGCTCGAGCCGCGATCGCAACGGGAATTGCTGGACTTTTTCTGGAGACCCATCCAAATCCTGATAAGGCAAAAAGTGATGGTCCTAATTCCTGGCCGTTGGGGGAACTAGCCATGTTGTTGAAGCGACTAAAAGCCCTTGATGACGTGGTTAAGAGTGGGGCGCTGGAAGGGTGACTCAGTTAATGGGCTGCAAGGAACCAGCATGAGCCAAATCAAGAGTGTCAGGGGAATTGAGATACTAGACTCTCGAGGTAACCCTACTGTTGAAGCTGAAGTGGCTCTCGATTCGGGGGTACGCGGTCGGGCAGCCGTCCCATCTGGAGCATCGACCGGGTCCCGAGAGGCGGTCGAACTACGCGATGGCGATGAAGACCGTTACCTTGGTAAAGGCGTCAAACAAGCTATTTGTAGCATTGATGAGGAGATTGCAGCTGCCGTGACAGGTATGGCAGGAGACGATCAGAGGGCGTTGGATGTAAGACTCATAGAGTTGGATGGTACGCCGAACAAGGCTCGTTTAGGAGCCAATGCACTTTTGGCTGTTTCACTAGCTACTGCTAAAGCAGTTGCAGAGGAGACTGGGCAGCCGCTGTACCGTTCACTCGCTGACCGGGAGTCCTATACGATGCCAGTGCCGATGATGAATATCATTAATGGTGGTGCGCATGCAAATAACAGTATTGATATTCAGGAGTTTATGATTCTGCCTGTGGGTGCGCCTAGTTTTTCAGAAGGTCTTCGTTATGGCGCTGAAATATTTCACGCGCTAAAAAAAGTATTAGCTCAACGTGGCTTAAACACTACAGTAGGAGATGAGGGAGGTTTTGCTCCTAATCTGGGTTCAAATGAGGAGGCCCTACAGACTATCGTAGTGGCTGTTGAGACAGCTGGGTTTACCCTAGGTAGAGAGATTTTTCTTGGTCTTGATACGGCTAGTTCGGAATTCTACTCTGATGGCTATTACTATCTTGAGTCAGAGGGACGACGGTTCGAGCCGGCTGAATTCTGTGAGTATCTAGAGGATTTGGTTGCCCGTTATCCTATAGTCTCTATCGAAGACGGCATGGCTGAGAACGATTGGGATGGTTGGGAGCTTCTAAGCGATCGTTTGCGCAACCGTATTCAGCTGGTAGGAGATGACCTATTTGTTACCAATACAGAGATTCTCAGCATGGGAATTAAAAAAAATGTAGCAAACAGTATTTTGATTAAGCCGAATCAGATCGGTACCCTCACGGAAACCATTGATGCGATCGAGATGGCGACCGCCGCAGATTATTCTGCAGTCGTTTCCCACCGTTCTGGGGAAACCGAAGATACTACTATTGCAGATATTGCGGTCGCGACTGCAGCTACGCAGATTAAGACAGGTTCACTGAGCCGTTCTGATCGCTTGGCGAAGTATAATCAGTTACTGCGAATAGAGATGGAGTTGGGAGATTCTGCGATTTATCCTAGGGAGCGCGTTTTTCCGATGAGTCTCTAAGGGAAGCGATGCGAATACTTTTTATTTCTTTAGTGGTGATCTTGGTGCTTGTGCAGGCACGGTTGTGGCTATCGGATGAAGGCTTGCGCGAGGTGTGGCGTCTACAGGGGCAAGTTGCTGAGCGCACGGAGGAAAATCGGCGTCTCGCTACTCGTAATGCAGCCCTAGAGGGCGAAGTCACTGACCTAAAGCAGGGGATTGCTGCGGCCGAGGAGCGTGCCCGCACCGATCTCGGAATGATTGCAGAAGGTGAAACTTTCTATCAAATTACTCCTTATAGCCGTTCTTCGGAAACCGTTGAGCCTTAATAATTGCGATAGGTTGAAGGTTAACGATGGCGGAGTAGAACGTAGACGGCACCGGCACCGCCGTGCTGGGCACGTGCTGTGACGAACGCCAGTACCTCGTCCCATTGGGTGAGCCAGCGTTGTACCCGGATTTTGAGAACAGGCCCCCCGGGCCCTGAACGCAATCCTTTACCGTGGATAACACGTACGCATCCTAGGTTACGGTCGCAGGACTCTACGATGAATTCTCGAAGGGCGAGCTTAGCTTCAGCAGCCGAAAGTCCATGAAGATCTGCCTCAGCCTCAATGCTGAAGTGTCCGCGGCGCAGCTTTTTGAAAATTCGACTAGGAAGGCTTGCGCGTTTATATGCGATCTCATCGCCGAACTGCTCCAGCGCATCACGTTCTGCGGGAGAACTTGTGAGGCTTTCTCGGAGGATTTCATCTCTAGCTGCCCGAGTTTGTCGGGCGCGGGCAGGAGGGCGTGTTTTCTTCTGGACCCGCTCTTCTTGGTTAAGAGGCTTAACATCGCGCATTGCGTCCTTGAAAAAATCTTTATCATCGCTCCCGTTCAAGGCTTGGCTCCTTTTGCTCCGGGGCATCCAGTATAGTTAAGCGATCACGTGCGAATCTTGCTCTCCAACGATGACGGATACCAGGCCCCAGGGTTACGCCTGCTGGCGGATGCGCTTGCGGATCTGGCTAATATCATTGTTGTGGCTCCAGATCGTAACAGGAGCGGCGCTAGTAATTCACTGACTCTGGATACGCCGCTTAGGGTTGAGCAGGTGGAACCAAATATTTACTTCGTTAATGGTACACCGACTGATTGCGTTCATGTGGCTATCACTGGGCTGCTGGATGATGAGCCAGATATGCTGATCTCCGGCATCAACCATGGCGCTAATTTGGGTGATGACGTTCTTTATTCTGGAACGGTTGCCGCAGCAATGGAAGGCCGATTCCTTGGGCTACCCTCCGTTGCTGTTTCATTGGTGCTTGAGCACGGACACCACTTTGATACGGCCGTGACTATTATTAAGCGTATTGTGCGGCGAATGAAGGATGACCCTCTTCCAGGAGATACCATACTGAACATCAATATTCCGGATCGCCATGCTGATGCAATTCAGGGTATTGAGGTTACCCGGCTCGGGGTTAGATACAGATCCGAGCCAGTGGTGCCTGCCCGCGACCCTAAGAATCGCCCCGTTTATTGGTTAGGCGCAGCTGGCGCAGCACAGGACGCTGGTCCAGGTACTGATTTTCACGCGGTTGCTAACGATTTCGTTTCGGTAACTCCGATTAAGGTTGATCTAACCGATCACGGTGCATTAGAGCCTCTCGATACTTGGATGAATGTGCTCAGATGAGTCGGGATCATCATGTCAGCGGTATTGGGATGACATCCGCTCGAACTCGTGATCGACTAATAAATAGACTGAGGAGCGAAGGAATTCGTAACGAGGCTGTGCTGGAACGAATACGCACGGTACCACGGCATCTATTCGTCGACGAAGCGTTGGCAAGCCGTGCGTATGAAGATACGGCATTGCCTATAGGGTTTGGGCAAACTATATCTCAACCCTATATTGTTGCATTGATGACAGAGGCTCTAATCGAGAAACTCCACCCAGGAAAACAACTAAAAAAAGTGTTGGAAGTTGGTACTGGGTGCGGTTATCAGACCGCGGTTCTTTCTCCTTTTGCACAGCACATATGCAGTATCGAGCGTTTACAAGCATTGATTCTGCGTGCTCGTGAACGGCTCGGTGAATTGCAGATCAACAACGTTACGCTGCTTCACGCCGACGGATTTAGGGGCTGGAAAAGCCAAGCGCCGTTCCAAGGTATTCTTGTGGCAGCGGCACCACCGGAACCCCCCCAGAACTTATTAAACCAGCTTGACGAGGGTGGTCATCTGATCATTCCTATCGGAATACGTGGTGAGCAGCGGTTACATCGTATTACGCGACGCGGCGACACATTTGAGAAAGAAGAATTAG
>Ga0315338_1001988_pt1 | contig 22396 bp, 22 predicted proteins | sample ASW8metaG_FD_204518 | JGI IMG/M metagenome (GOLD analysis project Ga0315338, IMG submission 204518) | Ammonia-oxidizing marine archaeal communities from Monterey Bay, California, United States - ASW #8 | ecosystem: Environmental > Aquatic > Marine > Coastal | place: USA: California | collected... | reverse complement strand
TCGATCCCCAAGAGCTCTGCGATCGTCAATACGCCTCCGGGCTCGAGTTCAAGAAGAACGCCCGTCTCAACGACGCCAAAGAAGCGTTCGTCGGCACGATCGAGGCCTGCCCCGATTTTCGGAAGGCTTTCGTCCAGCTGGGCAATATCTCCCGTCAACTCAAAGAGTATGACGACGCCATCGTCCACTACGAAAAAGCGCTGGCCCTGGATGGCAACGACCCAGAGGTGACCGAGGCGCTGGCCTACACCTACAGTCTGTCTGGTGAACTCGACAAGGCCGAGGACATCTACATCAGACTCCTCGAAGATGATCCGGGCCGCATGGGAGCGGTTCAGAATCTTGCCTACACCTATGAGCAGCAGAACAAAGACTCCGAAGCTTTCATGCTCTATTCGCGCGCCTACCAGGTCGACACTTCGATGACCTCTTTGGAAGAGAAACTGGCCAACCTCGCCCTTGGTCTCAAGCAGTACGAGCAGGCCTATATTTATACGAAGAAGCAGGTCGATCGTGATCCCGAAAAGCTGGATCTGCGCGAGAAGATGGCATACTTCCACTACCGGATGCAGGATTGGGATGGAGCGATCGAACGTTACCAGGTTCTGGTCGACGAGACGGTCGGACAGGAGGGCGGTCTCAACCGCCGCGGAATTCTTGCCTACTGTTTGAAGAACGCCGAACGGATCGAAGAAGCGTTTCCACACTACGACTTTATCATTGCCAACGACACGAACCCGAAAGAGAACACCTTCCGGCTCTACGGCAATGCTCTGATGGACTTCGGCCAGTTCGAGAAAGCTATCTCTGTCGGTAAGAAGGGGCTGAGCGTAAACCCGAAGTGGGAGTGTGTTCAGTACATGATCGCCGAAGCTCATTCAAAAAAGGGTGAAACGCTTCAGGGTGCAAAGAAGTGGGATTCCGCGCGAGCATCCTTCAAGCAGGCCAAGTCCGAGTTTGCCAAGGTCACGGCGGGGGATTGTGCTTCAAACGCTTCGGCCCAGCTCAAGCGCCAGGACCAGCTTGTCGACCGTCTGAACAAGATGCAGGAGAAGGCTGGTTCCACTCCCGGCACTGACTAGTCACGAGGCCGATCCGCCGATGGGCTCCGCCCGTCGCTCGTAGTGGAAAGCGCAGTAGTGTACGACCGGGTCCCGACGAATTTCGCGGGACCCGGCTTTGTTTATCCAAAACGACTTCGAGAGAGATGACATGGACCCGACCATAACTCGCCCCGATCAGCTTCCCGTCGCCGAACGAAAAGTTCTCGTCGCCATGAGTGGTGGGGTCGACAGCTCTGTCGCAGCTGCCCGACTCGTGGAAGATGGGTGGGACGTGGCCGGAGTCACCTTCAAACTGTTTTGCTACGGCGAAGAGGGTAAGGAGAGCAAGGCCTGTTGCGGACTGGAGGGGATGAGAGACGCCCATTCCGTTGCCCACCGTCTGGGGATTCCCCATACCGTCCTCGACATGGAAGAGCTCTTTCGAGCCCGGGTCATGGACGACTTCGCCTCCGAATACGGTCGGGGGCGCACCCCGAACCCCTGTGTGCAATGCAACACCCACATCAAATTTGGTCCCTTGCTGTCGTGGGCCGAGGAACACGGATATCCCTGGATCGCCACCGGGCACTATGTCGGCTCGCGTCGGGTCCAGATCGAGGGGGGCGAGCGTACGCTTCTCGAGCGAGCGGAAGACCCGAACAAAGACCAGAGTTATGTGCTCTGGGGCGTACAGCCCTCTGTGCTCGAGCGGACTCTCTTTCCTCTCGGAAGTCTGCCGAAGGCGGCAACGCGCCGGCAGGCCCAGGGTTTCGACCTTCCCGTCTGGGACAAGGAGGAGAGCCAGGACATCTGTTTCGTGGATGAGCGTGGCTACGCCGAAGTCCTCCGAAAGAAGCTCGGCGAATCGCATCCTCTCTTCCAGCCAGGACCCATCCTCGACCGGACGGGACGACATCTCGGCGAACACCACGGGTTGGTCCACTATACCGTCGGGCAACGGAAGGGAATCGGAGTCCATACCGAGGGCAAGCTTCATGTTACCCGACTCGAGCCCGATACCAACACGCTCAGGGTCGGCGCGGAGGCCGAACTTCTCGAACGCAAAGTATCGGCGGATGACGTGAACCTTTTTGTCCCTCCTACGTACCTTTCCAAGGGTCCAGTGGACGTAAAAATCCGCTATCGTCACGAGCCGGCCCCAGCGCTGGCCCGGTGGGTGGATGGGCGAATCGAGGTCGAATTCGATCAGCCTCAGCAAGCCATCACACCGGGGCAATCGCTCGTCGTGTATCGAGACGGGCTGGTCCTGGCGGGTGGGCGGATCGAGGCAAAGGTGTCGACCGATGCACGAATCGAGTCCGTTCAGGGATTGGAACCACTGGATCGCACGTTCAACGTTTGAGGATTTGTAAGAGGTCGAAGGAGCGAGGATGCTGGCGATCTGCCTGGTGCTCTTGTCGATACAACCGACGAGCCTGGGCAGTTTCTCGAGAAGAGTTTTCGGACGACTTGACACGCTTTCTGATAGCCTGCTAACTTGCGCATCCTTGAGGAGGGATGGCCGAGTGGTTTAAGGCGGCGGTCTTGAAAACCGTTTGGCGCAAGTCACGTGGGTTCGAATCCTACTCCCTCCGCATTCTCGGTTGATCTTGCGGAGAGGTGGCCGAGTGGCTTAAGGCGGCACATTGCTAATGTGTTGTGGGTTAATAGCTCACCGGGGGTTCGAATCCCCCCCTCTCCGCATCGAAAATCAGTGTTGCGCCCGTAGCTCAATTGGATAGAGCGTCTGACTACGGATCAGGAGGTTGGGGGTTCGACTCCTCCCGGGCGCGCATTTTTACCTTCCCACTCCCAACTCTTTCCTCGGCAGAGATAACCGCTCCTTTCCAGAGGAGTACGGTCCGCTATTGGAGGATTTTGTCATGACAAGGTTTGGTCCGACCCGTCGCGAGAGAGCTATCTGGCTTTGTCTCGTACTCGTCCCGATCGTGTTTTTCGGCTGTAACAAAGCCACGTCGGGAGGGGGAGGAGCGAAGACCCCGCGGGTCTACGTATCCTCGACCTGGGCAGATCTCGGGATCAAGAGTCTGGCCTACGTGGGACTGGGCAGTTCGAGCGGTAATCCGATGGGTGAGAAGGCGGCCAATCGAGTCGTCGAGGGGGAGCTGCGGGGAAGCCAGGATCGGTTCATCCTCCTGGGAACGAGTATGGCGATGGGCCGGGCCGAAAAAGCTGGCAAGGCGGCCCTCTTCGAGAAGGTGCAGGCTGTCTGGCGAAGTGATCGCAAAGCCGACCAGTTCCTGGCAGCAGAATTGAGCAAGGCCCTGGGCGTAGATGGCCTCCTTTTCGCAGACCTGACCGATTGGACGGAAGAAAGAATCTCGGCCGATCAGGAGGGTACTTCCTGGAGTCGGGCCGGAATTGGCCTCTATATCTACGGTGGAGAGCAAGGGCTCCTCGTCTGGGGCGCAGACCGCGACCTGAGGGCAGATTCGATTCCCTACCGGCCGGCCCCCACCGGTGAGGACAGTGCTTCGACGGAACGAAGCCAACGGAGCGTCAATCGTACAGACAGTACGCCCGAGCCTCCGGCCATCGAAGACGTCGCGCGTGAGCTCCTCGGAGAGCTCATCGCTTCGTTTCCACCGCGATAGTCGCTTCTGATGGCAATTGTTCTTTGGGCCAGTCGCGCCGATGGGTAGAATATCGCGATGAACGCGCTCGCAGAAGAGGAGCGCTGGATGGCGCTCGCCCTGGAACAGGCCGTGAAGGCGGCCGAAGTAGGGGAAGTGCCAGTCGGTTGCTTGATCGTCCTGGACGGCCGAGTCCTCGGACGCGGTTACAACCGCGTCGAGGCGAGCCAAGAGGCGAGCGCTCACGCCGAGATGATCGCGCTGTCCGCGGCATCCTCGACGTTTGGAGGTTGGCGCCTCGAGGGAGCGACGGCTTACGTGACCCTGGAGCCATGTGTGATGTGCACCGGGGCCTTACTTTTGTCGCGCGTTGAGCGAGTTGTGTTTGGTGCTCCGGAGCCAAAGTTTGGTGCGCTCGGTTCGCGGGTGGACTTGCGCGGCGGTCTCGGTTTCAATCACCAGTTGGAGGTCGTAGAGGGCGTCCTCGCCGAGCAGGCGGGAAGTCTGATGCGGTCCTTTTTTAGAGATTTGCGGAGAGATGCGAGAGTGGTTGAATCGGGCGGTCTCGAAAACCGCTGTGGGGGTGACCCCACCCAGGGTTCGAATCCCTGTCTCTCCGCCAGTTTGGACGATCGGAAGAAACGAAAGCCCGGAGATGAATAGTTGAGCGCTAGGGTCCGCTCATCCTAGACTCCGCGTTTTTGCTTTGATCGTCAGTTTGTGGAGAGATGTCCGAGTTGGCTTAAGGAGCACGCCTGGAAAGCGTGTATACAGCAATGTATCGAGGGTTCGAATCCCTCTCTCTCCGCCAGCATTGGGTCGGAAGTCCGCTCGAGGGGCATCCGATCCGTTTGATTTGGGGATGTAGCTCAGTTGGGAGAGCGCCTCGTTCGCAACGAGGAGGTCGGCGGTTCGATTCCGCTCATCTCCACCAGTCTTCTTGAAAGTGAGGGTGTGGCGGAAGTCACGCCTCACGCGCACCACTTCGAGACGTTCGGAGGATCAAAGACCAGGCCCCACACGACGGAGCCCTGCTAATCCCGTCAGGACCGGAAGGTAGCAGCGGCGTGCGGGTCGTTTCGGGCGTGTGGAAAGCCTGGTCTTGATCCTCTGCCGTTTCGAAGTATCCACCGACCTAGGCCCCAGGGCGGTTCGATGAGTTATCGCGTTCTCGCACTCAAATGGCGTCCACAGCGATTCCGCGAAGTCGCGGGGCAATCGCATGTATCGCGGATCCTTTCCAATGCCCTTCTCAGCAACCGCGCCGCGCACGCCTATCTTTTTACCGGACCGCGCGGAATCGGAAAGACGTCAATGGCCCGGATCCTCGCCAAGGCGCTCAATTGTGAGACCGAGACAGCCGACGGGGAGCCCTGCTGCGAGTGCGCCGCCTGTGTTGAAATCGCCGCCGGAAGTGCGCTCGATGTGATCGAGATCGACGGCGCGAGCAATCGCGGCATCGATGATATCCGTGACCTGAGAGAGGGCGTCCGCTACACCCCGGCGCGCATGCAAAAGAAGGTCTACATCATCGATGAGGTCCACATGTTGACGCAGGATGCGTTCAACGCCCTCCTCAAGACCTTGGAAGAACCTCCGGATCACGTCGTCTTCATTCTCGCGACGACCGAAGTCCTCAAGATTCCGCAGACGATTCTCTCCCGTTGTCAACGGTTCGACTTTGCCCGGCTTCGCAATGCGGAGGCCTCCGCTCGCCTCCAGTTCATCTGTGAGCAGGAAGGGATCGAGGCGGAACGGGACGCACTAGCGCTCATCGCACTCAAAGGTGAAGGTTCGATGCGCGACGCCCTCACCATGCTCGATCAGGTCGTGGCGACCGGCCTTACGCCAATCGACGCCGCCACCGTTCGAGAGGTACTCGGAGTGGCCGGGCGAGAGCTCTTCTTTGGTTGGGGAAATGCGATTCGAGACGGGTCGGTAGCGGACGTTCTCGCGTCCCTTGGCGCCGCCGTCGATGCGGGAGCCAATCTCAACGAATTGGCCGAAGAGTTTACCGTCCACCTCCGCAATCTTCTTGTGGCGGCCGTCGACGATTCTCTCGCGGAACAGATCGAAGGTACCGACGAAGACAAGAGGGCGTATCGCGAACAGGCGGCAGACCTCTCCTCGGCGGACGTCCTCCGTTTCTGTCGAATTCAAATGGATGCGGTCCAGCAGATGCGTCGGAGCAGCTTCCCGCGGGTGCATCAGGAAGTTGCCCTGGCCGAGATGTGCTCGGCGGCGCGGGCGGTAGATTTGCGCCGGTATGTTGATTCGGTTCGACAACACCTTGCCGAACCCCGAGGGCCAGTCCCAAAAGCACCTAAGGCTGCTCCCTCGCCGGTCGATGGGAGCGGCGGGTCGGTTCCCATCTCCCCCAAGTCCGAAGACCAGCCGGAACTCGAAGCCAATTCGGCGCGAGAGTCCGAACGCGAGCCGGAGCCAGCAGTCGCGGCCCAACCCGGACCGATCAAAACGAAGCCCGCCGTTTCCGAACCTGTCAAGACGGAGCCTGCCAGGCCGGGACCTGGTCTCTCGGCGGGTGCGGAATGGGAAGCTGTCCTGGCTCTCGTCCGCGAACGGAAGCCGTCCATCCAGGGCTTTCTCTCGGGTTCGTCTGCCCGGAAAGAAGGGAATGATCTTGAGGTTCGCCTTCCCGCAGACTCTACGATCTCGCTTGAGATTCTGAAGGGGAAAGACAATCTTCCCCTGATCGTCGGAGCGGTCGAAGAGGCCTATTGCACCAAGCTCAACGTTCGGTTCCACGAACCGAAAGGGAGCAGGAGCGACACCTTCGCGCCAGCCCGATCGAGCGAGGAAGCCAACGAAACCGAAGCGAGTGAAGACAAGGAAACGAATTCGGAGAGAATCCAACGTATCGTCGACCGATTCGACGGCGATGTGCTGGCTTAGAGCATCAAACGAATGGTAGACCCCTACCCGATCGCTGAGAACTCACGAGGAAAGGACTTTCCATGGACCCGATGAAGAAGTTGATGAAGCAAGCTCAGAAGATGCAGACCGACATGGTCGAGATGCAGGCCCGTCTCGAACTCGAAGAGTCAGAAGCGACTTCTGGTGGCGGAGTGGTGACGGCGGTGGTCAATGGCAAGCACGAATTGCTTTCGCTGAAGATCAAGCCCGAAGCGGTGGATCCAGATGATGTCGAGATGCTCGAGGATCTCGTACAAACCGCGATCAACGAAGCCAATCGGAAAGCGGCTGGAAAACTCCAAACTGAGATGCAGAAAGTCACCGGTGGAATGAACCTCCCCGGGATGTTCTAGAGGCTTCACGTGCAGTACAGCTCACAGTACCTCGAAGACCTGATCGATCGATTGGCAAAACTGCCGACGATCGGAAAGAAGACCGCCCAGCGACTCGCTTTTTACCTGCTTCGGACCGGGGAAGACGAAGCCCTCGCCCTGGCCCGAGCGATCGAGCGTGTGCGTCGCGAGGTGAGTTCCTGTGAGATCTGTGGGAATCTGGCCGAGACACAACCGTGCCACCTCTGCGCGGATCCGCGAAGAGATCCGCTCACGATCTGTGTTGTTGAACACCCGGGTGATGTCGTTGCGGTCGAGAAGAGTGGCGCTTTCACGGGACAGTATCATGTCCTGCGGGGGACACTCGCGCCTCTCGACGGCATCGGACCTGAGGACCTTCGCATCGCCGAACTGATCAAGCGAGTCACCGACGTTGGTGCTCGAGAGGTCATTCTTGCCACGAATCCGACCGCGCAGGGGGAAGCCACTGCGCACTATCTTCACGAACTTCTCTCCAATCAGACCGTCCAGGTGACCCGGATTGCCCGGGGGATCCCGGTCGGCGCAGATTTGGAACTCTCCGATCAGGTCACCCTTGCTCGGGCTCTCCAGGGCCGCAAAGAGATCGAGTAGGTCGGTACGGTTCTGGCCCCGGGGCCATTCTTTTGCGGACCGCCCATTTTCTCTGGACACCGAACAATAGTCTGGTAGTCTCTCGTTCGTTCGTCGTTGGGGTCTTCTGGAACTGGTGGCACGGAGTTCGCTGGTTCAAGTTCGTGGGGAGTCGAGTCATCGGCGTTTTTCGGCGAGATGGCTGACACGGTCGGCACCCCCGCATTGGCTCGAATTTGATAACGTGAACACCAGGTCGAGGGTGCCGCAGGTTCGCTGTCCAGGTACCCCGACAACATAGAAACGAACAAGGAGCGCAAAATGAAGAACGGGGAGTCCAAGGAGAAGGACAAGGCATTCTCACTGGCTGTCTCTCAGATCGAGAAACAGTACGGCAAGGGGAGCATCATGAGTCTGGGCGATGATAGTGCCCGGGCCAATACGCCAGTCTTTCCGACGGGTTCGCTCGGTTTGGACCTCGCGCTCGGAGTCGGTGGCGTCCCAAAGGGACGGGTCATCGAGATCTTCGGTCCCGAGTCTTCCGGAAAGACCACGATGACCCTGAGTGTCATCGCTCAGGTGCAAAAGGCCGGGGGCACGGCAGTTTTCGTCGACGCGGAGCATGCCCTGCAACCTTCCTGGGCGAAGACGATCGGTGTCGACATCAACAAGTTGCATGTCTCCCAGCCCGACACCGGAGAACAAGCGCTGGAGATTACAGATCAGCTGGTTCGATCCGGGGCGGTCGACATTATTGTGGTCGACTCCGTTGCGGCCCTTGTCCCGCGGGCAGAAATCGAAGGCGAGATGGGGGATACCCATGTCGGTTTACAGGCACGGCTCATGTCCCAGGCACTCCGGAAGCTGACGGGCTCGATCAACCGTTCGAACTGTACGGTCATCTTCATCAACCAGATCCGGATGAAGATTGGGGTCATGTTCGGGAATCCAGAGACGACGAGCGGCGGTAACGCGCTGAAATTCTATGCATCCGTTCGCTTGGATATTCGCCGAGCGGCCAGTATCAAAGAAGGTGACAAGGTCATTGGAAACCGGACCCGGGTTCGTGTGGTGAAGAACAAAGTTGCCCCACCGTTCCGCGTTGCGGAATTCGATATTATCTATGACGAAGGGATTTCGAAGACGGGTGAACTCATCGATTTGGGCCTCGACGCTGGGTTGCTCCAGAAGTCGGGAACCTGGCTCTCTTACGGCGAACATCGCCTCGGGCAAGGTCGAGAGAACGCGCGACGCACCCTTCGCGAAAACCCCGACATGTTCATGACCCTGGAAGATCAGGTCCGGCTGACCCTCGGGCTCGAACCCCTGCATGGGAAGGTGACGAAGTTGGAGGAGCCGCTGGCTGAGGGGATAGACGAAGCGACGGTTACCGAGCCAAAAGCCAAGGCCGTTCGATCTGCGGCTGCGACGACATCGAAGGAGAAGGCGTCGAAGGCTCGTGTCGCTGCGAAGTAGACCTTCCATAGATACCCCGCCGATGTCGGCAGAATCGATCGTGGACTCGGACGATACCTTTGCCCGAGTCCACGGTGCAGCTTTGAGGCTCCTCTCTGTGCGTGAGCGAACGCGGACGGAGTCTATCAGAGGCCTCTGTCGGCGAGGGTATCCCGAGGAGGTTGTGGTCGAAATCATCGATTCTTTTGTCGAACGCGGGTGGGTCGACGATCATCGTTTTGCCCTTCTCTTCATTCGCCACCAAGTTCGTTTTCGACCTCGGTCGCATCAACTTCTCCGGCAAGAACTGAGAAAGAAGGGCTGTTCGGACACGGTGGCGCGAGCGGCGTTGACCGAACTCCTGGAAGAAGACCCAGATATCTTTTCAGAACACGTTCTGGCTCTGGAGGCCTGCCGGAAGAAGATCCGGACCGGCGGAACGGAACGAGAGCGGGTCCTGCGCTACCTCGCGGGAAGAGGATTCTCCCTTGATCAGGCTGCCCAAGCCTGGAACGAAGCGGCTACCATAGAATCGACGTGATTCTTTTCCGGTTCCCAGCCTATCATCTTCTCTTTCGGTGAAGCTGGGAGGGGACCGTTGGCAGAGTTTCGGATAGAGCGAGGTATCAAATGACCGAGCGAGTGCTGCTCGTCGGGGCCTCTGGCCTGCTCGGACGAGCTCTCCTCCGGCATCGGCCGGTCCATCTCGACGAGGTCCTGGTTCCGACGAGTTCGGAATTCGATCTGGAACGACCGGAGAGCTGGAGTGGGTATCTCTCCTCCGATCGTGTGGATCGCGTCATCCTCTCGGCTGCCTGGACCCAGGTCGACGACTGCCAAGCGGATCCGGAGCGGGCTTACCGACTCAATGGGATCGTTCCGGGCCAGATTGCCAGGTTGTGTGCCGCCGAGGGACTGCCTCTTACATTCCTCAGCACAGACTACGTCTTCGACGGAGCTGCTGCGCCACATCCGTACCACGAAACAGCACTGGCTTCACCGCTGAGCGTGTACGCAGCGAGTAAGTGGTCCGGAGAATGCGAAATCCGCGAAAGCGGTGCAAAGTTCCATATCATGCGCTCGAGCGGTCTTTATGGAGCGGGGGGGGCCGACTTCGTCCTCGCTATCATGGCGCGTCTGGAAGCGGGCCTGCCGGTCCAGGTCGTGGACGACCAGGTTCTCTCGCCAACCTGGGTCGATGCACTCGCCCCACGCGTCTGGCAATTGGCATTGTCGAATCACTTCGGGACGTTCCATCTCGCCTCGGCCGGAATGGTCAGCTGGTTCGAGTTTGCCCGCCGCCTGGCCCGCGAGCTCGGCTTTCCGGACTCCACGGTCGAGCCAACGACCTCCCAGGCCTTCGGTCGACCAGCCCCGCGACCGGCATTCTCGGCCCTTTCATCCGCGAAGTACCGCCAGTACTTCGACGACACACTTCCCGGCTGGGACGAATCGCTCGAGGCCCGGGTTCGTGAGATCGAGAGTGGAGTCCGATGATTCCGTTCGCTGTGGTTCTCCGCCAAATGAGGGTACGGCAGTGGACGAAGAATCTGGTTCTCTTCGCCGGGGTCATCTTCAGCTACCATTTTCTCGAGCCCGCCGAACTGATTCGAGCGGCGCTCGGATTTCTCTCCTTCAGCTTCCTGGCTTCGTCGGTCTATGTCCTCAACGACCTCCAGGATGTGGAAAAGGACCGAATCCATCCCAAGAAACGGTTTCGGCCGATTGCCGCAGGCGAGATTTCCATAGCGGCAGCGCGTGTTCTGCTCGTACTCCTGCTGTCCGCAGCAATCGGTGTCGGAACCTATCTGGGCCCAGGGTTTCTCGTCACCATCTCGATCTACTATGTGCTCAACATCGCGTACTCCTGGCGACTCAAACACGTCGTCATCCTCGACGTGATGATCATCGCTGCGGGATTTGTCCTTCGGGCGGTGGCCGGGGTCAAGGCCTTGACTGTCGATGAGCTGATCTCTCCGTGGCTGCTGATCTGCACGTTGTTCCTGGCTCTTTTTCTCGCGGTCTGTAAACGCCGGCAGGAGAGAGAGCTGCTTGCCGACGCCGCCGAGGATCATCGTCGTACCCTCCAGGAGTATCCTCCACAATTGGTTGATCAGTTGATTGCGGTGACGACGGCTGCGACCATCATCTCTTATGCGATCTACACGGTCAGTCCGGTCACAGTGGCCCGTTTCGGAACCGAAGCGCTCGTCTACACCATCCCGTTTGTGGTCTTTGGGGTCTTTCGGTATCTCTATCTCGTTCATCGCCGTCAGCAGGGTGGTTCCCCATCCGAAGTGCTTCTTTCGGACGTTCCGACCTGGCTCAACGTGCTTTTGTGGGGAGCGGCGGTGCTGGCCATCCTGACCTTCGGGGGAGGGATCTGGGGATGACGCGCCGCGAGGATCCCCGGCCGGGGCAGGTCCTCGTCGATGCCCCCGCCAAGCTCAATTTCGGACTCGAAGTCCTGGGTCGACGGCCCGATGGTTATCACGAACTGGTCACGATCTTCCAGTCGATCTCTCTGTTCGATCGCATCGAGATTACGGTGTCCGGTCCACCGTCCGAGCCCGGGGTCCGCCTCGAGGTGCTGCCAAGAAGTCTCGACCTGGGGCCGGTCTCCGGCAATCTTGCGTTCCGGGCGGCTGAGGCGTTACTCGACGATGAAGGCCTTACGGGTACGGTTGGAGTCGACCTTCGCCTCCGCAAGCGGATCCCGGCCGGAGCGGGGCTTGGGGGAGGCTCAGCGGATGCGGCGGCTGTCCTCGTCGGGCTTACAGAAGCTCTGAAGTTGAGCCGGACACCCGACTCCCTCCTCGGCCTCGGCCGACAGCTGGGGGCCGACGTCCCGTTCTGCCTCTTTGGAGGGACCAGGTTGGGGCAGGGAGTCGGTGAAATCCTCACGGAGGTCCCGCCCATACCGCCGAGCTGGTGGGTGGTTGTCTTCCCAAACGTATCTGTGCCTACGAGTTCGATCTTTTCGGTCCTGAGTTTCGGGTTGACTCCTCCGGGTCCCCTGGCTAGGATAGCGCGGCGCAAATTCGCTCCGGACATCTGGACGGATCTGGCGGATCTTGGTATCCGCAACGATCTGGAAAGCGCGGTCCTGGTGGCAGCACCGGTCGTGGGAGATGTCCTGGAGGAGCTGCGAACGCTCGGGTCGCCGTTTGCTCAGGTGACCGGAAGTGGTTCGGCGGTGTACGGAAGGGTCTCCGACCGCGAGACGGGTCGGAACTGGGTCAGAGTCCTGAAGCGACGAGGTTGGTGGGCCCGTTTGGTCCGCCCGACGCGCCATGGATGTCGGCTCTTGAATCCTCGCACCGGCCAGCCGTTCGAGTGAGCGGGTTGTCGAGCAGAGATCTATAGGGACGTAGATCCACCTCGGGTTGGAAACCGCACGGCTCGACCGAGGTTCGGTGTGTTCGGGGCACGCACGCACGGAAGGCATTCAGGCGATGGAAATCCGAATTACGGAGATTCGCATCTCGCTGAGAGACGACGAGAAGCTCAAGGCTTTCGTCAGCATCACCCTAGAGGACGCCTTTGTCGTCCGGGGAATGAAGATCATCAAGGGTGGCCAAGGCCTGTTCGTGGCGATGCCAAGTCGAAGAAAGCCAGATGGTGGCTACCAAGACCTCTGCCATCCCATCAATACGTCAACTCGTAAGTGGATGGAAGGGCTCATCTTGGCCAAGTATCACGAGGAACTCGAGAAGACGCTCGTGACCTAGTATTCCCTCTCTGGGACCCCCGGCTGACGCTCAATCCGACGCAGTCAGGGTGTTGGGCTCAGACGACGGCTCTGCTATGCTGTTCAGCCGAATGGGGATAGACACGAAGCTGTAGCGAACGATAGAGCCGTTTTTTGCATCTAGGTAGGGGCGTCGCCAAGTGGTTAAGGCACCGGGTTTTGGTCCCGGCATTCGCAGGTTCGATCCCTGCCGCCCCTGCCAGTTTTTCTCGCTGGGGTCTTCCGCTTTTTTGTGTACAATACCGCCTTTGCGTTAGAGAGATGGCTGTTCGGTGGCCGGTCTTTCGGTGCTGGCCGTTTTTGGAGAATTCTCTTGGTCGACTCGCTTCGGGTCTTTACGGGGACAGCTCATCCGGAGCTGGCGAAAGAGATTTGTCGTTATCTCAAGGTTGATGAGGGGGCGGCGGACGTCTCTCGTTTTCCCGACGGCGAGATTACGGTCAAGATCAGTGAGAACGTGCGTGGTTGCGACATTTTCATCGTTCAGCCGACCAGCGCGCCGGGCGATAACCTGCTCGAGCTGCTCATTATGATCGACGCGGCGAGGCGCTCCTCGGCCCGTCGGGTGACGGCGGTTATTCCGTACTTCGGCTATGCCAGACAAGATCGGAAAGACCAGCCGAGAGTTCCCATCTCGAGCAAGCTGGTTGCAAATCTGATCACGACAGCGGGTGCCGAACGCGTTCTGACGATGGATTTGCATTCAAGTCAGATTCAGGGCTTTTTCGACATTCCGTTGGACCATTTGTTCGCGGCACCGGTTCTGATCGATTACTTCCAGGAGAAGCGGATCGAAAACCTTACGGTGGTTGCGCCGGACGTCGGATCGCTAAAGATGGCTCGGGCCTACGCGAAGAGGCTCGGGGCTTCGCTCGCGGTGGTTGACAAGCGTCGGACGCGGGCAGATGACACTGAGGTCATGAATGTGATCGGAGAAGTCGACGGGCGCAACATTGTCATTTTCGACGATGTCATGTCGACCGGGCGTACGATCGCGCGTGCCGCGACCGCGCTTCGTGCCCAAGGCGCAAAGAGTATCTATGTCGGGGTGACCCACGGCGGGTTCGCACCGTCTGCGGGAAAAATCCTTGGAGAGGCCCCGATCGAAGAAGTAGTTGTCACCGATTCGCTTCCGCCCCGGGATATCGGGTTGGGAGACAAGCACCGGGTTTTGACGGTCAGTCGCCTGCTCGGTGAAGGGATCCGTCGGATTCACGAGGAGCGCTCACTCAGTTCGCTTTTCGTGTAGCCATCGATTCGGCGGCCCCGATTCCGGGAGTGGCCAGGAGGAGAAAGAGGAAACATGCAAACACTCGAATTAGATGCCTCGAAACGTGAGGCGAAGGGCAAGGGTGGGGCTCGTAAGCTCCGTCAGGCTGGTGAAGTTCCGGCCATCGTCTACGGAAAAGACGGCAACATGGCCGTCCGGCTCGACCGGCACATCGTCTCGAAGAAGCTGCGGAATCTGTCCGCAGGTAATACGGTCGTCGATCTGAAGGTGGACGGACACGGAAGTGATGTCATGGCGTTGATCAAAGAAGTTCAGCGCGATCCGATCACCGACGAGATCATGCACATCGACTTCAATCACATCAGTTTGGATCAGCAGGTTCACGTCCAGGCTCCAGTCCATCTCGTCGGAACCTCCCCTGGTGTCAAACTAGGCGGAATTCTCGAGTTTACGATTCGTGAACTCGATATTGCCTGCGAAGTATCCAAGATCCCGAGTTCGGTCGACATCGACATTTCCGAGCTGGCCATGGATGAGTACATCTACGTGCACGATCTGAAGGCGAAAGTAGACTACGAAGTCCTTACCCCGAGTGAGCTGGCCATCGTGGGCGTGCATGGCAAGAAGGCTGAAGAAGAGGTCGAGACCGACGAAGACGCGATCGCTGCCCCGACCGAAGAGGATGGAGAGAGCGAAACCAAAGAGAGCTAGGACGGCGGCCAGGCGAATCTGGGCAACCGTTTCCCAATATGGAGACAGACGAGGACATCCGGGTGATCGTGGGGCTGGGCAATCCTGGCCCGAAATACGAACGAACTCGCCACAATGTCGGATTCCTCGTCTTGGAAGCGTTGGCCGGCCCAGGCGCTTCCTGGCAACAGTCGGATTCGGGTGTCCGGGCCACGGTCAGAGTCGGACGAAGCGAGAAGATCTTGTTTCGCCCGCTCACATTTATGAATCGGAGCGGTCGAGCGGTGGCGCAGCTGCTGGCGCGCGAAGAGCTCCGGTCAGATCAGATTCTCGTCGTCTATGACGACATCGACCTGGAGGCCTCGCGGATTCGTATCCGGAGGTCGGGAGGGGCCGGAACTCACCGCGGTGTCGCGTCGATTCTGGCTGAATTGGAAACCGGGGATTTTCCTCGGGTTCGCGTTGGTGTGGGAGGTCCCCCTCTGGGGATGCCTCTCGATCGGTACGTGCTTGAGCTTCTCGAAGGGGCAGCTTGGGATGCGTTCTCGAAGGTTGTCGCCCGAGCTGCGGATGCAATTCGGGTGATTTGTGATGAGGGAATTGGCGTAGGAATGAACCAGTTCAATCCTATGCCTCCGCTGGACAGCGCGGTCGGTCGGTCTCGTGAAGGCGAATCCGACTCGGACTCGGGAGGGAAGAACTAAAGATGGGTGACTTGCCAGTAGGTGTGCTGTTGGCATTCGGGGGAGGGGTCTTGGGCCTCCTCTTCGCGGTGTACCTGGCCTACGGAAAAGTTTTGAACGCGGATCAAGGCAACGATCGGATGAAAGAAATTTCCGGTTACATCCGCGATGGCGCGATGACGTTTATCAGTACCGAGTATCGCAACATCGCGATTTTCGTTCTCGCACTGATCGTACTACTCATGGTCGGAGGTCTGGGATGGGCGACCGCGTTGGCCTTCTTCATGGGTGCGGCGTGCTCCATGGTTGCGGGTTTCGTGGGAATGCGCATTGCGACCGCAGCCAACGCGAGGACGGCGGCCGCCGCCCGTCACAGCTTCAACGCAGCTCTGAGCGTGGCTTTTCCGGGCGGAGCAGTTATGGGCTTCACCGTGGCCGGCCTGGGTTTGCTCGGACTCACCGTCATTCTTGCCTTCTTCTGGAGTAAGTTTGGCCTCACCGTAGCCGCGACCGATATCGCGGGATTCTCGATGGGTGCCTCGTCCGTGGCCCTCTTTGCCCGCGTTGGCGGTGGTATCTACACCAAAGCTGCTGACGTCGGAGCTGACCTGGTCGGAAAGGTCGAGGCAGGTATCCCGGAGGACGATCCACGTAACCCTGGAGTCATCGCCGACAACGTCGGAGACAACGTCGGGGACGTCGCCGGTTTGGGAGCGGACCTCTTCGAGAGCTTCGTCGGGGCGATTATCTCGGCCATCGTCATTTCAGTGGCGAGTGGAGCGAAGATCGCGGAACTCATTCAAAAGAACGGTGGCGGAACAGTCACCGAGGCCGAAGCCTCTGAGATGGCGATTTCATACGCCCTCATGCTCATGGCAGGCGGAATCCTCGCCTCCCTTCTCGGTGTCTTCTTCGTGCGGATGAAAGAGGGGGGCAACCCTCAGAACGCTCTTCGCAACGGAACGGTCGGGTCGGGGGTCTTCTTCGTGGCGGCTACGGCGGGAATCTCGTTCGGCCTCTTTCCGCAATTCGGGATGAACTACTTCCTCGCCACGACCAGTGGTCTGGTTGCGGGAATGCTCATCGGATTCGTAGCCGAGTTCTATACCTCTGGCAAGTCGGTCGAGAAGATCGCTGAGGCATCGCAGACCGGAAGCGCGACGAACATTATTGCTGGTTTCGCGACCGGAATGCGTTCCGCGGTGCTTCCTCTCGTCCTCATTGCTCTTGCTATCCTGATCGCCTACACCTTGGCTGGCACACTCGGGATCGCGCTCGCGGCCATTGGAATGCTCGGGACGACTGGTATGACCGTGGCCGTCGACGCGTACGGCCCGATTGCTGACAACGCGGGTGGAATCGCCGAGATGGCTCAGTTGCCGCCGGATGTCCGGACGAGGACTGACGCACTCGACTCGGCCGGAAACACGACAGCGGCAATCGGAAAGGGCTTCGCGATTGGTTCGGCCGCCCTGACAGCGCTGGCTCTCTTCACGGCCTATCGTGCCGCCGTCGTCAAGGCGATGGGCGTAGAGTCGATGACTATCGAAGTCACGGACGTCTGGGTGCTGACCGGGCTCTTCATCGGAGGTGTCGTTCCCTACGTCTTTGCGGCGGACACGATGGCTGCGGTCGGACGTGCCGCCATGGGTGTCGTCAACGAGGTCCGGCGTCAGTTCAAGGAGATTCCTGGTCTTCTCGAGGGCAAGCCCGAGGCGAAGGCCGACTATGCCCGCTGCGTTGATATCACGACGAAGGCGGCTCTCAAGGAAATGGTTGGACCGGGGATCCTTGCTGTGGCCATTCCGCTCGTTGTCGGGATCGTCTTTGGTCCGGCGACCCTGGCTGGACTCCTGGCGGGGTCGCTCATTAGTGGGGTTCCGCTCGCTCTACTCCTTGCCAATGCGGGAGGAGCTTGGGACAATGCAAAGAAGTATGTAGAAGAGGGCCACTTCGGTGGCAAGGGCTCAGACACGCACAAGGCGGCAGTGGTTGGTGATACGGTTGGAGATCCTTTCAAGGACACCTCAGGGCCGTCGCTGAACATCCTCCTCAAGTTGATGGCGATTGTTTCGCTCGTCTTTGCTCCGTTGATCGTCAAGCTTAACATCTGGTTCTCCGGACTCTTCTAGAGGCCGGTCCAGTTGTTCCATCGCTCGAGCGCCGGTCGGGACGGCGCACGAGCGTAAGCTGAAAACCACCATCCCGATCCAGACACTGCTGAAAACGGTGGATGGAGGAGATGCTGTGAAAGAATACGAGACCATTGTCTGCGTGCCGTCGAAGCTCGACGAAGCCGCGGCCGAAAAAGAGATCCAGGACATTCAGGACGTGATCACCTCCAATGGTGGGGAGATCGTATTGATCGATCGATGGGGCAAGCGTCGCTTGGCCTACGCGGTCAACGATCAGACAGACGGCGTCTACACCCTCATCCGCCACGTTGCCAATAACGACGCGTTGTTGGAACTCGAACGGCGGTTTCGGATCAATGAGAACATGCTCCGCAATCTGACCATCGTTGCCGACACGCCTCGTCCGGAGCCTGTGGTGGAAGCACCGCCGGAGGAGGAGACGGAGACGACGGAAACTACGGAGACGCCCGCAGAGGAGCCGGCAACCCCGGCCCCGGAAGCTGCTGCGCCGGTGGCGGCTGAAACACCCGAGGCGGAGACGTCCAACTAGGCTCCCATCCCACGTGGATTGGTGCAGATAAGGAGTAGAGAATGGAAGTGATCCTTCTCGAAGACATCGCCGGTTTCGGAAGTCGCGGCGAAAAAATAGAAGTCAAGCGTGGCTACGCTCGTAACTACCTTCTCCCTCGCAACCTTGCCCTCGAGGCGACCGGTGCGGGGGCTCGGGTCTACGAGGAACGGGCCCGCGTTCTCGAGACACGGGAAGCCAAGGTCCGGGCCGGAGCCGACAAGACGGCAGCCCGCCTGAACAAGATCAGCATCCACCTGAAGGTGCAGGCCGGCGATGACGGCAAGCTCTTCGGCTCGGTGACCAGTCAGGACATCGCCACGGCGATCTCCTCAGAGGGAGTCGAGGTAGACAAGAAGGCTGTGCTCCTCGAGGAACCGCTCCGGGAATTGGGTGTGTATCACGTTCAGGTCAAGGTCTTCCGGGAGATCGAGGGTAAGGTCCGCGTACTCGTCACGAAGGGCTAGTTCGCCCGTCTGAAGAGTCGATAGCTGAGGTATTCATCGATGAATGGTTCGTTCGTTCGTTTGCGATCGATCTGGGGCGGCGGCCTGTGCGCCGCCTTCCTCGTGTTCGGGTGTTCGGAGGTGGGCGATCCGCCCTCTCCAAGCCTGGGTGGGGAGGACTCCGATCGGGTCTTGGCTCAGGTCGGTGAGCGCGAGATCAAGGTCCGCAATCTCCTGCACAAGATCGACGTCCAGCTTCCGGTCATGCAGGACGCGGTGGGCTCCGAGGATGTGAAAAACAAGAGTCGGGTCGTCCGACAAATGATGGATCAATACTGTTGGGTCGGCCTGGCGGAAAAGGAAGGGTGGGACCAGGATCCGGAGTTTCTCGCCGTCCTCGAGTTGTCCCGAAAGTTTATCCTGGCTAACCATGCCTCTGAAAAGGCCGTCTATTCTCAAGCTCATCCTTCCGAAGAAGAGATGCGGACGTACTACGACGAGAACATCGATCAGTTTCAGACGGTGCCGCGGGCCAAGGCAGACTACGTTCTCTGTCGGGATCTCGATCATGCCCGCCAGGTTTACCAGAAGCTGCAGGCGGGAGCCGACTTTACCGCTACGGTGCGAGCCGAGTCGGCCGATGAACGAACCCGGGACTCGGGTGGCCGCCTTGGGACACTCTCGCCCGCCTCTGACCTGAAGGGGTTTCCCGGCGAGTATTCCCTGAACAAGGCAATTCTCGAACTTCCCGAAGGCGGGGTCTCCCAGCCAGTCGAGTCCTCGAAGGGATGGGCCATCTTTCGTGCCTACGATCGAGTCGAACCCGGTGTGGCGACCTTCGAGGCGGCGCGGTCGACCATCGAGGAGGATCTCTTTAACAAGCGATCGAACGAACTGTTTACCGAAGTCCTGGCCGCCATGCGCGAAGAGCTGAACGCCACGATGCTTGACGATGCGTTTGTTGGGTATTCCTGCACGTTGATGACAGACGAAGAGATCCGTCTCTTTGCCCGAAACGAAAGAGACGCGACGAGGAAGCTTCTTTATTATCGGGGTCTCCTCGACACCTATCCGGATAGTCCACTCGCGTCGCACGCGCAGTTCATGCTCGGTTTTGTGAACATCGATCGACTCCGGGACTACGACGCGGCGCGCAAAGAGCTCCAGATCATGCTCGAGAAGTTTCCCAACGATGAGTTGGCCCCATCAGCCCAGTGGATGTTGGATAACATGGATCGGGGACTAGAGGGCAAGCCCGACTTCGAGCAGCTGAGACAGCGACTAAATCGCAAACGGGCCAAGTCGTGATCGAGGTACGCGTCTGGAGCCTCGCTCTCGACGAGAAGAACCAGTTCCCGGTCGTCATTCTGCGCAGCATCGACGGCGAAAAACGGCTTCCGATCTGGATCGGTCCCCCCGAGGCCAATGCAATTGCGATGGAGATTGCGGCGAAGAAATTCAAGCGCCCGTTGACTCACGATCTGATTCTGGCCGTCCTCACTGGGTACGCAATCGAAGTGCCCCGAGTCGAGATTACGGAGCTGCGCGAGAATACATTTTTCGCCAAGATCTATCTGGAGTCGAAAGGGGAGATCGTCGCGATCGATGCTCGACCGAGTGACGCGATTGCCGTGGCTCTCAAAAGCAAGGCCCGGATATTCGTCCACGAGAAGTTGTTTACCGACGAACTCGATCGCCTCGTGCGTCCGGAGACCGAAGAGCTGCCCCTCGACGATTCCGAACGCTCGCGACAACTCAAGGAATTGCTCGAGAACATGAATCCTAAGGACTTCGGCAAATACAGTTTTTGAGGATATGACGCCGCTTTGACTCAACTCCCACCGCTCATTTCTCCGGATGCCAAAATCCTGACCTATCGGGGCGTTCGTCCTGTTCTCGGCTCCCGTAGCTTTCTCGCGACCGGAGCCGCCGTGATCGGTGATGTCATCCTCGGGGAAGAGAGTTCGATTTGGTTCAACGCGGTCGTGCGCGGGGATGTCCATACAATTCGAATCGGTCGGCGTTCGAATATCCAGGACGCCTCGGTGGTCCACGTGACCCACGATCAGTTTCCGGTTCGGATCGGTGATCGCGTCACGGTGGGGCATTCTGCCGTCATCCACGGATGTACGCTCGGTGATGGATGTCTGATCGGAATGCACGCCACTCTCCTGGATGGGGCCGAGATCGGGGAAGGGGCTCTGGTCGGAGCAGGCTCCCTCGTCAGTCCGGGGACGGTCATTCCGCCCGGGGTCCTGGCCCTCGGGAACCCCGCTCGAGTGAAACGGGACCTGACCAAAGCTGAGATCGCCCAGGTAGCCGAGGCCTCAGATCTCTACGTTCGTTACGCCGAAAGTCATGCCCGTGACCTTGGGCTCCTCGGAGAGCTCTTTCCCGAGTGAGCACCCCGTGCTCTCCTACTCGATCCGAAACCGGAACGGGATGAGCACTTTGAAGCGCTGCGCCCTTCCATCGATGACGACCGGCTCGAATTGCCAGAGAAGTAATGCCCGGCAGGCCGACATGGTCAGAGAACCATCAGAAGGTTCGATGACCTGGACATCGAGAATTCGGCCGGATATTCCCACTTCAGCCTGGAGGAGGACTCGGCCCTCGACGTCGTTGATAATGGCAAGTCTGGGATAATCCGGCACGACGACCCGAAGGGGGTTGAGCAGTTCCGAAAACGAGGCCTGGGGCGATGACGGGTCGACGGTCCAGTCTTCCTGCAGCTGAAAGAGAAGCGGCTCATCGGGGAGCTTCTTTGTAACCGGTGGGGGGGCTTCGAAGACGAGCGGCGTTGCATCCGTCGGGACATCGAACGATTCCTCGGTGGGGGGCTCTGGTCGGATTTCTTCGGTCTCGAAAACGATGTCAACGGCTTCGAGGGCGCTCACCTGGTACCGGTCGAGGGCGAGGTCGCGGGCCTGCTCGTCGTCGGGCTCGGGGACGATGTCGAGGACCAGGGTCGGGTTGCGGTAGCCGATGGCCTGAGGGGGCTCGAAAGAGGAAAACTGGTTCCTCAGGCCGTAGACGGCCACTCCATGAGCGAGAATCGAGAGGATAGCTGCGCCAAGGAGCGCCCGGGAATAGCCACGGCGAAGACGCCGGATCCGCTCCGGGAGAAAGGTCCCTCCGGATCCGCGAGACCGAACCGGAGACGGCTCCTTCTGAAAGGGACGACTGTAGGCGGAACGGTTGATCGTCATCGTTCATGCCCTCCCCCGAAGGTACTTCTCCAAGTCTACTCGTTTCTGACTCGGCACGGAAGATGGTACGATCTCTCCTTACGTCTCGGCCCAGGATTCAGAAGAGGTGAGGGAATGTCGAACAAGGCCAATCCAATCGGACGTCTGCGCAATATCGGAATCATCGCGCACATTGATGCGGGGAAAACTACGACGACCGAACGCATCTTGTTCTACGCCGGCGTGTCCCATCAAATCGGGGAGGTCGATGACGGTTCGACCCAGATGGACTGGATGGATCAAGAACGGGAGCGGGGAATCACGATCGTCTCCGCCGCCACTCGTCTGGAGTGGAAGAACCACCCGATCAATCTCATCGATACTCCGGGCCATGTCGATTTTACGGCCGAGGTCGAACGGGCACTGCGTGTCCTCGATGGTGCCGTCGTCGTCCTTTGTGCTGTAGGTGGAGTCGAGCCCCAGACCGAGATGGTCTGGCATCAGGCGACTCGCTATCGCACCCCGCGCATCTTTTTTATCAACAAGATGGATCGACTCGGCGCCAATTTCGAAACAGTCCTCGCCGACATTCGAGAGACTCTTGGGGTGACACCGGTCGTGACTCACTTCCCGGTCGGAACCGAAGCGGACTTTACGGGTGTCATCGATGTGGTCGAACAACGTTACCTGCGCTGGGACGAAGAGAGCAAGGGGACGGAGTTTTTCCAAGAGGA
>Ga0315338_1001987_pt1 | contig 22402 bp, 25 predicted proteins | sample ASW8metaG_FD_204518 | JGI IMG/M metagenome (GOLD analysis project Ga0315338, IMG submission 204518) | Ammonia-oxidizing marine archaeal communities from Monterey Bay, California, United States - ASW #8 | ecosystem: Environmental > Aquatic > Marine > Coastal | place: USA: California | collected... | reverse complement strand
ATGATAATTGAAGCCCCCAACAACTACAGCCGCAGCACCTACACTAATCGCTTTCTTGTAGGCTTCTAGACTGATAAATGAACCGCCCACGATTACTGCGCCTTTTACATCACCTGGTATCATTTCTGATGTAAGTTCATCTTCCCTATTATCAACCAACACTCGCAGTTCACCACGATTTTCGCCACCCATACCAAAAATTCCCTGAATAAAAACTGCATTTGCGGTAACAACAACCCCCTCTTCATCCAAAACAGAGGCTACTTTGCCATTCATGTACGCATCAATTTCTACGGGTATCGGCACTTCTCTTAACACTACCTGTCCAGTAATATCAGAAATCGATTCCAGCACACCGTCAACCGGTGAAACAGCACTGGATTTAAAAAACCCGAATACCCCTTTTGTTTCTGCTAGTAATTCTCCTTCTTTAATTTCGGAACCAATATCCACCAGCATTACCTCAGCTATGTCCTGAGCATCAATATTTAATAGATTCGCAATGTTCACCATTTGAACATTGCCAGGCAAATATGTCCTGGCCACAATATCATCTGGCGCTACTGTTTTTCCTGCTGCAACGAGAACATCCCCCTTAAGGGGCAAACGCCGCTCTTTATCTACGGTTGTTCTTTGTAATACTTTTAACCCTGGCGTATAGGCATGAGCCATGATCAGGCAGCGCTTTCCAATGGATATTCGTTCATGGCATTACTCCAGGAAGTAAGGTCTTCAATTCGCTTATCTTTTTCAACGGGTAGATTAAATGGACGGCCTCGACCGTCAAATACCAGCCCCACAACACCGCCATATATTATGGTGGATATTTCTTCACTTTTACCAGCACCAATATCAAATCCTTTGGCCGGCCGTAACGTAGCGTTAATCGCCTCATGGTCAGCTGGTATGGATAATAGTTGACCCTGGTAAAGTTCTACTTGTTGATTTGATCCATCAGGCATTGTTAACTCCCCAGTTAACATTAAAGCACCGGGTTTTGCATTTCCAACCGGTGCTATGCAAGTACCTAAACGAACAAGGCAATCTTTATTGAAAACCTCCAGCGCAGCTTTATGGGCATTCTCAGCAAGATCTTTCTGATCAATATTTACCAAAACACCGAGTTGGGGCATCATAAATATCGAATCAACAGCTAATTGTGTGATCCCTTCCGGCAGAAATGCGTCAATTAACATCCGAGTTGATTGTTCTCGTCGCGGCGCATGCGATAAAACACCGCCTGATCCAACAAGTAAATCAAGATCCATCATATCTACGAGGGATAAACCAGAATCAGATTGTTCAAATGCGTCTGAAATTGTACGCTCTTTCTGCACACCTTTGAGGTTTACGGCGAAGGATTTATGCTGAATGAAAGATAACCGTAACGCTTCTCTAGCAATTGCTTGTTCAATTTTCAATTCATCCATGGATTGCGGTACGGTGGTAGGACGAATCATTTTATTACCAATACGGTTGGTTAATTCTTTTTCATCGATTTCAAATGGCACCCAACGTAATACATTTTCCAGGGTAGCTTCTGCGAGTACATTACAAATAGAATAGCTCATGCCCAGATTGGCACTAACTGTCCGGTTGAATTGACCTTGAAATACGGAAAATATATCTGTAGTTGCGCCACCAATATCCACTCCAACAACAGCAATATTTTCTTTTGCGGCGATCATTTCAATCAATGACCCTACAGCACCTGGTGTAGGCATGATTGGTGCATCGGTCCAAGTCATTAATTTCTTGTACCCAGGAGCTTGTTGCATGACGTGTTCCATAAACAGATCATGGATCTTGTCACGACTGGGATTGAGGTTTTCCCTTTCCAGAACTGGACGAATATTTTCTACAAGTGTAAGATCCGTCTGCTTCCCTATAGTTTTCTTGATCTCGTCGCTTGCTTTATTATTTCCAGCGTAAATAACGGGTAATTTATAATCACTTCCCAACCGTGGTTGAGGATTAGCGGCTTTTAGTATTTCCGCCAGTTCAACGACATGTTTTATTGTACCACCGTCAATACCACCAGAAAGCAATATCATGTCCGGACGAAGTTGACGTATTCGCGTAATTTTTTCATGAGGTTTTCGTCCATCGTTGGAGGCCAGTACATCCATAACAATTGATCCGGCGCCAAGCGCTGCTCGTTCAGCACTTTCTCCACTCATTGATTTGACAACACCAGCAACCATCATCTGCAATCCGCCACCGGCTGAACTCGTCGAAACATAAATATCCACACCTTTTTCTCCCTGTTGGGGAGTGATGATCTCATCACCATCAAGAAGAGTACGATTGGATAGCTCTTCCACTTCCATCACAGCGTTCAATACACCTCGGGTAACATCCTCAAATGGGGCTTCAACTGTAGTAGGCGCTTCCCCGCGGAAGCGTAGTCGGTATTCACCATTTACCAATTCGATCAAAATCGCTTTGGTCGTAGTACTGCCGCAATCTGTTGCCAAGATCGATTGTAACGACATGGTTAGAACAATCTTGGGTAATAAATTAAGGTAATATAGGCATAGGTTAAAGGACTGGCAAATGTGATTGAATCGAAACGGTCAAGAACACCACCATGCCCCAGTAATAGTTTCCCAGAATCCTTCACTCCGACATCCCGTTTAAGTAATGATTCTGCAAAGTCGCCGACCTGGCCAAAAAATCCGGTAATTATGCTAAAGACAGCCACATCTAATAGTGTTAGATCAGGCAATATGCCCTGCACACGTAGGCCATAGAAAACTATGAAAGTAGATACGAGTCCTGCTATTGAACCCACCCAGGATTTATTGGGGCTAATCCGTGGAAAAATCTTTTTCTGACCCCATTTCATACCAAATATATATGCTACCGAATCACAGATCCATATAGCGACGACCATGCTGATAGTAAAATACGTACTGTAAACCGTATCCAGATTTCGCAAGGCAATTACCGAACCCAGTAAAACAGGAACGTACATTATACCCAAAACTGTGATCCCCATATTTCTGGTCGGGTTTAGTTTATCCCGACCCATTTCTATAAATAGAGTAATAATAATGAAACAGGCCAACAATGATAGTCCCTGCAATAACGTGATTGCCGGAAGCCAGAAATAATAAGCCGCCATAAGCCCAGTGAATATATAACCAGTTAGCTTTACCGGAGATTGCCGTTCATTGGTGTTCATGCGATAAAACTCATCAAGTCCGATTATCATCACGAGAAAAATAAACAAGGCAAAACCTAGTCCTCCCCGCCAAAGCAAGTAAAGAATAGCAGGTATACCAATGACATTAATTAGTGTACGATTAGTTGAAAGCTGATTCATGAAAAGAATAAATTACCAATATAATAATACACTTAATTAGTCCTTTTAACAATAATGATTGGCCGATGACTAACTTAGTATTTCAGGATCAGGATTTGTGTTTCATATATTTGTTATCACCGACCTCGATGATCTCAATCCTGACTTTTGTTGTTCCCTGCAAAAGAAAATCTAGTTTCTTGGCCGCACCATAGGAACAATCCAATATCCTGCCCTTGACGTAGGGACCACGATCATTTATACGCAAGATCAGGGATTTATTATTGGCAAGATTGGTCACACGAACCGTTGTATTAAGCGGCAATGTTTTATGTGCAGCTGTAAGACCGTACATATCGTACACTTCCCCATTTGCCGTAAGTTTTCCATGAAAATCTGAACCATAGTATGAACTAACACCGGTAATTACCTTTGGTACATGTTTCGCTGTCTTAAGACTCCTTAGATTCGATTTTTTCCTCGTGCCAGTGGAATTCCCATAGCGCGGCGAATTCGTACAATCAGCAAATAATATACACATGACCAAAAGGAAGCACCTACTCATGAGCCCAATTCTACTTTGCCGACAAATTCAGGAACAGATCCAATATCATTTTGATCAAGTAATGTATCCAGTTCTACGATAATACTGGTACCTATATTCGGATCCCTGTAATTCGCTGTGCCAACCTCCACAGCGGCTGCACCAGCTAAAACGTACTCAAGCACATCGTCCGCAGAGGTGATCCCACCAATACCAATCAGGGGAATGTCTACCGCTTGATAAATCTTATGCACACAGGCCAATCCAACCGGTTTAATAGCTGGACCGGATAGGCCACCGAAACCATAATGAATATTACTTTTCTTATTAGTGGTATTAATGCTCATTCCCACTAATGTATTTATTGCTGAAAGTGCATCAGCACCACCCTTTTCCGCTGCAACGCCTATAGCTGCAATATCCGTAACATTGGGACTCAATTTCATGATCAATAGACGATCTGTTAATTTTCGAAGGCGCGTTGTAAGCTGTTCCGTAAGATCACAATCCACACCAAACTCCATCCCACCCGCATTTACATTTGGACATGAGATATTTATTTCATATCCAACAATATTTGAAGATACCAGTTCAGTTAATTCTAATACTTCACAATATTCATCATCCGTACTCCCCGCAATATTCATGATGATCGGTGTCTTAAGTTCTTCATATAAGGGAATCATTTTTTTAATGTATGCCTCCACACCAATATTTGCCAATCCGATCGAGTTGAGCATGCCAGATGGTGTTTCAACAATCCGCGGGGGTGGATTTCCTTCCCGGGGATAGCGGGTGACCGATTTTGTTACAATCGCACCCAGAACAGTAATATCCGCCAGTTCAGATACTTCTGTACCATAACCATAGGTACCCGACGCTACAAATATGGGATTATTGAAATCTACTGAACCAATCTTAATCCGTAAGTCAGCCAATGATAACGTCCTTTGATTGATATACTGGTCCATCAATACATACTAATGAATACTTCTCGTGATAACTGTGCTCAGCAACATTTCCGTTTACTCTTTTCACAACACAGCCTTGGCAGATACCTACACCGCAACCCATGTAGCTTTCTACACTAATTTGGGCTGGTATTTGATGAGCAGCGGCAAACTCTTGCACCGATTTTAGCATCGGTTCTGGACCACAGGCGAGTATTTCCGGCTTACTTGTATTTTCCAGACTTTTTACAATGGCTGGAATGACCGTACCTGCAATACCTGTTGTGCCATCATCCGTCGCCAGGAAAACGTTATTTTGCGGTTTGTGGTCTATGAAATGCTCGACACTAGTACGAGCACCGAGAACCAGGACTGCTTCCTGACCTGCTGCTGTACATTCTCCATACATGTTCAATACGGGCGCCAAACCAACGCCGCCACCCACAAGAATCGCTGTGAATTCATTATCGTCCCATCTAAATGTGTTTCCTAGCGGGCCCATGATGTCCAGCGTAGTGCCTGCTTTCAATTCAGTTAATATCTGGGTCATTCTGCCAAATACTTTGTAAATAATCGCTATTTCATCACCATCTACAGCAGCGATACTCATGGGTCGTCGCAGAGGACTCTCCCACGACGATTGTACCAAAATCTGGATAAATTGCCCCGCACCCTTGTACTGTTCAGCAACGTCAGGGGCCGTCATTTTCATTTTCCAGAGATTGCTGGCAATCAGCTTATTTTCCATAACGGTAGCAATTTCAATTTTCAATAGTAGTGTCCTCTACTGCTTCCTGGTTATCCACTTCCACTGACTCCTCAGGAACTGAAATGATTTCAGCACCATTATCAGGCACATCCTTTGTGTCTACCTGATTTATCATGGATATCATTTGTTGCAATTCCTCATAACGATTTATTGTGGCCAGGGCCTGCTCACTTTCGGGTTTATGGCTTTGTAGCCAGTCATAATAATATATGGCACTATCCGCCTGGGCAAAATGACGATCATACATTACTGCCAGGAACATGGCTGAACGGGCAGCCACATCACTACTCTCATCCTGGTGTAAAATTTGTTTGAAAATTTCCAGTGCACCATCCGGATCAGATTGCCACTCCAATTCACCTTGCCGAAATAGTTGATTTGATGAACCGTCCAGAGTATCCATACCGTAACGCACGCGCATATATTCAGCAAATTCAGAGCGTGGATATTTATTCAATAGTTTATCCCGCAGTGTAATTGCCATTGTGGTATCATCCTGTTGTGCGGCTAGATAGGCAGCGGTGAACAATGCTTTTGCGTACTGTCCAGTGGTTGGTAAACTATCTATAATATTCATAAAATAAGGAATAGCTTCAGTGTAACGATTAAAGTGAAAGGCTACCAGTTCGCCCATATTGTAATAATGATTAGCGAGTGATTCATAATTGGGTGATAATTCGGCTGTCTGGACCTCATTTACGGCGCTTGAATCGTTGTTAATAGAATCAGTCTGTGTATTTACAAAAGTTTCCAATAGAGTGGCTATAGAAATCTGTGAATCCTTGTAGGACTTAATTTGCTTCACGCGGAGGTTTGCGGTAGGTGTGTATTGAGATTTTCGGTATTCTCTGGTGACCTGGCTAAACTGTTTTTCCGCATCATCCAGATCCCAATCTTCATTCATAGCAATTTCTCCGAGCATATAATATGCTTCAGCTGAATTCCCAGATCGGGGATAATCCTTTATAATTGATTCTAAGCGGTTATTGGCCATGTCATTCTTTCCTTGCATCTGATATAAACGGACCAATTCAAGTTCCAAGTTGCCATGAATTCTGGTGAAGCGATCATCCACCAGTATTGATTTTATTTCCGACATCACCACATCCCAATTACCCAATAAACGGTGGATACGTACAATTTGTAAATTGGCTTCTTCGATCCGTTTTTTTGACAGCGAATAACGGATCACATTTTTATTTGCACTCAGCGCCAATTCATAATCTTTTTTATCAAAAGCCAATATGGAAATGCGGTAATAGATCTGACCTCGTTGGTCCGCGTCGCTGGTCAGTTCTGCTCCCTTGAGCAGGTTTTCCAAGGCTAACTTATCTTCATTTAATTCCAACTGTATCTCAGAGATGGATAAGTGCATCTCCGCTTTTTGGTCTTTACTCAGCGATTCGTCCAGGTTAGTGGCCAGTGATTCGAGGGCTGCCTGAGATTTTCCCTGTTTCCACTTTACCATAGCCTGCCAGTACCCTCTTTCAAATGGATAGGTTTCACCAAACTCATCCGAAAACTGCTGAAAAGTTGCTTCAGCCAGGCGGTATTCTTGACGATAAAAATGTGCTTTCCCAATCAATAATAGTGCATCTTTACGGTATCGGGTGTCAGGATATTCTTCAAGCACTAGCCTAGATTTATCGATCACTTTGGAATAAGAATCAATTGCGGTTACAGGAATAGTTTCACCTGCTTTTTCCAGTCGTATTTTCTCTGCTTTCTTGAAGTACTGCTCAGCGTTATAGAACGTATTGAAATACGCGCAGGATAAAAGGCAAAAACCTAAAGGAAAGGTAACAAAATGTCTGTATTTCAAGTTAATACCAGCAAAATTCGATCGAAAATTCTAATCTACTGATGGGAATTCCAACCAATTAACTTGTTGAATCACGGACTAACTCAGGATAATTTGGGCTATGCCCATAGCAAAATTATGTGCCATTATTTTATCATTTTCTTTTGCTATTGCGCAGGATCTCGATTCAATAGGGCCTGATCTTGGCATCTACACTGGTTTCCTAGACATTAAAGCAGACAGTATGGGAGTACCCTTGTTTTTAGATGGTATTTTTATTGGTGAAACCCCGATGGTGAATCCAATCCCCGTTTTACCCGGTTTTCACGAAGTTAGTTATCTGCCGCCTGAAGAGACAGAACGGGTCAGGGACCATATCATGTTTTCCGATGCTGTTAAGCGCATCTATGTTCCGCCGGGCGCTGTAAAGCAGGTATTTCTATATTATCAAAACCAGTATAGTTATCTAAGGGCGGCACGAGTCCAAGCCAGAGTCGTGCGCTATGTTGGCATCGCTTTTATCATGGTCTTCATGAATTTAATCTGGCTAGCGATATAAACCGACAAATTAGGCTGTTGTCGCACCAGATTATATCAGTAAATTTAGTAGTATGGAAGATCATTATACGCCCAATCCAGCGCTTAAATTCAAACCGGATTATAAATGGCCTGAACCAGGTACTGAACGAAATTGTCCTGCAGATCCAACTATTCCCTGGCAACTCAATGAAGATAATCCTGCCTATTATGGTAAACCCTGGTGGTGTTTTAAATGCCAGTTTCAGTTCTCTGAAGAAGATCTAACGCAAGGGATCACCTGCCTGAACGGCACCACCAGAAAAGAACCGTAGCAGTAATTCTGACCACCAAAATTGCCTGCCTTACATTCTAGTATTACGCCTGTATTATTTCTCTATTATCATCGATAATATCATCTACAATCCAGCGCACCACTGCCGCATCATCCAGGAAACCTAGTTTTGGTATACTATCAGGTATGTCATCATCCGGATCGATAAAATACTGCAACGCAAAGAGAATCTTTTGCCGCAATTCAATGCTCTGTATCGGGTAGGTGGAAAGGAGCTGATATAATTTTGCCACATCCTGAACTAGTTGCAGCTGAGCATTATCTAGGTGCGATGAGCCCATCAGCAGCTCCAGCTTATCCGGTACACGTTTCATTACTTCCTGTTCAATTTCAAGATCTACTTGCTCGATCTCTTTTCGATAACGGGCTTTATCTTTTTCAGTAAGTTGTATTTGATTTGGGGTTTCCATTGCTGTATAATTTACATAGCGAATTAAATCGATATTAAATTAAATGAATCTAGTACATGAAATAAAATCCCGTCTGAAAAAAACCATGGCCATCGAACACCTGACCATAATGGATGATACGGGTAAGCATCTACGGCATCAGCATTATGATGGCGGCAGACATTTTAAAATAAAAATTGTTTCGAGCGCTTTTGAGGGAGTATCGTTATTAGATCGACACAAACTTGTTTATCAAGCCTTAGATGGTATGATCAAAAATGAGATCCATGCCATAGGTTTGAAAACTATTGCCACTAGCGAGTATATAAATGAAAAGGATGCAGAATCATGTCAGTAAACAATCTCACCCCACTGGAACTGGTAACCCACTTATTTTCCTGCATGCAGATCGCTGATAATCAGATTGACTGGGAAGAAAAAGAGGTCTGGGCCGATACCTTGACCGAATTATTCCCAGATCATACACCGGACCGGGCCCAGGAAATCCTGCAAGCTGCCTACCAGACTATTCTTCCTTTGGATAACTATGGGCGAAAAAACCATCTGATCGCAGTATGTAAAGAGATCAAAAACCATTACGACCAACAAACACTGCAAAATGACCTAGCGCCAAAAATCACGGAACTCATCGACGCGGATGGCATGGTACTTTCAGCGGAAGTTGATCTAGCAGCAGTTATCGAGAATGAATTAGGGATACAGATCGAGATTTCAGAAGATTAATTTGCACCAAAATCACTATGATTCGGTGTGTACTTTTCACCATTTATGATCGCGGCCATATCTTCTTCCAACGATTGTATAGGCGACTCGATCACCCGCCCTATTTCACTGCTATTCTTGCAAAGTATTAATGTTGGGACATGGTGAATATTCAGCCCTGTTTCTTCACCGTCGGGGCTTTTCTTTTCCCGATCCACATTGATCAAGGTCAAGCGGGACTCATCGAAATCTGCCGCGTCCAAGATCCGGTAAATACGTGGTACTTCCCGTCTGCTGTCTTTGCACCAGGTGCCCATGAATAGCTTAACAGACAGATTTTTACTATCATTGTTTATCACCTGTACTGCTTCCTTATTTAATGCATAAGCACCGTATTCCTTATTAAACCACACAGAGAAGGGATATTCCTGTAGTCCACCCCTATTGCTCAAGCCGACCAGCATTTTAGTTTTTGATTGTTTATCATACACTGCTTGGTTCATCGTTGTGCTGCAGGAAGTGAAGAAATGACTAACCATTATGAAAATAATAAAATTTTTCATATCCTGAAACTAAAAGGATATAGTTATTCCAGCAACACCATCTTATAGGCCTGGATAAACCCTTTTGATTAGATTTGGTAAAAAATACCCAGCACCTACTCAAATAACTATTTCAATTAGTGGATCAAGGCTGATGTGCCACCATCATGTGTCAAATGAGCTCGGATAACTTTTAGTGAGAAATGATCATTCAATATCATGCCAATGGCCATGATCCGGTGACCATACTTTCCCGGGCGGTGTTTCACCCATCGGTTGTGACTGAGGAAGATTTGATGCAACGCCAGGTTCCGCAGAGGTGGGAGTGGTCGCGATGTCATGCCAGTGACCGTGCTCCGGAGACCACACTTTACCAGGTGGTGTTTCACCCAGCGGCGGTGCGGCTAATCCAGAACGCGCCTGGGGGATAACAGATGATGGTATTGGACTATTTGTTGTTGTAGTGCTAGTTCCTGAATCCATAAAAAAGAATAACAAGAATATTCCCACTACAATGCCAACAATAACCCACTGATGTTTGAAACTACTGGTTGCCTCTCCGTGGCAAACCTTGAATTTTTTTCCACTTCCACAGTGGCAGGGATCATTGCGGCCTTGTATTTTCATCGAAGATATTTCCTTACCAAGTTTACACCAGCTTAGTCTATTTAACGATTGAACTTTCCAATGAATAATAATAGTTCAGTTTTAAGACCCGTAACATGAAACTTCTGTAAAAATTTTTGTAATCCATTGCCTGGGGAAAATATGGAAAGAATTCTAATTCAGGGAGAAATCTTTCAGGAATCGTTTAAAATCCACGATAATTAGTTTTTTACTGATTCGCTGGACATGACCATCTTCAACTAACAACTTATAAATGCGGGATACAGTTTCACGGGTTGTACCAGCCATATTAGCAATATCCTGTTGGGATGGTAGCGGATCAATTGTGACATTTCCATGCTGAATTGTACCTTGTTCTTCTGCTATCCGTAAAATGGAAATAGCTATTCTGCGTTCCGCGTCACTTAATGATAAGCTCGCTATTTGCTCATCACTTTTCTGAAGACGGATTGCCAATTCACGTAATAGATTAATGGCTACTTTTGGATATAATTCTAGCGTACCGAGGAAATCTTCTGTATTTAGCGTCAATGCTTTTGTCTTTTCTAGTGTAACCACATTCGCTGAGCGGGCTTCGCCACTTAAAAGGGACATTTCACCAAAGAAATCACCTGGTCCCAATAAAGCCAAAATCACTTCTCTTTCATTGCTACTCACACGGGTAATTTTCACACGACCACGGGTAAGAAAATAACAAAGGTCTCCGGTGCTATCTTCTTCCAATATAACGTGACCTTTTTTATATGATTGGGATACCATTTTATTAACTACTGACTTCAAATCGCTCTCGGACAAGTCACTAAAGATTGGCACTGTTTTTAAGACTTCTATTTTACCCAATTAGCTCTGTTCTCCTATCAAATACTTCTATAGAATTTAGTGATTACAGTGGGTACGGAGGGAATACTATAATGAGTAATTCGGTAAATTAAATGTACACTTAACAGTCACAAATGTCTATAAACAATTAAACCTTATCCTTCAATACTAGAGAGAATTGATAAAGAACCCAGAAATTGATAATGGATTATATTTGATAACGTGTAAATTATTAGATATAGTTCATTGTTCACATTGGATTGGGTCTTCAAATAAATATATATTTTTTTTAATATTCGAGAATATTATTATCAAAAACTTTATCCATATGGGACTAATCTGCAAACGTAATTGAAACTGATTCAAATCAAAAAAGACGAACGCAAACAGGTGTTTATTCTGTTTGTTCAATTTTTTGCTGTTGTAGCGACTAGTATTACGGGCAGCTCTGCCCGCGATGCATTTTTCCTTAATTTATTTGATAGGAGCTATCTGCCATTAATGTTTGTGGCCATTGCTGTAACAATGGTCATTGTCATTAATGTTTATAAGCGGGTGACTGCTGGAAGAGACATAATTCAAGTCATGACTATTAGCGGTGCAATTTTTGCAGCAACGTTGTTTATAATTCAAATTTCGTTGAGTAGGCTTTTTACCATGTTTGCTGCTGGAGAGTCAATTAATGATCTTCCCGAAAAATGGTTAATTCCATTTTTATTTGTGTTTATGGAAGTGATTGTCTCTCTTTCTATATTACAATTTTGGATGCTTGCTGGTGAAGTGTTTGATGCCCGCCAAGCCAAACGATTATTCAGTGTTTTGGGTGCTGGTGGATCGGTGGCAGGGATGCTGGCCGGATACTCCCTTAAACCATTTGTAAAATTGTTTGGATCAGAAAAATTACTATACCTTACAATTTTCTTCATTGGTTTGTATGCAATTATGGGAATACTCATTAAAAAATACAGAGAGCCTGAGGATACCCAAAAAAAGAAACCAATATCAGGATCAAAAGAAAATAAAACAACATTCAAATTTGACCCCTATTTAAAATCAATTGCTCTACTGATTGGACTGGCCGCATTTATTTCAAAGATAATTGATTATCAATTTAAGATGACAGCAGTGCAGGCATTTCCAATCCAGGATGATTTGATAGGTTTTTTTGGTACTTATTATATGGCAACTGGAGCAGCTACTATTTTTATGCAATTTTTTATTACTGGGATAGTTCTAGCTCGTTTTGGTATACTTGCTGGACTCCTATTTTTACCTATTTCACTCGCTTTCGGGACATCAGGTTTTCTAATGATTCCAATTCTTGCATCAGTATTTATGGCAAAATTTTCGGACCAAGTATTTAAATTTTCGATCAATAACGCCGCACAAGAAATTCTCTGGCTACCCGTCCCCAAGGACCGAAAGAAACAAGCAAAACCAGTCATTGATAGTGCAATAAGGGCAACACTAGAGGGCGTGGTTGGAATTATCATATTTGTTTTGGTACAATTTCAATTCGTCCCAACTGATAAATTACATTACCTCAGTGTTATTGCTCTGGTAGGGATAATATTTTGGATATGGAATAGTATTCGATTGAAAAATGGATATGTAAAAACACTGATGAATGCAATCGAAAAAAGACAATTGAATTTGGAAGATGTAGAATTTGATATTACCGATAACCACATAATCCAAACTATTAATAAAACATTATTGGATAAGGACGAATTCAAGCAATTGTTTGGATTAGATCTGATTAAGACAATGCCCCTTGATCCATGGAAATCTACATTAGTAGAATTGTTTCAGAGTGGATCCATTAATGTAAAAAAAGCAGTACTTGAAATAGCAGGAAATCAATCCATGATAATTGATGACCAATTAATTATTGATACCGCAAGACATAGTAAAGAAATAAAGTCTGAAGCGATCGCCGTAGCGGGAAAAAGGAAACTTTTGCCAGTTTCGGATGATTTATACCAGAACTTATCGAGTGCTGATTTAGAGATTAGATCAGCTAGTGCTTGTTCATTATTAAAAATGCACAGTCATGAACATGAGGCAAAAATAGTTTTGCAAAAATTATTGAATAGTAAGGATGTACATAATATAAGAGCAGGTCTCCAGTTTTTAGATAAGCCTATGGGAATAATGAAAGATGAAAAATTGATTGATTTTCTACAACATAGTTCGCATGAAATTAGAGAAGAATCTCTACGAATTGCTACGGCAAGGGAAAATCCAGCTTTAATAGATCATATAATCGGAAATTTGGCCTATCCAAAATCTGCTATGCAAGCTCGACATGCTCTATCTAGCTTTGAGGAAGAATTGGTTTTAAGTACCCTTTCTAAGTATTTATTTAATAAGGATAGTGAATTTCCACTTCAAATGGGGATTGTCCGCTGCTTAAAACACTATAAGGTGGAAAATTCATCAAATATATTACAAAAAGGTTTAAACGAAACTTACCTGAATATCTTATCAGAAGTAGTCAATTCATTATTGTCAGTGGCCAGGGGATACAATCCATCTGATGAGTTTATAAAAGAAATTGAAATGAACTTGGATTCCATAGCTCAAAGAGTATACCAACTGGTATTATTTTTGGATCGTTTGCCTGATGACGAGAATTGTTTTTTAATCAAAGATCATATAGAAAGCGATATAAAGAAATTTATTCAAATTATGTTGAAGTTGGGCGTTTTGCATGATCCAAAAACGCCTATTGAAACCTATATTCAATATGTAGCCAACCAAGATTCGGAATTAATGCCTTATGTGTTAGAATTAGTGGATACCACATTTTCCCCCGGAAACCGCAAATTAACTATGCCGCTGATCGATGTTGATGTTGATGAGGTAAAGGTTGGAGAAGATTTGTTTGATGAGTTACTTGTTGAATTTGATGATTTGATTCTCTTTTGGATTCATGGGGTACATAAATGGAAAACTGCTATTGCATTAAATTATATTATCAAAAGTAATCGCCAAGACTTACTAAAAATAATTGACTGGGATAAAATCCAGAATACCATTTTTATTGATCAATTATTCAGCCGGATTGAAGACCGATCTGGAAAAATTAAGGAAATAATTCCCTTAAAAATGTTCAATTTGAAAAAGGAGACAGATATGTATTCAATACTAGAAAAAACTATCCTATTAAAATCAGTTGATTTATTTAAGAATATCCCTGGGGATGTACTTACCAGGATCGCTCAAATCTCTAAAGAAACCTATCATTCTGAAGAAAATCTAATGTTTTCTGAAGGAGACTATGGTGATTCTATGTATATCGTCGTGGAAGGAAACGTAAGGATCCATAAGGGAGAACATCATATTGTAACCCTTGGCAAAAGTACTGTACTGGGAGAAATGGCGCTTTTGGATCAAGAGCCACGTTCAGCGGATGCAACTGCAGAAGCGGAAACAACAGTTCTAAAAATTGAACAGGATGGTTTTTATGAATTAATGGCCGGAAATTCTGAGATTATGCAACAAATTATCAAAATGCTTTCCGGAAGGCTACGGGATACAAATATAAAGTTACAGGAGGCCCTGGCAAAATAATCAAGTAATTTAAGGCTTTCTGGAATTGTTACGAAATATGCCTAATTATTAAAGTTGAGGTTAAGATGTATTACCATAGACCAAGCAAGGATTACAACATTCCTGATTAATATATTAGAAATGTCCTTTAAATTTTTCTGCTGGATATTTCCGAGTATTCTTCTCCATTTTTTTCTTTATTGCATCTGCAATATCAATGTTGTTTCTGTTACAGAATGCTAAAGTATATATCACTATATCAGCGATTTCATCAATAGCATTTTCCCTGATGTCACCTGCTTTCATTACCTCTCGCGCCTGATCCAGACTGAGCCATTGAAATAATTCCATCAGTTCCGCCACTTCAACCGCCAGTGACATGGCCAAGTTCTTTGGACTATGAAACTGCTTCCAATCTCTTTCATCCACAAAAGATTCTACAATTAACTTCAATTCATCTATGGTAGTTTTATTATCAGACATTAACTAAATCTACGAATGCTCCCACAAACAAAAAACCCATCCAATGGACTTGGCTTAATGTCTAAATAGAATCCTTGAAAAATATGGTCTCAATGGCATCTGATATTTTCTTTATTTCTCGATTCGTATCCAACCAAAATAATGATTTAATCCTCTTATGATAAGACCAAATAATATAGCAAAAAATATCCAGGAAGGAACTATAGTGACTACACCGGGAAGGATAAACCCTAGTAAAATTACTATACCATAAAAAAACAATATCGGTAATACTGCTTCTTGTTTTTTAATAAAAATATTTTCATTGAAATTCAACCCTCTTCTCTTCGCCCTTTCTCTCGCGGATTTGATATTGAGTTCCATGAATCGTTGGTACAGTTTTTTCATTATTGAATCTACCCATCATCCTAAAAACAAAAAACCCCGCTAATAGGCGAGGTTTTAATCAATATTAAGTCTAAATCCTAAGTTTCTCTAAATTACAGACCATTATAAAGATATGATTTGCCTTAATTTTATGAAAAAAATTTATATTTACGGCTACTTGATGAGTCTATCAGCAATTTCTGCACAAGGTACAGTTGAAATAAATTACTTTTATTCCGAGGCACTGCAAGTTGATTGCGGATATACGATTCATTTGCCAGAGGGATACGACGATAGTGATGAACATTACCCTACACTATATTTTCTGCATGGGTTTGGAGCGAATCATTATTTATTCTATGGTGGAATGCATGATATAATGGATTCTCTTGTTTCCTTAGGTCAAGTAAATCCATTCATAATAGTAAGGCCCGATGGATCTGCAAGTCCTTATTTAGGAAGTTTTTATACAAATTCAGCTTTATATGGTGATTTTGAAGATTACATTATGTATGACCTTATCGAGCATATAGATAATACCTATCGAACGATCGATCACCGTCTATATCGCGGTATTGGTGGCCATTCCATGGGAGGCTATGGTGCAACAAAACTTGGTATAAAATATTATGATCTATTTGGATCAATCTCTTCTCACAGCGGTGCGTTGGTGTTTGACAACCTAACAGATTTAATACCCGATTTAATGGATGAAACATCCTGGAATCCATTGAATTTATTCATGCCGACGAATGGTTTTGTTTCATTTCTCATGTTTGGTGCTTCTGGATCGTTTAGCCCTAATCTTGACCTACCACCTTGGTATGTTGACCTGCCTGTAGATTATAATGGTGATGTCATCCAATCTGTGTGGGATCTGTGGATGCCTCATGATCCGCAGCGGATAGCCCAGGATAGCATAAATGTATTACCACTGTTGGATTATTATTTAGACTGCGGCGACCAGGATGAATATTATTTCCAAGAGCATGCTATGGATTTTCATGCATTCCTGGATAGTTTCAACTTTGATCATGAATACCATATTTATTCAGGATACCATTGGACTGACATTGATAGTAGATATGCTTTCTCTTTGATACATCACAACAATGCGTTTGGTGATCCTGCTTATATCCTGGGCGATTTAAATAGTGATGGAATTATTACGCCAATGGATACAATGACTGAAATACAAATAATAATGAATAATACATTTTATAATATGTATAACAGCTATGCTGGTGATATGGATTATAATGATGAGGTTGATATCATGGATTTACTTTTAATAAGCGACAATATCAATTTGATGCATTAAGACGATGTTACACCACGCAAGTCCTAAATGTCTAGAAACAAAACAGCCCCCTAATAATTAGAGAGCTGTAGAGATTTTACCAAGAGAGGAGTATTAAATTAACTCCTCTCTTTTAGTATTTAGTAGAGAGATTACTGAGGGATTACATTTGTTGCACAAGGACCTTTTTCACTTGTCCCTTCATTGTAATCAACAGATTGTCCATCACTTAGGGTTTTAAACCCATCCATTTGTATCTCACTCATATGAACAAATAAGTCTTTATCATCCTCGGTTGGGCTGATAAATCCATAGCCTTTAGAGGCATTGAACCACTTAACTGTTCCTGTTTTTACTTCACTCATTGTTATTCCTTAACTTATTTTATTTAACTTGATTATTAATCCTTTACTTAAAAGAAAACAGCCTTCAAAAAATTACAGGCTATATAATGTAAAAATAAAGCACTTAAAAATGCCTATATAATATATCTTTCCTCTAAATAAGGCGCTGAATATAGCATAATTTATATTATATCTAACAAAACTTTTTTTCCATAGACATCAGGGTATAAAAACTATTGCGATATATCCTAACAGGCTAGGGCAGAGGAACTAGTGAGGTGGGTTTAAGTATCCTTTAGTACCACCAGTCCTAATTGTCTATAAACAAAAAACCCCGCTAATGGGGGGGGGCTTTAACAGAACCATCTTCTTAGTGCTAATGTATTCCACAGCATGTATATGGTATAGATAGATACCAGCACCTTTTGTATCAGTCTCGCAAAAATATTGTCTCTTTACCGTCAGCATTGTATGTTACAAGAATACCAGCACCACCTTCACCTGTCCCAAGATAGGAAGTTTTTTTACCATCTGCGTTGTAGGTTCCAAGCCAACCACCACCAATTATATTAGTCCCAAGATGGACGGTTATTCTGCCATTTTTGTCCACAACTTTTATTGAGTTCACCTCTATATCACCCAAATTTTTACTCTCTGCACCTATAAACATAAACACACTTGCAGTTAAACAAGCTGCTGTAAAAAAACCTGTAAAGTATTGTTTCATTCTAGTCTCCCTTACTATTTAATAGATAATTAATTATTGCATAGCACCCTCTTAAAATATTTATAAATCAGTGGGTTCTACTGGTACTGTATAAGCCATAAAGAATCTTCCAGCAGAGTAAATGTAAGCACCACTAGTCCTAAATGTCTAGAAACAAAAAACCCCACAACTGGGCATGGCTTGATGGTTTATAAATAATTAATCAATAAGTGTTCATTGATTTTCTTGCTATCAAGTTTGCATATCCATGAGTTAATAAATAATCCATTTTTAGGTACTGTACAATTTCACCATGTTTTGAAAACTGTTTATCCCTAACCAACTCAGTCCATTCTTCAAGATTCTTCCCTGTCTTTTCAAACATATTCTTAACCATTGCTTTTTCCATGGATAACGAATCCATAGCCAAATCTAACCATCTTCATCTTTACAAACAAATAACCCCACTAATGGACGGGGCTCTTGCTTCAATCTTTGGTCGAGGTTATTTTAAAAATAATTTAATTAAGCTTTGTTGGGCCTGGAAAAAACATGTTTGTCGTTTGCTGGTAGTCTTTATAGGCTGGCCTTTTCTGCAAAGAGTAATACTCAGCGGGTACCACTCCTGTATAAGTAACTAAAGTGACATACATTATCCTTGATGTCATAAGCAAACCTACACCGAGTAGCACGAAGATAATTACAGACATGTTAGGGTAGAGTTGTAACCAAGACGGTATTGATGCAATCACTAAAGCATTCCAAACCATCCATTCAGCAAAATAATTCGGATGGCGGCTGTATTGCCATAAACCAATATTACACACCGTATTGCGCGCACCTGACTTTTTCATAGCCCGCAGAAACTTGAGTTTTTGTGCATCAGCCACGGATTCCATAATAAATGAAGCTAGCCAAATAACGATACCGATGATTTCGAAAATAGATATTTCTTCGCTTGGGTTACTAACGATTATGAAGGCAGGAAATGCTAAAAAAGAAGCGTTTGCTACGCCTTGCACAATTGCTTCTATTTGCATTGCCAGGGCTGTATTTGTTTTGCCTGCTTTGATCCAGCGTTTCTTTTGAAATTCGTATCGAGGTAGTTCTTTATCCAAATGACCAGATATCAGTAATTTTATTGCGCCTAGCCCCATACGACTGCCAGCAAAGATATAGGCAATACTAACAATAGCTACCCTTAGGCTATCACCTTCACCATATATCCAGGTGAGAATTCCGATAACAGTGAGACCCCATGGCCAGCCGATATCGACATAAGACATTCGACCAGTGCGCCATGTTGGAAGACAAACAACAAAAGCAAATAATACTAACTGGGCAACCCCGTTAACTAATGACAAAAAGAAAAACTGCTCAGTAACAAGTAATAATAGCCAACCGGAAACAAAGGGGAGTAAAGGTGTAAAATATACTATTATCCACATTTCAATATCTTTTGTTTATCATTCATAATGAATAAATGTAATAATAAATACCGGAAAACAAAAAAACCTGCTGATATGTAGGGAATGTCTATTTATAAAGTCAGTAAACTACTGGGACATTCATCTATACAAACTACAGAACAGCACTATGTTCCGCTGCTTACTGTTGAGATTGAATATTTTGAATTATAGATCATTTAATTTTCTATTGTAATGGAACCTACACCATTTGTAGCCTCCCAAAAATTATAAAGACTTGTACCATCATCTCCTTTTTTAGAAAACCATTCAGCAGTAGCATCCACCTTATTCCATTCATCATCTGATAAAGGTGCATCCGTTATTACAATGACTAATAAATTAAAATCTTTTTGTGAGTTTTCTGAAGAGGGAACTCTATCCCCCAAGAGACTCTCTAAAGATTCAGGGGTATAAGTAGTTCTAGTAGCAGCAGTAAAAGTAAAATCGAAAGTTAACGTATCAACGGCTAGAGATGTTATATCTGTAAACATATCAAAGGGTGTAACAGAAGAGATTGGCAATATACCCATTAGGTATAATTCCAATTCATTAAATGGTATTCCATTACCACCGTTCGCAAATGGACCAAATTCATCAACAGTGTAGGAATTGCTCCCATTTTCTATTAAAGAACTTTGTTTAAAACCACCTAGTTGTCCCTTTGTGCTTCCTCCTGTAAATCCCCAATGGCTTCCATAGAGATATGAAGTAATATTTGATCCGGGAGCATCCACAGAATGAGTTGGAAGTGCAAAATTTGCCCATTGATGTGCTAATTCATGAAGAGCAGGTCCATATTTTAAATATTCCAATCCAGTCAGTTGCATCACGGCTTTTAGTTTACCTGAAGAACCATAATCAGAAGTATAATCATAAATATATTTTCCTATTCCCTGAACATCATTAGAAACCCCAATCAACTTACCATAATAAAATAGACTTGAAGGTATTGATGGCTCATTTAATACAAAAAAAATAAAATCATATTTATCTGAAAACTTATTATAAACATCCTTAATAAGTGGTGATCTTATACCATTATTTGAGAATCCATCGTTGCTTACCCAATTACTATACTCGCTTTCTGACATAAGTAACGATGAAACTCTATTATTCGAATGTAATTCATACTCATATAAGGTATCATCATCTGAATTAGATGATTTTTCATCCTCACAAGCAATCCAGATAAATAATGGTAGAATGATTAATAGTCTTAAGATTCGTTTCATATAAGCAATATTACACATCGCCAGTCCTAAATGTCTATAAACAAAAACCTCACTAATGATCGGTGCTAACCGCGGATATTAAATATTTTGAGCTATAACCAGCTGTACTAATAATCTAATAACCAGGCAGGAACCTGTCTTTTTGCAGCAAACCTTTCAATTCCGAACCATTTACATACCAAATGCAAATTATTTCATTTGTTTAATTAGAATATAATCGCCAATAGTTTCCAAAGTGACAGTTACAGATTCATTATTCCGGTTCCGCCAAAACCAACCATGATAACCATCAAATTCAGACTTGAATTCACCACTATCAGAACTCGTCATTCGCCCTTTTTTATAACTAATAGACTTTTGAGAACCCTTGTGTCCGTCGCCATGTAAATTATAATTTAATCCCCCATTTTTAGTTGTCCAATTATACTTAGCAATGGAACCTTTTTTCATTTCTAACTTTATTTCAGTGGCTTCGTCAGGTGCGATTATAAATTCCATTATATCCTGGTTTTCTTTACCGGTTTCAAATGCAACCATTAACTCATCTTTTGCCCCAATGTTTTCTTTTAGAAAATCTTGCTTCAACCTGGTTTTAATTTCTCCCATTTTCTTTAAACCTAATAATTCACCAATACCAGTTGGGTCAGTACCATATTCTGCTGGTAAAACAAAAAGTATCAACAAAGAACATCCCACACAAATAGCAACCATTGTAGATTTCAAAAGTTGTGAAGATGTGGGTAAATCATTTTCTGATGGTTTGTGTGTATTAAACATTATTTCACCTATTATGAATTGAAATATCCAAAAATTTGATATCCAGTTAGCATGAAACCCAATGTCATTAGTAATACATTGGTTGAATAGGCATAAGTTAGAAAACTACTCTTTTTCCTCCAGTAACTAATTATAATTAGGATTGTTAATAATGCCAATAGTTGACCTATTTCGACGCCAATATTAAAGGCTATTAAATTTGTTAATAGACCATTAGAGTCTATATCAAATTCAATGATTTTTGCAGCTAAACCAAATCCATGAAATAGACCAAATATTAAAGTAGAAATTTTTGTATTCGGTTGAAATCCAAACCATCTTTGAAATGCCCCCAAGTTATCTAAAGCTTTATACACAACAGATAGTCCAATAATTGCGTCTATAATAAATGCATTAATATGGATATCTGCAAATACGCCCAACAATAATGTGGATGAATGCCCCACCGCAAAAAGGCTTACATAAATGCCTATATCTTTTAAATGATAAAGAAAAAATATAACACCTACGAGAAAGAGTAAATGATCGTATCCTGTTACCATATGTTTTGCACCCAAATACATAAAGGGAACAAAATTCACTCCATTTATTTCCTGAATATATCCTTGGTCTCCCACTGTAACACCATGGGCAAATAAAATAACAGGGATTTGCATAAAAACTAAAAAGCGCTTCATTAAGACAATATTACACCCCACCAGTCCTAAATGTCTATAAACAAAAAACCCCGCTACTGGGCGGGGCTTAATGTTTGGTAGTTGGATTAATTAAGAATTTGTTATTTTAGTTGGCCCCTCAAGTACTTCATAGGCTTTATAAGAGACATTT
>Ga0315338_1001986_pt1 | contig 22408 bp, 14 predicted proteins | sample ASW8metaG_FD_204518 | JGI IMG/M metagenome (GOLD analysis project Ga0315338, IMG submission 204518) | Ammonia-oxidizing marine archaeal communities from Monterey Bay, California, United States - ASW #8 | ecosystem: Environmental > Aquatic > Marine > Coastal | place: USA: California | collected... | reverse complement strand
GATGCCGCGTCGAATCGGGATCCGAGCGGAACATGCCGAAGAGCCAGTGCGCGAAAGCGCCGCGACTCGCCCAGGTCTTCTGTCCGTTCAGTACGTAGTGATCGCCGTCGCGGATCGCGGTGGCCTGAATGTTGGCCATGTCGGAGCCCGCGTTGGGCTCGGACCAGCCCTGCGCCCAGACTTCCTCGCTCGAAGCCATCTTCGGCAGGAACCGCGCCTTCTGCTCGGGGGTGCCGACCTCCATGATCGTCGGCCCGAGGAGGAAGATGCCGTTCTGGTTGACCCGTCCGGGGGCGCCCGCGCGGTAGTACTCCTCCTCGAAGATCAACCACTCGAGGAGGTTCGCGCCGCGACCCCCATACTCGACAGGCCAGGGCACCATCGCATAGCCGCCCGCGTGGAGTTCCTTCTCCCACGCGCAATGCGCGTCGAACCCTTCCTTCGTGTCGAAGGACGGCAGTTCGTGCTCGGGGACGTGCGCTTCGAGCCAAGCTCTCGCTTCCGCGCGGAACGCGTTCTGTTCGGGGGTATAGGCGAGCTTCATCTCAGATCCCGGTACTCACGATTCGGACTCGTCCTGGAACTTCGCGTCGCGCTTCTCGACGAACGCGTCGCGGGCTTCCTGGGAGTCGGGTGTCGTGTAGAGCTCGAGTGTGAAGCCCTGCTCGTATCGATAGCTCTTCTTCACGTCGAGCAGCTCGATCCCGTTCATGGCAGTCTTGGCAAGGCGCAGGGCCTTCGGGCTCTTCGAGGCGATCGAACGCGCGACCTCGAACGCTTCGTCTCGCAGACGATCCGCCGGGACGACCGATTCGCAGCCGCCGAGGCGATGCAGTTCGTCGGCTGTGATCGATTCGCAGGTGTAGAGCATGCGTCGCGCCTTCTGGACACCGACCATGCGCATGAGGTGTGTCGCTGCGCCCAAAGCACCGCGGTCGATCTCGGGTAGAGAAAAGGTCGCATCGTCCGCTGCGATCACGAAGTCCGCGGAGCCGGCGAGGCCGATGCCCCCGCCGATGCAGTACCCGTGCACTGCCGCGATGGTCGGGACGGGGCAGTCGTAGACGGCGGCGAAGCTCTCGTAGCAGCCGCGGTTCAGCTCGACGATGAGGCTGCCGTCTTCGGCGAGTTCCTTCACGTCGACACCGCACTGGAAGCCTCGACCCTGCGAGCGGATGACGACGCAATGGACGCTCGGATCGCGGCCGAGTGCCGTCATCTTGCTGGCGAACTCCTGCCAGCCCGCATTGTCGAGGGCGTTGACGGGCGGCGCATCGATAATGATTTCGCCCACTCCGTGAGAAGTTTCGACCCGAATTGCCATCAGTGTTCTCCCCGGCCGGCGAAGGCGGCTCGTGATCGGGACTCCGCCTGTTCGAGTCCGAGTCGAACGAGCGTCTCTTGCGCTTCGTCGATGATACGCCGGACGAGTTCCTCGCAGGACGGTCGATCCTGCAGCAGTCCGGCGACCGTCCCGCTCGGCAGGTAGCCATGCACGGGATCGCCCTCGCTCATCGCGATCCGAGCCAGGATCGGCGCGTTCGCGGCCATGATCGTCTGGGCATTGGTGAGTCGCTGATTGCGGCGCATGGCGAGACCGCTACGCAGCAGGTCACCGATCGAGGCGCCGGTGTCGCGTCGTAGAGCGAGCGCATTCCGGAGAGCCATCGTGAGGCGCCGAATCGGTCCTCCGTGCTCGAGTTCCCCGAGTAGTTCGTTCGTGATCATGCGCTGCGGCAGCCCGTCGAGTGCATCGCTCACGACGACGTCGTCTACGCCCGCGTCGACGTAGCGCCCGAGCGTCTCGTCCGGGACGGGACTCTCTCGCGTCATGAGGAAGCGTGTTCCCATCGCGATCCCCTCGGCTCCGAAGGCGAGGGCGGCGACGAGACCCCGGCCGTCCCGGAAGCCGCCGGCCGCGAGAATCGGCGCCTCGACGGCGTCGGAAGCGGCGGAGGCGAGCAGAGACGTCGGGACCGAACCCGTATGGCCGCCACCTTCGCCGCCCTGCACGATGATGATGTCCGCTCCGAGCGCCTCGGCCTTCACTGCATGCTTCACGGCACCGCAGGTCGGAACGCAGATCACGTCGGCGCTCTTCAGCTTCTCGATCAGGCGGGCATCGGGCGCGCGGTTGTATCCGGCGGCACGGACGCCCGTGCGAACGATCGCGTCGGCGATCGTGTCCGCGCCGGGGGCATCCATCAGGAAGTTCACGCCGAAGGGCTGGCTCGTCAGGCGCTGCGTCTCGCGAATGCTCGCTTCGACTTCGTTCGGCGGGATGGTGGCGGCCGCCAGGAAGCCGAAGGCGCCGGCGTTGCTCGCGCCCGCGACGAGTTCGGGCGTCGCGACCCAGCCCATGCCGGTCTGGATGATGGGGTAGGGCACGCCGAGCAGCTCGGTCACGCGTGTCTGCAGGGCGCGGGGCGGATGGGGTCGGTCGGTCATCGCGTCTTCGCGGCTCTCAGCTCGCGACTTCGCGGGCGAGGAAACTCCCGGGATCGATCTTCTCCCGAATCAGCGCGAGTTCCTCGGGCGTCGGGAGTCGCGTCTCGGGGACATCGCTTCCGATGACGAGTTCGAAGCCCGTGTTGTCGCGAATCTCGTCGAGGCTCACACCCGGATGGATCGAATGCAGCCGCATCGAATGGTCCGGCGTCGCGAAGTCGTAGACCGCGAGATTCGAGATGACGCAGCCGAGTTCGTGCGCGGCCGTGGTGTTCGGATCGAGCTTCGCCGCGCGGTCGTAGCCGACGCCCGAGACCACGTCGACCGAATCGACGAAGACCTTCGCGCTCTGGTTGGGAACCCAGTAGCTCGTCTTGTGGGAGATCGTGTTGCCGGGCGCCCCGCGCATGCCGAGGAGCTGGGCCTTCGGCTTCGCGTGCTCGCCGATGCAGGCGAAGTTCTGGTTGCCGAAACGATCGATCTGGCTTGCGGCCATGATCACGTGTCGCTTGCCATTCCAGAGATGCTCGAAGATCGTGCGGAAGGGGAGCCACGATTCGACGACCTGATCGTGTCCCGGGCCGGATACCGGGTTCGGCTCTTCGACGACTGTGCAGATGCCGTCGGTCATCAGCAGATCTGGCTCGAAGGTGGCTTTCGCGAGGCGCGCTCCGATCGCGGGTGCGATCCCGAAGCAGCTGGCCAGGATCTCGCCGTCGCCTCGGAAGGCTTCGGCCGCTGCGACGGCACAGATCTCGCCGCGGGTCGCTTCGTTCGCTTCGGGCGTCGCGGCACTCATGCTCGTCCCACCGCTCGCTGGTACTCCGCCTCGTCTTCGAGATCGAGGTACTCGCGTTTGAAGTCCAGCCAGGCATCCTCGTCCTTGGCCGTCGCCGCATAACGTTTCTGAAAGGCCTCGTCCCGTCCATAGTCGGGCGGACATTCCGTGAAATGCGCGCCGCCCGGCGCCTCGATCACCCCGTCGATCATCGTTCGATTGATGATGCGTGACTGGAGCGGGCCCTCGTTTGCGAGGTCGGCGGTCGGCAGGATCTTCTCGACGCTCATGAATCGTTTCTTCGCCGCCCGGCAGTAGATGTCATCGAAGTAGGGGTCGGGTCCGAGATACTGGCCATTGCCACGCACGTCACCGCGATTCATGTGGATGAAGGCGATGTCGAGTTCGAGGGCGGGCATGGCGACGAGTTCTTCGCCGTCGTCGTAGGGCGAGCGAACGAGGCGGAGTTCCGGATTGATGTCGAGGACGTCAGAGCCGAGGCCGGCGCGGGTCGGGAGGAACGGGAGCTTGTACGCGGCAGCCTGGAGGCCCCACTGCAGCATGCCCTCGTCGAGTTCTGCGGCCTGGATCGAGCCCGCCTGACGCGCCTTACGGAAATGCGGTTCGAGGGGGATCGAGTCGAGGGAGACGAAGCCGTAGACGAGGCGTTCGATCTTGCCCGCGTTGCAGAGGAGGCCGACCTCGGGCCCGCCGTAGGTGACGACGGTCAGGTCCTTCACGGGCGAGCGCAGGATCTCGCGCACGATCGACATCGGCTTGCGGCGGGAGCCCCAGCCGCCGATGCCGATGGTCATGCCGTCCCGGATCTCTCCGACGGCTTCCCGTTCAGTCGTTCGCTTGTCCATCGACTGCCCCGTATGCGCCCGTCAGGATCGAATCGGGCAATATAATAACGATACGTTCCGTATCTCTCTACCCCTGTTTTGGGTCTGAGAAGGCCCTCAGGGCATCTAGGGCGGCTCGGAGGGCATGGGCAGCCATCCGGGCGCTTTCGGCTCTCCGTCGCTCCCCTCCAGGATCAGGCACTGGATCAGGGGCTGGACTCGCCCTTTCCGAATCGCCGGGCGAGATCTGCGGCCAGGCCGATGTAGCGCCGGGGCGTGAGCTCGAGCAGCGCCTGGCGATCGGGCTCGGGGATCTCGAGCGTCTCGATGAATCGCTGGAGCGCGTCGGCGGTGATCTCCTGGCCGCGCGTGAGGGACTTGAGCTTCTCGTAGGGCTCCTCGATCCCGTGTCGGCGCATGACGGTCTGGACGGCTTCGGCGAGCACGGCCTGGGTCGCTTCGAGGTCGGCCTCGATCCGCGCAGGGTCGACCGCGAGCTTGCCCAGCCCGCGCAGGGTCGAGCCGATGGCGAGTACGGCGTGCCCGATTCCGACGCCGACGTTGCGCAGGGCCGTCGAGTCGGAGAGGTCTCGCTGCCAGCGCGAGACGGGCAGCTTCTCTGCGAGATGTCCGAGGACGGCGTTCGCGAGTCCGAGGTTGCCCTCGGCATTCTCGAAGTCGATCGGGTTCACCTTGTGCGGCATGGTCGACGAGCCGACCTCGCCCTCAGCGACCTTCTGCTTGAAGTAGCCGATCGAGATATAGCTCCAGACGTCCCGAGTGAAGTCGAGCAGGATCGTGTCGAAGCGGATCGTTGCGTGGAAGAGTTCGGCGATCCAGTCATGCGGTTCGATCTGCGTCGTCATCGGGTTCCAGGCGAGGCCGAGCGATTCGACGAAGCCTCGCGTGTGCGCTTCCCAGTCGACCTCGGGGTAGGCGGCGACGTGCGCGGCATAACTGCCGACCGCGCCGTTCGCCTTGCCGAGAATCTCGACCCTCGCCAATTGGTCGTGCTGGCGGAGCATGCGCGCGCCGACGTTGGCGACCTCCTTGCCGAGGGTCGTCGGGGTCGCCGGTTGGCCATGCGTTCTCGAGAGCATCGGTTGCTCGGCCGTTTCATTCGCGAGCGCGCGCAGCGTGTCTACGAGCCGATCGATCTCGGGGAGCAGCACGCGATCGCGCACGTCGCGCAGCATCAGCGCGTAGGCCAGGTTGTTGATGTCCTCGGAGGTACAGGCGAAATGCACGAACTCCAGACTCGCTGCGAGTTCCGGATGGCCCGCCAGGCGATCCTTGATCCAGTATTCGACGGCCTTCACGTCATGGTTGGTGCGCGACTCGATCGCGCGGATCTCCTCGGCATCTTTCGGAGAGAAGTCGGCGAGGACGGCTTCGAGATGGGCCGTCGCGCTCTGCGAAAAGGTCGGTACCTCGGGAATGCCCGACGCCTCGGCGAGCGAGGCGAGCCAGCGGAGTTCGACTTCGACGCGATAGCGGATCAGTCCGAACTCGCTCACGAAGGGGCGGAGATCGTCGAGCTTGCCTTCGTAGCGCCCATCGAGGGGCGAGATGGCGAGCAGCGAATCGGACTCTGAAGAGCGTTGCATTCGTGGGCTTCCTTCTGCTTCGGTTCCGGTCAGGACTCGGGCAACGATCCGGACTCGGACAACCAGGCGCGAGCGTTTCGGAAGAGGCGGATCCAGGGGCCGTCATCGCCCCATTCGGGCGGATGCCAGGAGTATTGCACGGTGCGAAAGACGCGCTCGGGGTGCGGCATCATGACCGTGATGCGGCCGTCGGGTGTCGTGAGTCCCGTGATGCCGGCGGGAGAGCCATTCGGATTGGCCGGGTAGCGGCTGCTGACCTCGCCATGGCCATCAACGAATCGGGCGCTCACGAGTCCCGAGGCTTCGATGTCGCGCATCGCCGCGTCGTCGCCGAAGAGCGCGCGGCCTTCGCCATGCGCCACGGCGATCGGGAGACGTGCCCCGACCATGTCGCGGAGGAGGATCGACGGGCTCTCTTCGATGCGGACCTGCGAGAGCCGGGCCTCGAACTGTTCCGAGCGATTGCGAACGAAGCGGGGCCAGTTCTCGGCGCCCGGGATCAGCTCATTCAGATGCGAGAGCATCTGACAACCGTTGCAGACGCCCAGCGCGAATCGCGAGTCGTTCCCGAAGAACGCTTCGAACTCGGCGCGGAGTCGATCGTGGAAGAGAATGCTCTTCGCCCAGCCCCCGCCGGCGCCCAGCACGTCGCCGTAGGAGAAGCCACCGCAGGCGACGAGTCCCTGGAATCGATCGAGCGAGACCGATCCCGACATGAGGTCGCTCATGTGCACGTCGATCGAATCGAAACCCGCACGATCGAAGGCCGCGGCCATCTCGATCTGCCCATTCACGCCCTGCTCGCGCAGGATCGCGATCTCCGGTCGAGCGCCTCCGGTCGTCCATCCCGCCGGTGCGAGATCGAAGGGGACGGATACCTGGATGCCGGGATCGTCGAGATCGCAGCGCGTCTCCTGTTCCTCGTCGGCGCAGGTCGGGTCGTCGCGCAGGCGCTGCATACGCCAGGTCGTGTCGGACCAGATGCGACGAAGCTCGGACCGCGTCGACTCGAAGACGATGCGGTCGTTCTCGTGCACCCGGATCCGATCGTCGGTGCGAATGCGGCCGATGGAGTGCACTGCGTCGGCCAGGCCGGCGCTCGCGAACGCTGCATGGATCGCGTCGGCTTCGGCGGATGCGACCTGCACGACGGCGCCGAGTTCTTCGTTGAAGAGCTTGCCAATCGTCGCGCCCTCGAGCGCGTCGAGTTCGAGGTCGATACCGACGCCGCCCGCGAAGGTCATCTCGACGACGGTGGCGAAGAGTCCGCCATCCGAGCGGTCGTGATAGGCGAGCAGCGCACCGCGCGCGATCAGCGCCTGGATCGTCTCGAAGAACGCGCGGAGCTGGGCCGGGTCGTCGACGGTCGGGGCTTCGTCGCCGAGCGCGCTGTAGACCTGGGCGAGGGCCGATGCGCCGAGGCGGTTTCGGCCGAAGCCGAGGTCGACGAGCAGGAGCTCGCTGTCCTCACGAGGCTGCAGCTCGGGGGTCAGCGCGAGTCGCACGTCCGACACGGGGGCGAAGGCGGTGACGATCAAGGAGAGCGGGGAGGTGACGCTTCGTTCCGCGCCATCCTCGCTCCAGACCGTCTTCATGGACATCGAGTCCTTGCCGACGGGGATCGCGATGCCGAGGGCGGGGCAGAGATCGATTCCGACGGTCTCGACCGCGTCGTAGAGACGCGCGTCCTCGCCGACGTGTCCGGCGGGCGCCATCCAGTTCGCGGACAAGCGAACGTCGGAGAGCGCGTTGATGGGAGCCGAGGCGAGGTTCGTGAGCGCCTCTCCGATCGCCATGCGAGCCGAGGCCCGGGCGTCGAGGAGGGCGAGCGGGGTGCGTTCACCGATGGCCATCGCCTCGCCGCTGGTCGTCGAATAGCCGCTGGCCGTGATCGCCGCGTCCGCGACCGGGACCTGCCAGGGGCCGACCATCTGATCGCGCGAGACGAGACCCGTAACGGTCCGGTCGCCGATCGAGATCAGGAACGTCTTGTCCGCGACGGTCGGCAATGCGAGCACGCGCCTCGCCGCCTCGCCGGGATCGATCGCATCGAAGTCGAACGCCTCGGACGGCTTTTCCGCTCGCTTCACGTCGCGATGCATCTTCGGCGGTTTGTCGAGGATTACGGCGAGGGGGACGTCGATCGGTCGGGAGACCGAGTTGGCCGCACCGGGGTCGAGGTCGTTCGGGAACCGCGCGTCTTCGACGCTGAGATGCCGGGCTTTGGTCGCCTCGCCGACGATGGCGAAGGGGCATCGTTCGCGACGGCAGAGGGCTTCGAAGTCGGCGATGCGATCCGCGGCCACGGTCAGGACGTACCGCTCCTGGGCCTCGTTACTCCAGATCTCGAGGGGCGTCATGCCGGGTTCGTCGTTCGGGATCGCGCGCAGATCGATTACGCCTCCGAGGTCACTCTGGTCGAGGATCTCGGGGATCGCATTCGAGAGTCCGCCGGCGCCGACGTCGTGGATCGAGACGATCGGGTTCTCGTCGCCGAGCGCCGTGCAGCGGTCGATCACTTCCTGACAGCGTCGCTCGATCTCCGGATTCCCGCGCTGCACGGAGGCGAAGTCGAGGTTCTCGTGACTGGTTCCCGTCGCCATCGAGGAAGCGGCACCGCCGCCGAGGCCGATCAACATGGCGGGGCCACCGAGGACGACGACCTTGGCGCCGTCCGGCGTGACGCCCTTGTCGACATGCATCGGGCGGACGTTGCCCATGCCGCCGGCCAGCATGATGGGCTTGTGGTACCCGCGGACCTCGGAACCTTCGGGTCCCTCGATCTCCTGGCAGTAGGTGCGGAAGTAGCCGGCGAGGTTCGGCCGCCCGAACTCGTTGTTGAAGGCGGCGCCGCCGATCGGAGCCTCGAGCATGATCTCCAGGGCGGACGCGATCCGTCCGGGCTTGCCCGGGTCGAGTTCCCAGGGCTGGGTCGCGTCGGGCAAGAGCAGGTTCGATACGGAGAAGCCGGTCAGTCCCGCCTTCGGCTTTCCGCCACGCCCGGTCGCCCCTTCGTCGCGGATCTCGCCGCCGGACCCGGTGGCCGCGCCGGGAAAGGGCGAGATCGCAGTCGGGTGATTGTGTGTCTCGACCTTCATCAGGATTTGCGCGGGTTCGTCGATTTGGGTGTAGCGATGGGTCGCCGGGTCGGGCTGGAAGCGCCCGCCATCGCTGCCGACGATCACCGAGGCGTTGTCCGAATAGGCGGACAGGACGCCGTCGGGCGAGCGATTCGTCGTGTTGCGGATCATCTGGAAGAGCGAGGTCGAGAGGGGTTCCCCATCGATCGTCCAATCGGCGTTGAAGATCTTGTGGCGGCAATGTTCGGAGTTGGCCTGCGCGAACATCATGAGCTCGACGTCCGTGGGATTCCGCTTCAACTCCTCGAAACTCTGGGCGAGGTACTCGATCTCGTCCGGCGCGAGGGCGAGTCCGAGTTCGCGATCGGCTTCGCGAAGGGCATCGATTCCTCGTGCGAGGACGTCGACGCGCGTGAAGGGCGCGGGCTCGGCGTGCTCGAAGAGCGCCGCGGCGGCCTCGAGTTCGCCGAGGATGCTCTCGGTCATTCGATCGTGGAGCTCGCCGGCGAGGGCCTGCGCTTCGTCGAGGCGGGTCACGCCCTCGAAGCGGTACGCGATGCCCCGTTCGATTCTTCGGACGGCGTCGAGGCCGCAGCGATGCACGATCTCGGTCGCCTTGGACGACCAGGGCGAGATCGTCCCGAGGCGGGGGACGACGAAGAGTTCCAGGCCGTCGATTGCTTCCGCGGTCTCGCCAGGGAGCCGCGATTCGTCCTCGCAGGCGAGTGCTTCGAGTCGTGCCAGCTCGCGCGAATCGAGGTCGCGATCCGGGTCGACGAGGATGACGAATTCGCTGTGTAGGTTTCGGAGCGAGGGCTGTACGGCCCGGAGCCGGTCGAGGAGTCGCCGGCGCCGCGCATCGGAATGAGCGGGAGCACCACGCAAGGAGAACATCTGAGCCTCGGGACGGCCGCAGCCATCATGCTATGCCACGCCGGCCCTCGTCGGGGATTGGGGGATCCGGTGGCCTGACTCGCCGGAACCGAACCCGTATCCGGCGTCGATTGCCGGATCGCCAGAACGTCAGGCCCGAAGGCCATGCCCCGTGGCGATGGTGTCGGCTCCAAGCCGAGCGCAGCACCGGGTCGGAGCAGCGCGGACAGTCTGGAACGAAGGGGATACTACGGCTTGTCGAGCCGCGCGGCCAGCGTTCCCGACCGATCATGAACGAGCGAGCGCCCCGGCGTACCGGGGATTCGTCGCCGCCGGCTATTCGCCCAGCACTTCGAGTGTGACCCGCTCCCGACGCGCCTGGATGTCCGCTTGTGACTCCTCGACGATCACCTCGTCCGGCTCGATCTCGAAGATGACCTCGCCCGTCTTGACGACGGAACCATCGGCGTCGGTCATCAGATTCTTCTTGAGCGTGCCGGCAAAGGGCGCGAGGACCTTGTTGAACATCTTCATGACTTCGATGATGAAGAGCGGCTGGCCTTCTTCGAAATGCTCGCCCTCGGCGACGAGGAGTGGCATGTGCGGTGCTTCCCGTGCGTAGAAGGTGCCGCCCGTCGGCGTCACGATCTCGTTCGCGCTCGCGACCGGCGGCGGGGCGAGGGCGCGGCGGAGCTCGGCCGCGCGATCCGCTTCCATGAACTCCTCCGGAAAGATCGGCTGGAGTTCGTCGTCGATCTCGACGTCGAGGAAGCGCGTCTGCAGGCCGATGCGCGGGATCATCCGCAGGAGAGGGGCACCGATCTGGAAGCCCCGATGGCTCGCCTGACACGCGGCCCAGAGCGCTTCGTCGCCGCCGAGTCCCGGGTTTCCCTCCGCCTCGAGTCGCGCAGACAGTTCGCGCCAGTCGCGCACGCCGAGAGCGTCACCGGCCGCCTGGTAGAAGGCGAGGGCCTCGTCGAGCAGGGCTTCGTCGTGGTCCCAGATCATGTCGCAGGCCGGCTTGCCGTCGACGCGCTCCATGTCCAGGTAGTGATAGAGCTCGCGCAGGAAGACCATCGGGTTCTCGATGAACTCGATGTCGTTGCCGTCTCGTTTCCAGAGGCGCCCGTCGAAGAGGCCGAGGAAGCCCGCCAGCGCATGCGCGTCGGACAGGAGTCGCTGAATCGGTCGCAGCAGCAGGGTTTCCTGCGCAGCCAGGGCCTGCTTGGCCGAGGCTCCGGACACTCGCTTCAGCATGACGCCGGCCGCAGCGTCGACGTCGATATCGCGCGCGCGGATCTCGAGGGCGCCGACCGCGGCGAGGTAGGGCGTCATGAAGCCGGTGTTGGGCTTCATCATCGGCTCGATCCCGAGCGTCCAGTTCACGAGGCCGTAATGCAGGGGCACGCTCGTCTGCAGATCGTCGCCGCGCAGCTCCATGCGTCGCAGGATCTCCGACAGGCGTTCGAGATTGTCTCGTCGGCTCGAACCGTCGCAGAGGACCAGCGCGATATTCGAGTCGTATGCACCCGCGAGGTTGTAGTAGGGGAAGGAGCCCGTGTCGGGGTTTCGCGTGCCGATGCCCTGGTCGTCGCGATGCTCGAAGGACAGGGGCTTCGACCAGCCACGGATGACGCCGCCCGCATGCGGCTGGAGCGCAGCGTTCACCGCGTTCACCCGCACTTCCGACCCGGAGATCGCGCGCAGAATGCGTTCGGGCTTCGGGAGTCGAGGGCCATGCAACTGGAGCAGGACCATCGCTTCGATCAGTCGCTCGACGTCGAAGAAGTCCTCGGCGTCGTCTGGATTGGTGAAACGCATCTTGTAGGCGAGCTCGCTGCAGCCGTGCTCGACCTGGATACGGGTGTTCATCTCCATGAAGAAATGATCGAAGCCCTCGACGATGCATTCGAAGGTCGACACGTTGTCGAGCCCGACGCCCTCGCCGAAGCGCGCCGCGTCGAGTTCCATCGCCGCGAGCGTCTCCCGATCCTTCAGCATGTTCTCCCTGTGCGCAGGGTTCTTCGTCTCTTCGGCCGCGCCCGCCAGGAGTTCGTCCGTCAGCGAGAACTCGAGCTGCTTCTGCTCGAACATCTGGATCGAGCAGTCGCGTCCACCGAGCGTGATCGACCAGTCGCCGTTGCCGACGACCTGGATTTCGTTGTGACGGGTCGTCTCGAGGTTGAGCTCGATCAGGAAGTTCCTGTTCGTGCCGGGCTCCAGGACCTTCTGCTCGGCGAGGATGTCCATCACGGCTGCGGACGTCTCGGAGGCTTCCGTCACGACGCGCTGCCCCTTGCCGCCACCACCACCGATGCACTTGTATCGGATCCGCTTGCCGGGGTACTGCTCCCAGATCGTGTGGGACTCGCGTTCGGCGGCCTTCTGGAGTTCTTCGATCGTGACGAGCTCGACGGACTTCGAATAGCCGGCGAGGAGGAGGCGCTCGGCGTTCTCGACGAGTTCCTCCTTCGCGTTCCATTCGAAGTCGAGGCCGTGTTCCTTGGCGAGGGCTTCGAGCGCCTTGCGATCGGAGGCGCGGTCGATCAGGGCCAGGGCCGAGACGTTGTCGATGCCCGGGACGACGGCGTTGCCGAGGGAGCGGGCCAGCTTCTTGGCCTCGTCCTTGGCGCCGGCGCGGCGGATGACCGAGGAGGAGGGGCCGATGAAGCGCACGCTCGACGCTTCGATGGCTTCGATGAAGTCGGCGTCCTCGGCCATGAAGCCGTAACCCGCGAAGATGTGCGTGTAGCCGTTCTCTTCGGCGAGGGAGATGATCTCGGCGATGCGCTCGAGCTTTTCTTCCTGTCCGACGCCCATGTAGTCGGCGACTCGATGCACGTTCGCCGGGAATGCGAGATCGCGGAGTTCGGGCGCGAGGCAGCGCGGGTAGACGACGGAGTCCTTTTCGGAGAGCAGCATGCCCCATTCGCCGACACCGATCTCGGCGAAGACATCGAAGGCTTCCTTGCGGACGGGGCCACGACACACGACGAGGCACTTGGCCTCGGAGACGTCGAAGCTTCGAATCCATTCCGATGCGGACTCGGCCGCTCGAATCGCTTTGCCTTGACTGTTCAGCATGGGCCTACTCGTGCTCCCGCTGCACGCCGCCCATTGGCGTCGGTTGGTACTTCCGCATCAGGAAATCGAGGTTGCGGGCGAGTACGCGTCGACTCTCTCCCGGCATGACGATACGACTCACGCTGCCGAGCGAGAGTGCTTCCTTGGGGTTCATCAGTTGGTCCTCGTATCGGGCAGTCAGGATCGCGAGCGCATCGTCACGCTCGCGGTTCGCGTCTTCGTCGCTGGCGCCATCGGCGAGAGCCTTCGCGTGTCGCGCCGCAATCCCACGCATCTCGTCCTTGAACACGAAGTCCTTGCCCGCCGCACCCATGACCGCGACGCGGGCCATGGGCATCGCGAAGACCAGGTCCGCCCCCGTGAAATGAGAGTTGTAAGCCGCGTAGGCACCACCGAAGGCGTTGCGGATGATCATGGTCATGCGCGGTGTGCGCACGTCGATGATCGCATCGAGGAGCTTGCGGCCCGCCTGGATGATGCCGCGATGTTCCTGTTCCGTGCCCGGGCGGAAGCCCGTCGTGTCTTCGACGAAGAGCAGCGGGATGTTGTAGAGGTTGCAGAACCGGATGAATCGGGTCGCCTTGAGTGCCGCGTCGATGTCGATCTGGCCGGACCCGACGGCGGAGTTGTTGGCGACGAATCCCGTCACCCAACCGCCGAGGCGCCCGAACGCCGTCACCATGTTCTGCGCTCGCATGGGCTGGATCTGAAAGAACTCGCCGTGATCGCAGATCTGCTGCAGGTAGAGCGTGATATCCATCGGCGCATTCATGCCCGCTGGAGAATCGAAGGTCCGCTGGAAGAGGCGATGCTCGTCTTCCGTGTACCGATCGGCCGGGTCCGAAGTCTGATGGTAGGGGGCGATCGATCGGTTGTTGTCGGGCAGGTAGCCGAGCAGACGTGTCGCCGTTCGCAGCGAGCCGAGTTCGTCATGCGTGACGACATCACAGGTTCCGCTCAGTCCGTGATGCATCGGGCCACCGAGTTCCTCGGCGGTGACGTCTTCGCCGAGAACGCTCTTTACGACGCCAGGTCCGGTAATGCCGATGAACGTGTCATCGCATTGGATCATGAACGATCCCTGACGGGGTAGATAGGCGCCGCCGCCCGCGTTGTAGCCGAACATCAGGCTGATCGACGGGACCAGCCCGCTGATCTTGCGCAGGGCGGTAAAGGCTTCGCTGTAGCCGTCGAGTCCACCGACGCCGGCCGGCACGAAGGCACCTGCGGAGTCGTTCATGCCGATCAGGGGAATGCCCTTCTCGCCGGCCATGTAGATCAGGCGGGCGAGCTTGGCGCCGTTGGTCGCATCCATCGAGCCGGCCCGTACGGTGAAATCGTGCCCGTACACTGCGACGTCGCGTCCGTCGATGTCGAGGATGCCGGTGACGATCGACGCGCCGTCGAGCTCGGGTCCCCAGTTGCGCCACAGGATCATCGGCTCGCGGTCCGTGAGCGCCTTGATTCGCTCCCACACCGTCATGCGTTGCTTCGAGTGCTGCACGCGAACGCGAGCGGGGCCGCCGCCGATGAGCGGACGTTCCGTCAATTCCTTGCCCACGACGAGCGAGCGGGCGTAGGCGCCGCTGGCCGAGGTCGCGTCCGTATCGGAGCTCGCGGGCGTCGAGGAGGAGGCTTTGCGCAGGGGGTTGTTCAGTGCGTGCTCGAGTTCGGGCATGTTTCTCACGGTCGCGGACACGAGGTCCGATCGTCTTGGAGTCGGGTTCCTGGTTCTACCTGGTGGAACGCGATTCGGTCGTTCAATGCAGATTCGGTGGTCGTGACCCCGGTGGGGTCTCGCCGGTCGAGCGGGCCCGCCCGGCGGCTCGGCATTGTACCCACTCGGAGCGGGTCGATCGAGACGGCGAGCACTCAGAATCTCGTCCTGCGGGGAATCTGATTCAGGTCCCGATGGCGAGGCCAAGGGCCAGGGCGCCGATCCCGCAGAGTGCATTCGCGAGGATGACCACCGCAGCATGTCGATGTCCATGGGACCGGGCCATCGTCATCGCGTCGGCGCAGAGCGTCGAGAAAGTCGTCAGGGCTCCGCAGAGCCCCGTTACCCAGAACGCGAGGAGCGGCTCGATGTCGCTCGCCGACGGCATTCCCACGCGACCGATCACCCAGCCGAGCGCGAAGGAGCCGAGTAGATTCACCAGCAGCGTCGAGCGCGCCGCACCGAAATCCGACGCCCGACCTCGCCCCGCCTCCCGCGCGCTCCAGAGTTCGACGGCCCGGAAGATCGTGCCTCGAAGAATCGCTCCGGCCGCGCCGCCGCTCCCGATCGCCAGCCAGATCATCGGGTCGCTCATTCTTCGCCGTCCCCGCGGCTGCCTTCGAGGCGGTTCTCGAGCGCGTTGCCCGCGGCGAAGGCGGCGAGCCCGAGAGCGACCGTGACGACTAATTGCATCAGAGCCATGATTTCGCCGGCCTCGCTGGCGAGCGTGCGGTTGTCCATCGCCAAAGCTGAGAACGTCGTGAAGGAGCCGAAGACGCCCACCGTGAGAAAGGGACGGAGGAGGGGATGCGCGTGTCCGGATTCGAGATGTCCGACCAGGAGTCCCAATAGGAACGATCCGATGATATTCGCGATTCCGGCCCCCATGGCGGTGTGAAGGTGGGCGTTCGCCACGAAGAGGGAGATGCTGAAGCGGAGGCAGGCGCCGATGGCGCCACCGAGGGCGATGACCAGGAGCTCTGCCATAAAGGATGGTTGTCGGTCGAGGGCGGCGCCGGTCATCGATGCGAGCATAACGATTCGCTTCGACCCGAAGGCCGTGCCCCGGAGGGTCTCGGATGACCGATGGCAATCTGCGGCGGCCTATCGGGACTGGCGGCTGAGCCGACTCCCGCTGGTTTCCTATGTCCCCGTGCGGGCGTGCCTTTTTCTCGAAATGGAGGGGTTTTGCCCACACGCCTAGTCGATCGCAGGCTTGCGAGGCACCGGGTGAGATGTGCTAAGCGGATAGGCCGCTGGGGCGGAGCCACTGCATCAGCTCAAGAAAATCGATCTCGGCTCCGATCCCCGCTGTGTCCGCATCCGAATCGAATGGAAGAGCCTCCCCCCCGGCAGGACCGTTCGAAGCCAATTGAGAGTTCGAGGCAGCATGGGGAAATCTCTCGTCATCGTGGAATCGCCGGCCAAGGCGCGGACCATCAACAAGTATCTCGGTCGAGATTACATTGTGAAGTCCAGCGTTGGGCACATCCGTGACTTGCCCGTCAGCGGGTCGGGCAAGAAGGTCGATCCGAAGGCGCGAGCCAAGGCCGCCGCGAAAACGCGGAAGATGCCGCCCGGTAAGCGCGAGAAGCATAAGAAGGCACAGGCGAAGAAGGCGCTCTTCGCGAGGATGGGCATCAATCCCGAGAAGGATTGGGATGCCACCTACGAAATCCTGCCCGGCAAGGAGAAGGTCGTCAACGAACTTCGCAAGTTCGCGAAGGACGCCGACACGATCTACCTGGCGACGGATCTCGATCGCGAGGGAGAGGCCATCGCCTGGCATCTGCGCGAAGTGATCGGCGGCAAGGACGAGCGCTTCAAGCGCGTGGTGTTCAACGAGATCACGAAGACGGCGATTCAACAGGCATTCGAAGATCCCGGTGAACTCGACATCGCCCGGGTCAACGCGCAGCAGGCTCGCCGTTTCCTCGATCGCGTCGTCGGATACATGTTGTCGCCTCTGCTCTGGGCGAAGCTCGCGCGGGGTCTTTCGGCCGGACGCGTGCAGTCGGTCGCCGTGCGCTTGATCGCCGAGCGAGAAGCCGAGATTCGCGCCTTCGTTCCCGAAGAGTTCTGGGAGGTCCACGCCGATACCCGAACCAAGGCGAAGGAGCTGCTTCGACTCGAAGTCGCGAAGCAGAATGGTGAGACCTTCCGGCCGACGAGTGAAGAACAGACCAACGCTGCCTTGCGACAGCTGGAGAGCGCTGACTTCGAAGTCGTCGAGCGGAAGGACAAGCCGACGAAGACGCGCCCGGGTGCGCCCTACATCACGTCGACGCTTCAGCAGGCGGCCAGCACGCGCCTCGGTTTCAGCGTGAAGAAGACGATGATGCTGGCCCAGCGTCTCTACGAGGCCGGCCACATCACCTACATGCGGACCGATTCGACCAACCTCTCGAAGGAAGCCGTCGAAGCCTGTCGTGGCTTGATCGGGTCCGACTACGGGGATCGTTATCTCCCCGAGGAACCGATCTCCTATTCGAGCAAGGAAGGCGCGCAGGAGGCTCATGAGGCGATCCGACCCTCCGAAGTCACACAGAAGCCGGCCGAGCTCGTCGCGCTCGAGCGCGATCAGCAGCGTCTGTACGAATTGATCTGGCGCCAGTTCGTCGCATGCCAGATGACCCGGGCCGAGTACCTCTCCACGAACCTGACGGTGCGTGCAAGCGACTTCGATCTCAAGACCCGCGGTCGGATCCTGGTCTTCGACGGCTACACCGCCGTGCAGCCGCCCGCCGGCCGGACCGGAGACTCCGACGTGACGCTGCCGGACGTCGAAGTCGGCGACCGAGTCGATCTCGAGAAACTCGATCCCAGCCAGCATTTCACCAAGCCACCGCCGCGATTCGGCGAAGCCAGCCTCGTCAAGGAACTGGAGAAGCGCGGCATCGGGCGTCCTTCGACCTACGCGTCGATCATCTCGACCATCCAGGACCGGGGCTACGTTCGTCTCGATAGTCGCCGATTCCACGCCGAGAAGATGGGCGAGATCGTCACCGAACGGCTCGTCGAGAACTTCGAAGACTTGATGGACTACGGCTTCACGGCCGGCCTCGAGGAAGCGCTCGACGACGTCGCGATCGGCAAGAAGAAATGGAAGAAGGTCCTGGAAGAGTTCTATACGGACTTCCGCAAGAAACTGACTGCTGCCGAGAATCAGGACAAGGGTATGCGAGCCAACTCACCGACGGATACGGACATCCCCTGTCCTCAATGCGAGCGTCCCATGCAGATCCGAACCGCGAGCACCGGCGTCTTTCTCGGCTGCTCGGGTTATGCGCTGCCACCCAAGGAACGCTGCAAGAGCACGATCAATCTCGTGTCGGGCGACGAAGTGGAGTCGGTCTCGGATTCCGAGGAGAACGGGGAAGGCGAAGCGCGACTGCTGCTCAACAAGCACCACTGTCCGATCTGCAACGTCGGGATGGACAGCTACCTCGTCGACGAGGGACGCAAGCTGCACGTCTGTGGAAACAATCCCGATTGCACGGGATTCGAAGTCGAGCAGGGCACGTTCCAGATCAAGGGATACGACGGGCCGGTTCTCGAATGCGACAAGTGCGGCGAAGACATGCAGCTGAAGTCGGGTCGCTTCGGCAAGTATTTCGGCTGTACGTCGGACGAGTGCAAGAACACGCGGAAACTCCTCAGGAGCGGCGAGCCGGCGCCGCCGAAGGTGGATCCGATCCCCATGCCCCATCTGGCGTGCGAGAAATGCGACGACTTCTTCCTGCTTCGAGATGGCGCGGCGGGCATCTTCCTGGCGGCCAGCCAGTTCCCGAAACATCGCGAGACACGAGCGCCGACCGTCGAGGAGATCGTAGGCGTCAAGGACCAACTCGATCCGAAGTATCGCTATCTGGCCGATGCCCCGGTCAAGGATCACGAGGGGCGCCCGTCGGTCGTGCGGTTCGCGCGCAAGACCCGCGAGCAGTACGTCACCTCCGAGAAGGATGGGAAGACGACCGGCTGGCGTGCAATGTATCGGGATGGGAAGTGGGTCGAGGAAGTGCCGGCACCGAAGCCTCGAAAGCGCGCCGCCGCCAAGGCCAAGTCAAAGGCCAAGGGGACTTCCGCCCGGAAGAAGGCGGCCGCGAAACGGCCTTCGGCCCGCAAGAAGGCGCCGAAGAAGAAGGCGGCCGCGAAGAAGAAGGCCGCCAAGAAGTAGCCGCTCGCGATGAAGTTCGGGCGAGGCGCGCATCGTCGAGGGGTGAAGCCCTCGACATGAGCGCTCGTGCAGCTAGTTGCGATTCTGGCACGGCATCAATCGATCGAGTACTCTGGTGGCGCCATTCTATGTAGGCCTGCCCCATTTCCCCTCGGAGTTCCAACCACTTCCAGTTTCGAATTGAATTCGTGTCATCGCCGATCGAGAGGTCGGCGGACCGAAGGTCTGTGTCGGCACCGAGCCATCGAGGCTCCGGATTCGGCTGATGACATGTCAGGATCTTGCTCGAGGTCGACTTCGGTCGAACACATCTCGAGCGGTCGTCGAAATCGGCGTGTGGCGAACGAGGAGAGGTTCGCGGGGCGGGAGCACGCAGAAGGCGCGCCGTATTCCATGATGGAATGGGCGGAGTCAAGATTGGTTCGGGAGTCGCGTCCCGATCGTCGTCGCAAGGCGGGATCGGGGTCATCGGACGATTCGGGGAAAGAAGCCTCGACGTTCGGCGTGAGACACCCGGATCGAGCATTGCGCCCGGGTCGGGCTTGAAGACTTTGGACTCGGGCACGGAGTGAGTTCGTGAAGAAGATTTATGTTGGCAACCTTCCCTGGAGCACGACGGACGAGGATCTCAAGGAGCTCTTCGCAACCTACGGTACGGTCGAGTCCTCCGCAGTCGTGAACGATCGCGAGACCGGCCGGTCGCGCGGATTCGGTTTCGTCGAGATGGCTCCGGCCGATGCCGACAAGGCGATCGCTGAGCTGGACGGCCGTGACTACGGCAACCGCGCACTGCGCGTCAACGAGGCGCTCGACAAGCGTCGCGGTGGCGGCGGCGGCGGCGGTGGCGGTGGTGGCGGCGGCGGCCGCTGGTAGATTGCTGATCGATTTGGGAGCCCCGGCCGTCTTGGCCGGGGCTTTCTCGTCTCCGGTCGAGCTTCGAACCGGGAGACGCCTTCCGCAACCGAGTTGCGGGCGCGGGTTTCTGCGTCATGACGTGATTCGGTCGCGGGGTCGGCAGGTTTGGAACAGCTGGCTGGCTGAATAGCTGGCTGGCTGGCCGACTGAAGAGTGCTTGGCTCTTCAGGCGCCTGGCGAGGGCGGCGTACGCTGCTGTCCGTCGTCCTGCTTGGACTCGATCGGCGATGCCGGCTGAAGGCCGCTCAAGACCCGATCGAGGCGATCCAATTCGGCACTCGAGCTGCCAAAGAATTCCAGGCCGTAGCCGGGTGCATCCAGGTCGTCGCTCTCCGTGCGGCGAATCTCGCGACGCGTCCAGACGACCCGGGCCGCGAGCTGAAGCTCGCCGCCCGACGGCACGTCGATCGAGACGATGACACGTCTCCCGGCCTCGAGCGGTTCCCACGAACGAAGGTAGGCACCGCCCCGCGACAGATTCGCGGTCGTTTCCTCAGCACTACGAAAGAAGAGCCTTCCGGTGTCCGGATCCGTCTCGGGATCGACCGTCGAGATGCGGACCGGGACGGCGGTTGCGACACGCTGATGTCGCTGCTGCCTCGTCGAAGTCTTTCGCCATTTTCCCATGTGCTTGCACCTCTCCTGCCGATCGCATCGGCGAGAGAGGGGGCAGCTTGAGTGCAATGGGTAGCGGTGCGGCGAATTTCACCCGCATTGAGTCGCGCGTGAGCGTCTACCGCAATGCGACGTGGGGCGACCGGCCACGAAGGTTCAGATCGAAATGCGGTCGATCAGATCCCGAGTCCGAGGAAGGGAAATCGGATCGCCTCGCCGGCTTCCGAGTCGGACGTATTGGCACGGCCCTCGAAGAGAAGCTCCTCAGCGCTCGTCGGCACGCCCTGGGTCTCCTTCTTGACCTTCTTCCGCAGAGCCTTTCGATGATCGGTCAGCGCCTCTGCGCTCCGACTCAAATCCTTCGGCACGAAGTCCGCGACTTCCGCTTGCTTCGAGCGGCGTTCGCAGATCTCCTTGAGCAGGGCCATCGTCAGTCGCTTGCCTTCGACCTTGCCGCCGCGCCCGAGCGTGCAGAGCAGCGGGCCGTCGTTGTCACCCCGATGATCGAGCCAATCCTCGAGGCAGATCAACTCGTCGTTGCTGAGTTCGACGCGCCGTCCGCGGCTGCTGCCGTTCGTCGCAGGCGACACGATGTTGCAGATGCCGGTCTTGTTGCTGAAGCGAACGCTGTCGATGCTGAGAGCCGTGATCTCGGCGATCTTGAGACCTCGATTCACGAGCGCGAAGAGGACGGCATCGCGATGGCCCTCGGCGTTGGCCGATGCCGCGCTGGCGGCGCCCAATGCTCGAAGCTCGCCGTCGCCGAGGAGTCGGCCCTGGGCAGCGGTCTTCGTTCTGGTCTTGGTCTTGCCGGTCGCGGTGGCCTTCGCGGCGTCTTCCTCGGACTCGTTCTGGATGTAGCCGAGTTCAGTGCACTGCTCGATGACCTTGCTCAGGGTGGTGCGGATCTTCTGCACTTGAGCGGGCGGGTAGGTCTCGGGAACGACCCGATAGCTCCGCGTCGTATCTCGTCGACAGCGAAGCGCCTCGATGCGGGCCGGTGCGCCGCGCTCCTTCAGGATCGTCAGCGCGGCCGCGCCGTGGAAGGGGCGAACCTGATGCCAGGGGAACTCGACGCTGTCACAACGACCACCACTGATGACCGTGGCCAGGGTCTCGAGCGCTTCCTCGGCGGTGCGTCGGCTTTCGTCGTTGCGGAAGCTCTCGAGGACGCTCTCGGCGGCAGTGCGACCGCGAGCGACTTCGACCGGGTGCAGAAGAAAATCGACGGCATCCTGGGGCGACAGGCGCGGGGCTTCGGCGGCGGGATTGACCGAGCCGTTTGCGCTGGGGTTGGCTGCAGGATTGGCCGCGGAGATGGCGGACGAGTCCGGACTGGCGGGCTCGAAGGGAGGCGGTGGAGATTTGGTGGCAGACTGGGTGGGGTGGACTGAGCTGAGGGGTGCGACTTCCGCGGCCACGATGATTCCTCCGTCTGGGCGGGCGACTGACCAGGGGTGGTATATGGTCTAAATTCGACATGGATGTCAAATTCAGGTGCGAACGCCTTCCTCGGACAGGAGATTTCTGACGTGAAATCAGGGACTTCACTCATTGAGCAAGAATTTCCCAAAGGGAAGTTGATTGCGTATTCACGTCCAGTGTCCCTTCGGGATACCGAATTTCATGATGTCTGACCGGGGCGCGGATGGCTCCCGAGGGTCGGCCGATAGCGCTTCCGAGCTGGCCTTTATCGAGGGAGTGGGCTGGCCCCTGCCGATGGCTTTTGCGGCAGCGATCGCCGGGATGAGATTCGAGCAGGGCGATGTCATTCATTGCGACGCGAAGGCCTACGGGTCGCCGGGCGGCAAGCTTCCGAAGGGGTCGGTTGCGATCCAGGTGCTCTTGCCCCCCCGCAGCGCACGAGCGACCTCCGGCGACGCCGAAGGCGACCGGCGAGCGGCCAACTGGGCCAGCGAAACGACGATCGCTCTGGTCGATCTGTCGCATGGACGCTCGGAGACCCGCGTCGTCTCCCAGGGAAAACTCGCGACTGCGATCTTCGAGGCGGACGAGAGCTGGCTCGACCCGGGTCGCGAGGAACCGCCGCTGCCGCGATCGGCGCGTGAACTCCAACAGCATCTCGACGAAACCCTCCCGGCCTTCGACGCGCGACAGAAACGAGGCACGCGCGGATCACGCTTCGTCTTCGTCGTGGATATCGCGCAGGACGCTTCGCGAACCAAGGCGACCGGGGTCGAGGAGGCGCTTCGAGCGAAGGGCCGTGTGGAGCGGATCGAACTCTCGGCGAGCGAAGCCGGTGTCGAGG
>Ga0315338_1001983_pt1 | contig 22421 bp, 20 predicted proteins | sample ASW8metaG_FD_204518 | JGI IMG/M metagenome (GOLD analysis project Ga0315338, IMG submission 204518) | Ammonia-oxidizing marine archaeal communities from Monterey Bay, California, United States - ASW #8 | ecosystem: Environmental > Aquatic > Marine > Coastal | place: USA: California | collected... | reverse complement strand
TGTGTGAGAACCGACGAGATGACAATCTCTAAACGAATTGCCGACCATTTTGGGTTTGGTGATTTTAACATTAGTATCTTTACATTGCGATTTGCCGATCGTGACGAAGAACGTCGGCATAATGAGAATGAGATTGCCAAGGCGCTCCCGGTTATGCGCCTCGCCGTTGCAGCCGGTATTCTGATTTTCCTGGCCTTTGGTGTTCTCGATTATTTCGTTGTCCCGGAGATTTTGACCGAAGCCTGGATCATTCGCTTTGCGATCGTTTGCCCTATATTCCTGTTTACAGTCATTGCGACCTATAACTCGACGTTAAGCCGTTATTCCCCCATTTTACTGGGGTTATGCATGTTTTCTGCCGGGTTCGGAATTATCTGGATGCTGGCGATCGCCAATCCTATTAGTGCCGCAATTTACTTTGTTGGCCTTGTGCCGGTCTTCATCTATTGTTGCTGTATCCCGCCGGTACGGTTTATTTACTCGTCGACAGTTACCTGCATTCTTTTGGCGATGTATCAGGTCGTAGTTTTCTTTATTAATCCGGTACCGTCCGAAATCCTGCTACCGAATGATTTCTTCCTGATCTGCATTGCTCTTCTCAGTATTTCGGCAAGCTATATTCAGGAAATTGCGCGCCGCCGTGACTATGTCAATATGCAATTGTTGGAAGCTGAGCGGTCACGATCCGTAGAGCTTGCCGACAAGGCGCAGGCTGCAAACCATGCCAAATCCGAATTCCTGGCGATTATGTCCCATGAGCTACGGACGCCGTTAAACGCCATCATTGGCTTCTCTGAAATTCTGGAAAAGGAAATGTTCGGGCCTTTGGGCAAGGACCAGTACAAGGAATATTCAAAGGACATTAATGTCAGCGGTCAGCATCTGTTGAGTATCATCAATGACATTCTCGACCTTTCCAAAGCCGAGGCCGGCAAGCTTGTGCTGCAGGAAGAAAATGTTTCGATTGTCGATATCATCAATTCGACATTGCGTATTGTCCGCGATCACGCGGCGGAGCGCGGCGTGCGTTTGGCGTTTGATTTACCGCGTGCAAATCTGATATTGCAGGGTGATCCGCGTTTGTTGGCACAGGTCTTCCTGAACCTTCTTTCCAACGCTGTGAAATTTACCCATAAGGGTGGCTCCGTGACCATTGGCTTTGAAGAACGCAGCGATGGTGGCCTGAACGTCCTTATTCAGGATACGGGTATCGGCATTGACCCTGAGAATATTGACAAGGTCTTCGCCCCCTTCGTGCAAATCGAAAGCGCAATGGCGCGCAATTATGAAGGCACGGGCCTCGGGCTGCCGTTATCGAAAAACGTTATGGAACTTCATGGCGGCGGTATACGGCTTGATAGTCGCCTCGGAGAGGGGACAACGGCCATCGTTGAATTTCCAAAAGACCGCGTCCTGACCTCGGATGCCGGTCAGGAAAATTCCCCGCTACTGGCCCGCGGCTGATCAGCCTGGCACCTCGTCGGTTATTCCGGCTTGGTAACAATCAATAAATGGCAGTGACCTGTTGAGTCCTTGATAATCTCGCGCGTTGCTGCCGGATCTATCTTTGACGCCACATCCATCATCTCCGTCTCGTCCCGATGCACCAGGGTCCAGTCAACCACATATTCCATAAGCCATTCAATGCTATGGTCGGAGGTGCGCATGTTCCCGATAACGAGGGTGCCACCCGGGTTCAGGTTTTCGTACAGATCCGTGGCAAAGCGCCTGGCTCTATTAGTTGAGAAATAATCCGCGAGGCCGACGGCGTAAATCAAATCCTGATTTTCAATCTTCCTGAAGAGCTTGCCAGCCGCCAGAAACTTGACGAAAGACGCATGTAGACATCTTACCGATGCCTGGCCGTTTGATCTGGTTACTGCGGGGTACGTGGTTTTATAGGCGTAGTCGAGCGCGCCCTGCTCCTGATCGATCAGGGTAAAATCGACTTTGAGCGGCAGATGTCCGCCTTTCAGGAAATTTGAGACCTCTTGTGCGGGACCGCAGCCGAGGCTTGTCGCGCTGAATGATGTCTGGCCTTTTGCTGCTGCCTCGGACGTTAGTTTGACAATAACCTGTTTCACCATGGTCATGCGCGTTGCGACAACGCCAGCTACGGTATTGCCGAAATGGTAACAGAATTTCTCAAAGGCAGTCTTGCCTGTAAAGGCCATGCCATAGAAATGGTTCATCATGGCATAATCACCGGGATAGCCCAGTGGTTTAAAGTAACAGCGCTGCCAGTTTTCCGCAGACAGAAATTCCGGAGTCAGGACAAGTTCCGTATAGCGCTTCATGGCAGCGACGGCAGTAGCGTCGTCACGGATCGTATCGACAATTGCCAGGCTCTTCTTGGAGATTTCGTTCCATCTCACCAGTGCCTGAGCCTCACAGGCGAGCACAATATCCGTGATACGTTCGTCGCGCCGGGGGTCGTCACGGCCAAGCTCATTCTCGACTTTATCGAGGACCGTCTTGACGGAACGGATGAGATAAACAGCGTCACTCATCAATTGTTTATACTCGGCGGAGACGAGGGCGGACTGGTCATTAAGGCCCGTCGCGATATTCTGGCGCAAAGCAAGATCATCATGCTGCTCAAGAAGGTTCTGGATATCCAGATATCCCTTAGTCAGCTCAATGGCGACTTTGTGCATGTCTTCATGCGGCTCAATGCGGCAGATCTTGCCTTGACCATGAAATACTTCCGTCGGGCCAAGTTTGAGGCTGATCGGAACATCCTTGTTCATGTCATCTAACCACGACGCACCTTCTGAACTCACAAAGCTGATACCGCTCATGCTGATATCATAGAGGTCGAATGTATCGTCCTGAACATCGATGATCGGAGAAATACTGCTCATCAGAGTTTTAGCGTCAAATCGCTCGGCCCGGTAGAAAATTCGTCTACCTTCCCCACCCGTAAGCTCTTCATAATGTTTCATATCACGCTCACTATACGATTACTGAAATCCAATTAAAAAAACTACTAATCGTTTTCACGCTTTGCGACCAAAAACGTCCCCCATTGGACATTCAGCAGCAGAACAGGAAATTACTGTTCCAAAGCAGTGCTATTATTAACCATCTTTATTAACTATAAAAATTAACTCAGGTTAATAACTAGTTAAGATTATAAGCGTAAGTGAAATAGAAAGACAACTAGTTAAGGGGTTTAGGGGTCTGGCCACGCCTTAATACTATATATAGGCATTATCGCTTGCTTTTTGGCGTAAATGACAACCAGTTGTATTGTTGAGAATGAAAACCCGGACTATTTTCAGAAAAATTTACGTAATTTTTCCACAATGGTTTCATAAATGTCACGCTTGAAGGGAACGATAAGTTTCGGGAGCTCTTCAGCCTCCACCCAGCGCCATTCGGAAAATTCCGGATGATCTGTTTCAATATTTATCTCCCGGTCCTCGCCTAAAAACCGGAACAGCGACCATTTTTGTTTTTGTCCCCTGTATTTCCCCTTCCAGAGTTTACCCAACAGGTTCTCCGGCAAATCATAGGTAAGCCACTCGTCGAGGCTGTGAATATGGGCAACGTTCCGGGTGCCGATTTCCTCTTCCAGCTCGCGAAAGGCCGCTTCCAGTGGGTCTTCGCCTGGATCAATGCCACCTTGCGGCATCTGCCAATGTTCACTGAGGGTATCGATCCGTTTGGCAACAAAGACCTTATTCTCACGATTAAGGACCATCATGCCGGCGCAGGGGCGATAGGGTAAATGGCTATAGTCTGAAGATGAGCTCATTTGATATCCTGCCTGTCGACAACTGCCGAAATCGGGGCCAGTATAATGCCTTTTTCGGGCAGGCTGTCCGCCCATTTCGTCAGACGTTCAATTGTTGCCGGATGCGGATAGCCGATTCCAACGGCGACGCCCTTTTCGCGTGCAATGCGTTCAAGCTCTGACAGGCGCAGTGCAAATGTTGCGTCATCTACGCGATTATCAAGAAACCGGTTATTGAAGGTGACCGGCACTTTATGCTCGCTGGCGACCTTTGCGCCGACACTGTTGCTGGCAGTTCTGCTGTCCAGGTACAGAAGCCCGCGATCCTTGATGACACCCAGAACCGGTTCGATATGATCGCGGGAGGCGGTAAATTTTGATCCCATCTGATTGGTTATGCCGACATAGCCGTCCGTGCGGGCCAGAATCCAGTCGAGTCGTTCCTTGTTTTCGTCGACGGACAGATTGGTCAGCAGGGCACGGGGACCTGGGTCAATTTTCGGGTATCCGACAGGTTCCATAGGCAATTGGAGAAGGACTTCATGGCCCGCTTCCCGTGCCTTTGTCACCCACTCGGTCAAGGTCCGGCTATAGGGATTGAAAGCCAGAGTGATGACAGGTGGCAGGCCCGCAATGGCCGCCGCCGTTCGTGTTTTACTCATCCCCAGATCACTGATGACGAAGGCAATGCGCGGCTGATCAGCTGCTGCCTCGAACGGGCGGGCATTCTTTTTCCAAAGCGGTAGCTCGGGTTCTACCGAAGCCGCTTTTTCAGGCTGGCTGGCGGGTGGTACGACAACAGCGACATCAACCGGCTCAAGGGCTTCCGCCGCTTCTTCCCTAGCCTCAAGAGCGTCCGTTGCCTTCTTCTCTACAGGAGCTGGAATTACCTCGTCGACTGGAACTTTGACTGTTTCTGTTTGCGGGGCCGAGGCTTTTTCAGGCTCAACAACGACCGGCGGCGTCTCTGCAACTTCTGCCTTTTCTTGTGTCGGTTGCGATGTGGTTGCAGTGACATCGTCTGGCATAATTGTGGCCACAACAATGGGTTCTGATGGAGTGATGACGATCTTGGCGTCGGTGGTTTCTTCTGCCGCGGGCGTCTCGGGCTGATCAGATACTGTCTGTTCTGTCAGATCATTTTTAGCCGCCACGTCGGCAACGCCTTCCTCTTGCAAGGGCTCTGCCTGCGTTGTCGCTGCCAGGGTTTGCGCCTCTGCCTCTTCGGATATCTCGGCAATTGCCTCCGGCTTGGTGTCCGGCGAGACAGGTTCCGTGTTTTCCCCTACCACGATCTCAGTTATTTTGGGCTGTACAATTTTCGATGCATCACCGACAGGATTGCCCCCCGATGCGGGCGCAATATCAGAGATAGCTTTCGCCGGTGTCTCCGCAATTATGGATGCTGGTTCGACGGGCTCGGGTCTAGCCTTTTCAGTGTCTGCGGTTTCTTTGGGAAGGAGTATATCCTCGATCACGAGCATCTTGGTTTTTGGTATCGCTTCGGCGACCTCCAGCTCTTTGGAGGGTTGCTCTGCGGTGGCGGCTAACGCCTTGGAGATATCTTCCGCGACATTTGATGCGGGCGCAGCAGTTGGCTTTTCCGCGACAACAACGCCGTCGATTTTTGTGCTTGCCGTAGCTCCGCCCACGGGGATTTCCTGCACTGTGTTGAGGAAAAGCCAGGCCGCCGCGCCGATCACAGCGAGGACAGCTATAAAGGATAAAACGAACAAAACCGACACCCTGTTTTGAGGGGTCGGTTCTGATACTCGATTTTCTACTACATGTCGCACAATAATCCGGCCTTATAATCGGACCCGGAGCCTGAACAACGGCTGTTGCGGACAGTTCAGGCTCTAAAGATGATTGTCCTTATTTCGCATCTTTTTTGGCAAATAGCCAGACGCCTTTTAACAAATCCTTAGCGCGCAGGAGCTGATAATCCTGAATTTCTTCAACTTCAGCCTCGCTCACCTTATCGTCTTTGCCTTTGGCATCACCTTCGGTGCCATTCTCAAGATGGTTTCGAAGGTCAGCTTCCGACCGGCCAGCGCGTCCTTCAAGGACTTCCAGCTTCGCCTGTTCCACTTCGATATCCGGCGTAATCCCCTTTGCCTGAATGGAATTGCCTGATGGTGTGTAATAGCGTGCCGTTGTCATCCGCATGGCGCCATTGCCCTGCAACGGAACAATGGTCTGCACAGACCCCTTACCGAAGCTTTTGGTGCCAAGGACAACGGCCCGGCCATGATCCTGCAGCGCACCGGCAACGATTTCAGAAGCACTGGCGGAGCCGCCATTGATAATCACAACAACTGGCTTCCCTTCGACAATATCGTCGATCTTCGCATTATAGCGCTGCGCATCATCCGCTTCGCGACCACGGGTCGAGACAATCTCGCCTTTTTCCAGGAAGGCATCGGAAACTGCAATAGCCTGATCTAGCAAACCACCGGGGTTATTCCGAAGATCGAGAATAATGCCTTTATAGTCGTCACCGGCTTCGGCTTTCAGCTTTTCAACTGTTTTCCGAAGGCCCTTGTCCGTCTGCTCGGTAAAGCTGGAAATCCGGACATAAAGGATATCGTCATCTTCCAGCCGGCCACGCACGGACTGTACGGTGATAATGGCGCGGGTGATGGAAATTTCTACCGGCTCCTTCTCACCTTCGCGGCGGATGGTGAGGGCGAGGTCCGTATCGACAAGGCCACGCATTTTTTCAACGGCTTCTGACAATGTCAGACCGAGAACAGCATCACCGTCGAGATGGGTGATATAGTCTCCGGCCTGAACGCCGGCTTTTGCGGCAGGCGTATCATCGATAGGAGAGACCACTTTCACAAACCCGTTTTCCATGGTCACTTCGATCCCGAGCCCGCCGAACTTGCCGCGGGTCTGAACTTTCATGCCGTCATAGTTTTTCGGGTTCAAATAGCTTGAATGCGGATCGAGGGAGCTCAGCATGCCATTGATCGCAGCTTCGATCAGCTTGGCGTCATCGACCTCCTCCACATAGTCTTCGCGGACTTTGGCAAAGACATCTCCAAACAGGTTCAGCTGACGATATGTCTCTGAACTCGCCTCAACCTTGTTTTCCGGCGTTGTCAAAATGGCGAGAGACAAAGTGACAACCGCCACTGTCAATACTACCGTCACAATATGTCTCATTATCCGCTAACCTTTCTATTCTCCGCCAATAACCACGGAATGGGGTTGATTGGCGCTCCCTTGCTCCTTAACTCCATATAGAGTTTTGGTTTTTCATTGCCACTATTTTCCATGCGCCCAACAGGCTCACCGGCCAGCAATAGCTGTCCTACCGACCCATCAATGGATCCCATGCCCGAGAGCAACGTGTGAAATCCGTCACCATGATCAATAATCAGCAGCAGTCCATAATGCCGAAATGGGCCCGCAAAAGCGATTTTTCCATCATAGGGCGATATAACGGCGGCGGCTGATCGCGATTCAATCACTATTCCCTTTTGTTGTCCGGTTTTCTTCGGCTCATTGTAGTTTGAAATGATCCTACCGCCAACTGGTAAAGGAAGGGTTCCTTTGGCCTCAAGAAATTGTCGGGCGATATTGACGCTGGCGAGCTGGGCCTCGGCTGCAGTGTTTTCCGGCTCAGTTTTTGGGTTTTTTTCGGATGCCGGAGGTGGAACAGCTGCTGCCGATTTTTCAGAGCTTTCAAGCTGTTTCTGGCGGGCTTGCCTTGTAGCAATATCCTGTTCCAGCTTTTTACGCTCCGCCGCTTGCTGCTTTTTTTTGTCAACTTCCAGCCGCTTCATCAACGCCGTCATATCACGTACATTTGTTGTCAAAATATTGAGACGGCCCTTTTCTGTGCTGCTTGCCGTCGCAATTTTTTCTTGAGCGGCGTGTTTGGCGGCCATCAGAAGGTCGAGCTCTTTCTGTTCGAGTGTTCGCTGATCACGAAGCGCAGCGAACTGCTCTTGCTCAGTCGCATACTGGCTTCGTAATTCTTCCAGTGCCGACAATTGCCGGGAAAGCTGATCGGCATCTTTTTTGAGTTTCGGGATAATGCTCTGGAGCAATGAAGAGGCCCGCAGGCTATCGACGAGGCCTGCCGGGTTGCCGATAATAGTGCCCTCCGGCTGACGGCTTAAATTGACAAGTGCCGACAAGGTGCTTGCCAGTTCCTTGTTGCGTTTTGCCAGATCCTGCAATGTGTCATCTTCGACCTGACGAATTTCTTCCAGACGTTTTTCAACGCGGATAAGATTGTTGTCGAGCGACGTGATGACTTTGGCAGCAACCACAAGTTTGCCTTTGAGGGCGCGGATATCATCGTCGAGATTTTCAAGCTGAAGCGTGAAATTACGGTTGCGGTTGGTGGAAGTGGCTAGCGCCTCCTTCATGGCTTTTAGTTCTTCATCCTGCGTTCCCGCCTCAACGGGCACAGAGAGAGACAAGCCAAGTATTGCAAGGCCCAAAATCGGTGCCAAATATGAGCCTAAGCGGCACATTTTGCTGAACTCAGGACGCAACACGATTATTCTCAATATCCTCCCCGGCAATGGCCAAGTTCTGGCCGGTCATTTCCGTCGGGATTCCCATGCCCAGAAATGTCAGTACCGTCGGCGCGATATCGGCCAAGGTGCCGTTCTTTAGGCGAATGACATTCTTCCCGGCCGCCAGTACGAAAGGTACCAGATTGGTGGTATGGGCAGTATGGGGTTTATGGGTGGCGGGGTCTTTCATCAACTCAATATTGCCATGATCCGCCGTGATCAGCATGACACCGTTCATCTCCGTGACGGTATCCGCCAAGCGACCGATACAGCCATCAATAACCTCAACAGCCTTTATGGCGGCAGACATAATGCCGGTATGCCCAACCATGTCAGGGTTGGCAAAATTGACAACGATCAAGTCGAATTTTCCGGATTTGATGGCGTCGGTGAGTCTGGTCTCAACCTCCGGGGCAGACATTTCGGGCTGCAAGTCATAGGTGGCAACCTTTGGGCTTGGCACCAGAATACGCTCCTCGCCATCAAAAACCTTTTCCTCACCGCCGTTTAAGAAAAACGTCACATGGGCATATTTCTCGGTCTCGGCGATCCGGAGTTGGGTACGCCCTGAAGCAGCGACCACATCGCCCAGGGTATTTGAAACTTCTACCGGCGGAAATAACGCGGGTACGGCTTGCGCCAGGGCGCTTGAATATTCGACCATGCCCTTAACGGCGGCAAGGTCAGGCCGGGTGCCGCGATCAAATCCGTCGAAATCGGGATCGGTGATGGCAATCATCATCTCGCGTGCCCGGTCAGCGCGGAAATTGGCCATGATAAAACCGTCGCCATCCTTGATGCCCTCATATCCATCGGCAATCAGCGGCTTGATAAATTCGTCATTTTCGCCAGCATCATGGGCGGCACGCACGGCGTCTACGGCAGAAGAAAACGAGGTGCCCTCTCCATCAAACATCGCTTTATAGGCTAATATTACACGGTCCCAGTTATTGTCCCTATCCATGGCAAAATAGCGCCCGCAGAGGGTCGCGATCTGTACATTTTCAAGGTCACTGAGTTTATCATCAATCTCCGCAACGAAGTTACTTCCGCTGGTCGGAGGGGTATCACGGCCATCCATAAAGCTGTGAATAGCAACCTTAATCTCGGCCTCATCGAGAATGCGCGCGAGTGCCACCATATGATCCTGATGGGAATGCACACCGCCCGGAGAAAGCAATCCGGCAATATGGCAGGTGCCGCCTGACGCCTTTAATTTTGTGATCAAATCGACGAGCTCAGACATTGCCTCAAGTTCACCAGTCTCAATCGCGTGATTGACCCGCGGCAGGTCCTGCAGCACTACACGGCCGCTGCCGATAGTCATGTGCCCGACCTCGGAATTGCCCATCTGTCCCTCGGGCAGGCCTACATCCAATCCTGAAGTTCCAAGCAGGCTTTTTGGGCAGGTGGAGCTCAAGCGATCCCAGTTGGGCGTATTGCCCACGACAATGGCATTATCTACATCAGTTTCACTATGTCCCCAACCATCCAGAATGCAGAGAAGAACCGGGGTTTTCGGCGTATTCGCAGCTTGATTTATCATGATGTCGTTATAAACCTGTTGGGCTTAAGATTCTATTATATTTAGGGGTTGGAGAGGGCCAAAATCCGTAATAATTATCAAAAACGATACTCTTTTCGGACGACACCCATGTCATATTGCTCAGTTGCGGTTACCGGCAGTGGCTTCAACTGCTCTAAAGAGGGTGTCAAAGGCACCCCCTTTTCAAGGGTCACGGGGATGATAAACAGGTCCAACTTGTCAAGCGCACCCAAATCGAAAAACGCTGATTGCAATTGCGCCCCTCCGACAATCCACACATCATCCTCTTCAAGTTGACGAAGATATCGAATTAGGGGTTCAATGCCATCAGTCCATTGGGTGGTCTCCGGCGGTAGATCTTTTAGCGGATGGGATGAGACGATGATGGCCGTCTTGCCCGGATAAGCCCATTCCAGCCCGAATCCGCGAACCTGTTCATATGTGCTACGCCCCATGATAACTGTGCTGATCTCGCTGAAAAACGTCTCAAAGCCTAAATCCACGGCATTAAGAGGTTCTAGCCAATCGACGCCGCCATTCTCATCAGCGATATAGCCATCCATACTTGTGGCCATGTATCCTCTAATGTTTGTCATATGAGCACCATAGAGACGACGATTAAGGGCGCAATATCAGTCTTATGAAACACCGATTGGATACGCCCTGTTTTTCCTGATCCTAGGGTCAGGACCCCTTAATTTACTGCAATTCTGTTTGAAGAGGAGGTGAAAGATGCAAGGAAAGCGGACGCAGGACATGTTTACCCATATTCAAGGACGGTTTGCGCGGCAGATTTCGCCTCCTCTTCAAACCCTTCGGGCGCGCCGCCTATGGCCGCTGGCGGCGTTACGCCTTCTTGAAAATCCGCCGGGTTTCCTGCGAAGTCGTGCCTGGCCAGCACTCATAGACGACGCGCAGAATGGAGAAAATTAAGGGGTCCTGACCCTAGACCCTGTGATAGGGGTGATTACTTAAAATTGAGGAAGCACGATACAGCTGTTCGCTGAGTAGCCCCCGTACCAGAAGATGCGGCCATGTCATGGGCCCAAGAGAGATAAGTTTATCAGCGGCATCCAGCGTACTTCGGCTATGACCATCGGCACCGCCAATCAGAAAGGCCACGTTGGCCATTCCATCGTCGGCGAAACCACCCAGCATCTTGGCAAAGCTCACGCTATCCATCATTTTACCTTTTTCATGCAGGACAATCAGTTGGGCCCCGGCTGGAACGGATTTCATCAGGAGTTCTGCTTCGCGAAATTTGCGTTTTTCGCCCTTCAGGGGCTTTTTCTCCTCAACCTCTTTTAAGTCAAGAGGCCAGGGTAGGCGGCCTGCATAGTCGGCATAAAGCGCTTGCAGCGGACCGCCCCGAAATTTGCCAACGCTGGCAATGGTGAGACGCATCCAACCCTCCTAATCAATACTCTGTGGCTACGAAGCCTGTTCGTTAGTTGATCATTTCCATCGGAATATCTGAGGCCCAGATTTTCTCTAGATTGTAAAAATCACGGACTTCCGGCCGGAACAGATGAATAATCACATCTCCCGCATCCACCAGGATCCAGTCACCATTGGTCTGGCCTTCAACACGCACCGATCCAAAACCCTCTTCCTTGATACGCGTTTTCAAATGATCCGCCATCGCGCCTACCTGACGGGAGGAACGGCCATTGGCGATAATCATGTAATCTGCGAAGGAGGTTTTACCGGAAAGGTCGATGGAGACAAGGTCTTCCGCTTTGGCGTCATTGAGAGTGTCCTCAATGAGGTCGCGGAGCTTAGCTACTACAGCTTTGTTAGCATTCATAATGTGGTTCAATTACTCTCCAAAATATAGGTTTCACACTTATCTACCCTTTTAATTTGGGTATTTTTTGCGTTAAGGGCAAGCATTACCTGCCTTGTCACGAAAATTTCTTAGTGCACTGCTGCTCAGTTCATGTGTCGTCTGTGCAACAAATGTCCAGCTTGGCGGCGTGGCGCCAGCCAGCCTATGCAGGGATTTACCGCCAAATTCGCCCAAAATCCGGTTTTTCTGGTATTTCCGCGCAATTTTGCCGTTCAAGGCCTGATACATATAGCCGGGGCGGTTAAAAACCGCGATGGGGACCGTGTTGATAATATCCTCCCATCGGTGCCAGCTTGGAAACTGGATCAGGTTATCCGCACCCATCAGCCAGATGAATTTTGTCATCGGATGAGCTGTTTGAAGGGCTTTGAGTGTTCGTGCCGTATAGGACTGGCCGATTTTCCTCTCGAAATCAGAGATACGGATATTCGGATGCCGAGAGGCCGCACGGGCTGATGCCAGCCGTTCCTCATATTCTGCCATTCCAGCGGCGGGCTTTAGCGGGTTCTGCGGGGAGACCAGCCACCAGACCTGATCAAGCCCCAGGAGCCGAAGTGCCGTAATACTGATATGGCGATGGCCGTCATGGGCAGGATTAAACGATCCGCCTAGAATGCCGATTTTAAGCGCTGTCATAAAGCCATGACCTCAGGGCCGTATCTGGCCGGACCCTTTGACCATATATTTGAAACTGGTGAGCTGCTCGACACCCACCGGGCCTCGGGCATGCATTTTCCCCGTGGAAATGCCGATCTCTGCACCCATCCCAAACTCCCCGCCATCAGCGTATTGGGTGGAGGCGTTCTGCAGCAGGATGGCGCTGTCAACTTCCTGCATAAATTTAGCCGCCGCCGCGTCATCTTCGGTGAGGATGCAATCGGTGTGATGGGAGCCATAATGCTCGATATGATCAATGGCCTCTTCGAAGTTGTCGACGATTTTGACGGACAGGATAGGTTCCAGATACTCCGTATGCCAGTCGGCTTCTGTCGCGGCAATCACACGTGCATCCATAGCCTGAACAGCCTCATCGCCGCGCACTTCACATCCGGCACCGATGAGAGCATTCAGGATCGCGGGGAGCTGTGCGTCGGCAATAGTGCGATTGACCAGCAGGGTCTCCAACGCGCCACAAACGCTCACCCGCCGCATTTTCGAGTTAATAATTATCTCTGAAGCTTTGGCGGCATTGGCCTTTTCGTCCATATATATATGGACCAAGCCATCAAGGTGGGAGAAAATCGGAATGCGGCTTTCGTTTTGGACCCGCTCGATCAGGTTGCGACTGCCTCTCGGAACAATCACATCCACATAGTCGGAGAGGGTCAGTAACTTGCCGACGGCGGCGCGATCGGTTGTCGGGATCATCTGGATGGCTTCGGCGGGCAATTCAGCTGCGACGAGCCCGTCCTGCAGGCAGGACCAGATAGCGCGGCTGGAATGGTAGCTTTCCGATCCACCCCGTAATATGCATGCATTTCCTGCCTTCAGACAGAGGCTTCCGGCATCTGCTGTTACGTTAGGCCGACTTTCATAAATGATGCCGATAACCCCCAAAGGCACCCGCACGCGGGAAATCTCAAGGCCGTTGGGCCGATCCCATTCGGCGATGATATCACCCACGGGATCTTTGAGTGCTGCAATGGCCTCCAACCCCAAGGCCATGCTTTCGATCCGTTCACTATTGAGTTCGAGGCGATCCAGAAGCGCTGCCGAGATACCTTTTTCCTTTGCCGCCGCCATATCGCGGGCATTGGCCTCTAATATGGTTGCCGCCTTATCACGCATGGACCGGGCAGCTGATGTAAGCGCCTTGTTCTTGGCCTCGGTCGGGGCGAGGGCTAGCAAGCGGGCCGCGGATTTTGCACCGCGTCCCAGTTCTTCCATCATTGTCGAAATTGTTTCGGCTTCATTGATGTTTTGAAGTGCTGTCATAACCCTGTTCCGCCTCTATCCTTAATTTAACGCAAGTTCATCGCGGTGAATCATCTCGTCACGGCCAGAATAGCCGAGAATTTCCACGATCTCACCACTTTTATGGCCAATGATCCGTTTGGCATCCTCAGAGGAATAAGCGACAAGGCCGCGACCCAGCTCCTGCCCGTCCGGATTGGCGACCGTCACCAGATCGCCACGTTCAAAATGCCCCTCGACTTTTGTAACTCCGGCAGGAAGCAAACTCTTGCCCGATGTCAGGGCTTTTTGCGCCCCGGTGTCGACGATAATCCGCCCTTGCGCCGACAGGCTGGCGGCAATCCATTTCTTGCGCGCATTCCTCGGTGTCTCGCGGGCAATAAAACACGTATAGTCCGCTCCGTCTTCAATGGCCTTTAAGGGGTTGGCAATGCTGCCGCTGGCAATAAACATGTTGCAACCCGCCGCCATGGCGATTTGCGCGGCCTTCAATTTAGTCGCCATGCCACCGCGCCCGACATCAGTTTTTGTCTCCGCCGCCATGGACATGATATCGTCGGTGAGTTCGGTGACCTCGCGGATAATATTGGCATCGCCGTTATGATTAGGATCAGCATCGTAAAGCCCGTCCACATCGCTGAGCAAAATCAGGCAATCGGCGCCGATCATCTGCGCGACACGGGCTGCCAGCCGGTCATTGTCGCCATAGCGGATTTCAATAGTGGCAACTGTGTCGTTTTCGTTGACCACGGGGATAGCGCCAAGGTCCAACAAGGTCGATAGTGTACTGCGGGCGTTCAAATATCGACGGCGTACTTCGGTGTCGCCTGGGGTCAGCAGAATTTGCGCGACATGCAGTTTTTGCAGCCCAAGAATTTCCTGATAGGCATGGGCGAGCTGGATTTGCCCCGCTGCCGCGGCGGCCTGGCTTGCCTCCAACTTCAAGTCACCGCCCGGTAGCCCCAGCACATGACGGCCCATGGCGATAGACCCGCTGGAGACTATGACCACGTCCTGCCCACGGGCACGCAGGCGAGCAATATCTTCGCTCAGCGCCACCAGCCAGTTGCGACGAATCCTGCCGGTCTCATTATCCACGAGCAAGGATGAGCCGATTTTGATGACGACCCGTTTTGCCTTGGTAAATCTGTCAGTCAGGGCTGCCATTTGCCTACTTCTTCTCCGGCAAGGATTTGCGCCTCGATTTCCTGCTCCTGCTTTTCTTCCCGCTTACTGGCATCGATGATATCCATTATAGCGAACAGCAAGTCGTCCATATTCTCGCCGGTTACCGCCGAGACAGTGCGCACAGGCTTACCCGCAGCTTTTTCAAGCAGTTTTACTTTTTCCTTTAACTCAATAGCGTCCAGTGCATCCATCTTGCTGAGAACAAGAATTTCCTGCTTCTTAGCCAAATCTTCAGCATAAGCCCCAAGTTCGCCGCGAATGGTTTCATAGGCGCCCACGATATCGTCCTGCGTCGCATCTACCAGATGCAGCAGAACCCGGCAGCGCTCCACATGGCCCAGAAACCGGTGACCGAGGCCGATGCCTTCCGACGCGCCTTCAATGAGCCCCGGAATATCCGCCAGCACAAATTCACGGGATTGCACGCCAACGACGCCGAGCTGCGGCACCAATGTGGTAAAAGGATAATCGGCGATTTTGGGCTTCGCGCGACTGGTGGCGCTCAAGAAAGTTGACTTTCCGGCGTTGGGAAGGCCCAGAAGTCCGGCATCAGCGATTAGTTTCAAGCGTAGCCAGATCCAGCGTTCCTCTCCGGGCCAGCCTTCCTCGAATTTACGCGGTGCACGGTTGGTGGAGGTTTTGAACGCTGCATTGCCGCGCCCGCCATCGCCGCCTTTACAGATAGTTATTTTCTGACCAACCTCGGTAAAATCGAAAATCAGTGTATCGTTGTCTTCTTCCAGAACCTGCGTGCCGACAGGAACCTTCATGATAACATCGGGAGAGGCCGCACCGCTGCGATCGCGTCCCATGCCATGACCGCCATTCCTGGCTTTGAAATGCTGCTGATAGCGGTAATCAATGAGGGTGTTGAGCCCATCGACGCATTCGATGGTCACAGAGCCGCCGCGGCCACCATTTCCGCCATTGGGACCGCCAAACTCGATATATTTCTCCCGCCGGAAACTGACGGACCCGGGTCCACCGTTGCCGGAGCGCAAATAAACTTTTGCCTGATCCAGAAATTTCATTGTCTGTTATCCATTATGCGATCCAACCATTGGACCCTGACGACTTTAGCCTAAAACAAAAAAAGGGGAATGGTCGGACCATTCCCCTTCTTCAAATCTTTTAACCGTTGGAGGCGGGCGTTATGCCTGCTGCTCTACGGATACATAGATCTTTCCGCCACTTTTCTTGGTAAATTTTACATTACCCTCAATGACGGAGAAGATGGTGTGATCCTTGCCCATGCCAACATTGTCTCCCGGGTACCATTTCGTGCCGCGCTGGCGCAAAATGATGTTGCCGGAGATGACCTTCTCGCCACCATATTTTTTGATGCCGAGACGACGACCAGCTGAGTCGCGACCGTTGCGGGTTGAACCGCCAGCTTTTTTATGTGCCATCTAGCTTACTCCTCGGATTTCTTAGCCGCGGCCTTCTTCGGCGCAGCTTTCTTAGCTGTTTCTTTTTTTTGTGCAGCTTCCTTTTTCGGCGCGGCCTTTTTGGCCGGTGCCTTTTTTGGAGCTGCCTCCGCTTTTTCTACTTTCGGAGCGGCTTCTTTTTTAGGAGCCGCTTCGGCTTTCGGTGCGGCAGCCTTTTTAGGGGCTGGCTTCTTCGCGCCCTTGGCAGAAATATCGGTAATTCTTAGAACCGTCAGGTCCTGACGATGACCAGCCTTGCGGCGGTAGTTCTGACGGCGTTTTTTCTTGAAGACGACGATTTTATCAGCGCGGGCCTGTTCCAGCAGAGTAGCGGAAACAACCGCTCCTTCCAGCATAGGCGTTCCAACATTAAGGGCGCCGTCATCGCCGGCGATGGCCAGAACCTGATCCAGCTGAATGGCGTCACCGGCGTCGCCTGCGAGGCGCTCTACCTTGATGACATCGTCTTTGGCGACTTTATATTGTTTACCGCCGGTTTTGATCACTGCAAACATGGCTGATCCGTTTCGAACATAATGAATGGGCCGCCAAGATCGATTTCTTCGCGTACCGCAATTGAAGGGCGCAATATATCCATGGGTTAGGCGAAGTCAACAGGATTCAAGTTCAGAACAGCAAGTTTTTAACCCATTCTCTTCTTGCGCCTGTAAATGCCTTGGGCTAAAAGCCTTTTTCAGCAGTTTTCGGCGGGCCTATTGAGCCGCAGGCGTGCTTGAAAAACGGGTTTGCCCGTTGCGGTCGGTTGGCAGAGTGGTTGAATGCGCCGGTCTCGAAAACCGGTAAGGGTGAATGCCCTTCGAGAGTTCGAATCTCTCACCGACCGCCAAATGCCTATTTCAGCGAATTCCTCAAACCTCCCGCACATCTCATAGTGTCGTTAGAACTATGACAAGACAAATTCATAAGCTTAACGCCATTGTTGTAAAGGCTGAGATCAAGAAAGGTTTTTTGCCGATGACACCAGACTCTATTTTATGGGCGCAAAGCCGCTGAATGGAGGGTGACGGATTGCAGGCATAAAGAAAGGCCGCCGACCAATGATTGGAGAAAATGGAAGCCGGGAATGAGCTTTAAAAAAACAGAAGTCGGTCCGGAGAAGGGACATATTCACTATCTGATGGTCCCGTCTGGGGACTACCTATAATAACCACTCTATGTACGAGGAACACATTCAGGACCAAATCAAACATCGATCTTGAATGTGCCGGTGCTGACCGTAACGGGTTGTCCGTCGACAAGAAAATGAAATGTGGGCGATACTTCTTTAGATTGCGGGCTTGTGGTATGTTCATTGAACGGGTGTTTTACTCATCTAATGTTGGCAATGGACGAATATACGAGTAGGGAAATCGGGAATGACGTTGCTAGAGCAATCCACCTACTTCGCTGACCATAGTGAACTCAGTGATCCCAAGAAATATCAGTCACTCTTTGAGGGGTTACCGAAGGATGTGGGCCAACTTTCCCGTATTATCCAGGGCTTGATGATCCATGACTATTTCGGCCCTCATTTGTATGGTGTGCCGTCACCGAGCTTTCACCTCGCGTCCCGCCAGACATTGCCGATATCTAAACGAATATGCGCGATCCTATCAGATAACAACCAGCCGATTAGCAGTGCGCGGAAGCCATCGGAACGTGCTGTCGGAACCTGTCGCGATTTCGCATTGATGCTTTGCGCGATGCTGAGACAGCACTCCATTCCAGCCCGGGTCCGTTGCGGCTTTGCGATGTATTTTCATCCGCCTTCATACGAGGATCATTGGGTTTGTGAGTACTGGAAGACGGATTGCCAGCGGTGGGCCATAGCAGACGCCCAACTCGATGAAACCCACCAAACTTACTTATCCGTCGACTTTGACACGACCGACGTGCCTCAAGGCCAGTTTTTTTTCCCGTATCGGGCGTGGCACATGTGCCGGTCGAGCACCGCCAATCCAGCCAATTTTGGTCATGGTGACGATACGGGCGCATGGTTTATACAGGTCAACCTTGCTAGAGATTTACTTTCTCTGTTCAAGCACGAAGTATCAATCTGGGATACCTGGCGCGATTCACAGGAGGAAAATCGTGCCTTAGACAACCAAACGGAATTACATTGCGACCAAATTGCTGCGATATCCGAAACTGTCAGCAGAGGCCTAGATCCGCGCGACCAATGCTCCTCTCCAATCGTTGCTTCTCTGTCAATACCGCCGTGGCAACGCTAGCAACAGATGAGAGCTGTTGATAAACTAAAGCTTCTGGGCGGAATCGCCGACGCATTTTCTGACCGAAATTTTCGGATTTACTCCGTTGGGTCAATCGGATCATGGATTAGCTTTTTTGTTCAGAAAGTTGCAGTGTCATGGCTGACATGGGAGTTAACCGCATCAACAATTTGGTTGGCTGCAATAGCATTGATGGACATTATACCAAATGTTATTTTGATGCCCGCTGCCGGCGCTTTGGCGGATCGATTTGACCGCCACAAAATATTACTTCTGACTTGCACACTACTGTTATTTCAGGCGGCCTTGCTTGCCGTGCTCGCTTGGACCGATATGTTGACCATCTGGGCTTTGGCAGCGCTTGTCCTGGCACATGGTATATTTATTAGCTTCATGGTCCCCGCAATGTATGGGATTATTCCACGGTTTGTTGCTCGCACGACCGTTCCTTCTGCAATCGCCGTCACTTCCGCCTATTCCCAGTTTGCAATTTTCGTCGGGCCAGCATTGGCTGGTTGGATAATTGTCGGTTACGGGACGACTGCAGCATTCATCGTGAACGTTGTTGGCTATTTGTTGCTCATTTCTGCATTCTTGTGTCTGAAAACGCCTTCCGACTATGTACATCCAGAGCCATCTTCGCTGTCATTTTTTGGCGATATGCAAGACGGTTTTAAGTACATCTTTACGCATAGTACAATTGGATCTTTGCTTATTGTCGTATTTTTTGCTGATGTCGTTCTAATGGGTTTCTACCACATGCTGCCTGCTTACTCAGCCGATGTTTTGGGGAAAGGAGTGGAAGGACTGTCTGCCATCCTCGCTGTTATTGGATTGGGAACAACATGTGCGGCACTTTGGCTCGCACATGGCGGTGGCTCCGCTGTTCGGATTAATCGTGTTCTCTGGGGCTTCCTTGTAGCACTGATTGCGCTTGCCGCGTTAGTTCAGTCGAGTAACCTCTATATTGCGGCGGTTTTCGCTGTTGTGTTGGGTTTTGCGGCGGAAACAGGGCACACAGGAACCATGACCATCATCCAACTTTCTGTTACCGAGAACCAACGGGGACGAGTGATGGGGACGGTTTTTATGATTTCACAATTGGCAGCAGGCGTTGGCGCCTACCTGATTGGGGCAATTGCGGTTGGCGCCGGAATTCAGCTACCTGTAACATTGGGCGTTGTGATTGGACTTTGTATTTGGGTCGCAATCTACGTAAGGCGCAAACATCTTTTTCGAGACCACTATCAGAACTAAGATCCCAATCTTTAGCTTTCAAGATACTCTATTAAATTGATTAATATAATTATTATTCTATTAATTATATACCGTTTTTATCTTCTTCGACAACGTGAAGTTGCGCCATTATTGAAAATCCACTTCAACTGCCTCAATTTATGCTATTCACAAGAAACAACTAATTAATTTGTGAGCAAATTTATCAGGCAGTGAGGCTTTGTTGAAACGGTGAGAGCGCAAAATGATTAAAGTTCTAAACGCAATTTATTTTGTTTCTGGACTTATGTTTTTCTTCTTTTAGCCCGGACCCCTAACAGCACTTTTTGGGCTTTCTTATATTCTTCCAATAGCTTATTTCGAAGTTTATGGAGGAATAGAGGGGCGTATTTTCGGTATTGCTCATACCTTCATCTTTGGTTTTTTATTCGTGATTGGTCAATTTTTATACCTGATGACCATAATGTTGATGGATATCTATGAGATACAAAACATGGAATCAGTCGTAAATAGTGGAATAGTTATTTATTTTATTATTTGTACTTTATTGTTTCAATGCCTTCTATTTTTTTCCGATCTGGCCAATACTGTTCTTAACTATTTAGATTATATTGCATATGCTTGGCCTTCAATTTGTGTTTCAATCTATCTAATCTTTTTCTCCGATCTAAATTTTGCTGCCCCTGAACACGCTCCATTTGCTTACCTGTTTTATTTAGGTGCCTGTATTTCCTGGGCTGCGATGTGCGGATTGTTTCTACTAAATTCGATGATTCATGAAAAGACGAAAGGCTGAGTCCCTATGTTGCGGGCCCCACTGAAGAGGCGATTGACCAGCATGTAGAAGACCTCAAAAAAACAAGGGAAAATCATAGACCTAGTCAAACGTCGCGCGATGAAAGAGGAAGACGGTGAGGATAAATAAAGGGAATCTTTCTTAAGACGCTTTATGAGGAGATCAAATCAAATGTTGAAACGAATGCAGAGTGCCGCTTTTCAAGACTGAAGAAGACTCTCGCCCTAGTTCATCTTCGCTAGTACCTATACACGACTTGCATACCCTTATCACCATACTCTAGGCGTATATAGGATTTAGACAAAATCCAAAATGCCATGACAACTGCCCACGCTTGCATCGCTATGCTGAAGAGAAACAAGCTGATACCGATAATGTTAGGTATCCATCCATCTAATAATAGTGATTTCAATGAAGGGCTAATCGAATAAGCACTGAGGTAAATAGCAACGCCTATTGTACTGATTAAGACCGGACCAACCAAAAGACGAATAGAGATTTCTATGGATTGGGACAGTTTTTGACGGAATTTACCTTTTACTTTGTGATGCCGCCCCGAAAACGCGGCTGGGAGTTTTAAACCGAAAAGGGCAACCAAAATTAGAAGTAAAACGCATTCTAGAAAATGCTCTGAAAGTACAACGACGACGACAAAAACCTTCGTGCTTAGATCTCCCTGTATGTCGGGTACATAAAACGGAAGTGCTGCAAAGAAAACTACACGCGCCAAATAGACGGGAAAGAAAATACCGCTAAATCGAAAAAGGAACCGGCTGATTGTTGCGGCGTCTCTCGAATATTCGTCTACTTGCGGGCTTAAAATACTCTCGCTCGTTTGATAGGCCAGGAAAGCCGACATCAGAATATAGGCTGCATCCAGACTTATGTGGTCGAACAAATAGGTCTCATTCATAATTTTAATTGAGAGCATAAACAGCGCGACAAAAGAATAGGTAGGGTACAGCTTAACAGTCAGCAAGAACGAACCACGATACATGCAAAAATCTTCTCAATCAGAACCGGTTTCAAGATTTACTTCGGACCATACACTACCATAAGGCGGAATGAAATAGGGTGCTTACCGCCTAGAGAATCCAATCCTTAGCGTATCCCGCTTAATAAACGTATGTGATCTAGATGCACTTATCGGGAAAGAATTATTGCTTCGTTCATCAGATTTCACTCGGACATCTTTGATTGCTTTATGCTATTTCTATGCCCTATATTGGGGTGACGCTGTGTAGCGAGGGTAATGTTTATGAGGTTTTTTGTTTTAGTCGTATTGGTAATTCTGGCGGCATGTCAGGATAATTCCGGCATCTCCGCACAGCAAAGGAATGCAGCGGCGGCTGATAAAATTACCTTTCAAATTTATACTCAAATAATGAACAGCGTCCTTGGAAAGAAGCTTACAAGCGTTAGCAATAACTCAAACTTGCGACTGGGAGATTCAAACCCCTATAGAAAGGGTTATCCTGGCTACTCTCATAAGGCTGTAGCAGCCTGCTTGGCATGGAAATCGGATACAGTGGTAGTCAGCCGGAAATACTCGCAGTCATTTGCGAGTGACACTTGGGACTATGCCGCAGTTGGTGCGCTTATTCGATGCGAGGATAAAAAACGGCAAAAATCCCTTTCCTGCAATTGCCAACTCGTAGACCATGACGACGTTAATGTGTTGAAGGTTCCAGATGACTACTGGGCCGCATACGAACGAAAATATGGATCTGGAAACAATATTGCTCCTCGCACGGTTATAGCTGGAGAACGGCAATTTTATTTGGAAATGACTTGGGAAAATCTTCTGGATAGTACAGAAACCTTTCCGGTAATGGTTAGAGAAATTGACCGCGCTGGGTATGTGAAATCAGCCTCTCTTATTGGCGGAAAGAAATGTGATGCCGTGTTTATGTATCATGAATCTGGCCAGGGGGAGTGGGAGGTAACCTGTACAGAT
>Ga0315338_1001981_pt1 | contig 22429 bp, 14 predicted proteins | sample ASW8metaG_FD_204518 | JGI IMG/M metagenome (GOLD analysis project Ga0315338, IMG submission 204518) | Ammonia-oxidizing marine archaeal communities from Monterey Bay, California, United States - ASW #8 | ecosystem: Environmental > Aquatic > Marine > Coastal | place: USA: California | collected... | reverse complement strand
GAACGTATTTGTCTCTTTCTATTTTTAATATAAGATATTGTATATGTATCTCGTTGGTTAACAGTTCTACCCTCTATTATACATGTTTTAGGTCTCTTTTGTAATTTAACACTTGAAAATATATTTAATTTCAAAAGAAGAAGTTGCATTTTATGAGCAATATCTTTTGACGTTGTTGTTATATTGGTATATAAATTACCATTTTGACTAATAGCACAACCATCGGCTCTAATATAACCATCTATAAAAGATTGTATAAATTCATTTGGCGAATCTAAAACCCAATTAGGAATTATTTTATTATGTGCTTTTCTGCCAAATTTTTTAAGAATATGTGAAAAAACATAATTGTGACATTCATATACTACACAACTAGTCTGTCGCTGTTTAATACGCATATTTATAATTTGTTTGAATTTATTCACAAGTTCTTTTTCATCATCATTATTAAATACAATATAGAATGTTCCTTTTCTATCCCATCTACTCCATCCATCTCCTAAATAATATCCAAACAAAAACCACACATCAGTATCATTTAGCATAATATTAATCTCTTTACTTTTAGTTTTATTTATATTTTTTATTATTGTAAATTTAGGAATAATATTTTGATTATTTATTTTAATGCCAAGATAATGATTCTGTGTTAAGTCTTCAGCATTAATCCATTGTGGTTCAGAACATTTGAGCCTTACCAACTTTGGATTATTTTTATATATAACTTCTCTTGCATAAAATGGATGTTCGGGGGTAGTCATTATCTTTGAAATGTATTGTATATTTAAAGTGTGTATTGGTCCTGTATATAATGTTTTATGAATTTGTCCAATTTCATGTATTTCGCCAGTATGTGTAAATAATTTATCTTTATTGCTTACATCTTGTATGAATTTATATCCGGTTTCAGTTAATACTGATGTATTTTCTACAAAACAAGGAGGAAGCGCCATTTGCTTCTCTTGATAAGGGTTCCATCCGCTCATAACTAGTCTTCTGCTTCCAGGATTTGTTCGTATTTGCTCTATAATAGATGCTAATTGATCTACTCCAGTGCCTTCTTTAATATAATCTACATCCGGTCCTTGATAAGTCCCGTTGAAATTACGCCATTGAAAGCCATAAATAGGTCCACAGTCCCCTTCTCTATAATCAGTTAATCCAATTGAATCAAGATATTCGCGACTGGAATTTCCATCCCAGATTTTTACACCCATTTCATTAAGTTTTTTGGCATCTGTATTTGCGTTTAAAAACCATACAAGCTCGCCTACAATTCCTTTCCAAAACATTCGTTTTGTTGTGAGAAGTGGAAATTGATTTTCAATATTAAATTCCATGCGTTCGCCGAAAGATGAAATCGTTGTACCATTACGTCCTTCTTTGGGTTGTCCTTGAGTTAGAATTTTACGGAGCAAATCAAGATATGATTGTTCTCCTTCATTTACATATTCTTGATTTTCATTTTGATTTTCATTTTGATTTGATTCCATTTCAAGATAATTTAAAATAATATTACTATTTGAACTAAGATTAATAAAAATATAGCAGAGTTACTTTTAAGTTATTTGAACTTTGAACTTTGAACTTTGAACTTTAGAATTCTAATTGTAAGATAGTATTTTCTATTATTTTAATATTATCATTTGCTTTAAATCCATTAATATAACATGCTTTTACTTGACGAGCCGGATTTCTATATTTATTTAAATTGTTCATTATTTGACGTATTGTTATACCACTGTTAAATGTATATTTTAAGTTATTATTAAAATTAACACCATTTATATATGGTACTGTCGTTATAGTAATTTTATTTTTGAAAAAAATAGACAATAAGTTTTGTAAAAATGACATTTATCTGTAATAATGCGTGATATTAATTGTTGATATTTTTATTTTACAACAAATAAATCTTTGGATTTATAATAAAATTATTGTATTGTTATAATAGTGAATTAATTTATTTCATTTAATTTAAGTATGTCAAAATATTGCGCTCCTGGAAAAGGCGATAGTGTAAGTTGTTTTTCTCTATCATCTTTAGAAAAAATTGCAAATGAATGGAATTTACAAAATAAAAATAACCAAATTAAACCATCTAAAAACAAAAGAGTTTTATGGACACGTATAAAGGAAAAAATGAGAAGCGTTTCTAATTGCCCTAATGAATGGTGCTGGTTAGAAACGGATTTATTGAAAAATATAAAGGACCCTGAACTATTAGAGAAAACATTTCGACCCAAAATGCCATTTCCTTGGAAGAAAAAACTTGATACTTGGTTAAACACATTAGATATAGCAAATGTATTGGAACAATATCCTCTCAAGTTCAAGGATTTTGAATTCATTGGTCCAGTTCCTTTAGATTTCGATAAAAAACTCAATGTGGGTCAATGTGTTGTTAATGAACTATGTAATTTAAATATTGAAAATCTCCTTAGAAAGGGTAAAACAAAATTAGGAATTGTGTTCAATTTTGATCCACATACAAAACAGGGGAGTCATTGGGTTTCAATGTTTGCTGATTTCAGAAAAGGAGGTATATATTATTTTGATTCATATGGATATAAACCTCTAAAAGAAATAGGAAGATTACTTGCCCGTATTCATTCTCAATCAAATGATTCTCTATATAAAAGAGGAATTGAAGGTGTTAAAAATATGGACAATACACACGCAACGGTTTGTAGAGTAAAATATATGAGTCCTACTGTTGTAAAATTTTCTTGTAAAGAGTTTGTAAAAGGTTTATATAAAGGTGATCTGGTGCAAACGTGTAATTTAGGTAAGATACAATTGAATGGGAAACTACAGAAAAGAACTATGAATCGTTTATGTAACAGTTGTCAAGAAGTTCGAAAAGTGAATAACATTGACATAAAAAATAGATTAGTTACACTAGACAGACCATTGAATAATTTTGAAAATTGCGATGGCATGATTCACAAATGTAATAAAATATACATTAATAAAAACAGACATCAATACAAACATTCCGAATGCGGAACATATTCTATTTACTTTATTACCCAATTATTAAATGGTACACCATTCAGTGAATTAGGAAATGGTAAAATTATGCTTGATGACAAAATGAATAAGAACCGCACCTATTTTTATAGACCAAATCATGACCAAACAGATGAAAACGCATGGTTGAGTGAAATGTTCAAAAATGTGAATTAATAAATTATATTTCGAAATTTTTGAAATCTTTTGAAAAATATATTCCCACCTAAATACTATAATTATAATATGTTATTACATATATAAGTTATTTAAATATCCAATGCATTGATAATATCTTCTGATTTAGAATCATATCCAACCGCAATTCTAATCCAATAATGATTCGCTATATCTCCTTTTTTGTACCAAGGATCTATTCTTGTTTCTGATGAACCATAACTTGTTGAAAAATATATGTTATTTCTGGTTTCAACCCATTCTTCAATATACTCATCATCTATTTCTAGTAATGTATTTAATATAGTTGATCTAATTTTATATTTTTTCGCTAATTTATAAGAATAATTATCTTCAAGTAATGGATAATTTATTTGTTTTACTTTTTCTTTTTTACATAGTTCTCTTGCCAATTTTAGTGCTTCTTTACTCGAGTTGTCAATTCTTTCTGTCATATTTATTATATTATCTAATAATATTGAACAATTATATGGAGATACGTGTAAACCAGATATTTTAATTAGATTATTTATATCATCTATTATTTTATCTTCTTTTTTACCAATAATACCACCAATTATACATTTTGAACCACTATGATGTTTCGTCAATGATATTGCTAATAAATCAACACCTAATTTTAATACATTAAATTCAGGCGTCCAAGTTGTATCTGCTACGATAAATATATTTTTACATATATGTTTAATCAAAGGAATTAATGAAAAATCAAACAAATAACCATTCGGATTTGTACAAGCTTCAAACACAAATATAACTTTTTTATTATATAACTTTTTTTTAAACAAATTCATTATTGCTTCATTATCATTTATATCAACTTTATATTTATTATATTTATTTTTATAAAAATCACAATAATAATCTATAGTCTTTGGTGTTTCATTATACATTTCACTACCATATACAACACATATATCATCAGTCCAATTAAATTTAGAAAATAATACTTGCATTGTAATTGAAATTGCTTGAATACCACTTGATGTTAGTGCAACATCTAACATTACATCATTATATTCATTTTGTTCTATTAAAATATCTTTCACAAATTCAGCATAATCATTACTAAAGCGAAAATATGTCTTACCTCCTTCTAAAACTAAATTCATAATTAATTTAATTGTAAAATATACGTTTTGTTTAAATTAAAAACCATGAAATTATGTCAGTTTCCGTTATTTTCCGTTCATCTACAAAAAAAGATTTTGGTCTATGAAATTTGAAAAGTTAATTTCTTATTACATTATAAAGATATTCAATGTATTTTATATTTTATTGGATTATACTCGCATTATTATTACTTCTTTCATATATCTTATATAATGGTTATATGAATGTCATGTTTCAAAATACACTTTTCAAAAAAGAAAGATTTCAAAATCTTTATAGCAAAGCATTAGTAATATCAAAAGAATCTTTTCAAAATGAGAATGACGACCAACCAACATATAACTTAACACAAGATTCAACTGCTTTAGATAGTAGATTTGAAATTTTCAAAGATTCAAAGAAATACATAAAAGCACCTATTTCAAATAAATGTTTCAAAAAACAATATTCACGACGTCTTTTGAATCCAGAAAACAAAATACTTCCTCAAGTCTATTTCTCTAATACAAACAAATCACGTTCAAGGATTATAAATGTAGATATTTTCAAACAAAATGTATTAGATAAAGTTATAAATAGATATAACAATGCATCTCTCAATAATTTGAAATATGAAGAAGCAAAGGATCCTAAGGTATCTTATTTTGAAAATATGGAATTTACAACTGTAAATAAAGATGTTTTGAATAATCTAATAGACCGTTTAAAATCATATATAGATGAAGAATTCAAAGCATATGTTCAAACTTTAAGTGAAACCGCAGCAGATATTAAATGTAAAAAAGATATGAGTGATTGCGAAACCTATATATGGAATCCTGGAATTATCCAAATAAAACATAATGATTCATATTATGAATATACGATTCAATTTACATATTATATAAAAGGTAAAGCATTCGCATATGTATTAATTTCAAAATGTTATGTTGGAAAAGAAAATTCAAATTATATTTATGTAAATAATCTTAATATTATGGGATTAGAGCAAGAACAGAATATTATGCTTACTCCAGGATTTTCAAAAACACAATTAGATAATAAAGTAAATATATTCCATGATTATCCATATACACCATATGAAGCAAATATGACATATTTTAGATCAAGTAATGAAGATACTTTTATACGGGATTTATTCAAAAGCGATGAATTGAAAATTGACGAAGAATATATGCAGGAACAATTGAACGAAAGAGATCAATTACAAATTGAATTAACTCAAAATCCAGCCATTTGTATGACAGAAGATGGTGATGTTCTTAATTATAGCACAAAAGAAGAATGTGAAGCAGCAGTTGATTCAGATGGAAATCCAAAGGAAGCAGCAATATTTGATAATAAATGTGAGCAAGATAGTGATTGTCCATTTTATCTTGGAAATACAAATTATGAAAATACTCGTGGCGGATGTAAAGACGATGGTTTCTGTGAATTACCAATAAACGTCCAATCTCTATCTTATAAAGATTATTATGACGAAAAAACATACTTTCCATATTGCTATGGTTGTCCAAATGATAAAATGGAATCATGTTGCGAAATTCAAAAAAATATAATCGATGGAACAGCTACGGCAGATAAAATTGAAGAACACGGACTTACTGGTGTTACTTTAGAAAGTCCAGATTATGCTTTTAAAAATGATTTTGAAGAACGTTTGAAAGTTCAAGCAGAATTAAACGCACGGAACATAGAAGTTAATTGAGTTTTTTGAAAACACTACGTTACAATTACAGTATTTATTTCTTTTCAATTTATAATCAAGTTGAAATTAACTTATCTCTCTATTTTATATAATAATGGCAGGTGGTCTTATGCAATTAGTCGCCTATGGCGCGCAGGACGTATATTTAACAGGAAACCCACAAATTACTTTTTTCAAAATGATCTATAGAAGACACACAAATTTCAGCACGGAATCTATAGAACAAATTATTACAGGTGACGTGGCAATTGGGGAAAAAGTAACGGCAATTATATCAAGAAATGGTGATTTACTTCACCGCATGTATTTAGACTTAAATTATGCTACAGCAGCTTGTAGATATCCAAATGCATATGCATCTATCGATCAAATGGAGCTTATTATTGGCGGACAATCTATGGATATTCATTATGGAGATTGGATGCATACTTGGGCAGAACTTACTACAAGTGGCGATAAAAGTATATTATTAAATGAAATGATACAATGTGACACATTAAATAATACAGCAACCATACCTCTTCAATTTTGGTTTTGCAGAAACCCTGGTTTAGCTCTTCCTCTTATAGCTTTACAGTATCATGAAGTAAAACTAACCATTACCTTTGCTTCGGCATCATCTGGAGGAGAAACATTATCGAGTGCAAATACAAAATTATGGTGTGAATATATCTATTTAGATACAGACGAACGCCGTCGGTTTGCCCAAATTCCACACGAATATTTAATTGAACAAACACAAAGGGTTCATAGCGATACTATAGCAAGTGGTTATACTGATAGTATTTATAGTGCTAATTTGTCAATTAACCATCCAGTAAAAGAATTAATATGGTATATACAAAATACAGGTTTAACAAATGAAAGTCGCTTTAATTTTAAGAGATATGAAGGTGTGATATCACAAGCAAGTTCCGCACACGACCAGATATCAACAGGTCAATTAAAATTAAATGGTCATAATAGACACGCAGAACGCAATGCTGACCATTTCCGTTTAACACAAAGATATGAACATCATAGTGGCGTTGGACTAAAAAAACAAGGAACTACCGAAACCAGTCGCATACATACTTTTACAGCAGTTGATAACAATTTAACAGATGACAGCGCTGAAATTTTTTCGGCAAGTACGTTGGCAGCTTATACTCACGGAACTGTATTTTTAAATGATGCAACTGGACAAAGTGCAGTAGATGGAACAACTTTAAACGTCGATCTTGCAGAAGGATGTATTATACAATTTAATTCAGGTTCAACACAACTACTTACTCTAACGCGAGATTACAGAAGAACGGATCAAAGTTTAATTGGGTATAATGGAGCAGTCGCTATTGCAAATTCTAACAAAATTACAAATATCCAAATACCTTATGTAAATTTAAATCACATCCTAAGTGATTTTGATGCTGATTTAGTACATATAGGAGACGTATTAGTTGTTACCCCAACGGCCGCAACTTACGACTCTCACATATCAGATACAACGAATGCATCAGCACAAACTATTACGATTACTGCGGATAATTACAATAGAGAAACAGGTAGATTAACACTGAACACCACTATTTATATATTAGCAGCAATGTTTGATAATACAAATTCTGCTAAAATTGATGTAACATTAAGAAATAAAAACATTGGATCCAAAATAGTCTCCGATATGTCCTATATATATTGTTACAGTTTCGCCTTAGCACCAGAAGAACATCAGCCTTCAGGAACTTGTAATTTTTCCAGAGTAGATTCGGCAGACTTACATTTAGGGTTAAATACTGCTCAAAATGCCAGTGGTTCAGCGGTTGATAGAGAAATAAAAATATATGCTACAAATTATAATGTTTTACGAATTATGAGTGGAATGGGTGGTCTAGCTTACGATAATTAATTGGCGCTGGTGTTTTTCTGGAATGACAATCTGCACAAATGTACAAGTGTTCCAAGGGTCTTTTGATGTTTTTTTCTAAATCCAAATCCGTGTTTACCTGCGGTGTCTCGGAACAGTTGCGTTTTTCCCGGGGTTCTTGAGTATATAGGCAACAGCTGAACTCTGTCGTGCGCATTTGCCAGTAATTCTATGACCCGATTTGTCACGACTTTGTCAAGATTCCCGAATTTGTCATTCAAACTTGGCTTGATCAGTCTGCCAGAAGTAACGATCTTTTTTTCGAAACATGCATAAACCAAATATTCGACCACCTGTTTTGCGAATTCCATCCCATCGTAGGTTTTTGCGAGACAATCTTCTCCCCGCATCACGGTTGTTGTTTCTCGTCGTTGGTCGTAGTAGTACGTCTGCATGTCTTCTGCAAAACGAACGCTTTTGTTTTTTTTGGGGGTTACGTCGTTATCTTTGAACGCTCCACCTTCTCCACACGCGTATGAAACAAGGTCTTCTACAACAGAAGCGATGATTTGGGTCTGGGTCTGGGCGACGACCATGGTTGCCATTCTGTCTGGTCTGAAACTGGAAGGAAACTGGAAGGAAACTGGAAGGAAACTGGAAACTGGAAACACGCAAATAAATTTGATTGTAATAACATCACAGAAAAAAACAATCAGATTTATTTTGACACATTCTATTTCAACATTCTATTTAAAAATTATATTTAAAAATGGACTTTCCTATTTCACCAGATACTATATATCCTGATTGTGGCAGAATCGATGAAAATGGCGAATTTACTACAGATAAATACAATAAAACCTATGAAAAACTAAAACTTGGTGTATTTTACGACATTTATTGTGTAGCGATCGGAAAAAAACCACTTGCTGGAGTTAATTTGACAACACAATATGGAATACAACATATTAAAGATAGTTTAGAAATCGGCGAAATGAATGAAACATATGTTAAAAACACAATAAAATACATAAATCACATAAAACTACCTTGTATTCAATGGATAGGTGAAGGAAATTATTTGCGAAACGTTTATTATAATAAAAAAGACAAAGATGGATTTAAAAATGCAATGAAATTAATTCTAATACTCCATACAGATTATTATGACATAAATGAACTTGAATATCATATTGCCATAGGGTTTTTGCTCGGATATAAACCAAAAAGAATTAAAGGGTTTCTGTTGAGAAATATAAATTATAGAGAACATGTTCTTTCGCGAAAAGAGTTGGATTTATACATAAAAGATACGCTGGGATTTATAAAAAGTTTAGATTTCAGAAAATATAAAATTATGAAATTATATCCCAAAATTAAACTCATATATGGTTGTGTTACAATGAATGAATTATAATTTAAGACAGAAACAAACACCAAATTATATTGTAAAATACAATGATTAAAAATGGCGAATGACCCGGGTACGTAAATAATTTATGTGATTATTTTGATATTTTTATCATATTCTATTATAATTGTAATTTAAATTATAACTAATATTTTATTTATTTTAAAATGACTAATGAAAATACACAGGATTATCCTGAATTAACCGAACCAGGTTCTTTTACACCTCAATCTGTTGAAGATTTATTAGAATATACTGATAGTGACAACGAAACAATTACAGGTTTAGATGAAAATTACAAATTAATCGATGAGGAAACATATGCTTCCGATATTGCAGATTTCAGAAATACACATTCAGATGCAGATGACTTATTTAATAAAAGAGATGCTGCAATTGAAAAATACAAAGAAGCATTGCAACAAAACGAATCAAAGGAATATAAAAGACTTACTAAATTAAGAATGCTAACGTTGAATTATTACATCAATCGCTTGATTATTAATTATTTTAAAAAATCTGAAGAAGCAGAAACTACTACCGATAACTATTTTCAAAGTTGGGCAGATACGTCTTCTATTAAAGTAGATAAAGATACTTTGAAACAATATTCCGAAAGTCCATTTAACGATATGGCGTGTGCGTTTGCATCTGCTGGTATTATGTTTGCAAGTGATATGGTTTCACAGAATTTTTGCGTTCCAAGAGGACCATCTACGACTTGTGAAGCCGCTGATATTACAGATTTTCAAAGTGGTTGTTATAATGAGTATACTGGATTAGATGATAACGGTGAAGAACCAAGCGATACCACAGGCGGCTATCCTCAACATTTAGCTTGGGGTGAGAGAGAAGTCAGTCAAGCAAAGTGCGCTTCTGGGTTAGTAGGTGTAGGGAGACAAGAAAGAGGTGTATGTGGTTTAGGATATTATATGGGTCAAGGTCCAAATCCTGATTCGAATAATTCAACCGGAACTTTTAATTATACTCGTTGTCATGGAGTAGGCGATCAAGCAACAGGTGTTGGAGGATGGGCAGAGATAGGAAATCTGAACAATACATGTGCTGTAGAAGCAGGTGGTAATTTAATTCAAGGTATTGACAGCACCGCAAATTTTTACACAACAAATGGTCCTCCTGATTTACAATTTGGCGCTTCAACTATTGAAAGTTGCGGAGCACTTGGACAAAGAGCAAAATGTCAATTAGGTTATTATTATAAGAGTTCAGATGAAATTTACGAATTACCTGAAGGCGTATCACAGTGCACACAACCTATTGATCTGAATGAAACGAATGAAAATGGGGATATAGTATGTCGGAAACAAGTTGGATTTGGACAAAAAGAGCCTACAGGTGGTCCAAGAATCGCACCAACAATTATTCCTCCTTATTTTATTAATTTAGCCAACTATTCTGCTGATTTCGGACAAAACTCGGGTGTATCTATTGATCAACCAAGTCAGCATACATATGGTCGTAAATCTTTATATGACGAGGGAGCAATGGGATGTAATGGTTTAAATAGAAGATTACAATGTGAAATGGGATATTCTGGTGGTGTTAAATTAGATCCTTGGTCTTCCGAATGTGTCTATAGAACTGATAATATGGGCGACGTTTGTCAAAATACATATGGAGAAGAATGGTTTCCTTGGCCACAGACACAAAGTTCGTGGACACAAGGGTGTTCGCAACCGGAAACAAGAACAAAAGCCACTTGTCGAAATGATGATATGGTTCCTGTAGGCACTGAATTCACAAATATGGCACACGAAGCAGCAGGACAACAATGTACAACTGAAGGTTTAACAAGCACAGATACTGCGTGTGCCCATTATTATGGCCCAAATTACGTAATGACTGGTCGAACAAGTGATGTATATGTAAAATATGGCGAAGTAACTACGCTTCAAAATAATGGAAATAATGGAAATTCAAGTATTTCTGGAACTCAAGACTCAGTCGATTATACGGATTTTACAGTTGATAAGGACAAATGTGGCAATATTCTTAAAAGACCGATTTGTAAAAAAGTCAAAAATCTTTCTGAAATGAAAAATAGTATTTGCTTATGGACAAATAGAAGTTGTCAAGGACAGACATGTCAACAACGCGTTGATAAATTAAATGAAAATATTGGAAAAGACAATTTGAACGGCGGAGAATGGATTGCTATGAATCCAAACAACACATGTGGCGCTGCTGGTGGAATTAATTCAAACTCGTGTTTAGTTTGTACGTCGGGTGGATTAACTGATAAATATATGGCAGAAGAGAGTCCTTATTATGCTGCTTTACTTGATACAGCAGGTAAAGTTGGGGGACAACCAGCCGATAAAAATGAATATGATGGTTTCGCAGCTAAACCAGTCGGTACAAATGACTTATTTTTATGTAAGCATGCCGCTTTTTGGGACGATCATTACAAAGAAAGAGACTGCACAAGTAACCTTACAACTAATATTAAAACAGCATATGAAGATCCAGGACAATACGTATATGTTCCAAAAGGAAGTGATATAGATACTATGACAAATCATCTAAATACATATGCAAACATTGCCAGTGAAGGACCAAGTCAAGCATGGTTACCTGATTCCAGTAATTATACTTGGACTGATCCTTATGGCGGAAAATTTTGCCAGGATATAAATGCCAGTGCATCAGAATTTATGTCTTGTATAGATGTTGATGGAAAACAACCAAGCGGATGGACAAAGAAGACATCTGGTACGTGGGATTTTACAAAATTTGATAATACTTATTTGTGGGGAAAACCAGATGAATAAATTATTTAATAGAAATATTAATCACATTTCGGACATTTCTTTTGACCATTCTCCTGGATCACTTTTATCTCCAGGTGGTGAATCAAAATATTCCCATACATCTACTCCACCAAAAGTAGGATATTTTTCTTTTATATGTTTAATTGTTTCTAACGCTACATTAAATGATGATTTCGTTGGAAAATTTCCACTTACCATTCCCATTACTATCTTTTCTGCAGGATATCCGTTTTGAACCGTTTTCATAAAATCATATATTGTATAGGATCCATAATATTGTCCATTAAACCAATTTATATATTTTCCTACTTCTGAATTATACAAATCTTTATAGACAAATCCACCCATTCCTGGTGAATCGTATTTTAGAGAACCTCCTAATGGAGCCATTGTTACAATGAAATCTTCACCGAAATCATCGTGGATATTTTGAATCAACTTCTTGACGTTATTTAATTCAACTCCTTCTTCTATATCAATGTCAATTCCTTTTATAACATCGCTGTGTTTTGAAATCATATTTTTCAATAATCCATAATATAAGTCGTAATTTGAAAACAAGTCACCATATGCTCCACCAGCACCGCCCATCATAACCATAATGACAACACCTCTGTCAGACAATGTTTTTAATTCTTTCCAACATTCATCAAATGTAGAATCATCTGGTGAGTGGTCATTCAAATGTATATAAGGAGAATTATCTTTATTTTTTCCAAAATGAATCGAACTCAAGATGATATGAGTACAAGTTGGCGTTTCTTCGTCTAAAATAGACTTTAGCCCGACAAGTGTTTGATAATAATAAATAATTTTCATTTCAAAGACTATATAATTGAAATTTAAAATAAAATAAAAAAATATAGTAGTTTAGTTGTTTTCAAGTCCTTATACTACGTTTGCTTCTTGATCTTTATTTCCTTTGTATTTATTTCCTTTGTATTTATTACAGTGTGTTCCATTATCTTTTTTTAATCCATCATAGTTTTCATATTCTTTACTTTCTTTAATATTTTTAAATTTGTCTTCAAAAGTAGGGTTAAAATATGTGTTTTGTATTTTATTTTTCATATTTTCTGCTATTTTTTTAAAATCATCTGAATTAGGTAAAGAAATAGGCTCAGGAATAGAATTAGCATCTGTTGGGTTTGGAACTTTTAAGTTTTGTTTAAAATGTTCTTCGCTAAAATCAAATGGAACATTGTATGTCATATTTTTTAAATGGTCTGTTGTTATTCCATATATTATAAACCAATTTGCTACAGCTCTATAGAAACAATGACCATCTCCTTCAGTTTGATATTTAACCATTCCGTCAGTTACACTTGTCTCTTCCATATCGTTTGTTAATAAATTTTTTAAATTCTCTGGTATATTTATTTTCATATCAGTTGGTATGATAAATGTATAGTGAATAAGTTGTTTTTGTTTTTCTACTGGTTCACCCCTAGCTCCTGCATAAACCACAGGCATTTTATATACTACATCACCTAATTTGCCGTCGTCTGGTGATAGCATGTCGCTTTGAGGTTTATTTTTTAAAGTTTTTACAATAATTTGACAAGGAAATCCATTATTATATAATAAAGTTGATAATAATGATATTTGAAAGTGATCCGCCCATTCGTCTGTTGAATTGCTACTTTTATTTGTAATGATAAATTCTGCAATTTGTTTATTATCTTTTTCGTTATATACTTTGTCTATATCATCTATAATAGCACTTAACCCTGTACCGGATGTTGTACCTCTTCTTTCTAAATCATCACGTATTAACATAAATTCACCTATTTTTTGTCTCATTATATCAACATATGGGTTCTGTAATCCCTTTAATATTGTCTTTTTTTTTTCTAATGTTTTTTGTTGATTTTGAGTACTCATAGTATCTTATTCAAATGAAATTGATATAAAATGTAAATAAAATAAAACATAATACAATACAAATAATTTCTATAATACATTTGGCAGATTTGGCAGATTTGGCAGATTTAGTCAATATTTTTTAGAAGCTTCATCATTAATTTTGGCGAGTTTTTTCACATCGTGGAAATATCTATGTAGAAATACCTTCAAATCTCGGTTATGAAAACGAGTATTTTGTTCTGTTTTTAGCAATTCATCTACATTTTTCCATTCTACTTTTAAAATTTCTTTTTTGTCAATTTGCTTGAGATTTCTTTTTTCCTTAAGTACAATGGGATAATAAATCGTTCTATTTATACGTTTATATACAAATTTAGTTTGGTTAATATTATATCTTACACCTGTTTCTTCAAATAACTCCCGACTTGCGCAATTTGAATATACTTTGTCCTTTTCTTCCATATGTCCTTTTGGTAATCCCCATAGTTCGAATCCACATTTATCATAAATAATTTTGTTACATACACACAATACCTTTGTCATATTTTCATTGAATGCGATAACACCACAACGGGTTTGTTTTAGTGACATCTTTGAACTCTTGACGTTGAAATGTTTGTATATGTCATTTTTTGGAGATTTTTTACTAACGCAATCACTAAATCCATATGAACCACTATATATACCGCTTTGTTTTTTATGCTCCCATAACATAGGAACATTTGGGTTTCTTAAATTACCACGTTTGTAAGAACCGAAGTTCTTGTATGTACTGTGTTTATGATAGGGTTCAATAACACAACGAGTATCATTTCTCCAAGACATTTTGATAAATTAGTGAATAAATATGAATGAATATGAAGGTGAATGTGAATGAATATGAATATGAATATGAATATGAATATGATAGATCTATTTGTTGTTCAGTTACAAGAAAAAAAAAGAATCAGATTTTAAATTAAATTAAATTACATTTTGAAAGTTTAAATTTAACAGATAACAGATAACAGATAACAGATAACAATACCGTCTATTTAGAAATCAAACCCATACCAATACTCATACCACCTACCTCTTGTTTCAACAATTTCATCGCATATGGCAGACGAATTTCCGCAAATCCAGAAGTTGAACTACATCTTTTACAATAATAGATGTTACGTTTCCGGTTCACTTGTGCAATATCATTGCAAGTTTTACAGATATGAATCTTAAAATTGTCGGAACGTTCAAGTAATGACTCTTTCAAGAACCCAGATACTCCATAAGCAATAAGTGCATCTCTTTCCATTTCTCCTAGACGGAAACCACCATCTCTATTACGTCCTTCGGTTGGTTGTCGAGTCATATTTGCAACTGGACCTTTTGCACGAGAATGCATCTTATCCATAACCATATGCTTCAATCTCTGGTAATATGTTGGTCCAATGAAGATAGATGATACGAATTGCTTACCAGTTCTTGGATCATACATGATCTCATCGCCATATTTTTGATATCCGGTTTTTTCTAATATAGACGCAACATCTTCTACTGCCACATCTGTAAACGGTGTACCATCGCCATATTTTCCAATATTCACACCTGCTTTTCCACAAACCGTTTCCATCAAGTGGCCAATTGTCATCCGTGAGGGAACAGCATGTGGATTCATTATCAAATCGGGTGTAATGCCTTCTGCAGTAAAAGGCATGTCTTCTTGTCTATATGTGACACCGTCAATACCTTTTTGTCCGTGACGCGAAGAAAATTTATCGCCAATTCCGGGAACACGAATAGAACGAGTTAACACTTTACAAACACGAAATCCATCACCATTGCGCGACACAAATACTTTATCAACGTATCCCTCTTCGTTTGAGCGAAGAAGTGTGCTGCTATCCTTATATTTATATTTATCATTGCGGTTTTTAACCGGCATAAGTTTTCCAATAATCGCATCATTTCCTTTTACGTGAACATTTTCAGAAATAAATCCGTTTTCGTCAAGTTTCGAATAATTTCCATATTTGATTCCTTTTGTTGTGGTTTTATCTGCTCTTCCAAATCGTGAATCCTCAGATGCATTTGTATTTTTTGATTCATCGCTCTTGTATCCTCTGTAAAATGTGGATTGATAAAGACCACGGTCTATTGCGTTTTGATTAATAATAACAGAATCCTCTTGATTGTATCCGGTAAAAGTTGCGACTGCTACAATGGCATTAATTCCTGCTGACATATCTCTCGTTGGAAGCATGCGCATTAGACGATTCCCAACAATCGGATGTTCTGGATAATGTAAAACATGGGAAAGCGTATCAATTCGTTTATTAAAATTCAAAGCGTACGTTCCCATTGCTTGTTTCCCCATAGAACTCTGGTAACTATTACGGGGTGATTGGTTATGATCTGGAAAAGGAATGTCAGTTGCCAAAATTCCAAACATAAGTGCTGGATGTAATTCACAATGAGTGTAATTATATGGAATATCTCCTTTACCACCAGATTCCAAATCTTTAAAAGTGCCAGCAACAAGGCAATTCTCTAATTCTTCTGTATCAATATATTCAACAAGAGCATGGTTTCCAGTTTGAGCATTACTCATAAAAAGTTCATGAAATTTCATACGATTGTTTTTTAGATCAGATACGTGCTTGTCAGTAATGAGAAGTTTATTGTTATTAACTCTGTAAAGAGGTCGAATACACCGTCCAGAATCTGTATAAATCATAATTATATTATCGGAAATGTACCAAGTAATACTAATATGATTGTGAATCATACCAAGTGAACGTTTGTATCGCAGTTCGGTTACAAAGGTATTTGGGTTTAGTCCTTTGTTCAAAATACAATGCCACCGTCCATTAATGAATACTTTACACCACGGATACGACAAATACTCAACCGGAATATCATATGCTTTCGTCACATCATAAGAATCAATGATATGAATAACCGGTTCTTCGGAGTGATAATTTGTAATTTGCGCACTCAAAGCAAGGTTTTTTACAACGCCAACATTCTTCCCTTCTGGTGTTTCGGCGGGACACATATAACCTTCCTGTGTTGAATCCAATTGACGAGGAGCAACTAGTTTAGCACTGGTATCAATTGCCTTTGTAACGCGGCGCAGGTGGGAAATACTACTTTTGTAACTCCATCGATTCAAATCTTGAGATATACCCTTCTTATTACTGAATTTCTGAGCACCCCAATTCCCGGTTCCAATGGCGTATTTCATTCCAGAGTCAATAATGTTGTTTGACTTAATAATATTGTAAATGTTCGTATCATTTACTAGTTTTGAAAAATGCGTAGAACGCCAAGCTCCATTTTTAAATTCCCGGTTCAATTCATCGCGCATTTCTTTTACAAGTTTATTAATAAGCATCTTATATAGATTCGCCATCAAAATACCTGTATTGTGAATGCGCTTGTTGTTATATCCATCTTGGCTATCATATTCTGCTTTACCACAATGAACTTTCAATACTTTGTTTGCGAAAAATGCAGTTTGCATTATTTTCTCGCGAAGATTTTGTTCATCACCACTTACACCAATATTAGGAAGAAATTCTTTTTTGAAAACGTTTGTCAAATATTTTTTCTTTGCGACATTCAGTGATTCACTACTCTTGTAATATAGAGTAATGTAATCAATAAGGTAGTCGTACGCTTCTTCCTTTGGGGTCCGGTTGTTCAACGCTTCAACTTTTTCTTCAAATTCGGCATCAATTTCGGCGATTTTTTCTGGTGTGATTTCCACAATATTTTCTTCTTCGTTTTCAGATGAGATATCGCAAGGCATTTTAAGTGCGTCGTATGTTTCTTTTAATTGAGAATACAACGCCTTTTTCTTCTTCTTCAGACAAGAATATACCTCGTCAAATGAATCGTTCATTAAACATAGAATGTTCGAATGTTCTTTTACATCGATGTCCATTAAAATATGAGAAGCAATATCCCGATCATTCTCCAATCCAAGTGCTCTAAACAGAATTGCGATTGGAATTTCATGTTTAATATGTGGGATCACGGCTTTAATAGTACTTCTTCTGTGGGACGATTCTGAAGTAATTTTGATTTCAAATTTACGGACAATACCATATTTCTCCTTTGAAATAGATACGAGTTCGCCCTGTTCGACGAATTTACCATTCTTTTTATTTACCATAGGCATATTTACAATACATTCATCTTGACTAACTAGCACCTTCTCTTTTCCAGAAATAACGAAGTATCCTCCTGGATCATTCGGACATTCATTTCTATCAAAGTAGTTCTTTTTGTTCAAAATACAACATTTTGATTTCAACATAATGGGCATTGACCCAAACTCGACTTTGTTAATACAGTGTGTATGTTTATGATACGGTTCTCCATTCAAATCGTCCTTTCGTTTGATTACAGTAGTAATAATGACATCAATGTAAATTGGACAAGAATATGTGAAATTACGCATTCTAGCAATATAAGGAGACATTTTACTTCTTTTTCCAGTATTTTCCCGAAATTCAGCTTCGCCCAACACTGGATTGTCAAAATTAATAAACACATTATATGTATATTTAGAATGATCCACCTTTTCTCCCATATTTCCAATGTTTTCCTTTTTATCAGCACCTCCAATAAGTGATTTCAGTTTTGTATTCACGTCATTGTCCTTATTGTCCTTATTGTCCTTATTGTCCTTATTGTCCTTATTGTCCTCTTCCTTGCTATCCTTGCTATCTTTGTTGTTTGTTTCAACTTTATTTTTGTCTTGTTTTCTCTTTCTTTCTTGAAAGCGAATGGATATAGGATTGTATTGTTTTGTAATCGTTGGAAATAGGTGGTCAATGAAATGATTATACGAACCGATTTGATGATTTACCAATCCAACATTTTTGAAATAAGAGTCTATTACATCCCAAGTGTTATTATTGTAATCAAATGAAGACATTTTAAATAGAATGTAAAGTGAATGTAAAGTGAATGTAAAGTGAATGTAAAGTGAATATACAGTTAATATAGAATTTATCTATAGATAATTAATAATAGACAGTAACGTTTAAATGTATTTGTTCAAATTTAAATTTAAACCTAATTAGATTTGTTATTTTATTTTAAAAGTATAAAATAAAAAGTAATAAAAAAGTAATTAAAAGTAATTAAAAGTAAAATGAGTGATAATAAACTATACCTAACTTTCAATGATATATGTCGTGACATTAAACTTATCAAAGATCAAATACATAATTCGAATAAGAAATATGACGCTATACTTACTATTTCAGGTGGAGGATTAATCCCTTCTCGTTTGTTGAGAACTTATTTGAATATCCCTGTTTATAGTGTTGGTATTTCTTTTTATATTGGTGAAGAAATGCAAAAGAAACCGGTTATATTTCAATGGTTGAGAGATTGTGAAATTAATTTTCTAAAGGACAAACACGTTCTTATAGTGGATGAGTTGTCCGATACGATGGGAACATTGAATTTGCTTGTAAATCAATTAGTTGATAAGGGATTTAGTTCCGAGAATTTAGGAATTGCCGTATTATATGACAAGAGAAAAAAGAAAATATTATCACCTGTAATGGATCGTTTTGAATTTGGAGAGAATTATTTTGTGGCCGAACGAATTGAAGATAGATGGGTTGTGTTCCCATGGGATAATTTTTGAAATTTGAAATTTTGAAATTTTGAAATTTTGAAATTAAAAATAGCACATTTTGAAATCGTGTATTTAGGTGGATTTTTTTGGGGTTTTATATGTTTTTTATATTTTTTTTAAAAAAGTGTTGGAAATTTTCTAAATCTGGCGGGGTTTCCCCCCCTCATGAGGCGCTTAAGCAAAATCAAGCAAAAAAATTAAGCAAAATTAAGCAAATCTTATGGTAAGTTTTTAATTTAAACATTATTTTATTGACATATTATAAGCTATAAAATTCAAAATGTCCGCCTATATATGCCCAAGATGTAACTACACAACAAACAGAAAAAGCAATTTTAAACACCACCTCACAAGAAAGAATCTTTGCAACCCGGTTAATAATGATGTTCCAATTAAAAGTATAGCAAAGTCTTATGGTATTGATATAACTTCCACTGAAATAAATAGTTATACAAATAGTAACATAATAAGTAACATAAACAACGCACAAAAACCTACACAATGCAGAGCACACAAACACACACAAATACTTACTCAAAACACAATAAAGTGCAAATATTGTAATAAACAATTTAATTCTACAAACAGTTGTTATAGACATCAAAAACATTATTGCAAACATAAAAAAGAAGTAACAAAGGAACAAATAGAAAATAAAGTAAAAGAAGTAGTTGAACAAAAAATGAGAGAGGCTGAACAAAAAATGAGAGAGGCTGAACAAAAATTGATAGATGCTGAACAAAAGATAAAAGAAGTTCAAGAAGAAACTGATGCAAAAGTAGAAGTTCTTGCCGATAAAAAAGCACAAAAGATGGTTCTATCTTTAGTAGATAAACTTATTCCAAATCAAACTACAAATAGTCATAATACAAATAGTCATAATAATATTCAAAATATTCAAAATAATAATAACAATAATAACCATTTGAAGATAAATAATTTTGGTAAGGAGAAAACAAAATACATTACAGATGACAAATTAAAAATTATGTTTGTTGATCCTAGAAATGTAGTTGTCCAACATATCAAAGATACTTACTATCATGTTTTACATCCTGAAAATTTTAATGCAAAAATTACAAATTGTAAATCCAAACATATGCATATATATAAAGAAAACGATTGGGAAAAAGTAAATAAACAACTTACTATTTGTTCAATGTATAATAAACATGAAAAGATAATTGAAAGCGAATTTGAAAGATTAAAACCTGAATTGACTGATACAGTCAGAGACAATTACAATGAATATAAAAAATCTACATTACATAGTTTTAGTACATTCAAACACCGAATGGTTGATATAGAAGCAGTAATTATTAATGGAACGAAAAGACACGAAAAAATAGATCTATTGAGCGAAAAAGAAGTTGCTCGCTTAGCAAAAGAACAAGGTAAAACACCAGGTGAAATATTTGCAGAACATATGCCTGATATATTTGCAGAAAGAGATGAATTAACAGATGAATGACCATTATTTTTTTTTGAATTTATTTTATTTTGAAATTTATTTTTGAAGTTTGTATATTCGTTTCACTTCTGCTCTTTGATTTTTATAATTTACTATTGGTTTCCCATATCCAAGTTTTTTCAAATCATGTTCAGTATGTCTTTCATCCCATTTATGTAAATCTTCATTTGGAATATCTTTCAATTCAGGCAACCATTTCTTTATATATTCACATGATTCGTCGAATTTACCACTTTGTAACCAAGGATTAAAAATACGTTGAGAGAAAGGTGCTGTATCCGTTCCAGTTCCTGCCGACCATTGCCAGTTCCCATTATTTACGGATGGATCATAATCACGTAATCTCTGTGCATAATAGCGTTCTCCCCATCTCCAGTCACATATTAATATACGAGTTAGAAAGTTACTTGTAATAAGACGAGATCGGTTATGCATATAACCCGTTTCATTCAATTCTCTCATACCAGCATCTACAATGGGAAATCCGGTGCGTCCTTCACACCATGCTTTGAACCAGTTTTTATTATTTTTCCATTTGAATCCATTGAACTTTTCACGGAAGTTATTACCCATACTTTTAGGAAAATGATACATAAGTTGAAAATAGAAATCACGCCATATTAGTTGGTTAATTAAGTTCGCCCTGCTCTCAGCATTTTTAATTTTCGCTCGTATTTTCCAATAAACTTCTCTAATAGAAACGCAACCGAATTTAATGTAAGCACTTAATTGTGTCGTTGAATAGGTGAGTTCATTTCGCATCGAAGCATATTTATTGAAATCTCCCATACTTTTGAGAATAGCAAGTCCCAATCGGCGTCCTCCACGTATTTCAACATCTTGTTCTTTGTAATATTTTTTGAGAAAAGTGGATTCTAATGTAGTTAAGGGTTTTTGAAAAGTTTGCTTTCCAAGTTTTTTCATTAATGTTTTTGAAAGTTTCTTTGCTTTTGAAATCTTTGTTTGAATTACTCTTTTTTGAAATGCTCCATATACTTTATATGGAGTGTCTGATAGGGTTAATATAGATCCAGGTTCAGTAAGCATATAATCTTGATATTCATTACATTCTATTTCATTTGCGAGGCAAAATTTTTGAATCTCACTGTCTCTATTAACCGCGTATGGAGTATAATCTTTATTATAATGAATAGAAGCGATTTGTTTATGTTTATGTAATTTTTTCAAAACACCGAGATTTTTGCCATAAAAACAATGTAGTCTGCTCCCACATTTAGTCAACTCGTCAGCTAACTCACATAAGGATTCACATAAAAACTGAAGAGAATGATCCGAACGATATTTATTTGCCCCAGTTAGTTGTTCCGGTGTCCCAATAAATACAGGAATGACGTCATCATATTTTTGAAGTGC
>Ga0315338_1001980_pt1 | contig 22443 bp, 20 predicted proteins | sample ASW8metaG_FD_204518 | JGI IMG/M metagenome (GOLD analysis project Ga0315338, IMG submission 204518) | Ammonia-oxidizing marine archaeal communities from Monterey Bay, California, United States - ASW #8 | ecosystem: Environmental > Aquatic > Marine > Coastal | place: USA: California | collected... | reverse complement strand
ATATATTCAGGGGCATCTAACGAAAGGCCGTTAGGTCAAAATGCCGTTGCGCCAACACAGTCACTGACGATGTACCAGCATCCTACCGAAACGCGATACCTCTACGTGATCATGCGTGGGCTTTGTCTCGCCCTAATGATCTTCTTGTCCGCCTGTGCGGAAGACGATGCCGACACCTACCAGGCCCGCACCGTCGAACGACTGTACAATCTCGGTGTCGATGCCCTGCAGCGCGAGGACTTTAAGAACGCCATAATTTCGTTCGATGAAGTCGAAAGGCAGCATCCTTATTCCGTATGGGCGACCAAGGCCCAACTAATGTCCGCCTTCGCTTCATACAAGCGGGACGATTATGACGAGGCGGTCATTGGACTGGATCGGTTTATTGAGCTGCACCCAGGCAATAGCGACGTCGCCTACGCCTATTACCTGAAAGGCCTTTCATACTACGAACAGATATCGGATGTCGGACGCGACCAGAAAATGACGGAACTGGCTTTGCAGGCGTTGCGCGACGTTAAGCGCCGCTACCCGGACACGAAATATGGCCGGGACGCTCGGGCGAAGCTCGACCTCGTCAACGACCATCTCGCAGGCAAGGAGATGGCGGTTGGCCGTTACTATCAGCAACGGCGTGAATTTCTGGCGGCAATCAATCGGTTCCGCGCCGTGCTGCAAAACTACCAAACCACGACCCATGTTCCCGAAGCGTTGCTTCGCCTTACAGAATCCTACCTTTCGCTCGGCATAACGGATGAAGCTCAAATGGCGACGGCCGTACTCGGTCATAATTTTCCTGGCAGCAAATGGTACGTTGACAGCTATGCCCTACTTGAAGAGCGCAACCTTCAGCCTGCCCAAAAAGAAAGCTCATGGCTAAGCTGGATGTGGGATTGGGCAAACTGACGCTGCAATGTTGACGGCGCTCAGCATTCGGAATGTCGTTCTCATTGAGAGACTCGACCTGACTTTCAATGCAGGCCTCTGCGTATTGACCGGCGAAACCGGGGCCGGGAAATCGATCTTGCTCGATGCACTCGGTTTGGCCCTCGGCGCACGGGCGGAAACTAATTTGTTGAGACAAGGCAGCGAAAACGCCTCGGTCTCCGCCAGTTTCGACGTACCGGCAGAGCATCCGGCAAACCGCATGATTGAGGCGCACGGCATTGAAGCGGAGGACATGCTTGTCTTGCGGCGAGCCTTGACCGACGCCGGACGTTCGCGCGCCTTCATCAACGACCAATCAACCAGCGTCGGCCTTTTGAAACAGGTCGGCGAATCGTTGATTGAAATCCAGGGCCAATTCGAACAACACGGTTTGCTTGATCCGGCGACGCATCTTTCGATGTTGGACGCATTCGGCAAACTACAAGGCAAAGCAGCCTCCGTACGCGGCGCCTATCGTACCTGGCGCGCGGCGGAGGTTGCATTGAGCAACGCGGAATCGGAAGCGGAACAAGCCCGCCGCGACGAAGAATATCTGCGCCATGCACTGGAAGAAATGGATTCTCTGGCGCCCCAGGAAGGCGAAGACGCCGAGTTATCAGAGACGCGTCGGTTCCTGATGCAGGCCAGTCACATCGTCGACGCCATCAAGGCGGCGCGGTCCGATTTCGACGCGAGAAAGCCTGTCAGCGAATCCCTGCGATCCGCCTTGCGAAAGTTGGAGCGACTTTCCGAGACGGCGGGCGGGCGTTTGGACGCTGCGATCGCCGCACTGGATCGTGCGCTGGCCGAAGTCGAAGCGGCAAGTGGCGTCCTCCACGACGCGGCGCGCGCTATAAACACCGATGACGCCCGATTGAATGAGATCGAGGAACGGCTTTTCGCGCTGCGCGAACTTGGCCGAAAGCACCGGGTCGACGTTGAGTCCTTGCCAGCTTTGCGGCAGCGGTTCAGCGAACGCCTTGCACTGATCGAAGATCAAGTGGATGCCTTGGAAAAACTCCAAACAACCGTCCGGGACGCACGGGAGAAATATTGCAAGGACGCGGAAATCCTCAGTAAGGCCCGGGCTGGGACCGCGCGGGCGCTCGACAAAGCCGTGAATAAGGAATTGCCGCCGCTCAAACTGGAGAAAGCCGTTTTCAGAACCGTTCTGGAAAGGCTTCCGGAAAAGGACTGGAACGAAGCCGGTCTCGACCGGACCAGATTCATGGTCGCGACAAATCCCGGTGAACCCTCGGGACCGATCGGCCGTATCGCGTCCGGTGGAGAATTGTCCCGGTTCATGCTGGCCCTGAAACTCGTACTGATTTCGTCGGGTGAGCAACCCTCGCTGATTTTCGACGAGGTGGACAGCGGCGTCGGCGGTGCGACCGCGCATGCGATCGGCCAACGTCTGTGGCGCTTGGCCGATAGAACGCAGCTGCTAGTGGTCACGCATTCGCCGCAAGTCGCCGCGCGCGGATCCGACCATCTTCTCGTACGGAAAGCGGGATCGGGCGACCGCGTTATCACCGACGTGCAACGGCTCGGCGGGGAGTCGCGACTCGAAGAAGTCGCTCGGATGCTGTCTGGCGCGGAAATCACCGCGGAAGCGCGCGCCGCGGCCGGTAGGCTGATCGAAGGAAACGCACCGTGACATCTCCCGAAATAGCAATTGAAGCGTTGACCCGCGCCGAAGCCGCGGCGGCGCTGGCGGAACTGGCAGAGACGATTGCTCATCACGACCGTCTCTATCATCAACAGGACGCGCCGGAGATCAGCGACGCCGACTACGACACCCTGCGCCGACGGAACGAGGCGATCGAAGAACACTTTCCCGATCTTGTTCGCGACGACAGTCCAAGCGGCAATGTTGGTTCAACGCCGGCCACGGGCTTCGCGAAAGTCGCACACGCACGGCCCATGCTATCCCTGTCGAACGCTTTCGACGACAACGATGTGGTCGAGTTCCTCGCGCGGATTCGGCGGTTTCTCGGACTAGAAGAAAGCGAGCTTGTCGAATTCGTCGCGGAACCGAAGATCGATGGGCTCTCTGCCTCGCTACGTTACGAGAACGGCGCGTTCCGGGTCGGCGCCACACGGGGCGACGGCACGACAGGCGAAGACATTACCGCGAACTTACAAACCATTGCCGACATTCCCGAGACCCTACCGAACGGCGCGCCGGATGTTTTCGAGGTGCGTGGCGAAGTCTATATGAGCCGCGCCGATTTCTTCGCCTTGAACGAGCGCCAGACCGCGGACGGCAACAAAATCTTCGCCAACCCGCGCAACGCCGCGGCGGGCAGCTTGCGGCAATTGGACTCATCGATCACCAAAACCCGGCCCCTGTGCTTTTTCGCCTATTCCACCGGCGAGGCCAGCGCTGCCCCAGCGGAAACCCATTGGGATCTACTATCACGCCTCGGCGATTGGGGCTTCTCGGTCAATCCGCTGTCCCGCCTATGCGCCAGCAGCGACGACGCACTGGCGCTTTATAACGATATTGCCGCCGCCCGCGCCTCACTGCCCTACGATATCGACGGCATCGTCTACAAGGTAAACCGAATCGACTGGCAGAACCGGCTCGGCATGGTCAGCCGCGCACCGCGCTGGGCTATCGCGCACAAGTTCGCGGCCGAACAGGCCGAGACGGTGCTGCACGACATCTCGATCCAGGTCGGCCGCACCGGTGCATTGACGCCGGTCGCGGAACTCGAGCCGATTACTGTCGGCGGCGTCGTGGTGAGCCGGGCGACCCTGCACAACGCCGATGAGATCGCGCGCAAGGATGTCCGTGGTGGCGATACGGTCGTTATTCAGCGTGCCGGCGACGTGATCCCGCAAGTCGTGCGCGCCATCGTCGAGAAACGCCCCGCCGGCTCGAAACCCTTCGCGTTTCCCGATCATTGTCCGGAATGCGGCAGCGCCGTCGTTCAGGAAGAAGGCGAAGTGGTCCGCCGTTGCACCGGTGGGCTGATTTGCCCCGCGCAAGCACTCGAACGGCTGAAACATTTCGTCAGCCGTAACGCGTTCGACATCGAAGGTTTCGGCGGCAAGCATATCGAAGCATTTCGCGCGGACGGGCTAATCGATACGCCAGCGGATATTTTCCGCCTCCGCGACCATTCGGATGCTATATCCACGCGCGAAGGTTGGGGCGAACAGTCGATGGACAATTTGCTGGCGGCGATCGAGGCGCGGCGGACAATCCCCTTGGAACGTTTCATCTACGCCCTCGGTGTGCGCCAGGTCGGACAGTCCACGGCGCGGTTGCTGGCAAAAAACTACGGCAGCTTCAACGCGCTGGACGAAGCGGTATCCCAGGCACGGGACGTGGAATCGGAAGCCTATGCCAATCTGGTCGGCATCGACGGCATCGGCCCCTCGGTCGCCACCGACCTGGTGGCATTCTTCTCCGAAGAGCACAACCAGGCAGTGCTCGCCGACTTGTCGGCGTCACTCGAAATAGAACCTTTCGTTCAGACGGAAAGCGAATCGCCAATTGCAGGCCGTACCGTCGTTTTCACCGGCACGCTGGAAAAAATGACTCGCGGCGAGGCGAAAGCGCGCGCGGAATCGCTCGGCGCCAAAGTATCCGGCTCCGTGTCCAAGAAAACCGATTACGTGGTCGCCGGTCCTGGCGCGGGGTCGAAAGCGAAGAAAGCCACCGAATTGGGCGTCGCAATTCTCAGTGAGGCGGAATGGCTCGAAATACTTGACGGAACCGCGGCGTCATGACCCATCCGGCCTCGCGTTTCTCTGCCTGGGCTTTTATCGCTATTGCAGGAACTGTCACGTTGTCGCCTGCGGCATTCGCGCAATCAAACACAGGAATTTTGAAGTACAACGACAAGGGCGAGGTTACCGGCGTCGTCGAGACCAAAGGAAAACGGACCCAGAAACCGGCCGAAGCCCCGACAGGCACCAAAAAACAGAATCAAAAAGACACCCAAAGCCAATCGGTCAATGACGCTGGCGCCGAACCGGGGGAAATTATCGTTTTCGGTCCGACAGCTTCTTTCGAGCGCACAATGCGCGCGGACGGCTACACGGTACTGGAACGAATTACCCTAGAGACACTCGGCCTGACGGCGATGCGGTTGCGCGTGCCGCCAAACCTCTCTGCCGAAGACGCCGCCCGCGCCGTCGAGGCACGCTTCCCGTCGCTTTCCGTGGGCGTCAATCAGCGTTTCAAGGTAAATGCCGGCCCAAAAGGTGATTACGGCCGCCAATTGACTGGCTGGGGCGAAGTGCCGGCGGCCTGCGGCAACGGCATCCGGATCGGCATGATCGACACGCTTGTCGATATCGCGCACCCCGCAATCAAAGGCCAACGCATCGCGCGGCGATCGTTCATTCCAAAAGGTACCAAGCCCGGCATCTCCGATCACGGGACCGGCGTCGCAGGGCTACTTATCGGCAAGGCCGATAGCGGCGACTGGAAAGGCCTTCTTCCGGGCGCTTCTCTTTATGCGGCGAATATATTCTCCGCGCGCGCAGATGGCGGGCTGCGTGCCAATCTCGCCTCGATGATGAAGGCGCTCGACTGGCTGGCGCAGAAAAAAGTCCATGTCGTCAATTTCAGCTTGGCCGGTTCGCCCAACAAGGTCTTAAGGAAACTGATGGAGCGGGCCAGTAAGCGTGGCCTGGCCCTGGTCGCGGCGGCCGGCAACGGCGGTGCGGCAGCCCGCCCGGCCTACCCCGCGGCCCATCCGCTCGTCCTCGCGGTCACCGCGGTCGACCGGAATTTGGCGCCATACGATTTCGCTAATCAGGGCGAATATATCGATTTCGCGGCGCCCGGCGTCGCGCTCTGGACCGCACGCAAATCCGGCGGCGGACAACAGAGCGGCACCTCTTTCGCCGCGCCCTTCATTACCGCCGCCGTCGCGATCCATTTGTCGAGCGGCGTCAAACCTGAAACCCGCACCTTGCGCAAGCAGCTTCAGCGGTTCACCAAAGACCTCGGCGCACCGGGCCGGGACAGTGTTTTCGGATGGGGCTTGGTCCGCATCCGTCCGAACTGCTAAATCCTACGAGAGTATAAAAACAGGAGAACTTCCGATGGCCGTGAAAGAAGATATTGTTGCCTTTCAAGACGAAATCCGTACGTGGCGCCGCGATATTCATGCCCATCCGGAAACCGCATTCGAGGAAGTCCGCACCTCCGATATCGTCGCCGAGAAGCTCGAATCTTTTGGCATTCCAGTGCATCGCGGTCTCGCCAAAACCGGTGTCGTCGGCACGCTCAAGGTCGGCGAGTCGAACCGCGCGATCGGGTTGCGCGCGGATTTGGACGCCCTCGACATTCTGGAAGAAAACGACTTTGCGCACAGCTCGACGAACCCCGGCAAGATGCATGCCTGCGGCCATGACGGGCATACCGCGATGCTGCTCGGCGCGGCGCGCTATCTCTCGGAAACCCGGAAGTTCAACGGTACCGTCCAGTTCATCTTTCAGCCCGCCGAGGAAAACGAGGCCGGCGGCAGGGTCATGGTCGAGGACGGGCTGTTCGAACTGTTCCCCGTCGAGGCGGTCTACGGCATGCACAATCAGCCGGGCCTGCCGCTCGGCAAGTTCGGCGTCACGCACGGGTCCGCGATGGCGTCGGCGGATATGTTCGACATCACGATCACCGGCAAGGGTTCGCACGCGGCACACCCGCATCACGGCGCCGATCCCATCGTCACCGGCGCGGAAGTCGTCCAGGCGCTGCAACGGATCGCCAGCCGATCCATTAATCCGATCGATTCGGTCGTGGTCAGCGTGACCCAGTTCCACGCCGGCACCAACACCAACGTCATCCCGGAAACAGCGTCCATTAAGGGCACTTGCCGCACCCTCAAGCCGACCGTTCAGGATACGGTCGAAGCACGGATCGAAGAAATCCTGAAGGGCATCACCAGTGCACACGGCCTCACCTATACCTTCGAGTACGATCGGCGCTACCCGGTGCTGATCAACACCGAGGAAGAAACCGACGCCGCGACGGCGGCCGCGATCAAGGTCGTCGGCGCGGAGAACGTCATCGTCACCCATCCCCCGACCATGGGCTCGGAGGACTTCGCCTGGATGCTGCAAGATCATCCCGGCTGCTACATCAGGGTCGGCAATGGCGAGGGGCTGGACGGCGGCTGCGTCGTGCACAACCCCCACTACGATTTCAACGACGACGCGACGGTCTACGGGGCGAGCTACTGGGCGGCGCTGGTCGAGCAGGAACTGTCCGCCGGCTGACCACTCATCTTTAGGAGTTTGTTTTGGTAAATATCGTTGCGGAAGTCGAAGCTGCTGAGCGGGCGGCGATTCTCAGGCTTGAGGGCAAAATCGTCACGGATTCTCCCTTGTACCGGTCTGGCGCGATGGATCCGCGGGAGTTGCCACCCTGGTTCCAGGAGCTGACGCAGAACCCCGACGCGCAAGTCCTCGGCGGGGACGACCCCAGGCTTCCCCCGATGCCCGCCAAGCCGACCCTGGTCGATTATTTCACCTGCCGTTTCGGACCCTCGCAGCATCTATTGCAGAGTGCACGGCTCGCCAAGCAGAACGGATGCGACGAGAAGATCGTCCTTGCCTGTCTTCTGCACGACATTTCAGTTTTCGGCCTGCTGGTACCCGAGCACGGCTATTGGGGCGCGCAACTGATTGCCCCTTATGTCGATGAAGAGGTGAGTTGGGCAGTGCGCTATCACCAAGCGCTGCGCTTTTTTCCGGACCCAGAGGTCGGCTACGAATATCCGCAGTCCTATCTCAACTGGTTCGGTGTGGATTACGAGCTCGACGACTACATCAAGCGCGATTACGAATTTGCCCGAAATCACAAATGGTACATGTCGGCGCGCCAGGTCACGCTCAACGAGCTCTACGCCTTCGATACGGACATCGTCGTCCCGATCGACGAATTCGTCGATCTGATCGGCCGCCACTTCAGGCAACCCGAGGAAGGCCTCGGCCTGGACAACAGCCCGGCCGCCCATATGTGGCGCACCATCATGCGCCCGACAAAATTCCTCTAAGTACTCGCTTCCGATTGGCCACTGCGGGCATTGCCGGTGAGATTCGTAAGATCACGAAACAGACAAAACCGGGTCTTCTCAGCCAACTGTGCCTTTCAGAAGACCGATATGCCTTACGCATGGTGTAGAATGACTGCAAGGTACCAGCGCTAAAGGTTCGAACAGATGACCAGAAAATTCACCATTAGCCGTGTCGGGCATGTTGGTATTTACGTTTCCGACATCGACCGCTCCATTGCTTGGTATACCGATGTTCTGGGGTTAACCCTGACGGGCCGATGGCCAATGCCGGGCGGCGGGGAGATCGCCTTTCTGCGATTTGTCGACAATCACCACGACATCGTTCTAATGCCCAGTCCCACTTCGGCACGGGAGGGAGAAACGGAAGGTTCCAACCGGCTTCAGCATATTGCCATGGAAATAGACACTCGTGATGAGTGGCTCAAGGCTCTCGCGGAATTGAAACGTGCCGGTGTGACGATTACGCAGGGGCCGCTGGTTCACGGTTTCGAGGGCGGAACCGGCCCCGGTACGCTTCCGGGCGGCAGTGGCAGCCGTTCATTCTACTTCGAGGACCCGGATGGCAACTCCCTGGAATTCTATTCGGATATGATGAAAGTGCCCGAAGGACAGCCGTTCCCAACGCCTGAATACAAGGATCTCATTGACGATATCCGGAAAGAACGTGCGGCCAACGCAAAACGCTCTGGCTGAGAGCCGCATAATCTAGATCTAGACCCGCGCGGTTATTGACGTCGCAGGCGCGGGTCCAGCACGTCGCGCACCGCGTCGCCGAGCATGAAAAAACCAAACACCGCCAGTGAGATCGCAAAGCCCGGAAAGAAGGCCATCCAGAACGCGCTTTCGATAAATCCTTCCGCACCGCCCTGCAGCATCACCCCCCACGCGGGGTTGGGTTCCTGTACGCCGAGACCGAGATAGGACAGCGCCGCTTCGGCCAGAATGGCGCCGCTAATGGAGCCGGTGAAGACGATCAGATAGGGCGCCATGACGTTGGGCAGCATGTGCCGCAGGATGATGCGAGCGTGACCGAAGCCGAGCGCACGGGCGGCATCGACATAGGGAGTCTCGCGGATTTGCAATGCGCTCGCACGCACGATCCGCGCGCAATCGGGCACGATCACCAGCGTAATGGCGAGAATGACGTAATGCAGCTCGGTGCCAATGATCGATACGATGGCCAACGCCATGATAAGGCCGGGGAACGCCATGAATACGTCGATGAATCGCATGAAAAGCAGGTCGAACGTCCCGCCGAAATATGCACTTGCGACGCCGAGCACGAGACCGGTCGTCGCCCCGACAAAGGCGCTTACGACGCCGACCAGCAACGCCGTGCGGGCGCCGTAGATGATGCGGGTCAATATATCGCGCCCGAACTGATCGGTTCCCAACCAGTATTCTGCGTTCGGCGCCAACAGCATATGCGCGAAATTATTTTCGACGGGATCGTAATTCGTCAAAAACGGCGCGAATACCGCCATGACCACCATCAGCAGCACGACGGCGGCGCCGAACGCCCCCAACGGCTGCTTGCGGATCAGATCGCAGAGCGTCCCAAGCGCCGTCTTTCGCGATCGCAGTTCGTCCAGTTCGGCGCCAACGCCAATATCCGCGGCAGTCATGTCTCGCGCTCCTTGTGTCCTGATCGTGAAATTCAAGGGATTGAATTTCGCGGGAATCAGCACACCAACTATTTGAATCTAGTGTGATTCAGATCCTAAAATTCGTCGCATTCAATGCGACGAACTTCAGAATCATCACGCTAGCTGTAACGGATCCGTGGATCCAACCAAGCGTAAAAGATGTCGATGACGAAGTTCGTCAGGATAAAAATCAGCGCGAACAGCATGACCAGCGACTGAGTCATCGCGTGATCGTGGAGCTGCACCGACTCCACGAACAGCTTGCCGATACCATTCAAATTGAACACCTGTTCGGTCACGATCAGGCCGCTCATCAAGGCCGCGAACTCCATGCCGATGATGGTGGCCACCGGTAGCATCGAATTCTTCAGCCCGTGGCGATTGATGACAATTTTTTCGATCAGCCCCTTCGAGCGCGCGGTGCGGATGTAATCCTCGCGCAGGACCTCCAGCAAGGCGGAGCGCGTCATTCGGGTCACGCCGGCGGAAAAGCGGTATCCGGTGGCCACCGCCGGCCAGATCAACTGCACCATGTTGCCGATCGGGTCTTTAAGAGGCGACACGTACTCGATGGGCGGCATCCAAGGGTCGCCCAACAAATTCTGGGTCGAAACCAACAGCCCCAGAATGATCATGATACCGAGCCAGAAAGACGGTATCGCAATGCCCGCGACGCTGAACGCACGCACGGCATAGTCGAGCCAGGAATCCTGCCGGACCGCCGCGAAAATCCCCAACGGCAGCCCAATGAGCACCGAAATCACGATCGCCATGACCGCCACCTGGATCGTCAATTTGAACCGCAGGCCGAGTTCATGCGTAATCTTCCGGCCGGTCCACATCGAGCGTCCCAGATCGAACACCACGAAATCGCCGATAAAGTCGCCGAACTGAACCAGCCTGGATTGATCGAGCCCGGCATCCATTCGGCACACCTGGATCGCGTCCTCATCGATCGAGTTGCCCTCAAGGCCGCCATGGCGCAGCTCGCATATGTCGCCGGGAATGATCCGCAGCAGAAAAAATACCAGGGCCGCGGCACCCAACAATGTCGGAAATATTAGGAGGACGCGCTTGATTGTATATCTGTACATGGAGTCTCTGACTCACATTGGAATCATAGTACGGGCGCGCTGATTTCTACGATCGGGAAACGAGCCGCTATCGAGTGCAGGAATAATCGACTGGTTTGCTTAATAAAAACCGTTGCCCGGTTATTCTAACCGCTACCGCACGACGTTGATAATGCCCGGTGTCGATCACGGCGAATGCCCGCTCCCGGCCGATTTTCGCGGTCGGCTGGCGGGCTACGATTCCAACGGCGATACACCGATCTACCGGACGGCGTTCGCCGACCATGAACCCTCGGCCGGCTCGTAGTGACGACATGCAGAGGCCGCCCGCTCGACACGTATCCTCGCGCGACCTAGAGTCGTCATCGAGGCCATTGGAACAGAGGTCGGGAGCGAGCGATGCATGACACAGTGATCCGTGGTGGGACAATCGTCGACGGTAGCGGCAACTCTTCTTTTACAGGCGATCTCGCAATCGATAACGGCCGGATCAGCGCGGTCGGCGGCAAGGCTGGGCCCGGCCAGCGGGAGATCGATGCCGATGGTTTGCTGGTCACGCCAGGCTGGGTCGATGTGCACACGCATTACGACGGCCAGGCGACCTGGGACCCGATCCTCGCACCCTCGTCCTGGCACGGCGTCACCACGACCCTGTTCGGCAATTGCGGCGTCGGCTTCGCGCCGGTGCGCAAGGAGAACCATCAGGAGCTGATCGATCTGATGGAAGGGGTCGAGGAGATCCCCGGTAGCGCACTCGCGGAGGGGCTGGCCTATGACTGGGAAAGCTTTCCGGAATTCCTTGAGGCGCTGGAGCGCCAGCCGCGCACCATCGATGTCGGCGCGCAGCTTGGCCACCTGCCGCTCCGCGTCTATGTGATGGGCGAGCGGGCGATCAACCTGGAGCCCGCGACCGCCGAGGATATCGCCGAGATGAAGGCGCTGACCGTGGACGCGCTCGCCGCCGGCGCCTTTGGGTTCACGACCTCGCGGACCAATTCGCACAAGAAACTGGACGGCGGCCTCGTGCCGAGCCGCTATTCCGAAGTCGATGAGATGATGGGGATCGGCTCCGCCCTTGCCGGGTTCGATCACGGCGCCTTCGGCATCAACACCGAATTCGAGGACGAGGCGGGCGACTTGGCCTGGCTCACCGATCTGGCGCGGCAGACGGGCCATCCGGTCTGGTTCCTGATCACCCAGAACACCAGCGACCCGAACCGCTGGCAGCGCCTGCTGAAGGCCATTCACGGGGCGCAAGCCTCCGGCGCGCCGCTATCCGGACAGGTGGCCTGCCGTCCGGTCGGCGTGCTGCTCGGCGTCGGCGCCACCCTGACACCGTTTTCCGCCCGCGAGGCCTTCCAGGAGCTGCGTCCGCTATCCAGCGAAGACCGGCTCGCCCGAATGCGCGATCCTGAAATGCGCGAGCGAGTCCTGAAATCGCCAAACTCCGACAAGGCGATGGACCTTCTGTCGCCGTCTAGGGTGCGTGCCATCACCCGCTGGGACCGCATGTACACTTTCGGGCCCGAGGTCGATTACGAACCCTCCGAAGACCGTTGCGTCGTCAATATAGCAGAACGCAGCAACCGGACCGCCGAAGAGGTCGCCTACGACTATCTGACCGAGGGGCTCGACCATTTCCTCTATTGCCCGGTCTCGAACTATGTCGGTGGCGATCTGGAAACGACGCGCGAGATGTTCCTCGATACCGGTACCCTCTGCGGTTTGAGCGACGGCGGCGCCCATGTCGGATCGGTCGTCGACGCCAGCATGCCCACCTACCTGCTGACCCATTGGGCGCGCGACCGCACGCGCGGCCCGAAGCTGCCGCTGGAAACGGTCGTCAAATCGCAGACGTCGGAGACGGCGGATTTCTTTGGCCTCACCGACCGCGGCCGCTTGGCGCCGGGGCTGCGCGCCGATGTGAACGTGATCGACCATGACGGGCTGCGTATTCACGCGCCGCATCTGGTGCACGACCTGCCGGCCGGCGGCAAACGCCTGGTCCAGGGTGTCGACGGCTATAAGGCGACGATGGTCGCCGGCGAAACAGTGTTCGAGAACAGTGAGCATACCGGGGCATTGCCGGGGAAGTTGGTTCGCGCCGGGAGAGCATAAGGCCAGGGACGGCGAAGTTCGGTTTGCTATAGCGCGAGGCGGTTTCCAATGCCGGAACGAATGGCGGTCGATTAAGCCGATCCCGCGCCGTGCCCGAAACGTTCGCGATAGTATTCCGGATTTACCCCGAACTGCCTTTGGAATGAACGGCGTAAGCGTTCGCCGGAACCGAAGCCCAGGTCTCGCGCAAGTGTCTCCAACGGAAGATCACTCTCCTCTATGCGAAGGCGTGCGGCCTCCAGCCGAGCAGTTTCGACGAATTTTGCCGGCGTCGTCTTCATTTCCTGGCGAAACAGGCGCGAAAAATTTCGCGGGCTCATGCCGGCCCGCTCAGCGAGAGCGGCCACCGAAAGATTTGCACACAAGTTGTCGGCGATCCAGGTCGGCAGCCCATTGAGGGTTTCCGCGTCCTGAATTTGCGTTTGTAGCGGGATACTAAATTGAGATTGGCCGCCCGGCCTCTTCAAATGGACCACCATGTAACGGGATACCGCCAAAGCCCAATCGCGGCCAAGATCTTCCTCGATCAGCGAAAGGGCAAGATCAATGCCGGCCGTTTTGCCTGCTGCCGAATAAACCGCCCCGTCGCGAATGAAGATCGGCTCCGGATCGACTGTAAGCGCGGGAAACTCATCCGCAAGCCTGCCGCAGGCGCCCCAATGCGTGACAACGGTCCGGCCATCAAGGAGACCGGCCTCCGCCGTGATGAATGTCCCGGTACAAACGGATGCAACGCGGCGGACCTTAGGCGCCAACCGCTGGATTGCGGCGATCAGCGGTTTCTCCGCACGGGCCGCGGCCACGGCTTTTCGCGCGGCACCAGGAACGATCAGCGTATCGATGCCGTCATTTACACGCCCATAGGCGCGTTCCGCCAATAGCGCCACGCCCGTGGAGGTCTGAACAGGCCCAGGCGCTTTTGCCAGCACCTCGCATTCATAGACATGCGGCATGCCGTCATAGTCGCGCTCAATGATGTGGTTTACGGCAGCAAAAGCGGAAAGCGGCCCCGTAATATCGAGAATATCTACATTCTCGAAGCCGATTGCCGATATCCGATATCGGACTTTAGGCCTGATCAAATGCCCCAATGGGCCGCGCTTCCAACGATCGTCAAGCGACGCGGCGACCGCCACCGGTTTCTGTGTTTTCGTCTTCATTCGGCACCCATTCCTGGTGGGCTAAGGGAATCTCTCCGCAACTCGCCCCAATCGTCTCCAGCCGCTTTATTGGCTGGCCATTGACGAGAAGCTGCAACTGGTCGGGTCGCGAATAATGGCCCGCGATATCGGCCCCGACTTTTGCCGCCATCACCGCTTCCATAGACCCTTTGGCAATCAATATTGTTTCGCCTTCGGCAGGGCCTGCAATAATTTCACCGCGCGGGTCGATGATATAGCTGTCTCCAGAGTGCTCGCGTGAACACAGTTCCGCAAACTGTTTGGGAATATCCTCTTTCAGGCGCACACCACCCGGCGCGATGACATAAGCACCCGCCTGAGACGCGAACGCGCGAGAGAGAAGCAGCTGGCGAGTCCACACAGATACCGGTTCGTCCGGCGCCGGCGACTCTTTTCCCGGCCAGGCCGCAATATGGATCTGCGTTCCCTGCGCCGCCAGAGCGTAGCCGGGCAACATCATTTGATGCTCCCAGCAATTCAAACCGCTGATCCGCGCGTAAGGGCGTTCGTAAACCCGCAAGCTGCTTGCATCGCCTTCGCCCCAGATCGCGCGCTCGGCGTGGGTCGGTTTGAGCTTACGGTGGCGGCCGAGGATTTCCCCCTCGCGTCCAATGAACAGAAGCGTGCCGTATACAGTACCGTGAGTCTTCTCATCCAATTCGACGATGCCGATAACGACGTCGATGCCGGCACGTGCCGCCGCGTCACACAGTCGATCGGTTGTCGGGCTCGGAATTTCAACCGCGTTGGCGAAATACGCCGCAGCGGCCTTCCACCACAACGGCGTTGGCGGGGCTTGCGTAAAAAACGGATAGCCCGGCAACCATGTTTCGCCGAACGCCGCGATAGTGGCACCCTTCTCCGCCGCTTCTTCGATCAAACGGCACGCCTTTTCGGTTGAGGCGTCTCTATTGAGTAGAACCGGTGCGGCCTGAATCGCCGCTAAAGTGAATTCGGTATATTGCGTCATTGTCTTGTTCCCACCATCGTTTGATCGCAAATCGGCAGCGGTTTCGCCGCTTCTCAAACTCTAGGAATGTTGCGATTTGGCAGACAGGACATAATGCCAGCAAATACGGCCAAATGAGTGACGGGAAAATTGGAACTCACTTTCCTACTTGAAATAGCGGGTACGTCGCTTCGTTCACGGAAGCGCCGCGACGGCTCTAATAATTCGTTCTCAAAAAGTTAGATGCGCCTAGAGATCCGGCGCAGATAGCACGCCGCAATCCTCGGCGTAGTGCAGCGGCGCGCCGGTCTTCGCTTCCAGTTCGTCGCGGGTCAGACCGTCGAGGATTTCCCGTACCAGAAATCCGTTCGGCGTAATCTCAACGACCGCCAGATCGGAATAGACCCGGTCGACCACGCCCATGGCCGTCAGCGGGTATTTGCAGCGCTCGACAAGCCTCGCTTCGCCATCCCTTGTCGTGTGCGCCATGGTCACCCAGACCGATTTGGCGCCGACGGCCAGATCCATCGCCCCGCCGACCAGCGCACCCTGATTGGGGATCATCGCGTCCCAATTGGCGAGGTCGCCATTCGCCGCGACCTGGAACCCGCCCAGCATGGTCACGTCGATATGGCCGCCACGGATCATCGCGAAGGCCATCGCTGAATCCGACAGGGTCGCGCCGGGTTTGAGAGTCACCAACTGGCTGCCGGCATCGACGAGATCGGGATCTTCCTCCGCCCCGCTCGCCACCGGCCCGACGCCGACGATGCCGTTCTCTGTCTGGAACATGAACTCCCGGTCCGCCGGCGCGTAGTTGGCCGCCAGCACGGGCGTTCCGAGGCCGAGATTGACGTAGCCGCCGGCCGGCAAATCCTGTGCCGCGCGCCAGGCAATCTGGTTTCTGTTGAGCGGTGTCATCGTTTCAGCTCCGTCTATCTTTCGTCCGGCACGGCAAGGACGCGCTGCGTGAAGATACCTGGGATATCGATCACTCGGGGGTCCAATGGCTCGTCCGAAATTTCGTCGACTTCGACGACAGTCGTCTTGGCCGCCATCGCCATCGCCGGGCCGAAATTGGATTGCGTGCCGATAAAATTTACATTGCCCCAGCGGTCGGCGGCGGTAGCCCGCATGAGGGCGAAATCCGCGGTCATCGCGGGTTCCAAGACGCAAGGCCTGCCGTCGAACTCGCGAACCTCCTTGCCCTCCGTCAGCTTGGTGCCGACTCCGGTCGGGGTGAAGAAGGCCGGTATGCCGGACCCGCCGGCGCGAATGCGTTCCGCGAAGGTACCTTGCGGCACGATTTCGGCCTCCAGAAAGCCTTCCTCAACCTGGTATTCGTACACCGCTGTTCCCTTGCCCCGGCTGCGCGCCGCCGAGCTGACCGTCTTGATCACCCGGCGGTCGATGAAGAGCGAAGGCGCATAGGTTTCGATGAAGCGCAGGCTGTTCAGGATCAAAGTCAGCCCGCTGGCCGAAGTCGCTTCCAATGCCTTGATCAAGACGACCGGCAATCCGGCGCCGCCGAACCCGCTGATCATGACTGTCGCCCCATCGGGCAGGCCCTCCAGGGCCTCCGCGACCTCCGAAATTCGCTTGTCGATCATTCACATACCAATCATGAGAGTGAGATCGCTCATGTTAGTCGACGGTACGGCAAGGGCCAAATCGACAGCGACATCGTCGGTAGGACAAAAAACAGGCCGCGCGAGGCGGCCTGCTGGAAGGCGATCCTGCGACCCGGATCGTCCGGGCCGCGGCATCGCCAATGCTATGGCTTGAAGGCCCGGAGCAGCGATTGCAACACCGTATCGACCTGGTGCCGGCGGCTGCGCGTCACAATTCGCCGCAACTCGGACTCGGTCGGCAACGCGCCGGTCGGCAGGGGGGCAAAGGCGCGGATATCATTGTTGTAAGTCAATTTTCTACTCCTTTCGAAACCACCGAATTCGACTTAATATGAGAAATGCTTAATTTACTAACATTCACAACTGTCGATTTCGTATTGAGGTACCTGTTAACTTGTTGTTGATAAGTAATATAATTCCATTATGTTAACTGGACAACCGATGATATTTCACACATAACTTTAGAAAAACTAAACCTTATGAGCACACGCTTACCACCGTTGAACGCGCTGCGCACCTTCGAAGCCTCGGCGCGGCATCGCAGTTTTAGCCGGGCGGCAGAGGAGCTGAACGTGACACCGGCCGCGATCAGCCACCAGATCAAGGGGCTGGAGGAATTTCTCGCTGCCAAGCTTTTTATCCGCGCGAAGCGGACCTTGATGCTCACCACGGCGGGCCAATCCCTGTTGCCCGGTGTCCGCAAAGGGTTCGCGGCCTTCAACGAGGCGATGGAGGAATTCGGACTGTTCGACGCGACCGGCATGCTGACCGTCGCCGTCACGCCATCCTTCGCCGCAAAATGGCTGGTCCATCGGATCGAGCATTTCAACCGGGCCCATCCGGACGTCGATATCCGCATGACGACAAGCATGAATCTTTCCGACTATTCCCGCGACGGTATCGAAATCGGCGTTCGATACGGCAAAGGCGACTACGAAGGGCTGGTGAGCGAACATCTGCTGTCGACCGAAATAATCCCGGTCTGCAGCCCACGTCTGTTGAATGGATCGCGAAAACTGGCAGCGCCAACGGACCTGGCAGGATTCACGCTGCTGCACGACGACAGCCACCGACATGAAGAAATGTATCCCGATTGGGCCATGTGGCTCCGCGCCGCCGATGCGACCGAGGTCGACCCCTCGCACGGTCTGCGATTCGACACTGCGGGCGAAACGCAGAATGCGGCAATCGAAGGGGTCGGCGTCGCGCTCGGCCGGACCACGCTTGTATCAGACGATATCGAAGCGGGCCGCCTGGTCCGTCTCTTCGATCTCGTCCTGCCGTCCGACTTTGCCTATTGGATCGTCTATACCGACAGCAGCATCAAGCGCCCCAAGGTAAAGGCGTTTCGCGACTGGCTGATATCGGAAGGCATCGCCTACGAAGCCGCGCACTAGACCAGATCGGGGTTTGTTGGAATCGCTTACAGCGATCCAACAACCGCGTGAATCTGATCTAAACTATTGAAGTAGAGCGGATTCACAGTCTTATCGGATCCCATGAAATGGGTTCAACTAAACCTGATACGCTCTAGTTCGGTGGCGCCCGCGCTGCCGGTCAATTATGTTGCACCACTGCGGGGCGCTGGCAGAGGCACTGCCAAGTTGCGGCGAACGGAACGAGAGATAATGACCGATCATGGCCTACCAGCTTAAAGATTTGATCAATCTGGAGCGTTACCCGATTGACGATTTGGAGGGGGCAGGCGCAGCACTGCTACAGTCTTGTCAGGACTCGTTGGCTGATAGCGCGATGTGCCATTTGCCGGACTTCGTTAAAGCCGAGGCGCTCGCGGTCATGCAAGCCGAGGCCAACGCACGGCGCGACCGTACGTACTGGATGGAGGTCGAGCGGCGCGCCTATTCCTGGCGCAATCCCGACGACTACCCGCAAGGGCATCCCGTCACGCTGACCACGCCCAATTCGATCGGCACGATCACGCAAGACTGTTTTCCAAAGCAAGGCGCCTTCGTATCGATCTTTGAACAACCCGTGCTGACCGCGTTCGTGCGCCATTGTTTGAGCCTGGACTCCCTGCATCCCGTCGCGTGCCCTTACCTGGCGGCCAACGTCAAAGTGATGAGCAAGGGGTGCCGGCATGCGTGGCATTTCGACCAGAATGACGGTGCGGTGACACTCATGATTCAGTCGGCAGCGGCGGGCGGACATTTTGAGTACGTACCGTATTTGCGAGCCGAAGACGATGAAAACTATGCTGAAGTGGGCCGATTGTTGTCGGGCGAAGAACGGCCCCTACAACGGGCCGGCCTGGCGGAGGGGAGTTTTTGCCTGTTCAAAGGGCGTCGCTCGATCCATCGGGTGTCCGAGGTGACGCAAGGTTCGCCGGATCGTTTGTTGGCCGTGTTTAGCTATCATCACATTCCGGGACATCGGTATAGGGATTCGACCGTCCGGTCGGTCCTGGGGCGACTACCGGAGAGCTATCCCAATCCAGCCTGAAGGCGGGCGCTCACCACCTAGCGTAACGCGACCCTGCCGACATTTTCTCAACAAAGGAGTTTGCGATGTTCAATCACGTTATGGTTGGGGCCAACGACCTTGACGAATCCAAGGTCTTCTACGACGCCGTACTGGGCGCCCTCGGCATTGACCCTGGCGTTAAAGACTCGGAAGTTCGCTGCAGCTATCGCGGAAACGGCGGCGTGTTCATGATAAAGATACCGATCAACGATGAGCCCGCCAGCAACGGAAACGGCAGCACCATCGGTTTCGCCGCGAAAGACTCAAGCGCGGTCGATGCCTGGCATGCATCCGGCGTTGCCAATGGCGGCACCGCTTGCGAAGACCCTCCCGGAACGCGTGCCAACGGCGTTTATCTTGCCTATCTCCGCGACCCTGCGGGCAACAAAGTATGCGCAGCCTACCGGAAGGGTTAAGCGCCCCGCGCCAATTAGGAAAGAAACCAGACCATGCCACTTTTTGAGAAGGGTCCCGTCAAAATCTACTACGAAGAAGCGGGCGACGGATTCCCACTGCTCTGTTTGCCCGGCGGCGGATTGAACGGGACCTTGAATTACTTTACCGACGGCGCCCCCTTTAACCCGATGGCAGAGTTTTCAGCCGATTTCCGGTGCATTGGCATAGACCGGCGAAACGCCGAGGGCGGCCAATCGGTGGGCCCTTTGGACATAGAGCGGAATTGGGATTCCTACACCGACGATCACCTCGATCTGATGGATCATTTGGGGCACGATAAATTCATGGTGCTGGGTTTTTGCATCGGCGGACCGTTGATCTGGCACTTAATGAAGCGCGCGCCGAACCGTGTTGCGGCGGCGGTGCTGGCGCATCCCAGCGGTATCGATCCGCAAGCGCCGGAAACCCTGTACCATTACAACAGCCAACGATGGCCCGCGGCCCTTGCGGAACGCCGGCCCGACATCACGTTGGAAATGGCGCAAGAATTCCTGCGCAAAATGTATCTCGACGGGAGAGATTTTGTCCTGACCGTGGACCGCGACTTTGTGCGCCACTGTCAAACGCCGGTTTTGATCCTGCCGGACGATGTTCCGGTGCACCCGTTTGCAGTAGCGATGGAATCCGCCGAGCTGGCCCCGAACGCACAGGTCAGCCTCTTCCCCTGGAAGGAACCGGCAAGCCGAATTCCCATGGCCGTGCGCCACGTGCGCGATTTCTTGAAGGGACGGCGCCCCGCTGTGTGACGTGATGCGCGATACCGCGAACGACCCTCCGAGCGAGAAGGGCCGTGCGCAGAGCGTGTCACTCTAAGGAATACTCGGCAATTAAGTGCACCGTCACCGTAATGTGTCTGTCATCGTAATGTTCACCCTATATCAGGGTTATACGCCTTGATCGGGCGGTATTTTTTGTACGCCGGGACCTGATCGGCCCACATGACCCCGCCGGCGCAGGCGCCGTCCACCACAATGGCCTGGCCGCTTACGAAGCTGGAGCGGTCGCTGGCCAGGTACAGGGCCATTTGGGCGATGTCGTCTGGCGTACCGGATCTCGGGATTGGTTGGCGCTCGGCGTAATGGGTGGAGCGTTCGGCGACCAGCGCATCCGGCTTGCCGACGGCGCCGGTCGACAAAGGCGTCGGGATGTAGCCGGGGCAGATGCAGTTCACGCGGATGTTGGCCTCGCCATAGGGCATGGCCGCGGTCTTGGACATGTGGATGACGGCGGCCTTGGCGGCGGAATAGACCAACGGCCCGCGCCCGGCAGCGACGCCCGCCATCGAGCCGGTATTGACGATCGAGCCGCTGCCTTGCGCCCGCATCACCGGTATAGCGTGCTTCATGCCGAGAAAGACGCCCTTCACCAGCACGTCGAAGGTCATGTCGAAATCTTCGGCAGGGATTTCCTCGTACAGGCCAAGCGCGCCGCCGAAGCCCGCATTGTTGAACATGCAGTCGAGGCGGCCCCACGTCGCGACGGCGGCGTCGACAGCGGCCTTCACCTGGTCCTCCTGGCGCACTTCGCAGGAAACAAACACCGCCGCATCGCCGAGTGCCGCCGCCAGCGCCTCGCCGCGTTCGCGCTGCATGTCGGCGATGACAACCTTGGCGCCCTCTTCCACGAACAGGCGCACCGATGCTTCGCCGATGCCACTCGCGCCGCCGGTGATAACCGCGACCTTACCTTCCAATTCCGCCATGGCAGATTTCCTTCCTAATTTGTCTGATGCGTCCGCTCGCGAGTTCGATACGAAATTCCAATTTCCTTGGATCGGTCTACAGCGTCTGAAATCGATCCGCCTCGCATCGGCCACCATATGAACGAGCGCACTCGGTTGGAAGGCTACGGGCGTGTATTCTTGCGCCTTCGAAAGCTTAGGGCCGGGTTGTATAATCGCTTCAGGCAATCCACGGCCAAATGCTGAATTACAAGACCTGAGCCAATCTGCTCTTCAAGCGCCTGGTTTGCCGTCGCACTGTCGGCAACTCGCACAAGCCAGATAGTATCAAAGCGCATCAAAAACGTAGACAGGCGGATACGCAGCTATCGCGACCGCTTCGGGATTGTTGCAGATTTGGGCGCCATTAGCGATATTGTAGAAGTTCGAATGCGCTCTAATCCGATAAAGGCGTGCGCGCAACATGGAAATCAATGAAACGCAATACGGTTCGGCTCTCGTCTTGTACCCGGACGGCAGACTTGATCAATATTCGGCCACGATATTTCAGGAAAAACTGCTGCTCGCTGTTGGCGGTGGCCATACGGCGGTAATCGTCGATTTCAGCAAGGTTCCCTATGTAAGCAGCACCGGATTGCGAGCGATCGGGATCGCGGCGCGGCAGAGCAAGGCGAACGGCATCTCACTCGCCGTCTCGGATCTCACGCCAGAAGTGGGAGAGATTTTTTCGATCAGCCGGTACAATTTCGTCGTCGACGTCCATGCAATACTACGCGATGCAGTCGCGGCAGTGTCCGAGAAAGCGTTACGCGCCTTCGAGTCGGCTTAAACCGACAAAATCAGTATTACGGTGACAGTGCACTAAACTTGAGCTACTTCGAGCCAGCTGAACAACAGTTAAGTGCACTGTCACCGTAATACGTCACCGTAATTTGGCAACATTTTCGTTAAAGGGTAGCGTCCCCTTACCTCTCTTTCCCTTACCTCTTTTCTGTCAGACCAGCGATTCACCCTGCAATCGGGCGTCCTCATTCCGGCAGTCCGGCCGCACGCAGTCCCGCCACAAAATGATCCCAATCGCCGGGCCGTTTTAATGGCCAAATCCGCATCTCGCTGAGCCTGAAATCAGTGTGGCATTCAAGCAAGCGATCGGCGTATTCCTGCGCAAGGTCGTCTTGCAAATGCGCTGCCGCGCTTGTCATCAGCAAGAGATTGCGCGGCACATTTTCTATATTCTGCTCAACCAGCTGGCCCCAATAC
>Ga0315338_1001979_pt1 | contig 22445 bp, 16 predicted proteins | sample ASW8metaG_FD_204518 | JGI IMG/M metagenome (GOLD analysis project Ga0315338, IMG submission 204518) | Ammonia-oxidizing marine archaeal communities from Monterey Bay, California, United States - ASW #8 | ecosystem: Environmental > Aquatic > Marine > Coastal | place: USA: California | collected... | reverse complement strand
GCTAAACAGGCCTCTGCAAATATAACCGACTGATTTATAAGAAATATATATCATAATTCAAAATAGCGTGCTGTCTTGCTCGTGAATTTGTCGGCCAGGGCCGCTGAACGAGTGAATCCATGATGAGTTGGGATGGTTACAACAGAACACTCATGGATTAAGGCTACGGGACGAGCTATTGAGAGTTCTCTCTATCGATAATAAAACGCATCAGAATCCCCTGATGGTTTTCAATGCATTTTATAGATACAAATTCTCTAACACATACTCCTGAATATACTTACCCCCAGAAAAATCTTTCAAATAATACCGTGGTATCCCAAAGCCTTTTTTGCGTCTATCTAAAATCCGATCTGGAATAACACCTCTATAAGCGTGACGAAGCATGCCCTTTAATCCGTCACCGTGATAGCGAATTTTCTCCGGAACTGAGAAAGAAAATTCAATAATTCGACGGTCAAGCAACGGTACACGTGCCTCAAGCGACACAGCCATACTTGTACGGTCCACCTTTGTCAGCACCATATCAGGCATAAAGGTATTGAAATCTACCAACTGCAGTCGTGTACGTAGAGGAAGATCTTCTCTCCAGTGCGCGCGGTAGCACCACCAGTCGTCATAGTCACATGGGATTTCGAACTGATCCCGGTACGCTCGTTTTTCGGCAGTTGACATCCCTTTCATGATTTTGGCCCAAAGTGACGGGCCACCACTAAAAATCATCTCAATAAGACCCAAGATCCGCGCAACGGACCCGCGCGGACGATAGGGTCTACGCAACCAGTATGCAGTCTGGTCCACTATAGAACTTGGCAAGGTCGGCAGACGATCGTAGCGCGCAAAACGCGGGTAAGTGCGATACCCACCGAAAACCTCATCCCCACCATCTCCAGTAAGCACCACAGTAACGTTTTCACGAGCCACCTTAGACACTAAAAAGGTCGGTATCGCCGATTCGTCCGCAAACGGTTCTCCGAACCAAGTCTTAAAACTCGGAAATAAGCCTTGAGCGTCGGTTTGAGAGAGTATCCGTTCATGGTGATCCGTTTCAAAAAATTCTGCTACATCTCTAGCAAAAGGCGTTTCTGAAACAGCATCTGAATCAAACCCGATAGAGAATGTTGATACATCTGCATCTGTCTTTGACGCCGCCGCTACTACCGTGCTTGAGTCGACACCTCCCGATAGAAAAAAACCTAACGGTACATCAGCTATCATTTGATCACGCACCGAAGCATCTACCAGGGATCTTAGCTCTTCACAACATTCATTGAGCGAACGACGGCTGGGTTCTTTAGACACCTCGATGTTCCAATAACGTCTCGGCCCTCGGATAGAACCAGTAGCCGGATTAAAACTCAGTGTGTGAGCAGGCGGCAGCTTAAAACAGTTGCGGTAGAGAGTCTTTGGTGTCGGCACGTAGCGATAGCTGAGAAAATCATAAAGTGCCGTCTCATCAATTTGCAGTAAGTCTGATCCACATGCGACCTCAATGGCCTTAAGCTCTGAAGCAAATGCGAATCGCGTGCCATCATAAAAGTAGTAAAGCGGTTTTATACCCGGTCGATCGCGAAATATTTTCAGCTCTTGCTGCTGCGCATCCCATATAGCAATAGCAAACATGCCATCAATATGATCAACAAACTCATCCCCCCACTCGAGATAAGAGTTCAATACAACTTCCGTATCTGATCGAGTGCGAAAAACATGCCCTCGCTTCTCGAGATCCTTCCTCACTGATCTAAAACCGTAGATCTCGCCATTAAATACGACCCAGGTAGATCCATCCCTCGCGAACATGGGCTGGTTAGCCCCCTCTTCCAGGTCGATTATTGACAGACGCCTAAATCCAACTCTTATAGGCGCTTTGAGGTGGAGCTTGCTCGCATCTGGTCCCCTGTGGGCTATAGACTCCACAGCCGCATAATAATCCCAGGAAGGCTCGGTCCCACCAACAAAACCACACACAATTACTTGTCCACGTCTCGAATTAAAGGTACGAGACTGCACTTTAGGTGCTTGACTGCCACGTCGCAATCAAGAAGCAAAAAATGTCCTATATTGGCCCTTGTGTTACGGTAGCCTGCGCCCGCCCGAACCACACAATAGAGATTCGGATATCGATGACATTCACTATCGCCCACGTCAATGTGTCTAAAGATTTTCGCGGTGGAGAGCGGCAAACAGAATTACTAATAAAAGAACTCTCACAGCTTAATATTCCACAAATATTAATAGCGAGAAAAGGCGGTCTGCTAGCCTCCCGCTTTGATGTCCCAAACCTTACGATAAGGTTAACCACGGGAGACCCCTTCAGTGTCGCATTTGCTTGTAAAGGTGCCAACATAGTACACGTACATGAGGGTAGGAGTATTTATGGCGCCTATCTATACTCATTATTCACAGGAATACCCTATGGTGTGACTCGTCGGGTAAATAACCCGCTTGGCAATCACTTTCTCTCGTACAAAGCCTACCGAAATGCTGCGTTTGTCGCCGTCGTGTCATCACCGGTTGGTGATGTAGTACAAGCGCATGATCCACAGATCGAGCCGAAGGTTGTGTACAGCAGCAGTAGTAATCTACCCATCAATAAAGAGTCCGCGAAAAAGATTCGAGAAATGTATCCAGGAAAATTCCTGGTAGGCCACGTTGGTGCGCTAGACAATGCTCAGAAGGGACAGGAATATATTATCAAAGTAGCTCGGGAGCTTCAGGACTCCTACCGGAGTATCCACTTTCTACTTATCGGTGGAGGTAAAGACGAAGTAATGCTAAAAAAAATAGCAGCTGATATTAACAATCTTACGTTTATTGGTTTTGTAGAAAATGTCGGCGACTACTTGGCAGCCTTTGACCTATTTCTCCTTCCATCCACAAAAGAAGGCATCGGTAGCATATTGCTGGATGCCATGGATCAGTGTTTACCCATCGTAGCAAGCAATGTCGGTGGTGTTCCAGAAATCGTTCGCAATAACGATAATGGGATTCTCATTGAACCCGCTCAACCAAAAAAATTACAAGCCGCCATCTTGCATCTATACCATGCACCGGAGCTCAGATCTAAAATGGGGCAACGTGGCCAGTTATTATCAAAGCGCTTTTCAGCAAAAGTTATGCAAAAAAAATATATGGAGCTCTATAAGCACGCTCTAAAAAAAACCAATTAATCCACGCAGCTTGCTCTAGCTTAGCGAATCACTGTTGGGGCAACCGTTGAACCACCCGAACCTTTGATCGGGATAGTCTGAACCATCAGAGTGGCCACATAACATGACTCCCCCGGCGGGGGTAGCTGTCTATTATCGGTAATTCTCTCATTTCGCTCTCGCTCGCAATCTGTTGCCCATTCCTCAAGATCAACATCCTCAAGCATGTAGATACCGCTACCCAACCAGCTGACGTGACCGGGGTTTTCGTATGGCGACGATTCTTTAAAAGGATTACTCGCCTCAATGCTTTTTACATCGGCTGCTATCAGCACGGGCCGACGATTTAGTGTCCACTGAATCGCACGCATGTCCAACCCCGGCCCACCCGGGCGAAACTCCACATCTTGGCCAAAATTGAGGTATTTCAATCGCTCGGCCCGTGGATCGGCAGGATTTGACGTCCAGAACCGCCCCGCCCATCCAGTGCGAATCAATAAGGCATCGCCAGGCCGAATGTTGTCTATGGTCAAACCCTGTCGAAGTAAAGCCCTCTCCAGTTCCTCAGGAGCAAACTCGTATTCTGGCGGCGGAAAGTCCTGTGACTCACGTCCAGCCTCAACCTCACCTTCTCTTAAAAGTCCTCCTACATCGATCAAAACACCGCGTGCGATGATAGTCCCGACATTCTCAATCCCCATCCTGTCATGCCCGCGAAAAACATAATTATCTCCTGGATTTCCTCTTGGCAATTGACCCGAATTTCCCTCTTTATGGAGATGATATTCAGGATCACGCGTATTGAAACAGTTGTACGTGATACCACCCTGAGTGAAATGATTGAAACCATCGAGCTGAGTTCCAATCTCGAACTGTAGTACCCCAGCTCGATTTGGGTTGAAGGTACTATTGCCCAGCGTCTCCTCATTGTTGCTGATCGTATTGCTGGGGCCACGACCTGGCCATAGCCCTAGATTCCCTTTGAAATCAAGAAAGGCTGCGAATCCCATTTGGCCGGGTTCCAGAACATGCGCCAAGTTGTAGACCCTACCCAACCGAATTAACCCGAGATTCTCTCTGACCCGATCCGCAGTCAGATAATTCAAATTTCCCTTTTCATCCTCGGGACCCCACATTCTCGTAGTTGGGTTATCGCAGGGGTCTGGAAGGCTTTCAATGGTGCCGGGAATGAGATCCATGGGCACATAGCTGTCTAGCAGTTGTGCATAAGGTGTCGTGAATAGTGCCGACAAGAAATAAAGCAAAACAAAAAATTTCAGGCTTTTTCTAGACGGACTAATCTGTTTCGTCTTCATTACATCCGCTCCCTTAAAATTATGTGAATGATTGTCAATTGCGTTTGATAAAGATTCACTCTAAAAATATACGTTGTTGTTATGATAGCTGTACGTACGGTTCGATTCATCTCGAAGAGAAAGGCAGCACATGAAAGGTCATCCCGAAATAATAGAAGCGCTCAATAAAGCTCTCTATAACGAGCTTACTGCGATCAATCAATATTTTCTGCATTCCAGAATGCTTAAAAACTGGGGTGTAGCGAAGCTTGCTGAGTATGAATATAAAGAATCTATAGATGAGATGCAGCATGCTGATGTACTGGTAGAACGTATCCTGTTCTTAGAGGGACTGCCAAACCTACAGGATTTAGGTAAGTTATTCATCGGGGAAGATGTCAAGGAAATGCTTGAGTGCGACCTAACACTTGAGCAACAAGCCCTTCCTGCACTTAAAGACGGTATCGCCCTATGTGAGAAAAAAGCCGATTTTGTCTCTCGTCAGCTACTAGAAGATATCCTCAAGAGTGAAGAAGAACACGTAGATTGGCTAGAGGAGCAATTTGACCTGGTAAAACGGATGGGCTTAGAAAACTATGTACAGTTACAAAGCTCCCCAGCCGACTAGCGGTTCCTCCACCTTTAGGTAGCTTTTTAGAATCAACCCCTTGAGCTTGCGGGTTCGAAACCGTCCACGGTTGAAGCGTGAACCTCCTGGACTAACCGATCTGCCGTTTGTATGCATCGACCACAACGAATTGGCTTACCCAGTTGCTCAAAGATAGCCCGCGTACACCTAATACCTGACTCAGCAGCCCGTCGGATATCCCGGTCACTATGCCCATTGCAGACGCATACGTACATGTACCCGATCTTGTCCTAAACGCGAATGATTGTCAATTGCATTTGATAAAGATTCGCTATAGAGTTTCTAAGCTATTGTTATATATAGTCATCGAGATCTTGTATAGGCTCTAACCTTATGCGCTTTCTAAAAACCCATCTAGCTCTCTGGTATCCCATCTGCGGTGATTTCCAAAACAACTGCACGGACAGCTCCAAGCCCCATGCACGCAGATCTTCAGGCTTGGATTCTCCAGTATCTCAGGTCTCTGCTAGCGTTAATCTCTTGAACTAAGGTTAGAGTAATGAGCCTCTATCTTCGCTATGTGTTATTCGCTGCATTGTGTAGCTGCGGTACACATGTCGTCGGCCAGCAACTACTTGAGACAGTGGAAGTTGTTGGGACAACACCGCTAGGAATGGGATTAGACGCTGACAGAATTGCGTCAAACACACAGGTAGCAACATCAGAAGATCTTCGTGAGCGTGGTGCACTCGACCTGACGGACTTCATCAACCGTAATTTCACCAACGTTTCCATAAACGAAGCGCAAAATAACCCTTTGCAACCAGATATTCGTTATCGAGGATTCGTTGGCTCCCCATTATTAGGGCTACCACAGGGTATTGCCGTGTACCAAGATGCTGTGCGAATCAACGAACCATTTGGCGATACGGTGAACTGGGCTTTGGTACCTCAATCAGCTATCGATACTATTCACTTAATACCTAGCTCGAATCCTTTATTCGGCCTGAATGCTCTCGGCGGAGCTATCTCGATTCGAACTAAGGATGGCTTTGCTCATCAGGGCAATTCGGTAGCAATCCTTGGGGGATCTTTTTCCAGAATAGGGGTAGAAGCGGAGACAGGCGGACAAGTAAACGATGATTTAGGCTACTTCCTAACAGCCTCTCACCTGAAAGAAGATGGCTGGAGAAATTTTTCACCCACTGATGCCACACAATTTTTCTCCAAATTGACATGGCAATTAGATCGAACACGAATCAATACTAGCCTGAGTCTCATAGACACCGATCTGATCGGTAATGGCGCTGCCCCGATAGAGTTACTCTCAATTGATAGACAAGAAATCTTTACTAGACCTGATCGCACGCAGGGCAAACTAACTCAGGTAACCACAGAAATAGGCCATACAATCTCAGACCAATTGTCGCTGATCAGCAATGTCTATGTACGTCACAGTGATACCGTGACCCACAATGGCGATGACTCGGATTTTGAGAAATGCGAAAGCACCCCACACTTAATCTGTCGTACAGAAAATGGTGATGAAGAAATCATTCTTGATTTTTCAGGAATTCCGATTCCCATAAATGAGAACGTGGAAGGCGCAACCGTCAACCGAACGAATCTTGAACAGAATGGAGTTGGCGTTAGTCTACAGCTTGACTGGGAAACAACTCTAGTTGATCGGGAAAATCGGTTTGTAGTTGGAATCAGCCATGATAAAAGCAATGTTGAGTTCCTTTCAAACTCAGAGCTTGGTAGTCTTGACTCAACCCGTAAGGCTATTCCCAGTGGTTTTTTTGTGGGAGATTCCCTCACTCGACTAAAAACAAATAACGATAATACAAGTCTTTACTTTTCAGACATATTCTCCGCATCCGATGCCGTGGCTATTACCATATCGGGTCGTTACAACCGCACCAGGATCAATCTTAGGGATCAACTTGGAACGGCTCTTAACGGAAATCATGAATTTGAACGATTCAACCCGGCCCTGGGACTAACCTATCGATTTGTCGAAAATAAAACATTCTTTGCAAGCTACAGCGAGTCTAACCGCGCGCCATCACCAGTCGAACTGACATGCGCTGATGAGAATGACCCTTGCCGACTGCCCAATGCCTTTCTTGCAGATCCACCGCTAGCACAGGTGGTTGCGAAAACCTACGAAGTAGGTATTCGAGGAATATGGGCTGGAGGTAATTGGAGCGCTGCTACATTCCTCGCCACTAACAGTAACGATATCCTCTTTATCAGCGCTAGTACTCTGACCAATGAGGGATTCTTCGACAACGTCGGTCAAACTCAACGCAAAGGCCTAGAACTAAGCGTTAATAGCCAACCGAACCAGCGCACCAGTTGGTTTGCCAACTACTCTTACCTAAAGGCTACCTTCAGAGAAAATTTTGCCGTTCCGAGCCCTAATAATCCGGTTGCCACGGAAGGCAAAATATTCGTCAGTCCAGGAAACAGACTACCGCTAATTCCTGACCACCTATTTAAGGTGGGTGGACGGATTCCAGTGATCGAAAAATTCAGTATTAGCGGCGATCTACTAGCAACTTCTGGTCAATACCTAAGAGGTGATGAAAGCAATCTAACGGAAAAAACCACACCATATGTAGTGATCAATGCGCGTCTTGAATACATCCTCAATAAAGATACTATGTTCTTTTTGGCGATGAATAACTTACTTGATGAGGAATATGAGACGTTCGGTCTCTTCGGTGAAGCCAGTGAGGTCCTTGGCGAAAACTTCCAAAATAACCGGTTTCTCTCACCGAGTGCGCCACGCGCTGCGTGGTTGGGCGTTAGAATGACCTTTTAAGCAATCCCAGGTGGTTGAATACGCTGTCTGAAACTGTGGGGCTAGAGGCCTAGGAAACTAATATGCAACACATCGATTATCGACCGTGGCAATTTCCACAAACTTGGCTCTGAGCTAACTTACTTTGTGTGCTATTAACGGGGTAGAACGGTACCTGAGCTGAATGACATAGAGTGCACTCATATTGCCATTCCAAGACTAGCTCGTGAGATACCTGAAAATGCCAATAACCCTCTCTCTCAGTCTCCAATAATGACTTTAGATCTTCGACCGTTAAGGACGGACTCCAGTTCACAGCATCTGGTAGAGATTGCTCAGGCGGTCTCGTTGATATGTCTGGTGTATTTTCACTTGAGGTGTGAGCATCAGCAATTGTGCCCCCCGCTACCCGACCAGTCACGAGCGCTGGACCAAGAAACATCCCATCCATGCCGTGAGTACCATTAATGCCTACACTGCCGGTCAACTCACCCACAGCATAAAGCCCAGGCACTACCTCACCGGCGGCAGTCAGTGCCCTAGCTTGCATATCAATGGCTACACCCCCCATGCTCTTTCTGGGCATCGGGAAAAATTGTATTGCGTAAAAGGGAGGTTGTTCGATCTTTGGAGGTGCCTCACCAACTGAAGAAAAACGACCAAAGTCCTCATCTTTACCCGCATCAATCAGTGAATTAAACCGTTCGACACTGTCAAGTAATGCGGCAGAAGACAGGTTAGCCATGGATGCTAGCTCCTGTAGCGATTCTGCCTTGTGAGCCGCGTTTGGATTATCAAGAACTGGATGCCCTCCTTCATGGTTTTTAATCCACTCCCGTCCCCGCATCGACAATGCATCCCTTGAGGACTCATCAAAAACTGCCCAGTAATACGCCGAATCTTGGTTAAGCAAATCTCCAAGAATTATTTTGTCAAACCCTGTCTCATTAGTAAAACGTTGACCATATGTATTAAGCCATATAGCATTTTCGTTGCCAGCAGTGATTGCGAGCGTTTGTTCAGGATCTCTAGGATCTACCATCCCATTGGTGTAAATGTAGTGACGATTCATCCAGGTAAGTCCGGCCCCGGCGTCCTCTGCCAGATCGTGACCGGCACCTGTTGCATGAATGGAAGCACCCAACAGTAGACGATCAGGCTTTGGTAAGTCGGTCCGCCAGTTTTGAAGGACCCGGTCCAAATTACCCTCAAAACCACCGGTAGCAAGTACAACATGCTGGGCATAGAGCGTCTGCTCTATATTGGTACGCACATTACGAACTACCACACCAGTAACAACTCCGTCCTCTATAAGCAAACTTTCGACATTCTGGTTCCACTGAAAAAAAACATTTGGAAGCTCTAGCGCCGTTCTATAGAGAGCTAAGACGACGTCAAGTGCACCTCGTGAAGTGAAGTGAAATCTTGGCACACTATTCTCGTATCCCCCAGCGACACGTACAAATTCAGCTCCCATCTCTGCAGCCCAATCGTAGATCATCTCTCGGGAATTTTCTGCGTAGTAACGTATCCAATCCGGATTTCCATCCTCTGTCCACTCCATCCAATCGGCGTAAGCCAACTCCGGGGAGTCTGTGAAACCGTTTCTTTCCTGGATAGGCGTATCCACGATAGCAAAACCACCCGCCATCACAGCGTGTCCACCTATCACTGAATTCATGTCGAGCACCAAGACGTCTACACCATCGCGACCCATTTCGACTGCAGCTGAAAGGCCCGCGATACCAGCACCGACGACAATCGCTTCAGCGTCAAGCATTGCTCGCTCCGTTTCTGACTGGCCACAAGACGCCAGTGAAAGTGTGAGCAGAGCTCCCGCCATTCTGAACTGTTTCACGAGTCCCTCTCCTCTAAAATCAAACTTGCTCAATATAGGTACTGTTGATTTGCGATACAGACGTTACTCCCGCCTCTTGCATGACACGGCGAAATTCTGCTCGCAGAATATTGAGGACCTTCTCGACACCAACTTGTCCAAAGGCCCCTAAACCGTAAACATAAGGTCTTCCAACGCACACAGCATCGGCACCGAGTGCCAGAGCTTTAAAAATATCCGTCCCCCGGCGAAAGCCTCCGTCAACCAGAACAGGAACCCTATCCCTCACGGCTGCAACAATCTCGGGCAAACTCTCTATAGTTGAACGCCCACTCGCCTCTGACCGACCACCATGATTGGAAACAATAATCCCGTCGACACCGTGCTGAAGGCAGAGCCTTGCATCCTCTGCAGTTACAATACCCTTAAGCACAACCCGCATAGACGTGATGGATTTCAGGCGCTCCACAAAATCCCAAGTTAGTCCAGACGCCTGTGTGCTCTCAACGCCTGTCAGATCAATGTCGGTCCACATAGCTCTATCCCGTAACCTCACCTGAGGCGAGGCTCCTTCGATATGACAAAGACTGCAATCCGTTGAATCCGAACGTACATAACGTTGAAAAGTTTCCATATTGCGCGGTGCGGCACGGTCCACCGTAACAGCCACAACTGGGCACCCAGCTTGCTCTGCACGTTTAACTAACCCTTCGGCAATATGCCAATAATTGGAGGGATAAAGTTGGAACCAGATCGGCGCCCCCCGGGCAGCGGTAACGTCCTCTACAGCCCGACTTGTTGCAGTCGATAAGATCTGGGTGTGGCCACCTGATCTCGCACCCCTAGCCGATGCAATCTCACCATCAGGGTGGTACTTCTCCTGTCCCCCCACTGGCGCCAACGCGATGGGAGTCTCCCAGGGAATACCAAAGACGCTCGTTGAGGTATCGGGGTTACGGATATCAATCATCCGCCGAACCCGAATCCGGAACCGTTTGAAACCCTCTCGATTCGCTAGCAAGGTCTCGTCACTATCTGTGCCAGAGACTGTATAACCGTAGTGAGCAGGTAGCATCTGATTCTTGGCAACTGGCTCAAAGTCAAAAACATTCAACGCCTCTTCCGCCGCATTGATGAGTTCGACCGGCAGCTCATCGGCTGCCAGAAGTTTTTCGCTCAAAAAGGGAATAATTCCGGATCCTGCCAAAACCGGTGTACCAGCAAGGAAACGAAGAAACTTGCGCCGATTTGCGCGTATTACTTGGTGAGACTGACCGTTATTCTTTGACATCTGCACTCCCCCTAGGAGCCAGTTTGAAAGCTCCCATGTAATATAGGCATACGATTGTAACTCGAAGCATCACAACCATTGCCGATTGACCACTATCACCTTTAGACTCAAAAGACGCAATTGTGGATAGCCAGTTGTCAAAAAAGAAGGCCTTTTAAAGTGTGGAAAATAGCTTTCCAAAGCAAGGAAAACATTAGGCGGCTCATCACAAGTCGAATCCTGGTCCTTATAATCTTCCTCGGTACAACATTCGCATGCACCGAGCAAAGCGTAGATGACTTTTACGAAAATCGCTCGATTACCATTCTCGTCGGATCCGGCCCGGGCGGAGTTACTGATACATCCGCACGAATTATTGCAGGCTTTCTGGAAGAGCATATACCCGGACGACCTACGGTAATCGTGCAAAACATGCCGGGTGGTGGTGGCGTGAGCATGGCAAACCATGTTTATCGTTCATCTGCCCGAGATGGAACAGTCCTCGGATACTCGTTGCCAGGCGTCATCCTTGCCCAGCTCATGGAGCCCGATAGGGCAAAGTATGACGGACGAGAGCTTGGCTGGATCGGCTCGGCGATCACTGTCACTAACATGATTGCTGTACTCAGTGACTCGCCCGTTAAAACTCTAGAGGACACACAGCACACTGAGATCATCATCGGCGCAACCGGTCGTGGATCACCACTCTATCAGCTACCAGCCATAGCAAAGGAACTACTGGATCTTCAGATTAGAATTATTACTGGGTACCAAGGAAGCTCGGAAATCACCCTTGCTATGGAACGCGGGGAGGTCGACGGCCAAGCGGCAGCACTGGACTACTGGTCACTCTCACGTCCCGAGTGGCTAACCAACGGGCAACTAACATATCTGGCATATATCGGACCAGCTGACGAACGTGCACCAAATGCGCCACATCTCGGAGAATTGGTGTCTTCCGACCAGGAAAAGGAGCTAATCACATTCCTGGAAACCGGATCAAACATGGGTTGGCCATTATTTGCGCCCCCAGAAATCCCCGCAGATCGGCTAACTGCGCTGCGCAATGCTTTTAGTGAAATGCTGCAAACCGAAGAATTCGCTGATGCTATATGGACGTCTATGAGAACCCCGGTTAATCCCACCCAAGGTGAGGCGTTACAAACCACCGTTGAATTGGCCCTGGAAACACCGGAGTCTGTGATCGCAGAAGTTAAGGAACTACTGGGTATCTAAAACTATCGCCCATCCACAGGGAAATAGCGTTCCAACCATCCTTTAAGGATCTCTCTCACCCTAGTGTTACCTTCGGCAAGCAGGAAATGATCCGAGTCAGCTACCAGATGCAACTCCGTGGGCTCACCGGCATGCTTAAAAAGTTCAATAGACTGCTCTACTGGGCACACTGAGTCCCTGGCTGCGTGCAGTAGTAACAGGGGACGCGGCGCAATATTGCCAACGACTTCTTCTGCTTTAAAATCAAACATGCTCTGCGCCGTTTCCACTGGAAATTCCATTACGGACTTTGTTGCGAGGTGCTCTCGAAGAGGCTCTGGGATCGGAACGATATCGTAACGAGGCACCATCAAAGACTCTCCCGTTCTCTCTTTATGCTCAGCCCCAGCCAAAAGCATGTCAGTAAACTTCTTCCACGCCTTAGAGCCTGCATGTTGAGCGCGAAACTTCGTTTCTCCATTACCCCAACCTACGGAGGACACGACAGCAGCAGGACGCTTGTCAATTCCCGCAGTATGCAGCGCAACCGCGGCACCAAAACTACTCCCCATTAAGCCGACACAATCGGTTAACACTTCTGGACGACTAAGAAAATAACTGAGTGCGTGCCGCGTATCCTCAACCTGTTCAAGACAAATAATCCTGCCAAACTCTCCCTCACTGTCTCCACAACCACGCATATCAAAGCGCAATGTCACATAGCCCCAGTCATTCAGCATGCGGCACGGGCTCACTGTATTACTCGCATTACTGTTACTCCCAAAACCGTGCAGCACAATAAAACCAGGACGTTTTTTGTTTGTCTGTAGGTCATTGGGAACAGTTACCGTGCCAGTGAGCTTGAGTCCCTTCGAGGACTCAAATTTAATCTTGTATTCCATAACAATAACTAAAAGTCACAAATTCTCTCTCAATTAGTACTAAGCGCCAGAAAGTTAAAACTGAATATAAAAAGCGAACCCGTGGCTTCTAATTAATGCGATCTCGCCATATTCCAATGTTATAAAAAAGCCCGGCTGCAGCCGGGCTTTTGTAACATTCACTCAGCCTAGATTTAACTACTAGGCCAAACACGCCTATCAGTCAGTCGCAAAGCAATACCACAGGCCATCCCCACCGGTTGCTTGAAGATCTGACTGAGAACAACTCCGGGACTGATGCGCCGCATTCCAAGAAGTGTTGCCACCACCTTGGCGATCAAAGTGACCGAGACTTGCGCTACCCTCATCGCTACTTGTCCAGTTGTTGCAAGTATGGTCAGCATCATCTGGGAAGAATGCCGTGCCGTCGGCCATAACACCCGTAAGAATGTCGTGCCGGTTCATTGGGTCGCCTCGACCCCACACGCGATCACCATTCTCATCAAGAGATGTTCTTCTGATGATGTTGGGGTTCAAATGCAGCTGATCAATATCTACCGCAATGAGTTCTCCAGCAGCGTTGTGCCAAGGTCCATCACCGATTCGGCCACGCGCGTCCGCCCCGCGACTACCTTCTTCTTCGGTGCCAAGATACGCGGCCCATGTCTTGTCCCCTGCACCAGCGCCTTCAGCGAGCGCCTGGCAATGAGCATCAGCACCTTCAATACCACCGAGATCTCCGCCGTTACCCGACCCGTCACTCGTGATAAAGAACGTCATGTCCTGAGCAAATGAAGCTTCTGTGCCCACGAAGGCCAGAAATCCTGTCGTTAGTATACAAAGTGCTTTTCTCATCAATGATTCTCCTCTCTTAATCTTATTAAGTAGCCTACTTTTTGTGTAGCTTGTTCATACGAGTCTATCACGCGGAAGATCCCACACGACACGCAGGCCCGGGTTATTATTCTCAAGTAAAATCTCTGTCTGGTGCAACTTCGCTACCGCAGCAACCAAGCTCAGTCCGAGTCCGTTCCCCTCTGCACCACGATGGCTCTCCAATCGGTAGAACCGTTGGAATACTCGGTCCCGTTCTTGCTCTGGAATACCAGGGCCAGAATCAGAAATCACAATTTTCTGACCCGCAGGCTCCTCTTTTAGGACCACCTGGATAGATCCACCCTCCGGAGTGTACTTAATAGCGTTATCAACAAGATTGGAAATTGCCTGAAACAGAAGATCACGATCACCCCATATCTTTGTCAAATCATTGACATCCAATCCCAGTGTAATTTTTTTCTCGGATGCCAGCGGCTCGTAAAGATCTGCCAAGTCCCTTACCACCTCTCCCAGGTCTACTGCATGAAAATCTACTCGACGTCCTCCCGCCTCAATCTGCGCAATTCGTAATAACGCACTGAAGGTTCCAAGCATTCTGTCCGCTTCCTCAATGGATTCATCAATGCCCGATGCAATGTTGCTTCCCCCAGCCTCACGGAGTTGTTCAAGACGGCTACGCAATCGTGTTAAAGGAGTCCTTAGGTCATGCGCAATGGCATCGGAGACGGATCGTACTCCCTCCATCAACATCTGAATCTGGTCCAGCATATCGTTCAAATTGCCCGCAAGACGATCAAACTCATCTTTACTACGACTCTGGGGCATCCGACGAGAAAGGTTACCGTGACGAATATCCTGACTGATGCGATTAATTTGCTCGAGACGGTTTGCAACGCTACGTGCCATCAGAAAACTACCCAAGATGGCAAGCCCTACCATGACCCCAATACCCCACCTTAATACTGACTCCATGACTTGGCGCGCCGAATCAATATTGCCACCCATGCGGCCGTAGATGAGCTGGTGCTTATCGGAGAAAGGAACCAACCGTGCATAAACATTATCATCCCACTCTGGAATCTCGGCTCTAAAACCACGCGGGATACTTAACTCAAATTCAAGCCATCCATCCGTTTCTGATGCCTGCCTACATAGCTCTTGAACGGATTCGTTTGAATCCAGTCTTTCATATCCGCCCGCTAACGGTTGACAATCCTCATCGAGAAAAATGTAGATCCCGGTAGGATCTCGCGCCGTCTCTTCTGCGATCTCCATAATAAATTCATCAGCCCCTGCAACGGTGTAGTATTCATGAGACTGTGAGAGCTCTAGTTCTATTGCGCTACGCAGTTCTTGCTCCATAAAACTCAAGGTTTGCCAGTAAACAAACCAACCCAATATCAGGAACGATATCGAGAACAAAGCCATAAACCACAGGCCCAGGCGAAATGTGGTGCTGCGCCAGACGTTATTCAGATAGTCCAAGAACATAGCCAACACCTCGGACCGTGTGAATGAGTGCCGAACTGAAATCTTTGTCGACCTTCTGTCGCAGTCGACTTATGTGCACATCGATTACGTTCGTCTGCGGATCGAAGTGGTAGTCCCATACCGCTTCTAACAGCATTGCGCGAGTAACGACCTGGCCCTCGTTTCGCATCATATATTCTAGTAGCTGAAACTCGCGAGGCTTAAGAACTATCTCTTGACCCTCCCTCGAAACTTTCCTGGAAAGGAGGTCTATCTGTAGTTCATGAACCGTCAGAGTGGTTACTTCATCCTGAATAGTCGCTCGCCGCACAAGCGCCTCAATGCGTGCTAAAAGCTCAGGAAATGCAAAAGGCTTGACCAGGTAATCGTCACCTCCCGCTTTCAGCCCTTGCACCTTGTCGTCAACTTCTCCCAGCGCACTTAGAATCAGTACGGGGGTCTGGGTCTTTGCGGCACGAATAGTTTTTATTAACGTCAACCCGTCCATCCCAGGCAACATCCGGTCTACAACCATGGCATCAAACTGTTTCTCCGTGGCTGCCCGGAGTCCATTATGCCCGTCCGCAAAGCTCTCAACCTCATGGCCTAAACTATCAAGCCCTTCCATAACGTACTGGGCAACCATTGGGTCATCTTCTATAACCAGAATACGCATCCATCACCTCAAAATGCCTCTGGTGAAGCTTAACGACAACGCTTCGGCAGCAAAACAGTGAGACATTACAATTAGTTAAGGTAAATGGCTACTCTAGCTGCGGGTTCCTCTGCGCTACAGCGGTATACTCATAGTCATCCTCCGTAGCATCTCCATGTCTCGGGCGTTGCAGCGGAGCAGATCAACAAAAAATGGAGGAAGAGACTATGCCCAATCGCAGAGATTTTTTGGCGACAGCAGGTGGCGCTGCCGCTGGCGCATTCGTGATGACCCGGTTTGGAGACGCGCTCGCCCAAACTCCACGACGAGAAGTCTCGATCAGTGGCCAACGAGCAGTGACGGTGGATATACATGCTCATTGTGTTTTCCCCGAAGTGGCCGACCTTCTCGTCGGAACAGAATTTTCGGATGTTGGATTCGCCCCTTGGCAAGCGCTTGGCCCCGAACGCCTAGACGACATGAACCAACTCGGAATCGACTATCAGGCTCTGAGCATCAATCGCTACTGGTGGTATGGTACGGATCGTGCTCTCACAACTGATATCGTCAGACTCCATGATGAGGGTCTTGCTGCCTGGGTCAGCGAGTATCCTGATCGTTTTGTCGCGCTGACATCTCCATCCCTGCAATATCCCGAACTTGCTGCTGAACAGCTGGAATATGCTATGAACGAACTGGGTCATCGAGGTGCCTCAGTGGGTGGGCACTGCAATGATGAGAGTCTTTCAGACCCCAAGTACGATCCCTTTTGGGCAAAAGCTGAGGAACTTGGGGCACCGATCTTCATGCACCCCAACAACTCCTTTAACCTCATCCGTGAAGGAGCGCTTGCGGGACGGGGTGACTTAGGTAATATCATCGGTAACCCCTTGGAGACTACAGCTTTCCTCACTCGTATGATGTTTGATGGCACGCTGGATAAATTCCCCGGGCTGAAGGTCGTTGGGGCACACGGCGGCGGCTATCTGCCGTCTTATCTTGGTCGTACTGAGGTTGCATGCGAGGTACGTAACAACGCAAATTGTGCCAATACGAAACAACCAAGCGAATATATGAAGGATCAGATTCTGATCGACAGCATGGTGTTTTCGGATGAAGCCCTACGACATCTCGTCGCTGAGGTGGGTGCTAGCCAAATTGTCTATGGTACGGATCTACCATTTAACTGGCCTGACACTCTTGACCTAATTCTCAATGCTTCTTATCTGAGTGATGCTGAGAAGATTGCCATAGTTGGTGGGAACCTAGTCGAAATGCTAGGTATTGGAGCATAAATCATGCTGTGATAAGCGCGTCTTATCAGCTAGCGAATACCCCTGCATGAGGTAGAATAAGGCTGGATTTCTCTACTTTGCAGGACCTAGCCACTTGGCGGCTAAATAGATTTTTAAGGAGAACTGGTATGGGGGAATTAAACACATTGCAGCGAGTTTTTTCCGGAACAGCTGTACTGGCTATGGCCTGGATGTCCGGCGCTCTGGCGCAGGGCGTCGACATAGACAGTGATGATATTGGTGGAATCGTTAGCAGCGAGGCCGGAGCGGAAGCAGGTGTTTGGGTCATCGCCGAAACTGATGATCTCGCGACCCGGTATGCCAAAATTGTCGTGACCGATGACGAGGGTCGATACCTTGTCCCGGATCTGCCTGATGCTAACTACCAACTATGGGTACGTGGCTACGGATTAGCGGATTCTGAAAAAGTTGCCGCTAATCCTGGTGATGCAGTTGACCTAACCGCGATTGTGGCACCGAGCCTCGAAGTAGCTGCGCAGGTATATCCCGCTATTTCGTGGTATTCCATGATGAATCTGCCAGATGAGAGTGAGGTTAGCCATCTCCGAGGCGGGCTGAATGAATATATTAGCGTTATGACGAACCAGACGTGCATCGGCTGTCATCAACTTGGTCAGTTGTCAACACGCACCTTCCCTGAAACCTTCAGTGATATCGAATCCTCCGAACAACGCTGGATTCGTAGAGTGCAGTCCGGCCAGGCCGCCCATCAGATGATCGAACCACTGGCAGCGAAGCTTGCAGGCGTGCCCTTCAAGTACCTGGCAGATTGGACTGACAGGGTGGCGGCTGGCGAGTTACCAAGTTTTATACCCGAACGACCACAAGGTATTGAGCGTAACGTAGTGGCGACTGTTAGGGATTGGGGTGATCCTAAGTCTTACCTCCATGACTTAAGCACTACGGACCGCCGCGACCCCACAGTAAATGCTTACGGAAAAATATACGGTGCGCCGGAACTCAGCACGGACAACTTCCCGATCCTGGATCCAATGGCTAACACAGACACTACGTTCCGAGCACCAGTCCGGGATGCTGATACACCTACGACGAATAGCGATCCCATTGGAGCACCATCTCCTTACTGGGGCGATGAACGTATCTGGGATAGCAAAGCTAATGCACATAATCCTATGCTTGATCAGGATGGACGTGTTTGGTACACAGCCCGAATCCGAGCACCCCAGAATCCGGATTACTGTCGAGAGGGGTCGAACCATCCATCAGCTAAGCTCACACCTACGAGCCGAGCAGGGCGCCATCTATCCGTCTACGAGCCTGACACAGGGGAATATCATTTTGTCGACATTTGTTACTCCACTCATCACTTGCAATTTGCCGAGGATGAGAACAATACGCTGTGGACTAGCGGCGGCGGCGACGTAGTGGGCTGGGTTAACAGCGACCTGTTTATAGAGACGAAAGATGCGGCCCTATCCCAGGGCTGGACGGCTGCAATCTTGGACACGAATGGCAATGGCAAACGTGACGAAGGCTATGCAGAAATAAACGAACCAGTTGATCCGGCGAGGGATAAGCGCATCAATCCGCGATTCTATGCAGTGATGCCGAACCCCGCAGACGGCTCGGTTTGGGGCTCCACGAGCTTCGAGTTTCCCGGCCGACTGGTCCGCCTCAACCCAGGCGCGAATCCGCCGGCGACGACACTAGCGGAGCAGTACAACATACCCTTGCCGGGCTTTGCTTCCCGAGGCGCCGACATCGATCGCAATGGTGTGATCTGGTCGTCGCTCGGTAGCGGACACTTAGGTGAGTTTGACCGTAGCAAATGCGAGGGACCTCTGAATGGCCCGACGGCGACGGGTAGTCACTGCCCCGAAGGGTGGAGTTTTCACCGGTATCCTGGACCTGGGTTCCCTGAACGGCCTGAGTACAGTGTTGAATCAAGCTACTACACGTGGGTCGATCAGCGTAATGCATCAGGCCTGGGTGCCAATACACCGATTTCGACCGCTAATCTTTACGACGGTGTGCATGCTCTGGTAGACAACGATTGGGTAACCATGCGCGTTCCCTACCCACTTGGGTTCTATAGTAAGGGTTTTGAAGGACGCATTGATGATCCAGATGCTGGCTGGAAGGGACGTGGTCTATGGGTCCCAAGCGGCGACCGCACCCCATGGTTGAAGGAAGATGGTGTGGGATCGAGACCGTTGGTGGTTCACTTCCAGGTGCGCCCCAACCCATTGGCAAAGTAAATACATAACAATGTGTTTTTGTGGGGGCGCCGGTGGCGCCCCTCTTTGCTCAAGCACAGTACAAAAATAAATAGTTCTCTACTGAACGATCCTTCTGATGGTGTTACATCATAGATGATAAAAAATTCTCGTTAACAGCCCGGGTTTCAGAAATTCCCTCTCATCTAACTTAAGCTTCAAACACAGCAGACAAGTAGTACTTTTGAAAAACGTAGATCGATTACAAAAAACTTATGTAGAATCGAAGTGAAAAGTTGGCTCAGTTACACACTGCTTATAATCGTCGGTTTAGCTACCCAACCGAGTCGCGGCGAACAAATAACCGTCGCCGTAGCCGCGAATTTTGCATTACCGATGGAGCGACTTGAAACTCTGTTCGAAAATGTGACTCAGCACGAACTCATAGCAGTCTCTGGGTCAACCGGGCAGCTATACGCTCAGATTCTAAACGGGGCGCCTTACGACATCTTTCTTGCAGCAGACCGAGAACGCCCAAATAAACTCATTCAAAATGGTTCGGCTGTGGCTGGCACACAATTTACTTATGCGCTTGGCCAACTGTCACTGTGGACACGAGACCCTTTGCTCGCGAACAACCTCAGTTTGGATATCTTAGCAAGCAGTAATTTTCGCCGACTCGCCATCGCAAACCCACTCCTTGCACCATATGGAATCGCTGCTCAACAAACTCTGGATACCATGGGTCTATGGCAAGCGCTCCAAATAAAGATCGTTCGCGGCGAGAGCGTTAATCAGGCCTTTGCAATGGTGGAAACACGTAATGCAGAGCTAGGGCTAGTTGCACTTTCAAATACGATCGCCTATACCAACCTTGCCGCTAGCGTACTAGTTCCACCCGGGTACTACGCACCAATTCGACAAGATGCAATCCTCCTGACTCGTGGAGAACAAAACTCGGCAGCCCTCGCATTCATCCATTTCCTAAGAAATACTGAAGCACGCGAGATTATAAGAGACGCCGGCTACTCTCTCCCCTAATCAAATCTAGATCACGCCCTATGCCTCGGAAAAAGTCGTTCAGCATTACCTCTATCGAGCGCGTACAAAACGTCAGCAGATAGCCCGAGTGCTGGAATATGTCGAGTGGTCACCTCATGAGACTCCACTGGGTAATCAGTCCCAAACAAAAGTCTCGAGGGTCCGGAAAACTCTAGAGCAGCTTTGACAACCCATGGAAAACTAGCATGTCCAATTTCCAAATAAAGCCGTCTCATTTTGTCTAAAGCGCCATGGGGATATAGATCGGCCCGATCCTCAGGAACACGATCCTGAATACGACCAGCTAATGCTGGCACCGTCCCACCAGTGTGAGCCACGATGAAATTAATATCGGGGTAATTCGTGAATACACCATTCCACATCAGACTCAACACGGCACGATTCACATCATTATCGAACTCGGACACGTTGTGAGGAACGCCTGGGGGGTTTGTGCAACAGAACGGAGTTGTATTTGGATGCAAAAAGACCGTCGTCTGGCGACGGTTGAGTTCCTCAAAGACCGGCATCTGGGACGGATCACCAGGCCACATTTCAGCAGCACTGCTTTGTATAGTCACACCGTCTGCCCTCAAGGTATCGAAAGCATGCTCAATCTCATTCAGACTGCCATCAGTATCGGCAAGGGGTATAGCAGCGAAAAGCCCAAAACGACCTGGATTCTGTTCGGCTAACGTTGCGACATACTCGTTGACGCGCCGCGCGAGATCCCGCGCCGCTGGTGTTCCCTCATTCAGTGGTTCTGGAAACGAAACACCCGATAAAATTGCCGTAGCGACATTACTTCTATCCATATCCTCCAAGGCTATTTCAGGCGACCAGGTCCACGTGGGGCCTTCTCGGAATGGAGGGACATAATGATGGTGCACATCGATGCGACCCGGATGATTAATAGCGGTTTGACCTAACAAACGGCCAGCTGGGCCCAACGCACCACCTAACGCAAGACTAGCGCAAGCTACATCGTTCAAAAAATCCCTTCGATCCATGATTTCTCCGAACTACAAAAGAAAAATAAATTACTGCAACATCACAACTATTATTGAAACCACCCTTACTGAGAAAAGCCTACCCCTGACATCTGGTTCGAGCAAGCGTTCTGACTATGAATACTGTAGATAACCACCCAGAGGCACTACACATCAAGATCCAACAATCATTTGATCGAGGAGCAGGGTAAAATCAGTTCGGGCTAAAGAATCAGAAAGCGCATACCGGTGTTGGATATCCAAGAATTTCTGTTTCTGCCGAAAAGCCCATTATTTTTGAAAAGGAAGAATAGATGACCGATCAAATACGCCCAAATGAGCGACTAGAGTACTCCGCCATTATTGACCGACCCGTCCTCAAACTCCCTGATGGGGCACGCATGATCGTCTGGACAATCCTCAATGTTGAGGTTTGGGACAGCACTAAACCTCAACCGCGCATGGTAATCACTCCCGCTGCGGGCGGATCACCCATTCCCGATGTGCCAAACTGGGCATGGCATGAATATGGTAACCGTGTCGGGTTTTGGCGCCTCAAAGAAGTCCTAGACGCTTTTGAAGTTCCGACAACGTTAGCTCTCAACGGCAGCATCTGCACAGAGTACCCCCGAATAGCCGAGGAGGCTCTCAAAGCAAACTGGGAGTTCATGGGTCACGGATTCTCACAGCTAAGCATGCAAAAGGTTGAGGATGAGCGGCTGGATATCCAAAAAACACGCGACATCATTCAGGAGTTCACCGGAAAACAGCCGCGAGGCTGGCTAGGCCCTGCTTTAACTGAGACGTTTGAGACCGTGGATCTTCTGAAAGAAGAAGGTTTTGAGTACGTGGCCGATTGGGTTTTAGATGATCAACCAGTGGAGTTAAAGACCCGTGCCGGGACTCTCGTGAATA
>Ga0315338_1001978_pt1 | contig 22446 bp, 34 predicted proteins | sample ASW8metaG_FD_204518 | JGI IMG/M metagenome (GOLD analysis project Ga0315338, IMG submission 204518) | Ammonia-oxidizing marine archaeal communities from Monterey Bay, California, United States - ASW #8 | ecosystem: Environmental > Aquatic > Marine > Coastal | place: USA: California | collected... | reverse complement strand
AGAAATGTCCAAAAACTTATTGATATTATAAGGAAACACAAAAATGAAGTATGAGGGAGAAAAAGATTATAAACACGGGACAAAAGAAAACCTGGGAGTATTAATTACAAATTTAGGAACGCCTGACAAGCCAGGACCAAAAGAGCTCCGAAGATATCTTAAAGAATTTCTTTCAGACCCAAGAGTTATAGAAGCACCAAAACTTCTATGGCAGTTAATTTTAAGAGGAATAATATTAAATTTGAGACCAAAAAAAGTAGCAAATTTATATAAATCTATATGGAAAAAAGAAGGTGCCCCCCTTTTGGTTATGTTAGAAAAGCAAAAAAAAGGAATAATGAGAATTCTAAAAAATAAAAATAAAAATAAAAAAATAAAAATTGAAATAGGAATGAGATATGGTAATCCAAATATAAAACTAGGACTAGAAAAACTAAGAAAACAAAAATGTCGTAGAATTTTAATACTCCCCCTCTATCCACAATATTGTGCGGCAACAACGGGAAGTACGTTTGATAAAGTAACAAAAGTTTTAAGAAAATGGAGATGGATACCAGAAGTAAGATTTATAAATAATTATTTCGAAGAACCTCTATATATAGATTGCTTAATAAAAAGCATAAAAGATAACTGGAAAAAATTCGGGAAGCCCCAAAAATTAATATTTAGTTACCACGGTGTACCTAAAAAGTACCTGTTAAAAGGCGATCCTTACCATTGTTTTTGTCAAAAAACAACAAGACTTGTAGCAGAAAAAATGAAATTAAAAGAAAAAGAATATATGACAACGTTTCAGTCCAGATTTGGCCCAGACGAGTGGTTGCAACCATATACAGACAAAACTTTAGAGGGGCTACCTTCTAAGGACATAACAAAAATTCATATTATATCCCCAGGGTTTAGTTCGGACTGCCTGGAAACACTTGAAGAACTCGAAGTTCAAAATAAAGAAATTTTTATATCTTCTGGCGGGGAAAAATTTAACTATATAAAATGTTTAAATGACGACCCGCAACATTTAAATATGTTGGCTTTGCTTATATTAAACCATATGAAAGGATGGCCAGGATATAGTAAATAAATGCAAAATTTTAATAATTTTTTAGTAAACAATTATTCGTTGATAAAAGCTTTCCATGTTATCTTTATGGTGGCTTGGATGGCTGCATTATTATATCTACCTAGACTTTTTGTTTATCATACTACAGTGAAAAAAAATTCTGAATCATCAGAAATGTTAAAAATTATGGAATACAGATTAGAAAAATTCATTATGACGCCTGCAATGTTATTAACAATCCTTTTTGGTATTTTTTTGTTAAAAATTGAAGGAGTTGTTGATTGGGACGAGAACTGGGTATGTTTTAAGATTTTAACAGTTGCGTTACTGGTGATCGTTCATTATTTATTAACGAGATATAGAAAAGGTTTTTTTTTGGATAAAAATAATCACTCAGGGAAATTTTATAGAATACTTAATGAAGTCCCAACGGTATTATTGATAATTATAATTTTGCTTGTTTATTTAAAACCCTTTTAAGTATTGACATTATAAAAATTAACTACTATATAATAATTTCTAGCGATTAAATCATATTAACAATCACAAATTTGAATCTTAATTACATAAATAAAACTCATTGGCAAACGATAAAGTAAACTTACACGAATTAAAAATAATGCCACCGCACGAACTTTTAGCATATGCTGAAAAAGTTGGGGTTGATAATCCTAGCGCCTTAAAAAAACAGAACATGCTTTTTGCTATTTTAAAATCTTTAGCTGAAAAAAATATTATAATAGAAGGCGGCGGTGTTTTGGAAACACTTCAAGACGGGTTTGGTTTTCTTAGATCTCCTGAATCTAATTATTTACCTGGGCCAGACGATATTTATGTTAGCCCAAGCCAAGTACGTAAATTTAATTTAAGAACAGGGGATAATGTTGAAGGAGAAATTAGGTCTCCTAAAGATTCCGAAAGATATTTTGCTCTTTTAAAAGTAAACGCAACTAATGATACAGACCCAGAAAAAACACGACACATAATAAATTTTGATAATCTAACACCCCTGTATCCAGAAGAGAAGTTAACCCTAGAAATTGAAAACAGCAAAAGTAAAGATTTAACTCCTAGAGTAATTGATGTTATAGCTCCAATTGGCAAAGGACAAAGAGCCATGATAGTTTCTCCACCAAAAGCAGGAAAGACAGTAATGCTTCAAAATATTGCAAATTCAATTACAGAAAACCACGCAGAAGCAATAGTAATTGTTTTACTTATTGATGAAAGACCAGAAGAAGTTACAGACATGCAAAGAAATGTCAAAGGGGAGGTTGTCAGCTCTACTTTTGATGAACCGGCCTCACGACATGTTCAAGTTGCGGATATGGTGATATCTAAAGCAAAAAGACTTGTAGAAAATGGAAAAGACGTCGTAATTCTTTTAGATTCAATAACTAGAATGGCAAGAGCTTATAATACAGTTATTCCAAGCTCAGGGAAGGTTTTAACAGGAGGAGTTGATTCTAATGCTTTACAAAGACCTAAAAGATTTTTTGGTGCAGCTAGAAATATAGAAAAAGGAGGATCGCTAACAATAATTGCAACAGCTCTAGTTGATACAGGATCAAGAATGGACGAAGTAATTTTTGAAGAATTTAAAGGAACCGGAAACTCAGAAATCTTACTTGATAGAAAATTATTTGAAAAAAGAACTTTTCCAGCAATGGACATAGCAAAGTCAGGAACCAGAAAAGAAGAATTATTAGTAGAAGGAATAACATTGCAAAAAATGCACATTTTAAGAAGAATTCTTTTACCAATGGGAACAAGTGATGCTATGGATTTTTTAATAGATAAATTAAAAGCAACAAAAAATAATAAAGAGTTCTTTGAATCAATGGGAACAAATGGTAACGGATCTAAATAATAAATGATTATTAAAAATTCAAGTAAAGATAAACTAATAACAAAAAAAATAGAATCTGATATAAATACAATTTGTTGTTCTGGTGGCGACCAAGATACAGGACATCCGGCAGTGTATTATAATTTTGGAGAAAAAAAACAAATTACATGTCAATATTGCGGCGCTATATATTTGAAATCTAAGTAGAAAAAAAAAAAACTTTTGTTAAATTAATTGATATAACTATTCCAAATTAAAAAATTAAAATTGAAACTAAAACATCATAATAGATACGGATATTCCTCAATAATTAGTAGAAAAAAATTTTCCTGGCCAAAAAAGAAAAAACTAGCGTTTTATATTGCTATGAATATTGAAAGATTTTCATTTGGAGAAGGAAAAATTCATACTCCTTCATATACAACCTCGCAACCAGATGTAAGAAATTATGGTTGGACAGCATATGGATTAAGAGTAGGTATTTGGAGATTTTTTGATTTAATTGATAAACTTAAATTACCTGCGTGTCATTTAATAAATTCATCAATTTATGATCATGGTTTAGAAATAATAAAAAAAATTAGAAAAAGAAAAGATGAAATTATTGGGCATGGAAGAACAAATTCAGAAAGCCAAGGAGAGCTATCATTAGAAAAAGAGCGCGAATTAATAAAAGAGGCAACCCAGGCAATTAAAAAAAATGAAGGAACACAACCAAAAGGATGGATGGGGCCGTGGATTTCAGAAAGTCATCATACACCAGATCTTCTTCAAGAAAACGGATATAAATATTTAATGGATTGGCCAATGGACGACCAACCTATTTGGATGAAAACAAAAAAAGGTAAAATTTTATCAATACCGTACCCAGTTGAAATAAATGATGCGCCTGCGATGTTATATCGACACCATACTCCTGAACAATTTGCTAAAATGTTTATGGACCAACTAGATGTTTTATTGGATGAGTCAGAAAAATACCCAGTAGTTTGTGGCCTTTCACTACACACTTTTATAATTGGGCAACCTTTTAGATTTAAATATTTAAAAAAAATGCTTGAATATGTAAAAAATCATAAAAAAAAGAAAAATATATGGTTTACAAGGCCCGGAGAAATATCAGATTATGTTTACAAAAAGAAAATCAATCAAGCAAATTGAAGAAGGCAAAGATCTAGCCCCAAAATTTGATAAATTTGGTTTAATACCAGTTATTACAACTGATTTCAAAAAAGGTAATGTTTTAATGCATGGTTACATGAATAGACAAGCTTTAAAAAAAACAATAGAAACTGGTGAAGTGTATTATTGGAGCAGATCAAGAAAAATTATATGGCATAAAGGAGCAATTAGCGGTTTTATTCAAAAAGTTAAGGAAATTAGAATTGATGATGACCAAGATGCTGTCTGGGTTAAAGTTGACACAAAGGCCAGTTGTCATGTTGGTTATAAATCTTGTTTCTATAGATCAGTTCCAATTAAAAAAAAAAATAAAGTAAAAATGGTTTTTAAAGAAAAAAGAAAAGTTTTTAATGCAAAAAAAGTGTATAAAGGATTTTCAAATCCAACAAAAATTTGATTAATTTAAAAGAAAAAAGCCCTTTGTCTAAATAAAACCGGGGGTTTTTTATAATTTAAAGACAAAAAGGGCTCTTTTTTAGACTTCAGCGCATGCATAACTGTTGATCTCAAGACCAACTGCTATTTCAGCGACTTTAGGTGTATACCAAATCATATTATTTTCCTCTCTAGACTTTTAAGTTAGTCTATAAATATGGCATAAAGTGGGCTAAAAATATTTAATTTTCGATTACTCTTTCAGATAAAATCAATTATTAAAATTTAATAAGTTCTCTACTATCGGCATTTATATATGAGTAATATTTACCACGCTGTATAATTTTCTAATATTATTTTTTATTTTTTTTATCTAAGTCTTCAAAATCTGCATCAATTATTTTTTCATTTTTTTCTGTCTTTTTTTTTGTGATTATTAAATAAAGTAGTAGAACGATAATTAATAAAGAAAATATAATTATTAATGATTTCATATTTTAATTATTAATTCTCCATCTAGTACCGGAAGGAGAATCCTCTAAAATTATACCATCTAAAGCAAGTTTATTTCTAATTTTATCAGCCTCTGGAAAATTTTTCACTTTTCTTGCTTTGTTTCTATCGTTTATTAATTTTTCTATTTTTTTTTGGTCTATATTTTTTATTTTTTTTCTTTGGTCCATCCACTCCGTTTTTGTTAACTGTAATATTCCTAAATAATTTGCAGCAGATTTTAATTGATCTTTTGCATTTTTATTTTTTGATAATTTATATAATTCTTTTAATGCTTCCGGTGTATTTAAATCATTTAAAAGTGCGTCAAAAAATTCTTTTGGTGGTTCAACATTGTTAAAATTTTTTTCATCTCCAACTACACCATAAAGATTTTCTAAATTTTTGTTTGCTTGAACTAGTAAATTTTCATTCCAATTTAAAGGTTGTTTATAATGAGCTGTGAGTATTGCAAGTCTAACCGCTTCACCAGTAAAATTTTTTAATATATCATTAACTAAAATAATATTACCTACTGATTTAGACATCTTTTCTTTACCCATAGAAATAAATCCATTATGTATCCAATATTTGCTTAAGGGTTTCCCATCATGGGCGCAATTACTTTGAGCAATTTCATTTTCATGATGAGGAAAAATTAAATCATTACCACCTAGATGAATATCAATAGTTTCGCCTAAGTAAGCTTCAATCATACTAGAACACTCAATATGCCATCCAGGTCTTCCTCTACCCCACGGACTATCCCAACCAGGCTGATTTTTTTTTGACGGTTTCCATAAAACAAAATCCATATGATCTTTTTTATAAGGGGCTACTTCAATTCTAGCTCCCTCCATCATTTCATCTTTTTTTCTTTTAGATAAATTTCCGTAATCTTTAAAAGATGGGACATGAAACAAAATGTGATTTTCTGCTTCATAAGCATGTTTTTTTTCTAAAAGAGAAGAAATCATTTTTATAATTGAATGTATATTTTGAGTAACTGTTGGCTCTATGTCAGGGGGCAATACATTTAAAGCACGCATGTTTTCTTGATAAACTTTTGTATATTTTAAAGAAATTATTTCAATTGATACTTTTTCTTCTTTAGCTTTATCATTAATTTTATCGTCAATGTCAGTAATATTTCTTACATAAACAACCTTTTTAAAAATCTTTCTAAGAATTTTAATTAAAATATCACCAATTATTGCTGGCCTAGCATTTCCTATATGAGGGTGGTTATAAACAGTTGGCCCACATGCATAAACTTTTACTGTATCGTTGAGAGGTTTAAAAGACTCTAATTTTTTCGATAATGTATTAAATATTTTTAAATTCATATTATTGTAATTTTATATCTTATAATAAATTATGAAAAAAATTCTTACTATTTTATTTTTACTTTTTTTAATTAGTTGTGAAACTGTTCCTGTAAGTGAACGTAAACAATTAATTTTATTACCAGATAGTTATATAAATAAACAAAGCGCACAGGCCTATCAACAATTTTTAAGCAAAGCGAATGTTGTTTCAAAAAGCAATTCACAAAATCAAGAATTGCAGGTTATAGCTAAAAATATAGAAAATGCAATTCATCAATATTTTATTTTGGAAAATAAAGAGGACCCAACAAAAAAAATTAATTGGGAAGTAAATTTAGTTAAAGAAGATCAAGTAAATGCTTGGGCTATGCCAGGGGGAAAAATAACATTTTATACCAAGATTTTAGAGATTGCAGAAAATAAAGACGGAATTGCTACAATAATGGCCCATGAAATGGCCCATGTAATCGGTCGCCATGGTAATGAAAGGATGAGTCAGGCTTTATTATTAGATGTTGCAACCACTGTAGCACAGACTGCAACCGGCACAACTCTTCAAGGAGGAGCTAAAACAGCTTATAATTTATTAAGCGCATACGGAATTTTTCTCCCTTTTGGAAGAAAACAAGAAGCTGAATCAGATTATTTAGGTTTAGTTTTCATGACCATAGCAGGGTATGATCCTGATGAGACAGTTAGATTATGGGAAAGAATGGCGGCACATGCAAAAAAAAAAGGAGGAGCACCTCCAGAATTTATGAGTACTCACCCCTCAAGCGAAAGTAGGATTGAAAATTTTAAAAAATGGATTCCAGAAATAAAAAGTAAATATTTAGTATCCCAACATAATTATTTTTTTATAGAAAATTAAAAAAAAGATTTTTTTTCTTGCTGTTGAGCTCTTTCATTAATTCTATCATGAACACTCATGTTATTTTTACGACTTCTCTTTCTCATGATATGAATATAAATAATTAAATTAATAACAATTAATCCTGCTGCTAAATAATATTTTGTATTTTGATCTAAGTCGGTTGGATATAAAAATTGAATTATATATTGTTCTATAAAACTAGATCTATAGCTAGCTCCGCCACCAAGTTCGCTTAACCAATTTTCAAGCGGTGTTAAAGGACAAACAGAACTACTTAATTCAACCCAAAAGCCCCAGAAAACTGCAGGCAAATGTAAATAAGGACAGTTACGCCATAAATAATAAATAAATCCACCAAAAACAACAAAAAGAACAAACGCAAAGTGAAGACAAACGACTATGTCTGCGAATATAGAATACATATTATTTTTATAACAAAGAAAGAACTTATTTGCTATTAGATTATGTTAATCTTCAATTTTTAATGCACCAGAAGGGCACAATCCTACAACACGCTTTACCTCATCTTCCGACGCCCCGCTTTCATCAATAACAAATTTTTCTTCAACTACTTTGAAAACGTTAGGAAGATTTTTTACACACGCACCAGCATGTATGCATATTTTATCATCCCATTTTACTTTCATTTTAGTCTCCTAAATTTATTATTTATATTATTTAAATTAAGTTATGTGATATTATTGTCAAAAAAAAAATTTTAAATCGTGAGAATGGTTATCAGAAAAAAATTAACACCTGAGCAACATAATATTTGTAGAGAAAAAGGAACCGAAGCGCCTTTTAGTGGCAAATACTGGAATTTAAAAGATAAAGGAATTTATAAATGTATTAGTTGTGAAACTGAACTTTTTTCATCCGATACTAAATTTGATTCAGGTACTGGTTGGCCTAGTTTTTTTTTGCCAATTAAAAAAAATAATATTAAAGAAATAGAAGATTTATCAAACAATATGCAAAGAACAGAAGTAATATGTTCAAATTGTAAGGCTCATTTAGGCCACGTTTTTAAAGATGGCCCTAAACCTAACGGATTACGTTATTGTATTAATTCTGTTTCACTAAATTTTAAAAAAGTTGATGAAAAATAAAGGGCTAGTTGTTTTATCTGGAGGCCAGGATTCTACAACTACGGCTTTAATTGCCAGGAAAGAATGTAAGGAGCTATGTGGTGTTACTTTTGATTATGGTCAGAAGCATAAAATTGAAATTAAATCTGCTATAAAAATAGCTAAATTATTAAAATTTAAAACTTACGAAATAATAAAGATACCAAATATTTTAAAAAGCACATCGCCTTTAGTGAACAAAAAAGAGAAACTAGAAAAATATAATTCATCAAAAGAAATTCCAAAAGGAATAGAGCCTACATTTGTACCTTCAAGAAATATATTGTTTTTAACAATAGCTAGTAACAGAGCAGTTTTACAAGATTGTAAAATAATTTATGCAGGAGTTTGTGAAGAAGACTATGGAGGATATCCTGATTGCAGAAAAGTTTTTATTGATAGTATGGAAAAATCTTTAGGATTAGGAATATCAGGATCAGTTAAATGTATTAAAATCAAAACACCTTTAATGAAATTAACAAAAAAAGAAAGTGTTAAAATTGCTGTAAAAAACTCTAAAAGTATGAAAGAATTTAATAAAATTTTTAGAGAAACACACACTTGCTATGATGGAATAAAGGGAGGCTGCGGCAAATGCCATGCATGCGTTTTAAGAGATAGGGGTTTCAAAGAAGCAGGTATTTCTGACCCTATTTGGATATTAAGAAAATAAGTTATATATCCAAAAATAAAAAAATTTATGTATAACGTAAAAGAAATATATTATACCTTTCAAGGAGAGGGGGCATATTCAGGAAGACCTAGTGTATTTTGTAGGTTTTCCGGATGTAATTTATGGTCTGGTAGAGAAAAAGATAGAAAAAAAGCAAAATGTAATTTTTGTGATACTGATTTTCTTGGAACTAACGGAAGAAACGGCGGAAAATTTTTTAGTGAAAAAGAATTGGGAAAAAAAATAATTTCTTTATGGAAAAATAAAGATAGCAAAAATAAACCTTACGTTGTTTTTACCGGAGGAGAACCATTATTGCAATTAGATAAAAAATTAATAAATTTTTTAAAACTATCAAATTTTGAAATAGGTATTGAAACTAACGGAACAATAAATTTGCCTTGTGAAGTTGATTGGGTTTGTGTAAGTCCTAAACATGAAAATGATTTTATTTTGAAAAAAGGAGATGAATTGAAATTAATTTTTCCTCAAGAAAAAATAAATCCTAAAAGTTTAGAAAATTTAAATTTTAAATATTTTTTTTTACAACCAATGGATGGGCCTAATTTAAAAAATAATATAAAAAAAACTTATGATTTTTGTAATAAAAATAAAAAGTGGAATGTTAGTTTACAAATTCATAAAATAGTAGGCATGTCATGACAGATATATTTGAAATTACAAAGCAATTTACGTTTGAAGCTGCACACTATTTTCCTAATATGCCAAAAGGACATATTTATAGAAAAATTCACGGACATTCATTTGTTGTAGAAGTTACTTTTTATGGAAAAAAAAATAAAGAAAATCAATGGGTTACAGATTTTGATGAATTATCTAAATCTTTAAACGAAATAAAAAAAAAATTAGATCATAAATGTATAAATGATATTAAAGAAATAGGGCTGCCTTCATTGGAAAACATTTCTTTTTGGATCGGGAAACAATTAAAAAAAAAATATTCGAACATTCGTTCAATAAAATTAAGCAGACCTTCGTGTGGAGAGTATTGTCTTTATAAAATTAAATAATTATTACTCAAGAATATTTCGTAATTTTTTTCTTTTTTTAAACATTTCTCTTTTTGTTAAAAATCTGTCTTTATTTTTATCAATTTCTAAAAAAAATTTTTGATTTCTCAATTCAAATTCATTTTGTGTAATAATTTTGTCGTTATTTAAATCCAAACGATCAAATCGTCTTTGTCTAATTTGTTGAAATTCATCATAACTGATTTTTTTGTCACTATTTAAATCAATTTCTTTAAATCCCTTTTTTTCTTTTTCAGTTCCATAATCAGCATTAACAATATTTATGTTTGAGAATAGAAAAGCCAAAAAAATAAAAAAAGAATATAATAAGTTAAATTTGTTCATAGTATTTAAAAGATGTTTAATATTTCTATAATTATTCCGACCTATAATAGAAAATTATTTTTAATACATGCAATTGATAGTGTTTTAAATCAAACTTATCAAAATCTAGAATTAATCATTATTGACGACGGTTCAAGTGATAAAAGTATAGAATATATAAAAAAAAAATATCCAAGTATAAAAATATATAAACAATTTAATAAAGGAGTTAGCTCAGCAAGAAATAAAGGGATAAAAATATCGTCTAATAATTGGATAGCTTTTTTAGATTCAGACGATAGATGGCACCCAAGAAAATTAGAAATGCAAATAAATTATTTAGTTAAAAACCCTAAATATAAAATTTGCCATACTGATGAAATTTGGATAAGAAAAGGCATTAGAATTAATCAACATAAAAAACATAAAAAGTACGGAGGTTTTATTTTTGATAAATGCTTAAATTTATGCCGAATATCTCCATCAAGTGTAATTATTCATAAAGATGTTTTTAATAAGACAGGTTTATTTAATGAAAAACTTCCTGTTTGTGAAGATTATGATCTTTGGTTAAGAATAACAGCAAAATTTCCAGTTTTATATTTAGATGAAAAACTTACTATAAAATATGGCGGGCATTTAAATCAATTGTCAAAAAAATACTGGGGAATGGATCGTTTTAGAATTATGGCTATAGAAAATTTAATTAAAGAGAATTCTTTAAGTAGAGTAAATAAAGTTACTGCTAAAAAATTTTTAAAAGAAAAAATCAATATATACCTTCAAGGTTTAAGAAAAAGAAAAAGAGAAAAAGAGATTGTTTATTATGAAAATAAAATAAAAAAATATGCATAAAACAAATGAAATAAATATTGTTGTAGCTATGGAAAGAGAAGCAATACCATTAATAAATTATTGGGATTTAAAAAAAAATTCAAAAAAATTTTATTCAAATAAAAAAAAAAAAATCAATTTAATAATTTCTGGTATAGGAAAAAAAAGAGCAGAAAAAGCAACAATATATCTTGCTGAAAAAACTGATAATAATTCTTTTTTTTTAAATATAGGAATAGCTGGTCATAAAAATTATAAATTAGGAGAAGTTATATTGATTTCAAAAATAACAGATAATAAGAACAAATATAGTTGGTATCCTTCTTTACTTTGGAAAACAAAAATAAAAAAAGCTCCTTTAATTACTGTAATATTTCCAAAAATAAGATACACAAACAATTCTCTTTATGATATGGAAGCAGCAGGTTTTTTTAAAGGAGCAAGGAATTTTGTAGGCCCTGAGAAAGCACAATGTATAAAAGTAGTTTCTGATAATAAAGATAGTTCTATATTAAATATTTCTTCAAAAAAAATTGAAAACTGGATTTATTCTAAAACTCCGGTAATAAATAAATTAGTAAACGAATTTTTAAAAGTCTAATGATTGAAACAATTTATATTGAAAATCAAATAAGACAACATCGTAGAACAGAAGAAATTTTATCTAAATTTAAAAAAAAAATAAATATTGTTTACTGCGATCACTATGGAGAAATTTTTAATATTAAGTCGCAAAATTTTAGAATCCAAAAAAAAAAACCTGCGCTCGTATTAGCAAAAAAAGAAGGAAAAAAACTTCACGACATACCTAAGAGTTTTAGTATTGGTGGGAAAAAAAATTATTATTTTTCTCATATGTTAAATTGTATTTATGATTGTGAATATTGTTTTCTCCAAGGAAAACATATGTCAGCTCATTATCTTTTATTTGTAAATTATGAAGACTTTTTTATAGAAATAGAAAAAAAAATTAAACAAAACCGTTTTGAAAAATCTTATTTTTTTTCTGGTTATGATTGTGATTCACTAGCATTTGATGGATTAACAAATTTTGTTGAATCTTTCTTTCCAATTTTTGAAAAAAACAAAAATGGTATTTTAGAAATCAGAACTAAAAGTGTTCAAATACAAAAAATATTAAAACATAAACCAATAGATAATTGTATAATTGCTTTTAGCTTTACGCCAGAAAACATTTCAAAATTAATCGAGCATAAAGTTCCATCAGTAAAAAAAAGAATTGATTCTATGAAAAAATTGGCAAAGAAGGGATGGAAAATTGGATTAAGATTTGATCCTATTATTCCAGCATGTAATTTTTCTAAAATTTACGAAGATCTTTTTAAAAACATAGCATCTAATGTTCCTGAGGAAAATATACACTCTATTAGTTTTGGAATGATGAGATTTCCAAAAAAAATGTTTAAAAAAATGATTAAAGAATATCCAAATAAAAAAATTACTTCTTTAAATTTTAAAAATAATAATGGTATTTATTCTTACTCAAAAGAAGTTCAAAAGAAACTTGAAAATATTATTGTAGGAAAATTAAAAAAATATATGAAAAATATCCCTATTTTTAATTGTAAAGTTTAAAAATAATGGAATTTTTAGATTAATTTTTCTTTTTTTTTTCTTTTTCAACTTGTTTGTGAAATAAAGCAGCAAAATCTATAGGATTTAGCATAAGAGGAGGATAGCCGCCATCTCTTGTAGTTTCAGCTAATACATTTCTTGCAAATGGAAATAACATTCTTGGTGCTTCAATTAAGAGAAGAGGCTTTTCATGTTCTGGAGGAACTTTATTTAGAGTAAAAATTCCAGCATAACTAACTTCAGCAATAAAAGAAATTTTGTCCTTTTTTTTTGCTTCAGTTTTTATATCTAAAGTAACTTCAAAAGCATTATCAGGAAGTTTTTTAACAGAAGTGTTTACGTTAACTTGTATGTCGGGTTTTTCATCATTTTTATAAGCATCTAACGGATTTGGATTTTCAAATGATAAATCCTTTAAATACTGGGCATTTATAAAAAGCCCTGGTGGAGCATTTTCAGGAACAAAACCTGGTTTTTTTTCTACTTTTTTTATCATTTTTATATTGATTATGAATATTAGTCATGAGGTTAAAAAAATCTACTTTTTTTTTTTTTCGGAATCTTCAACTTCTTCAAACTTACCTTCAAAAATTTTATTTTCCTCATTTTCTTCATTTGAATAATATGTGGTTTTTTTTTTATAAATTGTTCTTTTTTTTAAATATGAACTTATATAGGCAATAATTAAATTTCTAGTTTTTGGTATTAATAAAATACATCCTAGGGTATCTGTAAGAAAGCCTGGTGTTAGTAAAAAAGCTCCTGCAACAAAAATAGCGATTCCTTCGAATATAGATAATATAGGTACTTTGTTTAATTTTATTTCTTCTAATGCTTTATTTAAAATAGAAATTCCTTGGTTTTTAACTAGTACAGCACCAACGACACCCGTTATTATTATTATAAAAATTGTATTCCATAGACCTATATGTTTTCCAATTGTGATAAATAACATTACCTCAATAAGAGGTATTCCTATGAAAAATAAAAAAAACATGTTTGTTTACTGAAAAAAATAATTACATTATTCATTCAGTTTACTTTAAAACTAAAATAAAGTATAAGTTAATTTATGAATACATTTATATCGCCAGATTTAATTTTTTTTGTACTAGTAGCGGCCTTTTTAATTATTAGATTAAGAAGTGTATTAGGTAGAAGAACTGGTAATGAAAAAAAACCAAAAGATATTTTTATGTATCATGATACGTCTCTAGGTGTTGGTAAAAAAAAATTTATAAATGAAAAACAATCTATAAAAAATAAATTTCACGATAAATTATTTACAGAAAAAAAAGATAATTTAAATAAAAACACTGCATTAGAGAAAATTTATTATTTTGATAAAAATTTTTCACCAAAAAAATTTTTGTTAGGTGCAAAAATTGCATTTAAAACAATTATTCAATCTTATGCAAAGGGAGAAATTAATAAAATTAAGCATTTATTAAGTACTAACGTTTTTTCTATTTTTTCAAAAGAAATAAAATCTAGGACTAAACAGAAATATATTTTAGAACATACATTAGTTTCTATAAAAAGTGCAGATATAGAAAACATTAATTTTAAATCTAATATAGCTGATATAGTTGTAAAATTTGTTTCTGAACAAGTAAATTTATTGAAAAATAAAAAAGGAAAAATTTTAAAAGGGAACGACGAGTATATTGAGGATCATACCAATTATTGGACGTTTTCCAAAGATTTAAAATCTTCTAATCCAAACTGGAAACTTGTTGTAACAAAAGCTGGGTAACAAAAAAGATAAAATCCATTTATCAGAGGAAGATAAAATTTTGTGGGAGCTTTTTACCAAAAATTTAAATAAATCTTCAAAAAGCAAAAAAAATAAAATTAATTTAAAGACCAAAAAATCTAAAAATAACACTAAGGAACTTCAAGAATTAAGACTTGGAGAAAAAGTAGCATTAAGTAAAAAAAACTTTAGAGATTTTAATAAAGGAAATGTATTTATAGAAAATAAATTAGACCTTCATGGTTTTAATCAATTAGAAGCAAAAAATTTATTAGAAGATTTTATAAATCAATCAGTAGAAAATGGCAAAAGATTAATTTTAATTATTACAGGAAAAGGGAAAGACGGAGAAGGAATTATAAAAAAAAATATTATATCTTGGTTAAACGTTAAAAATTTACGTAATAAAATCTTAGCTGTAAATCATGCATCAAAAAAACATGGTGGCAGTGGAGCAATTTATGTTCTTTTAAGAAAATTCTAAAAAATTTTTTTTATAAAATAAATTTACTTAAATCAATATTTTTTGCAAGTTTACCAACTTCATCCCTTACTTGTTTAGATGTAATTTTTATTTTTTTCCCTTTATTTTCCGTTGCATTAAAACTGATATTTTCAACTAATTTTTCTAATACAGTGTGAAGTCTTCTTGCGCCTATGTTTTCAATGTTTGAATTTATTTCAGTTGATAATTTTGCAATTTCATTGATTGAATCTTTTCCAAAATCTAAATCAACTTTTTCTGTTTTTAAAAGAGCTTTATATTGTTTTATTAAACTATTTTCAGGTTCATTTAAAATTTTAACAAAATCATCTTTTGTTAATGCATCTAATTCAACTCTTATAGGTAATCTTCCTTGTAATTCAGGAAGTAAATCTGAAGGTTTTGATAAATGAAATGCACCAGAAGCTATAAACAAAATATGATCTGTTTTAATACTACCATATTTAGTTGATACAGTTGTACCTTCAATTATTGGCAGTAAATCTCTTTGTACACCTTCTCTACTAACATCTCCCCCAACTCTTTCTGTACGAGCACAAATTTTATCCATTTCATCTAAAAAAACTATACCATTTTCCTCAACATCTTTTTTTGCTATAGAGATTATTTTTTCTTGGTCAATTAATTTATCAGATTCTTCGTCCATTAGTGGTTTATATATTTTTTCGATAGACATTTTTTTCTTTTTTCTTTTTTGTCCCATACCTTTACCAAGCAATTCATTTAAATTTATCATACCAACTTGGCTACCAGGCATTCCTGGTATATCAAGAGTAGGAAACCCCCCGCTGCTTGGATTATCAACAAGATCGATTTCTATAATTTTTTTATTTAGCTTACCACTTCTAAGTTGAGCTCTAAATTTGGATCTAGTTTCTAGGCTTGCATTTTTACCAACTAAAGTATCTAAAACTCTTTCTTCAGCATTGTGTTGTGCTTGTGATTTAACCTTATTTCTTAATTTATCTTGTGTCATTATAATAGAAATTTGTATTAAATCCCTGACAATTTGTTCAACATCTCTTCCAACATAACCAACTTCAGTAAATTTTGTTGCTTCCACTTTTAAAAAAGGAGCTGCTGCTAATTTAGCTAGTCTTCTTGATATTTCAGTTTTTCCTACACCAGTTGGCCCAATCATTAAAATATTTTTTGGTAAAATTTCTTCTCTTAAATCTTCAGGAACTCTTTGTCTTCTCCATCTATTTCTTAAAGCAATAGCTACTGCTTTTTTTGCTTCATTTTGACCAATTATGTATCTGTCTAATTCCTTTACTATTTCTTTTGGAGTATAGTTTTTTTTTTCTCCTACTTTTTTTTTATTAATAAAATCTTTTTTTATTGTATCGTCCATAATTTATAATTTTTCAATTGTAATGTTTGAATTAGTATAAATACAAATATCAGATGCTATTTTCATTGCTTTTTTTGCAATCTCTTCTGCATCTAATTTTTCTTGGTCCATAAGAGCTCTTGCTGCTGCTAAAGCATAAACCCCACCACTTCCTATTCCTATTAAACCATCTTCAGGTTCTACCACATCTCCTGTACCAGATACAATTAATGACACTGATTTGTCAGCAACTGCCATCATTGCTTCTAATCTTCTTAAATATTTATCTGTTCTCCAATCTTTAGCTAATTCAACACATGCTCTTGTAAGTTGATTTTGATGTTTTTCCAATTTACCTTCTAATCTCTCAAAAAGAGTGAAAGCGTCAGCAGTTGCCCCAGCAAATCCAGCTATAACTTTGTTATTTCCTAATCTTCGAACTTTTACAGCATTTGATTTCATAACAGTATTTCCTAAACTTACTTGACCATCACCTGCAATTACAACATTATTTTTTCTTCTTACAGCTAAAATAGTAGTTCCGTGCATATTATTGTTTGAATTTTCTTTTATCATTACAATTTATTAATATTTGTTACTATTGGATAAATAATGTATTTTTCATGAAATGTAAGACTATAGACTAAAAAAAAATGAGAAAATCAAAAATTAATAGAAAAACTAGTGAAACTAATATTTCAGTTGAAATAAATCTTGATGGGAAAGGTAAATTTAGCATTTCAACTGGAATAGGGTTTCTTGATCATATGTTAGAACAACTTTCTAAACACAGCCTTATAGATATTAATTTAGTAGCAAAAGGTGATTTAAAAATTGATGATCATCATACAACAGAAGATACAGGAATTGTTTTAGGTGAAGCCATATCTAAAGCTTTAGGAAATAAAAAATCAATCAAACGTTACGGTAATTTTTTTGTACCCATGGATGAGACGCTAACCAGGGTTAGTATTGATTTGTCTAATAGGCCCTATTTGATTTGGAAAGTTAAATTTACAAACAAGCAAATAGGAAAAATGGATAGTGAATTATTTAAAGAATGGTTTCAAGCTTTTTCTCAAGCCGCAGGATTGACTTTACATGTAGAAAATTTATATGGTGATAATAATCATCATATAATTGAAACATGTTATAAAGGACTCGCAAGATCTTTAAGAGAAGCAATATCTGTTGATCCTAGAGAAAAAGGAAAAATTCCTTCAACAAAAGGTAAATTATAAAAAAAAGTGAAAATTGCTTTAATAGATTATGGGTCTGGAAACATACAGTCAGCTTATAAAGCGTTAGAATTAGTAAGTAATTCTAAGAAAAAAATTTCCGTAATTTCTAATTCTAAAGATTTACTAAAAGTTGATAAAATAATTTTGCCTGGTGTAGGCGCATTTGCTGATTGTATGAAAGGACTTGAATCTATTTCTGGTATGATAGATATTTTAAATAAAGTTGTATTAGAAAAAAAAAAACCATTTCTAGGCATATGCATCGGTATGCAGCTTTTAGCTTCGGAAGGAAAAGAAAAAGGAAATCATAAAGGATTAGGCTGGATTGCAGGAAAAGTTATAAAAATAAAAAAAAATAAAAAAATAAAGATACCTCATATGGGGTGGAATACTGTAAAAGTTATTTCTAGACATCCAATTTTAAAAAGAAAAAAATTTGAGTCATATTTTGTTCATAGTTATAATTTTATCTGTAGAGATAAGAAAAATATTATAGGAACATGCGATTATCAACAAAAGATCACAGCTATAGTTGGAAAAGAAAATATAATAGGAACACAATTTCATCCAGAAAAAAGTCAGAAGGTTGGTTTAGAAATTTTAAAAAATTTTATTTCTTGGAATTATTAATATGATTTTATTTCCTGCGATAGATATTAAAAATGGTTCTTGTGTTCGATTAGTTCAAGGAAAAATGGAAGAAGCCACAATTTTTAATAAAGATCCAGTAGATCAGGCTAAAATTTTTGAATCAAAAGGGTGTAAATGGATTCATATTGTAGATCTTGATGGAGCAATTAAAGGTCGCTCCGTTAATCAAAAAATAATTAAGAAAATAATATCATCAGTTAATATAAAAATTCAATTAGGTGGGGGAATTAGAAATATAAAAACAATTAATAAATGGTTTGAAATTGGAGTAGAAAGACTAGTTGTTGGTTCTTTAATAGTAAATAATCCTAATTTAGTTAAAGATGCTATTAAAAAATACCCTGGAAAAATTGTTTTAGGGATAGATTTAATAAATGATAAATTGGCAATTGAAGGGTGGGTAAAAAAAACAGATATAAGTGCCGTAGATATTGCAAAAGATTTTGAGGATTTAGATATTGCTTCTTTTGTTTGTACAAACATAAAAAAAGATGGAGCAATGAAGGGAATCGATTTAAATTTTATTTTAAATAATACTAATATTTTTAAAAAACCTATAATTGCTTCAGGAGGAGTAACAAGTTTGAAAGATTTACAAACCTTAAAAGATAATGAAAAAAATGGGATTGAAGGGGTAATTTGTGGAAGGGCCATATATGAAGGCAAAATTGATATTATAAAAGCAAACAAAATATTTGAAATAAATTGATATGTTAAAAATTAGAATTATACCTTGTTTGGATGTTAAAGATGGAAAAGTAGTTAAAGGAACCAAATTTATAAACTTAAAATATGCTGGAGATCCAGTTAAGCAAGCACAAATTTATGATAAGCAAGGCGCAGATGAATTATGTTTTTTAGATATTACTGCTAGCAGCGATAAAAGAAATATTCTTTATAATGTTGTAAAAAAAACTGCTCAAAAATGTTTTATGCCGTTAACAGTTGGAGGGGGTGTAAGATCAGTTGAGGATATACGTAAATTACTTTTGTGTGGAGCTGATAAAGTATCAATTAACACGGCTGCAATAAAAGATCCTAAACTTATAAAAAAATCATCAAGTAAATTTGGAAATCAGTGCATTGTCGTTGCAATAGATGCAAAGCAAATTAAAAAAAATAAATGGGAAATTTATACTCATGGTGGTAGAAAAAAAACGGGAATTGATGCAATTAAATGGGCAAAAAAAATGGAAAGCTTTGGAGCTGGTGAAATACTTTTAACTTCAATGGATAAAGATGGCACAAAATCAGGATTTGATCTGGAATTAACAAAAAAAATATCTAATAGTGTTAATATTCCAGTAATTGCTTCAGGTGGTGTAGGAAACATACAACACCTTATTGATGGAGTAAAAATTGGAAAAGCATCAGCTGTTTTAGCTGCTTCAATTTTTCATTATGGAAAGTATACTTTAAAGCAAGTGAAAAATAAAATGAGACAAAAAGGAATAGCTGTTAGAATTTAAATGAAAAAGAAAAAAAAAAATACTGGTGAAATAATTGATACTCTTTTTTCTATTGTAGAAGGAAGAAAAAAAATAAAAAAAAAGGGATCGTACACATCTTTTTTGTTTAATAAAGGTATGAATAAAATAGCCCAAAAAGTTTCAGAAGAAACTGCTGAAACAGTAATAGAGGCTATACAAGGAAAAAAAAAATTAGCTGTTCAAGAAAGTTGTGATCTACTTTATCATTTAACGGTTATGTGGGCAAAACTTGGAATAAATCCTAATGAAATTTGGAATGAATTAGATAAAAGGATGAAAAACCCAAAAATAAAAAAAAAAATATAATGTATGATAATGATAATATTTTTGCAAAAATTTTAAGAGAAGAAATTCCTTGTAAAAAAGTTTATGAAAACGAATATGCACTTGCTTTTCATGATATAAACCCACAAGCAAAAATACATATATTAGTTATACCTAAAGGAAAATATATTTCATTTGCAGATTTTTCTAAAAGTGCATCAAAGGATGAGATTGAAGGTTTTTTTAAAGCAGTTGGAAAAGTTGCAGAAGATCAAAATTTAGTAGGAGAAGGATATAGAATATTAGCGAATCATGGTATTAATGCAGGTCAAGAAGTTCCCCATTTTCATTTTCATATTTTTGGAAAACAGCCATTAGGCCCAATGATTTCTAAAATTTAAAAAGATAATTCTTTTGAAAACATTTTATTTCTGTCATAAAGAAAACTACTTGGTATTTGAAATTCATTAATATTTTTCCATAAATTTTCTAAATCAGTTACATCCTCTTCTTCAATTCTTCCCCTAAAATTAATTGTGCATCCGCAATAATGAGGTAAAAAAGAGTGTAGTGATACATTTTTTTTATATAAAACAGCAATACCAGTTTTGTCTTTAAGAAGCATTGTAACTACTTCTCGAGCAGGCAAACTATCTCTGACAATTCCTATAGGAATTCTGTTTGCATATGGAAATTTATATTTTTCTATTTTTTCTTGATTAAAATCAGTAATAGATAGTATGTAATGAATAGAATTTTCCAAGTAGGTTAATTCTAGATATAAATCTATGCCAATTGGAGCATGTGTTCTGTGAAATCTTTTTATTTTTGAAAAATTGTTACTATAACCTATGAATATTCCAATTAAAAAAACAAGACAAAGTATTGCATAATTTGATTTTTGTTTTACTTTCATATTATCTTTACCATTATAATTATTCTTTTATCTTATTATTATGATAAATCTTTTGGTTTTAAAAGAAACAGTGGATAGTGAAAAAAGAGTCGCATTAGTCCCTGATGAAATTAAAAAATATTTAGAACTTGGTTTTAAAGTAACAATTGAAAAAGATGCTGGCATTAAATCGGGTTTTTTAGATGAAGATTATAGAAAATTAAATGCGAATATTAGTCAAAATGTAGAAAAATCAATTAAAGAAAGCGATATTATTATCAAAATTCAAAAACCAGACCCAAGAATAATTAAGGAAATGAAAACTGGTACAATTTTAATGGGACTTTTGTCACCAAAAAAAAATTCATCTGAAAATACTTTTTATAATAAAAAAAAAATCTCTGCCTTTGCATTAGAAAATATTCCTAGAATAACTAGGGCCCAAGACAAAGATGTTTTATCATCCCAAAGTAATTTATCAGGGTATAAAGCAGTTTTAGATGCTGCATATGAGTATTCAAAAAGCTTTCCAATGATGATGACTGCAGCTGGTACTGTTACACCAGCAAAAGTTTTAGTTTTAGGAGCCGGGGTTGCAGGACTTCAAGCTATTGCAACAGCAAAACGTTTAGGCGCTGTTGTATCTGCTTATGATGTAAGATTAGCAGCAAAAGAAGAAGTGGAAAGTTTAGGAGCAAAATTTATTGTTTTTGATGAGGAAGTTTTAAAAAAAAGCCAAACTGGAGGTGGTTATGCAAAAGAGATGAGTGCAGATTATAAAAAAAAACAGGAGAAAGCTTTAGAAGAAGCTATTCCGGAAAATGATATAATTATTTGTACTGCTCTAATACCTAATAAACCAGCTCCCAAATTAATTTCAAAAAAAATTATAGAAAAAATGAAAACAGAATCTATAATTATCGATCTTGCAGTTGAAACGGGAGGAAATGCTGAATTATCAGAAGTTGATAAAATAATTAAACACAAAGGTGTAAAAATTATTGGATATTCAAATTATCCAAGTAGGATTCCTGGAGATTCTAGTACTTTATTTTCAAAAAATGTTTTTAACTTTGTTAAAATTTTAATAGATAACGAAAGTAAAAAAATAAAAATAAATTTAGAAGATGAAATTATTGCTAAAACATTAATATCTCATCAAGGAAAATCAATGAACTTATAAACTATGGAACATTTATTACAAGAATTAACGGTATTTATTTTAGCTATTTTTGTAGGTTACTATGTAATATGGAGCGTTACTCCTGCTTTGCATTCTCCTTTGATGTCAGTAACAAATGCAATATCTAGTGTCATAATTGTCGGTGCTCTTATAGCAGTTGGGCCTGCACTTTTTGGTATTTCAAAAATAATGGGGTTTATTGCTGTAATACTTGCAGCAGTTAATATTTTTGGTGGATTTATTGTAACTCAAAGAATGCTGCAAATGTTTAAAAAGAAAAAAAAATAAATGGAAAATTATTCAATACTTGCATATTTAATTTCAGGAATTTTTTTTATCCTAGCTCTTAGAGGCTTGTCCTCACCGGAAACTGCTAGAAGAGG
>Ga0315338_1001977_pt1 | contig 22448 bp, 21 predicted proteins | sample ASW8metaG_FD_204518 | JGI IMG/M metagenome (GOLD analysis project Ga0315338, IMG submission 204518) | Ammonia-oxidizing marine archaeal communities from Monterey Bay, California, United States - ASW #8 | ecosystem: Environmental > Aquatic > Marine > Coastal | place: USA: California | collected... | reverse complement strand
TCCTTCCCAATCGGTCTCGCCCGTCCAGCCCGGGCTGGGGACGGTGCCGCTACCGCCCCGGCGCAGCGGTACCAGGCCCGGCGCGGCGAACCCGATATTGCCGGCCTTATCGGCGTAGGCAAGGTTGAGCTGCGGCGCGTGAATGTCGCGAGCCGCCTCGGTGAATGTCTGCCAGCTGCCGGCCCGGTTCAGGTGGTAGAAAGCCTCGGCGGTGCGGTCCCCGGGCTCCAAGTAAGTGGCGGCAAGCGAGACAACGTGGCCTGAAGCGGACATCGCCGCCACATCGCCGCGGAGATCGGAGATGATGGGGCCGTGGCCGCTGAGCCGGACATCAAGCTCGACGTCGGCGGCGCCTTTTACCTTTATGAGTTCGCGGCGACGGTAAAATGGTCGGCTGCCTTTGGCTGTTAGATAGCGATCGAAATCACCTGACTCGAGGCGTTCGACGAATAAATCCGCACTATCCGATTGTGTTGCCGTCACCCCCCAGGCGATTCGTTGATTGTGACCAAGGATAGTAAAAGGAACGCCGGGGACGGTAGCGCCGGTAACCTGCAGGTCCGGCGCCTCAATGCGCGCCAGGTACCACAGAATCGGGACATTGAATCCCAGATGCGGATCATTGGCCAGGATCGGCGCGCCGGTCGATGTTTGCGCAGGCGCCACCGCCCAAACGTTGGATGCGCCGCGCGGCAATCCCGGCGCCTCGGGCGACAGTTCTGCCAAATCCGGAAGTTCAATGCCTGCCAAGCTCGAGGTCACGGATACGGGAGCATCCGAGGGGTAGGCGGGCCACAGTTCGCCGATGCGCTCAGGCGGCAATTGACGGGCGAGACGGGCACGTAATACTTCGGCGCGCCAATTGCCGCCGAGCCGGGTCGCCATGATCTTGCTCCAGACCAGTGAATCGGCCGGCGTCCAAGGATCAGGACGGTAGCGAAACAGGGCCATTTCCAGGGTCGGCAGGCGTCCGCGCTCGGCCAGCCAGGAATTGACGCCGCAGGCATAGCTGTCTAACGCGTCGCGTACCGGTGCCGATAGCCCCGTGTAGTCCTTGGCGGCCAAGTGCCAAAGGCCGAGCGCCCGCATCCAACGGTCGGTGCGAACGGCGTCGGCCCCCAAGACTTCGGCCAGGCGGCCGGCGCCGAAACGGCGCATCATCTCCATTTGCCAAAACCGGTCCTGAGCATGGACATACCCGAGCGCAAAATAGGCATCCTCGGCGGATCCGGCGAACAGGGTCGGCACGCCGGCGGAATCGCGGAGGATTTCGACCGGCTCCTTGAGGCCGCGCTCGACCACAACGGTCCCCGATACCTGGGCGCGAAGGGTCCACAACGCAGCGCCTGTGGCCAGCCCGGCAAGGATCAGGCAAGCGGTCGTTCCGATCAGAACCCGGATCAGTTTGTTTTTCATGAGGGCATTCATACCAAGGGCAGATGATCTTGGCCACGGGTCACGGACCGGCTCGATCCTTGGCGGGTTTACGCTCGGCGGCGATGACAGTATACAGACGGGAGAAGCGGTCGCCGCCGTACGTCATCCTTGGGAGCAACCAACAATATGACCGGACCTCTCAACGGCCTGCGGGTATTCGATCTGACGCGTATCCTTGCCGGCCCGACCTGCACACAAATTCTCGGCGATCTCGGCGCCGACGTGATCAAGATCGAGCGGCCTGGAGCCGGCGACGACACACGCGGTTTCGCGCCGCCTTATATCCGCGACGGTGACGGCGCGGACACAGGTGAAAGCGCCTATTTCTGCGGTGCCAACCGCAACAAGCGCTCCATCACCATCGATCTCACCAAGCCCCAGGGCCAGGACCTCGCACGGCGGCTGATCGCCAAATGCGACATCCTTGCGGAGAACTTCAAAACCGGCGGGCTAGCCAAATACGGCCTCGCCTATGATCAGATCAAGGATCAGTTCCCGGGCCTGGTCTATTGCTCGGTGACCGGTTTCGGCCACACCGGCCCTTATGCGCCCAGGCCCGGGTACGATGTTCTGCTGCAAGGCATGGGCGGTTTCATGAGCGTCACCGGCGAACCCGACGGCCAGCCACAGAAATCAGGCATCCCGGTTGCCGATATAATGGCCGGCATGTACGCCGCCGTGGCCATCAACGCGGCATTGCGCCACCGCGAGCTTACCGGCGAAGGGCAATTCATCGACATCGGCATGCTCGACGTTCAAGTGGCCTTTTCCACCATCATGGGCTCCAACTACCTGGCCACGGGGAAGGTTCCGAAACGACTCGGCAATGCGCACCCGAATATCGTTCCGTATCAGTCGTTCTCCACTGCCGACGGCGATGTCATCCTGGCCGTCGGCAATGACGGGCAGTTCCAGCGTTTCTGTGAATTTGCCGGTGTCCCGGAATGGGCCGAAGACGACCGTTTCAAGACCAATACGGACCGGGTCCACAACCGCAATGAAATGATTGCCCTGATGGAGCCGCTGATCGCCAGCCAACCCTCTGAACACTGGCTGACCGGGTTGGAGCAATGCAACGTCAGCTGCGGCCCTATCAACAATCTGGCGCAGGTGTTTGACGACCTGCACGTGCAGGCGCGGGGCATGCGATTACAAATGGATCACCCGGCCACCGGCGAAGCCCCGGTGGACCTAATTGCCAGCCCCATGAAAATGTCGGCGACACCGCCCGATTACCGCCGCCCGCCGCCGATGCTCGGCCAGCACACCGACGAGGTGCTGCGCGAGCTTCTCGATGCCGGCGACGACGAGTTGGCGGCGCTCCGTGCCGAAGGGGTAATATAACGGACCGTTCGGTCCGTTAATTTTTCGCCGGCTACACTCGACCTCAGGCATCAATTTTCTCCGAAATTGGAAAAAATATTGTTGCGCCTGCATAAAAGTGGTTATAATAGTATGCGGTCGATGCCCGACTATACCAAGATTGGAGTTGAAGGATGTCCCAAAAGCTAGCAGTGTCTGAAGCCGAACCAACCGAACCCCGTGAGCTTGCTACTCATCCCGGTGAGAACTTGGAGGACTTCGTGACCTTCTATGTCGCCGACCAAATGTTCGGAATTCCCGTGCTCAAGGTGCAGGATATTCTCACACCGGACAACATTGCGTCCATCCCCCTGGCTTCTGCGGAAGTGAAGGGCTCCATCAACCTGCGTGGCCGAATTGTTACGGTCATCGATGTCCGCATCTGCCTCGGCCTGGGGGCCAAGGAAGAGGATACGGGCCATGGCATGGGTGTTACCGTGGAGCACGGACACGACCTCTACACCTTGATGGTTGATCGCATCGGCGACGTGGCCGGCCTATCGACCAAACTCTACGAGAAGAATCCCGGCACATTGGATCCCAAGTGGCGGGAATTCGCCAACGGGGTTTACCGGCTTGAGAAAGACATCATGGTGGTGCTGGACGTAGACCGGTTGTTGAACGTTCCGGAATAGCCGAAAACTTCAAACTCGATTGAGTAGATCGGCCGCGTCTCGCGCGGCGTAGGTCAAAATACCGTCGGCGCCGGCGCGTTTGAAGGCGCTCAGCGCTTCCATCATGACCGTATCGTAATCGAGCCAGCCCTGGTCGGCGGCGGCCTTAAGCATGGCGTACTCGCCGCTCACATTATAGACGAAGGTCGGCAGGCCGAACGTCTCCTTGACCCGCCGCAGGATATCCAGATAGGGCAGGCCGGGTTTGACCATCACCATGTCCGCCCCTTCGGCGATGTCGAGCGCGACTTCGCGAAGCGCCTCGTCACTGTTGGCGCTGTCCATCTGATAGGTCTTCTTGTCGCCCTTGAGCGCGCCGCCCGAGCCCACGGCGTCGCGGAAAGGTCCATAAAAACCGGACGCGTACTTGGCCGCATAGGACAGGATCGCCACGTCCTGGTACCCCTCGCCGTCCAGAGCGTCGCGGATGGCGGCGACGCGGCCGTCCATCATATCCGACGGCGCGATGATATCGCAGCCGGCGGCGGCCTGAACCAAGGCTTGGCGGCATAAAACTTCCACGGTCTCGTCGTTGAGAATACGTCCGTCACGAACCAGTCCGTCGTGGCCGTCGCTGTTATAGGGGTCAAGGGCGACGTCACAGATCACGCCGACGCCGGGATGGGCATCCTTGACCGCGCTAACGGCGCGGCAGACAAGATTATCCGGATTATAGGCTTCGCGGCCGTCCGGTGTCTTGAGGTCGGCGTCGGTCTGCGGAAACAGAGCCACGGCGGGAATGCCCTGATCCGCCGCCCGGCCGACGTCCGCGACCAAATTATCGATGCTCAGCCGCTCGACCCCGGGCATGGACGGCACCGGCTCGCGTCCGTTTTCACCGTCGATGACAAACACCGGCCAAATCAAGTCGTCAACGCTCAGGCGCGTCTCGGACACCAGGCGGCGCAGCCATGGCTGCGTCCGGTTGCGGCGCAAACGGGTGCGCGGATAGGCGCCCTGGGCCTGTTTCGGTGGTTGTTTCACGGCATTTCTCCTGGCGGCGGCATAATCCCGGGCCACCACCCGATTTCTCCCGCACAATGATCACGGCGGCGAGGGCGTTGTCAACTGCTGGTGGCGTCGTCGTAGACCAACGCGGAAATTCCAATTGATTTGGGGTCGGTGATGCAGGCCTCCCGGCACATAGCGCACCCGGTACATAGTTCTTCGTCGATGACCGGTCGGACGCCGTCTAAGCCGAGCGCGCCCGGGACCGGGCAGGAACCGGCGCAGGCACCGCATTCTGGCCCCGAATAAGGCAGGCAGGTATCCTGGTTGATCGAAGCAACAGCAAGTTTCGGCGACATCAATAGCTGTTCCGCATCCTCTGTGGGAAGCGTCAGGGCGCCAGGCTCGCAGGCCGTCACGCAAGGCCAGCCCTCGCACATATGGCAACCGCGCCGAAGCAGATCCATCACCGGCGTGCCGGCCGCATAGGAATCAGCGCGCTCCGGCAAGGCAAACAGCACATCGTACTGGCAGGCCTCAATGCACTTGTCGCAACGGGTGCAGGCCAGCAGAAAATCCATCTCGTCGCGGGCATAGGGCGGACGTATCCAGTTCTCAGACCGGCTGGCGGCCTTGGCGGCGGCGAGTTGAGAGGCGATCTTGGCAGCCTCTTGCCCACCGAGCTTGAAGAGATCGCGGCGCCCGATTGCGGAGGTCACGCGTTACCTCCGTCCGCGTGCAGGCTACGCATTTTGCCAGTCATCGAGCGCCGGCGCTGGACCAGGGTGAACACCAAAAGTGCGAACAACGCGATTCCGAACACATACCCCATTGGCGCCGGCGCGCCGACACGCAACGGGAACTCGACGTTATATGGCTGGCCGCCGTCTTCGAACGACGCGGAGATGATGTACTCGCCCTCGTCGGGAAAGACGAATCCCTGGCGGTGTATATTATCGTCGGGCGGCTGGGTGCCGAGGGTCGTCTGATGATCTTCGCCCCACAGCCAAGAGAACTGTGAACCATCGCGAATTTTGAAGGTGACCGTGCCTTGGTACGGGGCCTTGTCGTTATGGTTCTTGATGTAGACGTTGACTCGTCCCGGCTCGCCTGGCCGCGGGAAAGCGGGGTAAACCATATAAGTGACGACAAAGCCGCCGTATAGGCCGACGGCCTCGGCTTCCCCTTGCACCGCAGGCGGCGTATTGGAATCCTCGTTCAGGCTGTAGCTGGGACGTCCCAGGATATGATGGGCTGCGGCAAAATCAGCCGCCAGCAGCGACAGCACCGCCACCAGTGTTGCACAGGATATTCTGATCATTGTTCTGGTCATGACGACGCCTTATTCCTTTGCGGGGTCGGATGCGGGCGTTCGATCACCCATATCGGCAGGCTCGGATGCGGGCAAACTTCGACGCAAAGCCCACAACCGACGCAGCCTTGCTTGATTATCGGCTGGTATTGATTCCACATCTTGAAGACAATCGCCTTGGCGCCGAGCGGGCAGATGCTGACGCAGGCGCCGCACACACCCCTGTCGACCCAGGGGTAGCACGCGGTCCGATCGATTTCGGCGATCCCCATATCGATCTCTGAGCGGGAAACGACGGTGATCGCCTTGGTCGGACAGACCTCCATGCATTTGTTGCAAAGCGTGCAGCCCTTTTGCTCGGGATCAATATAGGGCGTGTTAACCATGGCGGCGCCGTCGCGGGCGTGAAAACGGATGCAGCGTGGCGGACAAACTTCACCGCACAGCCCACACCCGATACAAGCGGCGACGAACGCCGCATCATCCTTGAGCGCGCCGGGTGGCCGCAGATAGTTGCGCTTGGCCCTGGCCTTCCCGGGCGCCAGCAGCGAAGAGACCCCATAAGGCAGCACGCCCGCGCCAAGCAGTGAGGCGAAGGCGATGACACTTTGCAGGACTCCGCGGCGTTCCATTACGCGGCCTCCTCTTGCTCGGCCGCGGTTCCATCAATTTCTGTATGCTCGCCGCGATAACGGCGGCCGAGATGTCCCGGACCTTGCGCCGGAACATCCGCCGGCCTGAGTATAAATGTCAGCGCATCGGTTGGACAAACCGCCATGCAGGCCGTGCAATTGTTGCATTCCTGACCGAAACCATCGCGCAGGGGATCGAGACCGAACTCGCAGACCGCGTTGCATTTCGCGCAATCATTGCAGGTCTCGACGATGCGGCGAATACGCACCAGCCGGTAGCGGCCGAGCAGTGAGTAGAGTGCGCCGCCGGGGCAGAGATAACGGCAGAATCCGCGGCGCGCAATCAGCAGGTCGAACAACAAGGTGCCGACGAAGAACATGGTGCCGGCGCCGAATCCGCCAATCCCAATCACGTAATAGATTTCGCGGCCGACGATGGCGGGAGGGTAAATTGCCGCGACCAACACTGACCCGGTCACCGCCGACAGGATCAATCCCAGCGCCAAGACAACGTATTTGAGCCGCTTGTCGAAGTGGCGGTTGCCGACCTTGAGACCGGCCCAGCGCAGCCACGAAGCGAAGTTGGAATTCAATTCATAAATAAAGGTCGCGGGGCAGACCCAACCGCAAAAGAAACGTCCAAACACCGCGCTCAGCGCAATCGGAATCAACGCGGTTAGCCAAAACGGCCAATAGAGAGTCATCCCGGCCGCCGATTGACCGAGCGCGGCGAGCGGATCCGAGAGCTGCACTCCCCAAAAAGTGCCGGACCAGGTATTGCCCTTTATCGCGTCCAAATCCTCGGCCGGGTCACCAACAAACGGTTCGGTGAGGGCCTCCATCACGTCGTAGACTTGTTGCTCAGACGGCGCCAGAAGGTCGTAAGCATGGGCCGCGACATAGGTCTGATAGACGTGCAGGTAAGGCAACAGCACGAGCATCGCGAACACGACACTGAGCGTGAGCCAGCGCAGCTTGTTCAAGTGACGCCAAAGGAAGAACGGTTTATGACTCGGCAGGGTCAACGGTCAGATCTCCATCGATCATGCATGGCTCGGGATAACTCGGATGGCGTGCGGCATCTGGATACAGGACCGCTCGCACAAGCCGCAGCCGACGCATTTGTCCAAGACTTCGGGTTGCTCCATGTAGCCGACTTTAATGGCGGCATCAGGCAGCGGGCAGGCCCGGTAACACACGCCGCACGACTTACCCTGATAGGAAAGGCAGAGGCTTTCATCGACTTCGGCGTGGCCCATTTTAACGCCATCAACGATCGACTTGGCGTTCCGCGCAACCGGCTGGATGGCGCCGGTCGGACAGATGTCACCGCATTTCATGCACAGGATGCAGGCTTTTTCGCGGGGCGTAATGTAGGGGGTGTCGATCGAGTCCCAGCCGTTCTCGAGACTGAAATACTTGATGCAGCGGTTGGGGCAGGCTTCGCCGCACTGGCCGCAGTTGATGCAGCGCGCAAGAAAATCGGGTTCGTCCAACGCGCCCGGTGGCCGCAGATATCGCAACGACGGCTGGTTCCGTGCGGCCAAGGCGGCGCCAGGGACAACCGCAGCCGCCGCACTGGCCGCCAAAGCCTGGAGAAAATTTCTGCGTTCCATTGATCTACATTGACTCCGGAGCGCCAGACCCGGATGAGGAACCTCCCTCATCCGGGTTATTGGCAAACTCCTAGATTTTCTCGATCCGGCAGGCGCTCTTCTTGAAGTCGACCTGCCCCGATACCGGATCCCAAATCCGGCTGGTCACGCCATTGGCCAGCCACTTGTTCTTTTTCGGGTCGGCACTGTCAGCCACGGATAGGTTCCACGGTCCAAACATGTAGCCGCGCGGCACATTGTTGCGTGCCGGTTTGACCAGGGAATTGGTGCCGACCTGGGCACGCGCCTCCAGAGATCCGCGCCGGGTAATCACGCGCACTTTGTCGCCGTCATTAATACCCAAATCCTTGGCGTCATCTTCGTGCATCTCGACATACATTTCCGGTACCAGCCGGCGTGTGGTCGGGCTGCGGTTGGACTTGGCGGTGTGGAAGTGCTCGTAGACCACGCCGAGGCCGAACCAGTACGGATACTTGTCCTCGGGCACCTCTTTCCACGGCTTGCCGCGATGTTCCTCGTCGGGCATGTCGGGAGTCAGACCCTTATCGCGCACCTCCTTGATGAGGTCCATGTGATCGATGGTGTACAGGCCCTCCTCAACGCCAAACCGCATCATTTCCTTGGTCAGCCGTTCGCGGTCGGAATAGTCCTGGTGGGCCAGTTTCATGTGGACCTTGCCGTCCTTGGTCCGGAAGTAGCCGTAGGGTTTGTTCTCCCATGCCCCTTCCTGCGCCATATAGCGCCTCTGAGTGCCACCGTTCTGGGCGATTTCGTAGGTCGGTGCCGGCCACTGGATGCCGCGCAACTCTTCAAGCTGCTCGTAAGGACTCATGTCGTCTAGTTTCTCGACCTCAAGGATGCCGGTCAGGTCCGTATCGGTACCCGCTGAGGCCTTGATGACATCGCGGAATACCTCCTCGGAACTGTAGAAACCGTCCTCACCGCGTTCGTAGGGCAGGATTTTGTCACCGTCCATGCCAAGCAGCTTGGCGATGCCCTTAGCCTTATCGATAACCATGTCCATGTCGGGACGGCATCCCTCGGGCGGCTCGGCCGCCTTCTGGCACAGATTGATGCGCCGCTCCGAGGATATGTAGACGCCTTCCACTTCGCCCCAGGTGGCGGCCGGGAAAATCACGTCGGCATAGAGGTTGTTTGGTGCATGACGGTAAATCTCCTGCACCACGTTGAAGGTTTTGGAAATTGCCGGCCGCACCAAGTTGTACAGGTCCGGCAGGTCGATATGGGTGGCGTAGACGAAGAAAAATGCTTTCACCTCGTCCTTGAGCGCGCGTTCCATCATGCCGACGGCATAGCCTGGATTCTTGCCGTTCATGGCGTTGACGAGGTTCTGCTCTGGAACCCGCCAGGCCGCGGCCATCTGTTTGCGGTGTTTTGCGTTGCTGAGCGGTTCGTTGAACGGAAGACGTCCCGTCAAGCCGCCGGTGAAACGCTCGCCCATGGCATTGGGCTGACCGGTCATGGAGAACGGACCGCAGCCGGGTTTGGCCAGATTGCCGGTCAAAGTCAGCAGGTTGATGATCGAGATGACGTTGTGCTGACCGTGAATGTGCTGGTTGTAGCCGATCCCCCACATGATGATGACGCCGCCGTAACCGCCCTTCTGTTTGCCCTTGGCGCGGGCCAGGCGTTTGCGGGTGGCGTCGGCGAACATGGCGGCGATGTCGCGAATCATTTTCGGCGATACGTCGTGGTTCGGCCCGCCCATGCGGTCCTGTACCTGTTCCGGGCTATAGTCCTTAAGCACGCCATCGACATATTCCTTCCAGCCGGCGGCATGCTCCTTGATGAACTCCCAATCGATGACATCGTCGTGATCCTTCAGGAGCACGTGGGCGATGGCATTGAGGAAGCTGATGTCGCCGTTGAGAATGGGGACGTGCACCGTGTTCTTCGGGTTGATGTCCTCGTAGCCCATCACCGTGCCGGTCCGGCGTGGATCGACAATTACGGTCGGGATGTCTTTCTTCTTTTTGTAATCGGCAGCACGCCAGAAAATGATCGGATGGGATTCGCGTGCGTTGTGGCCGAAATGCATGATCATGTCGCACTTTTCGATATCGTCGTAGGCCATCGGTGGCGTATCCGAGCCGAGCGTCGCAAAATAGCCTGTCACTGCGGACGTCATGCACATCCGCGCGTTGGCTTCGATTGTATTTGATCCGAGAACCCCCTTCATGAAGAGGTTTTCGAGGTACTGGCCCTCCATGGTCAGCTGGCCGGAACCGTAGAGGCCGATCGAGTTGCCGCCATATTTCTTGGCGAAGTGGGCGATCTTGTGATCGACCATTTCGGAAGCCTCTTCATAAGGCACGCGGAGGAAATGCTCTTCGTCGAACGAGCCTTTCGTCTGGCTGACGAAATCCATGTCGCCGTGGCCGGGCTTGCTCCATTCCGCCCAGACGTCCTTGCGCACGTAGGAATCGCCTTCCATGCGATCGACGTACATGGGTTCGGCCGCCGTCAGGCCCTTGATGCATTGCAGGCCGTAGTTAGTCGGATGGTCCTTATCGGGCCGCATCGAAACGATCTTGCCGTTCTCGGCCTGAATGATGGTGCCGCAGCCGACGCCGCAATAAGGGCATTGGGCAATCGCGGTGGTCCGGTTCTCTTCACTCTCCTGCGCTTGCGCCGAAGAAACGAGCTCCGGGTTTTCGCCAACCATCAGACCGGCTCCAGCGGCGGAGGCGGTGACAAAGGCGCTGTTCTTCATGAAGTCCCGGCGTGAAAACTTGTTTTTGATGCGTTTCATGGTCTGTGTCCTATTCTTTCACCTGGCTGCGCAGATAAACAATGATGTCTTCGACTTCTTGGTCAGTAAGATTGGCCAGACCCGCCGGCCCCTGGAAGGCGAGCATGCGGGTATTGGAGCGGCCGTACTTGATGGTCTCGCGGAGGAAACCGTCGGATACCTTGTTGAGGAACCCAGGCAGGCCGATGGCCGTGCCGGCGCCCTCTGATTCGTAGCCGTTGCCGTCGGTGCCGTGGCAGGTTGAGCAAATGTAGATGTACCACTGCTCTCCCAGGCGCGGGTCGCCATGGGCATCGGGCTGGGCGTCCACTTCCTCGGACCGGTTCGGCAATGTGGCCTTGGAGCGTAAATAGCTAACGATGGCGCGGACCTTTTTCCGGCCGAGATGCGCGAACGGCATCATGCCGGTGTCTTCGCGGCCATCGCGGATGGTACCCATGAAAAACTTGTCGGAGCTGATGCTGAGCAACTCGGGGTTCGTCAGTGACGGCGCCACGCCCGCCTTGCCGATGGCGTCGGCCTGATGGCAGATGACGCAGTTTTCCTCGAACTCCTTCTTGCCGAGTTTCAGTTCCTTGGCCTTCTTTATCTCCGCCGGAGTTGCCGTTGCGGCATAAGCGGGGAAGCTGAACGCCAGCCCGATCAATATCGCCAGCCCGAGGGTCATGTTATTCAGTTTCAACATTCTGCTCTCCATCAAATCGTTCCTGGTTTCTTTTCAGTCGCATTCTTGATACCGGCCGAGCGCCGCTACCAACCTTCGCCGGCTGGTGCGGTGGTCATGTCTTCATGGCACTGCTTGCAGTCGATTTTTTCTTCCTCCATGCGTTCGTGCAGCTCGTCCATCAGTGCTTGTTTGTCGAACCCCTTGGGAAGGGTATGGGAAATTCCCTTGTGGCAATCGATGCAGGTTTTTCCCCAATCCACGGCCAGCGAGTGCATCAAGCTGGCTCTCACCGTTTGGGTTTCCTCGGTCATGAAGTCGATGCCGTGGCAGTTGCGGCACTCGCGCGAATCGGTCTCTTTCATGGCCGTCCACACATGCTGCGCCAGTTCCGGCCGCTTGGCCTCGAACTTTTCGCGGCTGTCGATGGATCCGGCCATCCAATGAAACAGCTCGTTGGTGGCGCGCACTTTGCGGATAACCTTGTGGACCCATTCCCTGGGTACGTGGCAATCGGGACATGAGGCGCGGACGCCGGTACGGTTGGCGTAGTGAATGGTTTGTTTGTATTCCTTGTACAGATACTCCCGCATGGCGTGACAAGATGTACAGAATGACTCCGTGTTGGTTAATTCCAGGCTCCAGTTGAACGCTCCCCAGAAAACCATGCCCGCGAGAAAAATCGCCGAAACGCCTGCCAGCGGATATCTGATCAGGGTCTGGAACAGAACACCCAAAGACATCAACGAGGGTTTCGTTTGCGCCTGCAAATTCGTGGGCGATGTGTTCATTCTGCCCTTCGGTCATTGGCCCGTACCGGAGCTCATAGGATAAGGCACGACTGTAGGTGCAGGTTTGCGTGACGTAATTGATTCAGGTCAATTTACTAAAATGTCGAAAGGATCTTAGCGATAGCGGAACACCGGCCCGGACGCGGCCTTGGCACAAACGATAATCCAGGCGGATGATGGTGCATGGTTTTTCTTTACGTTTACGTAAACGTCAATTACATTGTGTTTGTGAGGGATTGACGGTCGCGGCGCGGTAATTGGGTGTATGATTCCGGGCGGCGCGACACCACGGCATTGGAGACCGGCACATGCCCGAAGACGGTAAACCGGCAAAGGTTCCGAACGCCGAACCCTACAAGGCGTGCCATCCGCTGCGCGTGGTCACGGCAACCAGCTTGTTCGACGGCCACGACGCCGCCATCAATATCATGCGCCGTATCCTGCAGGCCTCGGGGGCTGAGGTCATCCACCTGGGCCATGACCGCTCTGTCGAGGAGGTGGTGACAGCAGCCATCGAGGAAGACGTCAACGCCATCGCCGTCAGTTCCTACCAGGGCGGACACCTGGAATACTTCAAATACATGATCGATATGCTGCGCGACCGCGGCCGGCAGGACATTAAGGTGTTCGGCGGCGGAGGCGGGGTCATCGTCAGCGACGAGATCAAGCAGCTGCATGATTACGGCGTGGCGGCCATTTTCGCGCCCGAGGACGGACAGACGTTGGGCCTGCAAGGCATGATCTGGCGCATCTTGGAATTGGCTGACCGGGACGTTGCATCAGAGCTTCCGGCCGATCTGGGCAATATCACCGACGCGGGTGGTGCCGATCTGGCCCGCATCATTACCGCGCTTGAAGGTGGCCGGTTGCCGCCCGAAACCTTGAAACAGCTGGAAACTCTGGCCGGCGAACGGCAATCGGTGCCCGTGCTCGGCATTACAGGTACCGGCGGCGCCGGTAAGTCGTCGCTCACTGACGAGTTGATCCGCCGCTTCCGGCTCTATTCCGAAGAGCCGCGCATCGCCGTCATTGCCATCGATCCGTCGCGGCGCAAGACCGGCGGTGCGCTGCTGGGCGACCGCATCCGCATGAATGCTATCTCTGCACCCAACGTTTTCATGCGTTCCCTAGCCACCCGCGACAGCCAAACGGAAGTCCCCGACGCCATCCCTGATATCATTACCGCCTGCCGGGCAGCAGGATTCGATCTGATCATTGTTGAAACGCCGGGCATCGGCCAGGGCGATGCGGCCATCGTTTCTATGGCCGACGTATCGCTCTATGTGATGACGCCGGAGTTCGGCGCCGCCAGCCAGTTGGAAAAGATCGACATGCTGGATTTTGCCGACGTGGTGGCCCTGAACAAGATGGACCGGCTGGGCGCCCTCGACGCGCTACGAGACATTCGTAAGCAGGTGCAGCGAAATCGCGAAGCCTTCGGACAGTCGCCGGACGATATGCCGGTTTACGGCGCCATCGCGTCGCGCTACGCCGATGTGGGCGTCACCGCGCTGTACCAGGAACTGCTACGTCAGTTCGAGGTTAAGGGGTTCCCAAGCTGGCCATGTCACATTGAGGCCGTCGATACAAAGAGCACGGAGCCGGGCGCCGCCATCGTGCCGCCGGAACGGCGGCGCTACCTCGCCGATATTAGTGCCAGTGTTCGCGACTATCACGCCAGGGCTGAGGCGCAACTACGGATCGCCCGCGAGCGCCAGCAACTTAGCGAAAGCCGCCGCATGCTGGGCGATAGCGGAGATGAAAACGCGGCCTCGGCGTTAGACGGATTGATTGCGGAGCGAGTCGCGTCCCTCGATCCGGAAGCCAAGCAGCTAATCGAGGACTGGCCGTCGGTACGCGAGGCTTATTCAGGGGACGATTTGACTGTGAAAGTCCGTGGCCGGGAGGTTCGCACGGACCTGAAAATTGAAACGCTTTCGGGCAACGTCATCCCGCGCATCGCCGTGCCTGAGATTCAAGACCATGGCGCGCTGCTTAAGTGGTTGATGAAAGAGAACCTGCCGGGTCGCTTTCCGTTCACCGCCGGCGTGTTTCCGTTTAAGCGGGAAGGGGAAGACCCGACCCGCATGTTCGCCGGCGAAGGCGACGCCCAGCGCACCAATGAGCGGTTCAAGCTGCTGTCGGCCCATTCAGACGCGAAGCGCCTGTCCACTGCCTTTGATTCAGTGACGCTGTACGGCTGCGATCCACATGAGCGGCCCGACATCTACGGCAAGGTTGGTAACTCCGGCGTCTCCATCGCTACCCTCGACGACATGAAAGTGCTCTATGACGGTTTTGATCTGTGCGATCCGCTGACCTCGGTGTCCATGACCATTAACGGTCCGGCGCCGACCATCCTGGCCATGTTCCTCAATACAGCCATGGATCAGCGCCTGGACAAATTTGAGGCGGAAGAGGGGCGCCCGCCTACGGCGGACGAGGCGTCGGAAATTCGCGACTGGGTGCGGGCCAATGTGCGCGGTACCGTACAGGCGGACATTCTCAAAGAGGACCAGGGGCAGAATACCTGTATCTTCTCGACGGAATTCGCACTCAGGATGATGGCCGATATTCAGGAGTATTTCGTCGAGTACGATATTCGGAACTTCTATTCGGTCTCGATTTCCGGCTATCACATCGCCGAGGCCGGGGCCAATCCCATCTCGCAACTGGCCTTCACCCTGGCCAACGGCTTTACCTTCGTCGAGGCCTATCTGGCCCGGGGCATGAACATTGATGACTTCGCCCCCAACCTATCGTTCTTTTTCTCCAACGGCATGGATCCAGAATACACTGTCATGGGAAGGGTCGCCCGGCGCATCTGGTCGATCGCCATGCGCGAGTGTTACGGCGCCGGCGAACGTTCGCAAAAGCTCAAGTACCACATCCAAACGTCGGGCCGGTCCTTGCATGCCCAGGAGATGGACTTCAATGATATTCGCACCACGCTGCAAGCCGTGATCGCTATCTATGACAACTGCAATTCTCTCCACACTAACGCCCATGACGAGGCCTTCACCACGCCGACGGCCGACAGCCTGCGCCGAGCCATGGCCATTCAGATGATCATCAATCGGGAATGGGGGCTGGCCAAAAACGAGAACCCCAACCAGGGCGCCTTCGTCATCGAGGAGCTGACCGATCTGGTCGAAGAAGCGGTGCTCAGAGAATTCGAACGAATCAGCGAGCGCGGCGGCGTCCTCGGCGCTATGGAAACGGGCTATCAGCGCGGCAAAATTCAAGAAGAGTCCCTGCATTACGAAACCCTCAAGCACGATGGCCGTTTGCCCATCGTCGGAGTCAACACCTTCCTCAATCCGGGCGTCCCGGAAGGCCACCAGCCGGCTCAGTTGCAACGTTCATCAGAGGAAGAAAAACAAAGTCAAATCAAAAGGTTAGGGGTCTTTCAAGGCCGTAATTCCGAAGCCGCGCCGGAGATGCTTGAGCGCCTCAAGCGGGCGGCGGCCGGCGACGGCAACGTGTTCACCGTGCTGGTCGACGCAGTGCGGGTGTGCTCGCTGGGTCAAATTACCGGCGCTCTTTTCGAGGCCGGCGGGCAATACCGCCGCAACATGTAATATAGTTGTCCGTTATGAAACCCGAAGACGTACATCTTCGCGAGGTCCTGTTTGAGTTCCGCCGGGTCGGCAAGGCACTCCGCATCACCGCCATTGATCCGGAGAGCGGAACCGAAGTGATCATGGTCGGTGCGCCGGGATACGGGCAAGAAGCCTTGAAGCGAATGGCCGCACGCAAGCTCGCTTACGTCATTGCAAAAAATCAAAGGCAGGAAAGAGAACGCCGAGGGGGTGCCTAGTTGGCGCGGCTGCGCCCGAGGCCAATCTTCTTGGCAAATTCGGAACGGCGCTTGGCATAGTTTGGGGCCACCATGGGATAGTCCGACGGCAAGTTCCAGCGAGAGCGGTATTCTTCGGGTGTCATGTTGAAAGTCGTGCGCAAGTGCCGTTTCAGCATCTTCAGCTTGCGGCCGTCCTCCAGGCAGATGATAAAGTCCGGGGTCACTGAGCGGCGAACCGGAACCGCCGGCCGCGGCGCTGTCATCTGGGATTGGTCGCTTTCATGGACGACGCCTCCCAGCGCGCCGTACACGTTCTGGATGAGATCAGGAATATCGGCCGCCGTGACTTGGTTCTGACCTACGTAGGCAGCAACGATATCAGTTGCCATGCGAAGCAGGTTTTGGCGTGAGATTACGGCAGCGGCCTCATCGCTCATAATTGATTTCCCCCCTGATTAGGATTTGTTTGATTGCGTGGCATCATAGGTATTCCGCGAAAATCCCACAACTGAAAAGAACCCGGAATTCGGGTAAATTTTCAATCCGCCGGCGCGACGGCAATTGGCGTCGCCGGATAACAACTCCGAGATCGTCATCGCAACGCGAGCGATTGTGTTTGGTTGGCACAACGGTTCGAGATGTGGTATCAAAATCGATCTGCGGCAGAGCCGTAGATAAGCGCGTCCTGGGGCCATCAAACTGACAGCGGGAAATATGCCGTCCGAGACAATTGCCATCGCCAGCGATCATGCCGGCTTTGAACTCAAGACCACGCTCAAGCGGGAACTGGCGGACCAGGGGTTCGAGGTTCTCGACCTTGGCGCTGACTCTGAAGAGTCCGTGGACTATCCGGATTTCGGCTACGACCTGGCGTCGGCTTTGAAACAGGGAAGAGCCATTCGCGGTGTCCTCGTTTGCGGGAGCGGCATCGGTATTAGCATCGCGGCGAACCGGCATCCGGAGGTTCGCGCCGCCCTGGTCCATGATGCTGAGTCGGCTAAGCTCTCCCGGCTTCACAACGATGCCAATGTCGTCTGCTTCGCCGGACGCTCCATCGCTCCCGACCAAGCCAAAGAATGTCTTGCCGCTTTTCTTCATACAGAATTTGAAGGCGGTCGCCACGCGCGCCGCGTCGAAAAACTTTCACAGCCCCGCTAACGTCTATCGTCAAGGACTTTGAGACCATGCCAGACGCACAAACGAGCTACCAATCCACGGACCTTGAGCAGTTTTTCAGTCAAAACCTTCATGACCGAGACAACGATATTTATGACTCCATTGCCGCCGAGTTGCACCGCCAGCAGAACCAAATTGAGCTGATCGCGTCGGAAAACATCGTCTCGCGGGCAGTCATGGAAGCTCAGGGCGGCGTCATGACCAACAAGTACGCGGAAGGGTATTCCGGTCGCCGTTACTATGGCGGTTGCGAGTATGTAGACGTTGCCGAAACCCTGGCCATTGAGCGGGCAAAAAAACTGTTCGACTGCGAATTCGTCAATGTGCAGCCCCATTCCGGCGCTCAGGCCAATGGCGCCGTCATGATGGCGCTGGTCGAACCTGGCGCAACCATCCTTGGTCTCTCTCTGGCGGCAGGCGGGCACTTGACCCACGGCGCGCCACCGGCGCAATCGGGTAAATGGTTCAACGCCATCCAGTACGGCGTTCGCCCGGACGACCACTTAGTCGATTTTGACGAAGTCGAAAGCCTCGCCAACGAACATAAGCCGAAATTGATCATCTGTGGTGGGTCGGCATATCCGCGCACGCTCGATTTTGCCCGGTTTCGGGCAATTGCGGACTCTGTGGGTGCTTATCTCATGGTCGATATGGCGCATTTCGCCGGCCTAGTTGCAGCGGGCGTTCACCCGTCACCGCTTCCCCACGCACATATCGTCACCACGACAACTCATAAAACCCTGCGTGGCCCGCGCGGCGGCATGATCCTCAGTAATGATGTCGATCTGGGTAAGAAAATTAACTCCGCCGTTTTCCCGGGACTCCAAGGCGGCCCGCTTATGCATGTTATTGCCGCCAAGGCCGTGGCTTTCGGCGAAGCGCTGCGACCTGAGTTTAAAACCTATTCGGAATCGGTAGCGGCGAATGCAAAGGTCCTGGCTCAAGTGCTCATGGATCGTGGCTGCGATATCGTCTCCGGTGGAACCGATACACACCTTATGCTTGTTGACCTGAGGCCCAAGAAACTGACCGGCAGAGACGCCGAGGAAAGTTTGGAAAGGGCCTGCATGACATGTAACAAGAATGGCATTCCGTTCGATCCGGAAAAGCCAATGGTGACATCCGGTATTCGCTTGGGAACGCCGGCCGCCACGACGCGTGGATTTGGTGCCGATGAGTTCCAACAGGTTGGTAATTTGATTAGCGACGTCCTTGATGGATTGGCCAACAATCCCGATGACAATAGTGCGGCTGAGGGCATTGCACGTGAACAAGTGATGGAGTTATGTGCCCGTTTCCCGATTTATTCACACACATAGGGATAGGGCGGAAAAATAGAGTTATGAGACTCGCTCCGGCACAATTGCCGGCACTGGGGATACTAGGGAGGGAAACCGGTCATGCGCTGCCCGTTTTGTGGTCACGACGATACACAGGTTAAGGATTCAAGGCCGACCGAGGACAACTCGGCAATTCGCCGGCGCCGTCTTTGCCCCGAATGCGGGTCGCGGTGGACGACGTTCGAGCGTGTTCAACTGCGTGAACTGACGGTGCGAAAGGGTGACGGCGACAAAGCCGCATTTGACCGTGAAAAACTCCGCCGGTCATTGAGCATTGCGTTGAGAAAAAGACCCGTTGACGAGGAGCGCATCGACCGCATCGTAAACAGCATTCAACGTCAATTGGAGACCTCGGGCGAAAGTGAAATTCCGACAAAGGCCATTGGCGAGATGGTGATGGAGAACCTGAGGGAATTGGATCAGGTCGCCTTCGTCCGCTTCGCTTCGGTCTATAAGAATTTCCGCGAGGCCAAGGACTTTGAGGCATTTGTGGAAAACCTGGGTGACCAAACGGACTCCTGACGCCAACGACCACCGCCATATGCAGGCAGCGTTTCGGCTCGCCAGGCGCGGACTGGGGAGCGTCTGGCCCAACCCTGCCGTTGGATGCATCCTTGTGCGTGAGGACTGGGGCGGGCGGATCGTCGGCCGCGGCTGGACTCAGTCCGGCGGCCGGCCTCACGCGGAGATAGAAGCCCTGTCCCGTGCCGGGGAGGAAGCACGCGGCTCGACTGCCTACGTGACGCTTGAGCCCTGTATTCACAAAGGCGAAACCGGACCATGTGCCGAGGCTTTGATCGGTGCCGGTATTTCGCGGGCCGTTATTGCACTGGAGGATCCAGATCCAAGGGTCTCAGGCGGCGGCATCAAGGCTATTCATGACGCGGGAGTTGATGTCGTCTCCGGCGTATTGGCGGACGCGGCGGCCGATCTCAATGCGGGGTTCATATCCCGGATTACCAGTGGCCGTCCTATCTTCACTTTTAAGACGGCGACCAGCTTGGATGGCCGCATTGCCACGGCAAGCGGCCATAGCCACTGGATCACCGGCGAAGATGCGCGACGCGGCGCCCACTATTTGCGGGCCTCCCACGACGCACTTTTCATTGGTAGCGGAACCGCTCTGCAAGATCAGCCCAAGCTCACATGCCGATTGCCGGGAATGGATCAACAATCGCCTGTTCGCGTTGTCGCCGATAGTGGCCTGAAATTGCCGATCAACCACCCCTTGGTCGCAACGGCTAAAGCAGTGCCAACCTGGATTTATACGGTCGACGGGGGCGACCCCGACCATCGCCGCGAACTGGAGGCAGCCGGGGTATTAATCATCAACGTTGACCCGGACAGCCAAGGCCGCCCCGATTTGAACTGGGTTGCAGCTGATATGGCAAGCCGGGGATTGACACGGGTACTTGTCGAAGGCGGCGCAGAACTAGCGACAGAACTGTTACGGCGGGACCTTATCGACCGAATTTGCTGGTTCCGCGCGCCCATGCTGATCGGCGGGGATGGAACCCCAACAGTGCAGCCGTTAGGCGTTGAGACCCTAGACGAAGCCGCGGCGTTTACCCGGACCTCCGTATGCGTTATGGGTGCGGATACGATAGAGACCTATGAGCGTAGGAACTGACCCACATGTTTACCGGCATCGTTACCGATCTGGGCGAGGTGCGCGCTACCGTAGCCGGCGGTGACACGAGAGTAGAAATTCACACCGCTTACGATACCAACAACCTCAACCATGGTGCTTCCATTTGCTGTTCCGGTGCCTGTCTGACGGTAATCGAGACAGGTCCTGACTGGTTTGCCGCCACGGTGTCCGCCGAAACCCTGTCGCGGACGACCTTGGGTGAATGGCAGCACGGTACAGCCGTCAACCTTGAGCGCCCGCTCAAGGTCGGCGACGAACTTGGCGGCCATATTGTGTCCGGCCACGTTGATGGTGTCTCTAAACTCGTCGATACATCTGAAGAAGGTGAATCGAGACGACTTACCTTTGAGGCGCCGGAAAATCTTGAGCGTTTTATCGCGGGCAAGGGTTCAATCGCTATCGACGGTGTTTCGCTAACGGTCAACGAAGTCGATGGGAGCTTGTTTGGAGTTAATGTGATTCCCCACACCCTGGAAAACACTTCGCTTGGAAAACTTTCTCCAGGTGACACAGTCAACCTGGAAATCGACATGCTCGCACGTTATGTTGCGCGCCTCTTGGACGTGAACGGATAAAGCTTTGTCTAATAGTCAAAAAATGTCGCAGGCGTCAAAACAAGACGTGGCTCGGGCCGTCGAAGACCTAGAGTACCTTTCCCCTATAGAAGACATCATAGATGACGCGCGAAATGGGCGTATGTTCATCCTGGTCGACGACGAGGAACGGGAAAATGAAGGTGATTTGGTCATTCCGGCACAGATGGCGACGCCCGAAGCAGTTAATTTCATGGCTAAGTTCGGTCGCGGATTGATTTGCTTGGCCTTAACGGGAGAGCGGCTCAGCGAGCTGGAACTACCACTCATGGCCCAACGCAACACGTCGCGCCATGAGACTGCGTTCACGATTTCCATCGAAGCGCGCGATGGCGTAACCACGGGGATATCCGCCTCAGACAGGGCGCGCACCATAGCCGTCGCCATTGATCCAACCAAGGGGAAGGATGATCTTGTCTGTCCCGGTCATATCTTTCCTCTGGAAGCGCGACAGGGCGGCGCACTTGTTCGCGCGGGACACACCGAAGCCGCCGTCGATGTCTCGCGACTAGCCGGTCTCAATCCGTCAGGTGTAATTTGCGAAATCATGAATGAAGACGGAACCATGGCCCGAATGCCGGACCTGGTGAAATTTGCTCAGTTTCACGGCCTCAAAATCGGAACGATCTCCGATCTGATTGCTTTTCGACTACGCCACGACCGAATTGTTGAACGGACCTTGGAAACGACGCTGCAAAGCCAGTACGGCGGGGCGTTCAAGATGATGGTCTACACCAATACCATTGCCCATGCGGAGCATATTGCACTAGTCAAGGGACAGATCGATGATGGCGAGCCGGTTCCCGTTCGCATGCATGCGCTGAATGTTCTCGACGATGTTCTCGGTGATATGGCAAACGGAAAGTCAGGGCAATTGCAAGCGGCTATGGAACAGATTTCAGCAGAGGGCCGTGGCGCGGTTGTTCTCATTCGCAACCCCAATAGGCGCAGCCTCTCAGAGCATGTCCGCGAGATCAATGGGGATTTTGAGGCGGAACAAGAAAACATCCATGACGGAGAGCTAAGGGACTACGGCGTTGGCGCGCAAATATTATTGGATCTGGGCATCAAGAACATGATCCTGATTTCCAATACAAAACATAACATTATCGGTTTGGAGGGGTACGGCTTAACCGTCGTTGATCAGCGGCCAATCGACGCCGATGGTGGAGACGCGTGATGACTGCCGACGCGCGTGTGCTGATCGTCGAAGCGCGGTTTTACCCTGAAATTGCCGATCAATTGGCGCAAGGCGTCATTGCTGTACTTGATGAGGCCGGCGTCGCGTTCGACTGTCTTGAGGTGCCGGGAACATTTGAAATCCCGGCCGCAATCCGCTTCGCTGATGATGCCGCGGTATCGAACCATGCCTACGATGGCTTCATTGCTCTGGGTTGCGTCATTCGCGGCGAAACAGACCATTATGACCATATCTGCCGCGAAACTAGTCGGGCATTAATGGATTTATCCATCGATCGCGGCCTGGCGATCGGATTTGGCGTTTTAACCTGCGAGACCATGGATCAAGCCAGCGCTCGCGCCGATGTGGCTAAAAAAATAAGGGAGCAGAGGTCGCTGAGGCCTGCCTGAGAATGATAGAGCTTAAGTCCGGCAATCTCCGTCTGAGCAGCCAATGAGTAAACGCGCCCGCGGTCATGCTGGGATGGCCAGAATTGA
>Ga0315338_1001976_pt1 | contig 22453 bp, 19 predicted proteins | sample ASW8metaG_FD_204518 | JGI IMG/M metagenome (GOLD analysis project Ga0315338, IMG submission 204518) | Ammonia-oxidizing marine archaeal communities from Monterey Bay, California, United States - ASW #8 | ecosystem: Environmental > Aquatic > Marine > Coastal | place: USA: California | collected... | reverse complement strand
TGAACTTTGAACTTTGAACTTTGAACTTTGAACTTTGAACTTTGAACTTTGAACTTTGAACTTTGAACTTTGAACTTTGAACTTTGAACTTTGAACTTTGAACTTTGAACTTTGAACTTTGAACTTTGAACTTTTATAATCACTTATTTACAATAACATTTTTTAAGGGTCCAGCTTTTGCACTTATAATTGCTTTGTTAAGTGTATCTTCTGTTATTTTTTCATTTATGTAATTTGTTATTTTACCATTTTCTACCAAAATAATTGTAGGTATTTTCACTATTTTATATTGTATTGTAGTATAATCGGTATCTTCGTCGTCTATATTTATTTTTTTGAAATTTATAGCTGAATTATATTGACGGTTTTTATCATTAAACAATTGTTCTATATCTTTACAAGCGTCACACCAATCTGCTGTAAATAGAAGGCAAGTTGTCGTTATTTCATTTTCAAAATTAAACAAATATTTACTGGAACTCCTTTTTTGTAGTTTATTCATTTATATTTATCTTATTATAATATAAAGAATATAATTCAATATGGAATTTTTAAGTAAAATAGCCGACGCATTTGATCCAACAAACGCTACAAACGTGGTAACCAACGTTATAAAAAAGGTTAGTGATACGGTAAGTGATTTGACGGGTTCCCCAAGAATGAATTTACAGAAAATGAACCCACAAGTGTCTTCTAATTCAGTCCCTAAAAATATTCCTACAAACGTTCCTCCACAAATACAAGAAAAACCTAAAGAAGTTAACATCCGGACAGAAGAAAAGAAGGAAAAAAAAGAAACAGAGGATGAAAAAACAAAAAGAGAGGAGATTTTATCCAACCCAAAATATAAAGAACAAGTTGAAACATTTAGAAAAGATAAGAGTGATTATGATTTCATTGTAAATGAATTAGTTAAAATGGAAGGTATAAGATTTAACTTGTATAAAGAATTATATGATACTTTACATGGTGTTGTAATAGATAACTCTATACTTGTTGAATTAAATGTGAAAATTAAAAATCAAAATGACACTTTTGAAAAATACACAAAATTAAGCGATTTGTATTGGAGAATGATCGGACACCCTTTATATGGTAAGTTAATTCCAGTTAAATTTCCAGAAAGTGTCGAACATAAGGGTTATTATTATACCGCAAATGGTATTATATATTATGACAATAACAACGATAAAAAAACTTCTTATGTAGATCCATATGTTATGTATTTTACCTATTTTTACAAACTTAGAAATATGAATGAAACAAAACAAGCACAAGAAGCAGAAAAACAAAGACAAGCACAAGCACAAGCACAAGCACAAGCACAAGAAGCAGAAAAACAAAGACAAGCACAAGCACAAGCACAAGCACAAGAAGCAGAAAAACAAAGACAAGCACAAGCACAAGAAGTGTCGGAAAATATGAATAAGTTAGAACAAGAATTAGAAGGCAATTTAGATAAAAAGGAAATGAATGAACGTATATTACAAGAAAAAAATGATACCGAATACATAAAATCAATTCAAAATTACGAAGATGATTTGTAAATTTAAATCAAATATTTAATGTCACCTTTGTATAATTTGTCCTCGAAAACTTCGTTACTTTGTGTACAATAATCATAAACACTTCTAAATATATTTTCAATAATAGTAAGTATATTGTGTATAAACTCAATAAATTCCTTAAATCTAGCGTTGTATTTGTATGTAATATTATATTTATGAATATTTTCAATCAATTTAATTAATTTTACATTTAATTTGTCTTTGTATTTCCTTAAAAGCATTTCATATATTCTATTTGTTTCCTCCTCATCTCCTTTACTGAATTCTTTATTTGTTTCCTTTAATAAGTTTACATATTTAACTGATAGTGTAACAATTGAATTTCGGAGTCTATTACTTCTAACATTTACAAATAAATCGATTAAATAAAAGAATATTAAACGTCCGTATGTATGTTTCCAATTTTTCAGAATCCAAGGTTCTTCATCGTATGCAATACTTTCTAAAATATCACAAATAAATTTAAAGGATAACCCCTCAAACACAAACACATCTTCAAGTGAAAATACATAAGAATACTTGCGGACATGTTCGTTCGAAGAAATTAATCTTTGTACAAATGCATCTTTTTTGTTTCCAAATGTAACAGAAAATAACGGAATTGGCATTAAAATTGTCTGTTTGATTTCTCGGTGTTCTTTATTTTTGTTAAAGTACATATTCTTTACTAAAACTGAAAAACTCAAACACTGTTTGTATGTAGTCTTATCTTCTTTTTCAATTATATTTATTTGAAATAAATGTTTTTTTGCATTGTTATTTAATAACACTGTTTTACCATCGTGTTTATATATATGTACATTTGATAGTATGCGTGTTTCTTCAACTTCAAAATTTGAACTATTGCGTTTATGTTCATCTAAATTATTTAATACAGTTTCTATTACAGAACTAAGTTTCAACTTAATGTATTGTTTGTATCCACTGTTATATTTGAAATAATCAATTATTTCACGGCGATTTAAATCAATATATAAGTTAATTTGTTTCATAATCAAAGCTATGTAAAATTTAAGTTTTGAATGAATGTAATCATAATTTACCAATTCTGGATGTAAAATAACATACCATTCCAAGGTTTCCGAATTGAAATATTTTTCAAAATATCCAGACAAATTAATATTACTTTTGTTTGGTAAAGTATATACGAATTTTTCAGCTATTTTTCGTAATACTATGTCATTGTAAAATACAAGTCTTATGTCATCATCATCTAATTTAAATTGTTTTATAAATAATCCCAACGCCTGTTCAAATGTTTCATTTATAAGACGCATGAATTTATACATGTTATTTTTGTCATAAAAATTGTTATTGAAAAAATCCATAATAGTATCTTGTAAGTCTGTGTTGAAATTAAATTCTGGATCAATATTATTAGGTTGATCATAAGAATAGTTCGTTTTGTAATCACCCAATTCATACATTATATTGTTTTTCAAAATAAAATTGAAATCATCATCAGATAAGTTATTTCTATATTGTTGTACTGGTTTTGAAGTTTTCAAAGTTTTCAAAGTTTTCAAAGTTTTGTTCAATTTATTTGTTTCGGTTACAATTTTGTCGCTCTCTGGGATTTGAGATGATTGAGTAATTTGTCTCTTTGAATTACGAACTTTCAAAAAATGATCACTTATGTCATTTGTTGTTAACATATTCGTTTGAAATAATAAAAGATTATGTTTTATATTATATATATATTTAAAAAGATAGAATTACCACAATATATTTCAAATAAAATGTCAAATTGTCACAGTAAATACCTAAATAAAATTTATAATAAAAACAAGAAGCTAAATATTGATACCGATGATTATGTAAATGTATTTCTAAAAATAATTAATGATGCAGAGCGAAGATGTAAAACAACTTTAAATTCTCAACGTGTATATCCAGATTCTATTCTTAGAAATAAAAATACGACTACGAATGGTAAATCATATGAATATTTTGCTAAAAAAAATAAGTATATTTTAGAAAATCCGGAATTAAGATATAGAAGAACCACAAACAACTTTACAAATATATTTATATTGAGAGGTCGTATTCGTTGGAAAATTCGCGAAATAAATTTGCGAAAATATGGACATTATTCCAGGTCATTTTCTTCTTTCATTTCAAGACTTTGAATTTATATAGTCCGTATATTCATTAATAGTTTGTATATAAGTTTCTATTAAAGCAGTTTTATATTCTGATTTTTTTATTTTTTGAAGTTCTAGGACGCATTTTATGTTATAATTCACAAATTGAATATCATTTATAGTCCATTTACCTAATATTTGTGTATCTCTTTTATTTTGAATTGAATTAGGAATAATAGACTCTTTGCAAATACCTTGATTGTTACTGTGTTCTATCATTTTAGATTCTAACATATTTAATATTTCTTTTATTTCTTGAGAACGGATATAACATAATTTTAATTTGTTCAAAGATTTACAAACACATAACATAATACTATCTCCACTTTTGAATTTTGAATTTCTAAAAAAATATATCATATTCAATATATGCTCCTTTATACGCAATATGTCATTTCTTGATTCTCCATATATCCATCTCCAAACACCTTGTGACATAGAAGGTGGACGAAATGTTACAGATGTTTCATCAAAACTGATTTTTGTATTGTCTGGATGAAATGCTAATATTGCCAGTTTCAAAAATAAATAAACACTATTCATATTATAATATTTATTAATTTATGTTATTTTACATTTAAATATATTATTCAAAATTTATTCTTCTTCGTCTTCTTCGTCTCCGCTCTCATCTTCCTTTTCGCTTTCCTCAACTTCTTCCTCTATATTTAAGGTTTTATTTATTTTGTCGTAGTCGTCATAATATCCTCCAGACATATATTGAATTGCCCATTCTTGACTCAATTTATCCAATATAAAGGTTGTGATTGCGACCGATTCTTCGTCAAATTTGTCTGATTCAGTTCTTTGTTTGTATTTTATTTGAGGAATGTAATATGTCTTTTTTGAAATCGTTAGTTTGGGATTTTCTATGAATACTTCTAAAAATTTCAAAATCTGTTTTTGAATTATTTTGAAATAACGAGGGTCTTCCCCTCCGTCATATTCATCTGCAAATTGTTCTGTTAATAATACATTTATCAATTTAACAAGTAGTGATTTTGAAATAGAATTCAACATAATGGGTAATATCACTTTGAAAATACGCAAAATGTCATTGTACGCTTCTTCGTAAGCACCCAACAAATCATTGTTTACAAACCACTCTTTTTCTTTGACTTCTTCATATGTGTTCCTGTATTCTGGGTAATAGGCGAAGGCAATAGCATGACCTTGACAAAACTGATGTCCGCCATCCAACTGTTTCATTTGTGTATATCCATCGAACTTACCTTCTGCGTTTTCATAGTACCAGTGGACGCTGTCACTTGTATATCCCTTAGGGTATAGAACACCATCTTTGTAATTTTTGAAAGTGTGTTTTTGTTCTTTATATTGTTCGTCGGTTTCTATCAAAGGTAGGATTTTAACGGTTTTTCCAAAGTGTGCGTTTAGTGCATCTACTATCCTCTTAATGTTGTCACCCATCAATGACATACATATTCCAGCCATCAATTCGCATTTTATTCTTGTCGGAATGTCTTCTTTTCTGACGACAAGTGGGTTTTTCGGTAATATTGGATCATGTTCTTCCTTAATAATTTCTGGGTTGTGTTTTTGGTGAAACGCACCTAGAACATCGTAAGAGTTCATTTTGCTGATAGGGCGTATAAGTATGCGGATGCGGATATGGATGTGGACGTGGGTTGTGATACTTTCATATTATATTTGCAAAAAAAACAATCAGATTTATTTTTTTCAGACAGGAACTTATATTTTATATTACAAACTTACAAACTTACATATAAATTATCGTGATTTACATATATTGGGTTACAGCAAACAAATTCATCAGCTTATGAAAACTACGTTCTTTCTCTAATAGTATATACGATTCTTTTTTCTTGATTCTTGTATTTTCTAAAGTAAATTCGTTTCGAGATAATTCTTTAAAATTAATTTTGTCTATATGTGTTTCAATAAATTCCACCGTGATATTTGGATTACAAGATAAATAATTCCAATTCCAAGGTTTCTCTGGATGCTTTTCAATAAATTCCATAGTGATATTTGGATTACCAGATATACCCGACCTATCCCAAGGTTTCTCAGAATACTTTTCAATCATTTCCATAGCGATATTTGGATTACGAGATATACCATACCAATTCCAAGGTTTCTCTGGATACTTTTCAATTAATTCCATAGTGAGATTTGGATTCCAAGATATACCATCCCAATCCCAAGGTTTCTCTGGATACTTTTCAATCATTTCCATAGCGATATTTGGATTATAAGATATATACCACCAATCCCAAGGTTTCTCTGGATACTTTTCAATAATATCCATTGCGATATTTGGATTCTCAGATATACAAAACCAATCCCAAGGTTTCTCTGGATACTTTTCAATAATATCCATAGTGATATTTGGATTATAAGATATTTCATACCAGTCCCAAGGTTTCTCAGGATGCTTTTCAATCATTTCCATAGTGAGATTTGGATTATAAGATATTTCATACCAGTCCCAAGGTTTCTCAGGATGCTTTTCAATCATTTCCATAGTGACATTTGGATTACAAGATATACCATCCCATTCCCAAGGTTTCTCAGGATGCTTTTCAATCATTTCCATAGTGACATTTGGATTACAAGATATACCATCCCATTCCCAAGGTTTCTCAGGATGCTTTTCAATAATTTCCATAGTGACATTTGGATTACGAGATATCCAATACCAATGCCAAGGTTTCTCAGGATACTTTTCAATAATTTCCATAGTGAGATTTGGATTCCAAGATATACCATCCCAATCCCAAGGTTTCTCAGGATACTTTTCAAGTAGATAAGTAAGAGTATTCATTTTCTAAACTGATGCTTTCTTTTAGAAACAGTTTTAACAAAAGAGGTAAGTTGTAAAAATAAATAAATTGACAAATAAACAATCAGATTTATTTTCGTCAGACAGAAACTTATATGTTATATTACAAACTTACACATAATTTATTGTGATTTTACATATACGAGTTAAAAATAAAAAATAGGTCAATTATATTTCTTGAATAACATCTTTAATATTACTCAATTTTTGTTTTTCTTCTGACAATATTTTTCGGCGTTTTGCACGTTCCCCATTTTCTTCTAACAATTCGTGAATTGGAACTTTTAATATTTGTTCATTAAATCTACTATTTAAAATACATTGTATGTTATAGATAAAGTCATACATTATTATTTTTGGAACTGCATTTGCCATAATATCAATATATGTATCATAATACGCTTTCAACAATTGATTAATACGCTGAACTACATCTATTTTTTTGGTTTTTTGAACTTGATTATTCATATCACTTTCCGATATATTATTTACATTGGCATTTCCCAATAATTGATGGAAAGTTGGATTATCTGTCCATATGTAGTTCTCTTCTCTTTTCATTAAACTATTCAGTGATTTTCGCGCTTTCTCCAAAGATTCAATAATATAATAACCATTTAATACACTTTTAATCTTTTTATATAATGTCGGAAATCTATGTATTGGCCCGGATTTTAGCAAAATATCAATTAATTCCATTACATTGTTACATACGTCTTTAATACATTTATTACTCGTTCCAGATAATTTCATTATAGGTTGGGTACTAATATCACGCAAGCATTGTTCCAACACTTCAATAGGAGGAGATGGTGACGTCATATGATTACCTGCACTATTACGAATGGTCGTTTCAATTAATTCACGATTGTTTTCTATTTTCAAAAAAGGATTTTCATTTCTTATATTTTGGCGATATTCTACAAATAATTCTTTAATAGAACGACTTGTATCATATAGAGACCCGCGACTATTCAATGCGTCACATAGTGAACGTGTAAAACGTGTTAATAAATTGTGAGCAAATGCCGTTTTTGCCTCATCTGTTTCTGGAAGTTGATCACCTAAATTTTCAAATTCTTGGTTTACACAATTGAGTCGTTCATTTACTTTTGTTAATATATGAGGAAGTGATTCTTTTATATTTTTAACAAGTATTTCGCTAATGCGATTTGTCATATTAGGAATACCAAGACGTATTTTTGCACTTCCTGATAGACAACTATATGTAGGGTGGCTTTTGAAAAACGACTTTTCTTTTTGAAAACCATCTATTACAGTTAAATTCTGCGTTTCTTCTGTAGTCCTATTACGGATAGCATAATAACCATATTTAAGTTGTAAATCTCTCGATACATTATTTTCTAAATAATCACATATATCAGTGTTAATATTCATAAGATCAACTTTAGTAAGTATCCCTATAGTTCTTTCTCCTTCTGGATCATGACGCTTTATTAATTCTAGTGCCATATCTGCTTCAATATCTGTTCTTGCTGGCATTACTGCTAATATAATCGTTTTCGGTTCTTTTATATAAGAACTGAGAAGTTCATTGATTTTTTCCTTAATATCGGCGGGTTGTCCTCTATCTCTACAAGCAACCATAGTCATACCTGGTAAGTCAACCATTGTTAAGTTAGGAATATTAGGAGCATATATTTTGAGATATATAGGTGAAGAACTAATATTACATTCATTTCCAGCTAATTGATTTGTTATAATCGCGATTTGTTCTCTTATTTTGTTGCGCTGTTCTTTGCTTGGAACAGGTAAATCAAATGGTATAGTAACAATGGTTTCCCATAATCCAGTTTGTTTATTGTAATCACCAAATTCGGCAATTGGAGTCTTTTTTGAAGGAATTAATTCCATATGAAGTGGCGTTCTTGTTACCATATTCTTTCCTGTTGGCAATAAATCAAATGATAAAATGCCGTTTAATAGGGAACTTTTACCAGAACTTTGACTTCCAACAACGACTAATTTAGGAACATGTATAGCTGATTCATCAGTTGGTTGTGTTTTCATAGTTTGAACGATACCTTGAAGCGTAGAACCTATATGGAGAACTTTCTTTTTTGAAAGAAGACCTACGTTTAATTTTTTTTGAAAAGTTCCATTTTTTTCATTATTATCATTACCATTTTCATTATTGTCATTATATAAATCCTCGTCACTCATATAATCTAAGTCAGAACTGGATTTATCTTTTTTATCAGACCATAAGTTGTAAATGGAACTATATATTGTCTTTGCACCTTTTTTGAAAACTGATTTATTTGACATTATGTTTTGAAGTTTTGAAGTTTTGAAATTTTGAAATCACTATAAATATAAATATATAGTAAAATAGTTATTCACATTTAAATTAAAAAATCGCTCTTCTTTATCGTAAAATACATATTCTTCTCCAAAACAATATATGGTAAAATGTTAATTTAAAAATATATATTTAAAGTTAATATTATTATTTATAAACAAAATGTTTTATAAAATATTGAATCTTTGTCAAATATTCGTTTCTAGACTATGGGTAATATGGTTTCGTAAGGGGAGAATTCTAGATTATAATAATGAAATAAAAATAATACAAGCTCAATTTAATAAATTGAAATCTACTAAAAAAATTCAATTAGAAGCAAATATAGGAACACTTTTTAGAAAAGCGATTAAACCTAAAATAGGTTTAAATTTAGATAACTTAGATGGTGTAATTAACATTGATTTTGATAATAATACGATTGATGTAGGAGCAAAAACAACTTTCCACAATATTACATTAATAACACTTCCATATAATTTAATGCCACAAATTGTGCCTGAATTAAGTTCTATAACAGTAGGTGGGGCTATTTCTGGAATAGGAGTTGAATCATCTAGTTTTCGACATGGGTTTGTTCATAATACTGTATTAGAAATGGATATTCTATTATCTTCTGGTGAAATAGTCACATGTTCTCCATCAAATGAATATAGTGATCTGTTTAATGCTATACCAAATTCTTATGGAACATTGGGTTATATTACAAGAGTACGACTTTCATTAATGAAAACCAAACAATATGTTTCTTTAATAAATACTAAATTTAGTAATTCAAAAGATGCATTTGAATTTATGGAAACTAATTGTAAAAATAAAGATATAGATTTTATAGAGGGTGTAGTGTATTCTCCTAAAGAAATCGTTATAGTAACTGGTAAATTTACAAATAATAATATAGGAGTTACAAAATATCCATCTGAAGGAATATACTATAAATCTATAAGACAAAAACAGACGGACAAGGTTTCAATTTATGATTATTGTTGGCGTTGGGATTCAGATATGTTTTGGTCTAATACATCTGTCTTAGAAAATAAATGGGTTCGTAAAATATTTGGTAGAAGTCTTTTAAATGCAGTAATGTTACGTCCTTTATCTATGTTAGGGTTTTCAAAAAAAAAATCTTCTAATTCTGAGAGAATTATTCAAGATATAGGCATTCCTCTGAAAAACTCCGCTCAATTTCTAGAATGGGTACAAGAAAATATAGACGTATATCCGATGTGGTTATGTCCAATAAAATCGCGAGATAAACCTGAAGATGGTGTAACTTGGAATTTTCATAAAGAAGAATATTATTGTGATATAGGTATATTTGGTAAAAAGCGGACAAGTTTCAATCCAAAAGAGGCATATTATAATAAATTAATCGAAAATAAGATGTTAGAATTAGAGGGAAATAAATGTTTTTACTCTGATACCTATTTTACAAAAGACCAATTTCATAAATGTATGAATATGGAGCAATATAATAAAATAAAATCTAAATATGATGAACATAATTTATTTCAATATATATATGATAAAGTTATTACGAAAACATGAGAGTTATATTTCAGTTTTATTTTGAAATCTCTCCATTTTATTTATATTTGTATATAAAATTAGAAATATGGTTAATAACATTAATATGAATCCTAATATAGAACCATTTAATTGAATCATTTGAAATATATAAAATAAAATAAAAATAATTAGAATAATAAACTTTCAAACTTCAAACTTTTCAAATCTTTATTTTGAATTTTAATTTTGAATTTGAATTTTGAATTTGAATTTTGAATTTTGAATTTGAAAAGCATACTTTAAATATAATAAATTGATTGTTTCTGTCTGACGAAAAAAAATCTGATTGTTTATTTATTATTTTATTTTTACTAGAACTCACTCTTTTGGTAAAACTTTTTCTAAAAGAAATATTTTACAAATCTTTATAGCAAAGCATCAGTTTGTAAAATGACTATTATAATGTATTTACTTGAAAAGCATCCAGAGAAACCTTGGGATTGGAATGGTATATCTAGTAATCCAAATATTACTATGGACTTTATTGAAAAGCATCCAGAGAAACCTTGGGATTGGAAGGAGATATCTGATAATCCAAATATTACTATGGACTTTATTGAAAAGCATCCAGAGAAACCTTGGGATTGGGATTATATATCTTCTAATCCAAATATCACTATGGAATTTATTGAAAAGCATCATGAGAAACCTTGGAGTTGGAAGGAGATATCTGATAATCCAAATATCACTATGGAATTTATTGAAAAGCATCATGAGAAACCTTGGAATTGGAATGGTATATCTTATAATCCAAATATCACTATGGAAATTATTAATAAGTATCCAGATAAACCTTGGAAATGGTATTGGATATCTATGAATCCAAATATCACTATGGACTTTATTGAAAAGTATCCAGAGAAACCTTGGAATTGGTACTGGATATCTAATCATCCAAATATCACTATGGAATTTATTGAAAAGTATCCAGATAAACCTTGGAATTGGTACTGGATATCTAGTCATCCAAATATCACTATGGAATTTATTGAAAAGTATCCAGATAAACCTTGGATTTGGGGATTATTGGGTATATCCATTAAATCAAATATCACTATGGAATTTATTGAAAAGCATCCAGATAAACTTTGGAATTGGTGTTGGATATCTTCTAATCCAAATATCACTATGGAAATTATTGAAAAGCATCCAGAGAAACCTTGGAAATGGTATTGGATATCTGGTAATCCAAATATCACTATGGAATTTATTGAAAAGTATCCAGAGAAACATTGGGATTGGGAGGGAATATCTGGTAATCCAAATATCACTATGGGATTTATTGAAAAGTACATTGATAAAATAGACTTTGAAGGGTTGTCTAAAAACAAATTTACTTTAGAAAATACCAGAAAGAATAAAAAGGAAGGATATATGATATTAGAGAAAGAACGAAGCTTCCATAAACTGATGAATTTGTTTGTTATTAACCAGTATATGTAAATTCAATCTCCTGTTACATTTACAAATACAAATATAAGACCTATAAATACAATAGTTAATCCTACATAAAACATACGTTCGCCATCAGTAATTATTTTAATAAACTCTTTCAAAAATTGACCAATAGGAACCCACCATTTATCATTTTTTTGAATATTTTCCATTACATTTGATTTCGTAAATAGATCAGTAGTGTCTCTCAATATATTTTGATGAGTAGCAGACCAGTTATTTACGATTTCCATAACCGGTTTATTCATTATATCTTTTACAAATGCACTTTGTTCTGTTATTTTATTACTCATTGTATTCATCTTTTTCAAAAGACCACGTTCTCTATCGCTCAGATATTGCTCTAAATCTTCGTCAGGTTGTTCGCTCAACATATCTTTTAATAATTGAACCTCTGCTTGTAATTTTTGTATTTGCTCTTCATGTGTCGCCATTTGTCCATATGTATAATCATTATCGTTATATACGCTTCCTATAACACTACCTATTTCACTCATTATAAATAATATAAATAATATAAATAATATAAATTAGAACAACAATTCTTATATATAGATTGTATATTTTAATAATAAATATAAAACTTTTCAAAACTAATATGTAATTCAAATTTCAAAATTCAAATTTCAAATTTCAAATTTCAAAACTTTAATCTTCATCATCAATATCTTTAATATCTTTACTCATATAATAAAAGGTTAGACCACAAGCAATCGCAATGACACCTAACATTGAATAACTTTTATATGTTGGTAATGTTGAATACATTTTATTTATGTAATCTGTACATATCCTTAAATATATATTCAAAACATTTCAAAATGTACTTTTCAAAATGCGTTTTCAACTTTTTAACTTTTCAAAATCAATTGGATTGCTTATTTGAAAATCCATAATATCATCTATATCTTTCAAATAATTATCCAAGTCTGTTGCGATATCATCTTGATTTATTTCCTTATTCTCTATATATTTTTTTATTATTTTATTCTGTTCATTTAATCTTACTTCTAATTTATTGATATGTGATATTAGTTTAGTATTATCTGTATGATTTTTTGAATTCGGTTGTCTTTTGTTATACATATTACGTATATTGTGCTTTTCTGCTTCTAATACATGCATACGCTTTTCTAAACGTTGTATTTTTGAACACAATATATTCAAAGTTACATATAGACATTTGTCTTTATATAATTCTTGCTGTGATATATTATCAGACATTTTTTCAATATAATACAAATAAGTAGTATTATTATTTTAAGTAAAAAACAAAGATTTCAAAATGTAATATAGTTTCATAGTTTCATAGTTTCATAGGTTCATAGGTTCAAATTAAATAAATTCAGAAATGTCCTCTGGCATCTCTTCAATACTCGTCTGGTAATAGGTTTGAATTGTCCGCATCTTGTTAATGTCATCTTGAGTTACGAAATTGATCGCAACACCTTTACGACCAAAACGACCACTTCGTCCAATACGGTGGATGTATACATCTTTCAAAGCCGGAATATCATAGTTAATTACGATGTTAACCTGTTGAACATCAATACCTCTTGAAATAATATCCGTAGCAATAATAACTCGTAGATTTCCCGAACGGAATTGCTTCATAACATCTTTTCTTTCTTCTGCTTTCATATTTGAATGAATACATTGGACGGCATATTCGCGTTCGGTTAGTTGTGTTACCAACCAATCAGCTGTTCTCTTTGTATTACAATAGATAATAGATTGTGAAATAGACAATTTATTGTAAATATCAATCAAAGTTTCCAATTTCCAAGCTTCTTTATCAATAGAAATGAAAAATTGCTTAATACCCTCCAATGTAAGTTCTTCATTTTGAACCAAAATTTTAATAGGATCTTCCATAAATTTCTCAGTCATTTTAAGTGCTTCTGGGGGCATAGTCGCACTCATCAATACGGTTTGGCAAGATCTCGGAATATACTGGAAAATCTCGTAAATTTGATCCTCAAACCCACGCGACAACATTTCATCTGCTTCATCGAGAACAAACATTCGCAAGTCTTTTGATGAAAAGGACAAATTTTTCAACATGTCATACACTCTACCAGGTGTTCCAACCAACACTTGACGCTGTGTATCACTGAGAGCTTGAATGTCATCTCTGCGATTATTTCCACCAACCAATAGCATTGAAGTAATTCCCATGAAAGAGGATAGGTGTTCCAACACATCATAAATTTGTGAAGACAATTCTCTTGTAGGTGCCAAAATAAGCGCCTGTGGTCTCTTTACTTCCACATCAATTCGCTGTAGTGTCGAAATAAGAAAAGTTCCTGTTTTACCTGTACCCGATTGTGCTTGTCCAATTACATCTCTTTTCGAAAGAATTGGTATAATTGCACGACTCTGAATTGGACTTGGTTTTTCAAACCCATATGCATAAATTCCTCTTAGTAGTTTTACTTTCAAATTCATATCGTCAAAAGACGCGTGTTCTACAATTTGTCCATTAAAAGTTCTATCTATTTCCGTGGAGTTAGTTTCGGTTGATGCTTCTGCTGAAGAAGTATCTTTTGTTTGCGGCGTATTTTCCGCCTGTGTTTGTGTTTGTGTTTGTGTTTGTGTTTCGGACATTTTAGATTGTATAAGTTAGATATAAGTTAGTATTTGCTTGTGTAAATTTAATTAAGTATAAATTAATATGTAGGAGTATTCCAATAATATATAGTATGGTGATTTGTTTAAATTAAAACAATTTGAAATTATTTTTATAATTTTGAAAATTTCAAGAGTTCGTTTAAATCTGATTTTTTGTTTGTATTTTGTTTTGAATACAAACATATTTATTTAAAAGCAATTCAATATATATATTAATACTTCTTGTTCATATTTAATTCACATTTAATTCATATTTAATTCACATTTAATTCACACGATGTCAGGAAAAAATAAAACTATTGAAAGTATGTCTTCACAGGATATTCAAGATGCGAATCGCTATCAAAAAATGGAACAGCGAGAACATGTGTATAAGCGACCAGATACATATGTTGGTAGCGTTGAACACAACACAAGCATTGTTCCAGTATTTGTAGATAAAACAGGCGAAAATACCAAGGATCAAATTCGCCCAACCAAGATTGAATACGTTCCAGCTCTATACAAGATTTTCGATGAAGTTCTAGTAAATGCAATTGACCAACACACTCGTCTATTTGATGAATGGGTCAATGCTAAAACAAAGGCAAAGAGAGCAAAAATCAATACTGTAACCAAAATTGATGTGAATATTGACAAAGGTGCTGGAACAATTGAAGTCATCAACAATGGTAAAGGCATTGATATTGTATATATGGAAGAACATGATATGTACCCTCCTGGTCTAATTTTCGGTGTTCTTCTTACTGGTGAAAACTATGATGACGAACAGCAAAAAACAACTGGCGGAAAGAATGGATTTGGTGCCAAACTTGCCAACATTTTCTCTACGGAATTCACAATTGAAACGGTTGATGATAAACGAAAGTTGAAATATATCCAGACCTTCCGTGATAATATGACTATTACAGAAGAACCGACGATTGAAAAATACACTGGTGAGGCATTTACTCGTGTTAAATTTCATCCAGATTACAAACGATTTAATATGACTGAAATGACAGATGATATATACTCCCTGTTTAAGAAGAGAGCATGGGATACTGCTGCTTGGGTTGGAGGAGGTGTTCAAGTGTCTTTTAATGGCGATGTCATTCAAGAAAATACATTCAATAAATATGCCACTATGTATATCGGTGGGTTCAAAACATATGCACATGAGGTTTGTGATGACAGATGGGAAATTATGGCGACCTACAACTCAAATGAAGTATTTGAACAATATTCTTTCGTAAATGGTATTAATACAGTTCGTGGTGGAAAACACGTTGAATATATTGTAGACCAAATCTGCGAAAAGATGATTGTTGAAATCAAGAAATCTCACAAGATGGATATCAAGAAACCATATGTTAGGAATCAACTTATGGTATTTGTAAAGTCCATTATTGTAAATCCGTCATTTGATGGGCAGACGAAAGAAACGCTCACTACTATTAAGAAGAAATTTGGCAGTGAATGTGTTGTTTCAGACTCATTTGTCAAACAACTCGCAAAAACAGGTATTGTAGATCGCATTGTTGCTCAAGCAGAATACAAGAATAACCAACAGTTTAAGAGCAGTGATGGAAAAAAGGTCGTTTCATTGCGCGGTATTGACAAATATAGTGGTGCTAACAAAGCTGGGACCCGAAAAGCAAAGGATTGTACTCTTATCCTTACAGAGGGAGATTCAGCAAAAACACTTGTTATCTCTGGTCTTACTGGTGCACAGCGTGATTATTTCGGTGTATTTCCATTGAAGGGGAAACTCCTTAATGTGAAGGACCAAACTATTGACAAGATTGCCAATAATGATGAAATTGTCAAACTAAAGAAGATCCTTGGTCTTGAATCCACTAAAGACTATAGTAAAGATTTTGCCGTATGGCCATTGCGATATGGTAAGGTTATGATTATGACCGATCAGGATGTTGATGGTTCTCACATTAAGGGATTGATCATCAACTATTTCGATACCTTCCATCCAGGTTTGTTGAAACGTGGATTTATCACTTGTATGATTACTCCTATTGTGAAGGTTACAAAAGGAAAGCAAGTTAAAATGTTCTATTCCGAACCAGATTATTACAAGTGGAAAGACGCACATAATAATGGAAAGGGATGGAAAGCAAAGTATTACAAAGGACTTGGAACGAGTAACTCAAAAGAAGCAAAAGAGTATTTCAACTCACCGAGAATAGTATCATATGACTGGACAACGGATCTTTCTCCAGAATCTATTGATTTGGCATTTAATAAAGCTCGTTCAGACAATAGAAAGACATGGATTGAGACACACAATCCGAAAAACACCCTTGATAATACGTTAGAACAGGTGACATATGAAGACTTTTTCAATAAGGAATTTATCCTTTTCTCTCTATATTCTGTAAAAAGAGCGATTCCTTGTTTGGTTGATGGACATAAACCTTCGCAACGTAAAGTTATATACTCTTGTCTTAAGCGAAATCTTGTAAATGAAATCAAGGTCGCTCAACTTGCAGGATATGTTAGCGAACATTCCGGTTATCATCACGGTGAGGCTTCTCTAATGGGGACCATTATCAAACTTTCGCAGAATTATGTTGGTTCAAATAATATCAATCTTCTTATGCCAAATGGTCAGTTTGGAACTCGTCTAATGGGTGGTGAAGACCACGCATCTCCTAGGTATATCTTTACTGAATTGAACCCACTTACAAAGATGCTCTATTCTGATCTTGACAAACCACTCCTCAATTATCTTGATGATGATGGCACTTCAATTGAACCAGAGTATTATGTTCCAATCCTTCCAATTGTACTGATTAATGGGTGTAATGGTATTGCTACTGGATGGAGTACCACAGTTCCTTGCTACAATCCAATTGATATTTTGACGATGATGGAAAAAAAACTTACAGGAAACCCATATCCTGAAATTACACCGTGGTATAATGGATTCACTGGAACTATCACAAAAGTAAATGACCATCAATATATGTCTAAGGGTAAATATGTGAAGGTAAGTGCAAATACTATTCGTATCACAGAACTTCCTATTGGGACCTGGACCGAGAGGTATATTAAATTCCTTGAATCATTACTACCTGAATCTGCTCTTGTTAATTTGAAAAAGGGACGGAAAGGAGCGAAAGGTAAGGGTAAAGGAAAAGGTGGTCGTAAATCAGCGACGAAGAAGAGTGCTGCTAAGGGCAAAAAAGGAGACGCAAAAAAGAAAAAAACAGATGAATTGGTTACGGATGTGAAAAATAACTCGACTGAAGCTGATGTGAATATTACAATTCGCTTTAAGAGTGCGCTTACTCTTATGCGATTGATGAAAGTACCTCGTGATAAAAATGGAGTTGATAGCGTTGAAAAGATGTTCAAATTAACCTCAAACATTAATACTTCTAATATGATGCTTGTAACTAAAGATGGGATTGTTAAGAAATACAACTCTCCTTATGAAATTATGGATGACTTCTTTGATGTGAGAATGGAATATTACAAACTACGAAAGGCATACATGCTTGACATCCTTAAAAAAGAACTAACACTTATCAGTTATAAAGTGAAGTTCATCCGTGAAATGTTGAATGACACAATTGATCTCCGAAAGAAAAAGCGACAAGTTATTAATGAACTGTTGAAGTCGAAAGGTTATCCGGAATTGAGCAATAATTTGGATGCTTCACCTGATAACTATTCATATGACTATCTCGTAAAGATGCCTCTTGATACTCTAACACAAGAGAAGATCGATGAACTTGAACGCAAATTGGGTGACAAACAGATTGAGTTTGATGAACTTCAACAAAAGACAGAACGTCGTCTATGGGTAGAAGACTTGAAGATGTTCTTTGCCAAATACAAAAAGATGTACAATGTTAAAGCACCTAAAAAGAAAAGTGTAAGTGGTGGTGCCTCTAAGACAACTCTAACCAAAAAGAAATCCACAAAAGCAAAAAACACAAAAAACAAAGTAAAGTAAACGCGTTCATTTAGCATTTAGCATTTAGCATTTAGCATTTATCATAATTTAAAATATCATTTATTTGTTCTGTTAATTTAGAAAATTCTTTCTTTTTTCTATCTTTTGTATTTTCGCTTTGAATATCATCTATAGTTTCACTTTGAACTTCATCTTTGACTTCATCTTTGACTTCATCTATATCTTCCACCTTTTTATTTTTATTTTCATATTTTTCATTTCGCCGTTTTATATATTTAAGAGTCGCTTCGTATCCATATTTCAATAAAGTGCGTTTTTCTTCTTCTGTTATATCTGCTACCGAAGATAATTGAATTTCATTTAAATCCAATATATAATCTTTATATTTTTCAAGTTGCAACTTTGAAATCGTTTCAGTCATACATAAGATTACATTGTAAGTATAACTACTTAAAGTTCGTTCATATTTTGTCATTTTAGAATTTAGTAAAAATCCTATTGTTTTTTCAATTTCTCCTTCATCCGTAAAATATGACATTGGGGTATTTTCCATTAACCCTCCATCAACATAATCATTTCCATTAAAGGTAACTGCGTTGAATACGAATGGCAAACCGCAGCTCATTCGGACCGCTTTTACTACGGAAAAGTCTGGATAAGTTTTATGTGAAAACGAAACCTTTTCCCTTTTACTAACACACGTTGTTACTACTATAAATTCTATCCCTGTTATTCGGTGTAGTTGCTCAAATGTTATATCAGGTGAAAATCCTTGTTTTTCCGTTGTGACTCTCAATACTTTTTCAATATTATTACCTGTGTCAAATCCAAATGAATTATGAAAACTTAAAATATTGTCTATATTAATGTCTCTTAAAAAGGCAAAATTTATTTTAAGAATTAATTCCTGTATTTGAGATGATGTAAATCCCAATAATATACTATACCCAAATAAAGCACCGACTGATGTTCCAGCTAATCGTTTTATGTTTTTCAAAATACCACATTCTTCCAAAGCCTGAAAACACCCACCATATACGATACCTTTTAACCCACCCCCACTCAACGCTAAATTTTCTATATTCATTTATACTATTCGTTTAATGTGATTTTACACTATTTATTTTTAAATAAAAATATTGATATATTGTAATTGAAATTGAAAACTTAAAATAAAATGCCAAAACAAACAAAGAATTCAACGAAAAAAAATATGTCTAAATTAAAGGTTCAAACAGGTGGAAAAATAAAAGGTCCAGGTCGCCCAAGATTACATCCACATCCACATCCACATCCACATCCACATCCAAGACCAAGACCAAGACCAAGACCAAGACCAAGACCTCGAACTAAAGTTGTATGTGTTATAATGTAAGTATTAACCGCTGTGCATCATTAATTTTTCTCTCATTGTTATAAATAATTTATTATGTAAGTTATTTAGTATAGTTTTTTCAATATCCGTTAAACTTGACCATTTTCTTTGCATTATTAAAGTATATTCGCTAAAAATACCCATACAGTCGCGCATTACTTCTAAATATGTTCGCGCATATTGTCTTATAAAAGATATAATTTCTCTTTTGTATTTTATATTTGTTGGAGTCGGGAAAATCGAGGAATCGACAAACCGTTCTTTTTTTATAACTGTATATGATTGTCCCGAAGCATCTTGTATAGCTTTTAAATAAACTTCTTCTGGACGCATCTCTGGGTTAGAGAGTCTCTGGTCAGCAATATACATAGAATATGCTACACAATATCCACCAGGATCAGTCATAGCATGCTTGTAAATTGCTAATTCTTCACCTTGTAAATCTGAATTGTATTCTTTTTGAAGCCCTACGTCATATCTTCCAGGTGGTAATAAACAAGCAGTATCCATTGGCGGGTAATATTTTGTATTTCTTGTTATAGTTCCTTCAAACTTTTTTCTAAATTTTGTTCTATACGTTTTTTCATCAATTCTACTTAATTTACGTCCATGTGGCTCAAAATGTTCAAACGTATCAGTAAACGGATTATAAATAATAACATTTGCATGAGTGCCACCCTTTGAACCAATACCAAATGGTATTACTGCGAATTTATTCCGTTTCGCACATTCCTTAACCCGTTTTATTAAACCTTTCATATTTGAAAATCGCCCACCTTTGTCTGTTGCCGATGGGCGATGACTATTTTCGTAAAGATTAATGACAACACAATCATTTTTATGTCTTTTTAATAAACTTAAAAGAAAAGCATATTCCGTAATATTATTCCCTTGAAAATATTTAAATGATTTCGCATTATCCAAATCTTTAGCTTTTATATATTTTTGAACATCACTCAAAAGTAATAGAGCCGCTTTTTTATCTCCTGTTTTTGTTTTACCTTTTTCTTCTTCATCTCCTTTAAACAATCCATAAACATAATCTTTTAACATTTTATATAGTTTTGGAGTGAATTCTTTTTTTCCAAAGTCTGTTAATTTAAGTTTTGTTACAACGTCTTCATATGTTCTACATTTTACAAGATGATATCCTGAAATATGGTGTGCTCCTACGTTATATAATATGTCTTTCCAGTCAAATGCCGTTTGAAATCCCTTTTTTAATGAATTTATTTTAATTGCTACAGATTCATATAACTTCTTATATGTAATCTTTGCTACAATCTTTTCCTTCGCACTTAATTCAGACTCTTTTGGATTACAAACATACGAACTTTCTAAATCTTTTAATAAACGTCTTGTTAGATATGGTGTCATTTTACTTATATGTGGAACATACGTATTTCTTTTCTCTTTGACAATGCGTTTAAGATGATCGTTGAGTTTCTTCTCGTCATCATAATAGTCAACTAAGTCTTTACCCGTTATTCTATTTTCTTCTAGAACCTTTTTAAATATTTTTCCGGTTGGTGAAATATTTGTATATGCTTTCATTATATCAGACGTTTTCAAATTATAAATGTATTTTTGAAATCCTTCGTAAGATTTTGAAGAAGGTTTAGGAACTGGTTTAGGTTTAGGAACTGGTTTAGGAACCGGTTTAGGTTTAGGTTTACTGCCAGTTTTTTTTATTCTACATCTTCCACTTGGAGCAACTTCACATTTATGAGGATCAGTTGTTCCAGATTTTGAACATCTTTTTGTTTTAGTATTTATTTTACAAACATTATTTTTCTTTGCAGGTTTAGGAACAGGTTTAGGAGCAGGTTTAGGAGCAGGTTTAGGTTTCGGTTTAGGAGCAGGTTTAGGAGCAGGTTTAGGCGTAGGTTTAGGAGCAGGTTTAGGAGCAGGTTTAGGCGTAGGTTTAGATTTATTTTGAAGTTTCGCATATGCTTCTGAACACTCTTTTATAATCTTTTGAACATTTGTTTTATTATTCGCAATACATCTATTTGAACGAGGATTGTAAATCTTATTTGAAGGACACTTTTTCATTTTGAAATAAACAACTATATATAAATATACAACAAAAATATAAAATATAAAAAAATATAAAATATAAAATATAAAATATAAAATATAAAATATAAAATATAAAATACCTTACAACATACTTACAATTGCATTACTATCTTTCTTATTTGTTCCAAAATACGAATCTATATCTAAATTTTGTTTATTTGTTTCAACAAGAGTTGGTTTGTTTCTATTCTCTTGTAATTGTTTTGAAAAACGATCTTTATCACCTATTAAATACATTTCCATATCAGTGTCTATTGTTTTTGTCGCTTCTACTTTTGGTTTCATTTGATTCGTTTCTTCCTCCGAAATTTGATTCATAGCTTTTTGAATCATATTCTTAATGTTTGGAACAGATAATTCTTTATTATTATTTCCCAAAAAATGCTCCTTCCATTTTTGAAGTTCTGCTCCGACATTCACCCTAATAGGTTGTCTCACTTCGTTTGAATGATCTTTGAAATATTGATTAAACACATACCATATACATACAAATATAACAGCATATAATATAAATACTATTGTATCCATTTTGAAATATAAAGAAATATAAAGAAATAAATTCT
>Ga0315338_1001975_pt1 | contig 22454 bp, 39 predicted proteins | sample ASW8metaG_FD_204518 | JGI IMG/M metagenome (GOLD analysis project Ga0315338, IMG submission 204518) | Ammonia-oxidizing marine archaeal communities from Monterey Bay, California, United States - ASW #8 | ecosystem: Environmental > Aquatic > Marine > Coastal | place: USA: California | collected... | reverse complement strand
TTTTGACGCGCTGGTACCCCCCTCCCCCCTACCCGGGATGTATGTCACGGCGCATTGTGCGTCCGGTCTGCGCCGGCTAAGGTCGTTCGCGATCTGCGCCTAAAAATTTGAGATTATACAACAACCCAACAGCCGCCTAATTATACAGTGAGCTATTGGGAACGTATGAAGGATTTCTTCGAACAGCCACCCAAGCACAATCTTAGGGTAGGCGACTTAGTAACGTGCACGTGCCATGGAGGCGTGGCTATCGTCGTTGAGTTGTATGATGAGGGAGAAGAGATACAAATGAATATGGCAAAGATATGGTGGATTAGTCCGGCATATAGTTATCAAGAAAGATCGTGGATGCATACGATCGGCAGATTAAACGTTTATAAAGCGATAGAAACCGTTACTAGTCATTTATCAAGGGCAGAACCAAAAAAATAAACTATTTACTAGCAGCTAGCAAACACTATGAATATTACACCAACAAGACTTCGCTCTATTATACTAGAAGAGATTACTAGTACAGATAAAAAAGAGATTAAGGCGATGATCGCCAAAGAGATTGACAAAGAGCTTAAAAGTCGTGACACAAAAGCTATGATACGCGACGAACTTGAGAAATTATTAAACAAGACCGACACCAAGAATGATATAGGTGATATAGTAAAAAAGGTGCTTAAGAGACTGTATAGAGACATGTCTGTGCATCATCCATATATGATAGACCGTATAAAAGTATAAAAGTATAACAAATGAAACAAATAACAATTATGAGCGCGTTCATGGTGCTCGTTGGTGGCCACAACCAATTAGATCGATTAACTGAAAGCTTTGTTGGTGCGCCTCTTTTGGATTTAAACAATGAAGCAATTGCTCCATATGTTCCTACAGAGCCGTTGGGACCCTTTATTGGGCGCGCGCAATGCAAAGTGTCTAATGAGGATAAGCCACTCATCGAACAGCTTCACGAATGTAAAAAGCAACGTATAGGTTGGCTAAAAATTTAATTGCATAGTTAGTGTGTGGGCGCATTAATTAAATTAGCTATTGGTGATATCGTATATGATACACAATTAAGCGACGTTGGTGTCCTACTGCGCCGCAAGAATGGCAGTACCACTATTAGCTATGAAAGCCTGTTTGAGTTGTGGGTTTGGGATATCTTTTGGATCTCGGAGGGCTACTCTCTGTATACCGAAAGTGGACTCCTTAATATGATTGAAGAAGGGCGATTGATATTATTTAGAAATACTTAGTATATGTTCCGGAATAGCTTGCGAGACTATACAAAAGACGTTAGTTTGAATATTGGTGATCTGATCATTGATTCCGTTAGTGGGCAAATCGGACTGCTGTTAGAATGCGATCGGCGAATATCGGCAACTAGTGATGATGTTTATTTTTGGAACGTTAAGTGGTCGAATGATGGTCATACACAAAAGCCGATAGAAGTCATCAATCCTATATGGATGGAAGAAGAGGGTCTTAAACTTTCTATTCTCGTTGGGTTTTATAATCTTCACTCTCGTTGAGAAAAATTTTAGAAAAAAATATAAAAAATTTGCGCTTTGAAAAATACAATAAAAATACATTCTCGGGCATGGTGTCCGGGTGATCTGGTGAAAATAAAAAGCTCTCTTTGGAACGGGCGCGATCATGAATCTGTTGGTATCGTCTTAAAATGCGCTATAGAGAGCGAAAAACAAATAAAAATTTTCTCCGAGGTGCCGGTTTTTGATATGAAGCTGGGGGACATTCGAAATTACTATGGATATGACATCGAGTTAATTTCTTCTTCCACATAGTTAATATGTGGGGCACTTGTTACAACTATTAAAACGAATATACCTTATGTCATGTTATAGCGCATGGTTCGTGAATATTGGGCTGCTTCTTTTTGCTAGCATCGAAGGTTTACCGGGGCTTCAAATTTTATCTATCGTCAATATGATTTTGCTTAGTTTTGTGTTATTAAGTGGAACAAACGAAAATCCAACATAGTTAGTAATATAGGCGGGACCCTAATTGAAAAACTTGGTACTAGCTATTTTGTGTACTCTCGCATGCACCAACGACTATGGAATAGTAACTGGTGGCGAGACCGAATATATATACGTAACTGAAACTGAAACAATTACAGAAACAGTTACAGAAGAGATAGAAGTTCCGGTTTACATTGAAGTAGAGGTCCCAGTCTATATTGGAGACACAGCGGAAGATGATCCCGGTCTTATATGGGTAGATTCTTTCACTCAGCCCAACACCGTGGATGGAATCGATATTTTATGGGTCATCGACACTTCAGGTTCGATGCATCGATTTGATGCACAGTTGCTACTAGGAATAGAGACCATGTTAACGGCTCTTCCACCAACTAGTTGGCGTTTAGTAATGATGTCTAACGATCCAATGCGCTCCGTTCTTGAAAACCAATTCCCTCTTGTTCCCGGTGATGATATATTAGATGCAGAAGCGATGTATGCCGCCATGGGTCGTGGTGGAATGGAGGAAGGGTTTGATGCTGTATATGAATATGTCATCACCAATCCATATGCCGGCACGTGGATGCGTCCGGACGCGGGATTGCTGGTGGTTTTTGTCTCGGACGAGCAAGAACAGAGTAATGACCATTTTTCAGACTGGGTAGATTTCGTATCTTGGTATGGTAGCCTGCGTGGGGGCTCAGTATTTTTAGCTAGCATTGTCAATCACGACACAACTGAGTCTTTGTGCACATTTGTGAGCCCCATTGATGTTGGAACTCGTTATATGGATGCCACCAATTCATTCGGTGGAAACATTATTGATATCTGTGCCGATGACTGGACCGCCGGGGTTGCTGACGCCGCGGCATCAATTGAACCCCACGAATTATGGGTGCTCACACACACCGCGGTGGCTGATTCAGTGCGCGTATTTATGAATGGGGCATTGGTTGATCCAGGGATGACATCGTGGTCGTATTCCGAGTCAGATAACACAGTTTATTTCCATACTATTCCCCCTGGAAGCACTCTAGTAGAAATCGGATATAGATATTACGAGTCAGGAGACTCAGGGAGTTGATTTAAATGAAGTATTTGAAGTTATTGCTGCTAATGTTGCTGTCTACTACATCTTTGGCTGAATCTTCGCGCGTTAGCATGCCAGTCGATCATATGGAAGCCTCGGCCTCTTCGGTTGAGAAAAGGGTACGAGCCGCGGCAGTTAGAGTTACAGTGCCGTTTTCTGGTGGTCACGGATCCGGATCATATATTAAGTACAAAGATGCATATTTGGTTATAACCGCCCAACATGTGGTTAGCGGAGCGCTTGGAACTAAATATCTCACCTCTCACAAAGAAGAATCTCATATTGGAGTTCTAATCTACTCCGATCCTGAAAACGATATAGGGATCTTATATATAGCCAACCCTTTTCGTCAAATTGAACCAATGAAATATAATCCAGTAGAGTCGGTTGCGGACGTGGGAACTGAAATATTTTACTCTGGGTACCCTTCTCATCACAAGCTTATGTCTTTTGCAGGAAGGGTGGCAGGATATGAGCCAAATGGTACGAGTCGTCCCGGAAAACACATCATTTTGCAGACCTATGGGTGGTTTGGGTGCTCTGGTTCTGTGATTTATAATACAAAAGGACAGCAAATTGGCGTATTATATGGTGTGGATGTGGAATATTATCCAAATATCCAAGTTCAAGAGAATATGATCTGGGTTGCACCAATGAATTTGGTTGATATGCGAAAGGCACTCAACCCTCTTTGTCGTGGTTTTAGATCTATAGGCAAAAAACTTAAAGCATGCAGGTAAATTCGAAATGGTCTCGTTTTGTTCACGAAAATGACTCGGAAACAGCCGGGATAGTCGTGTGCGTTGATGATGATGATAACTTTCTAATCATCAGGCGCTCTAATATTGATGAAAGGGAAGGACAGTGGACCATACCCGGGGGTCATATAGATGATAAGGACAAGAGTATCGAAGCCGGCGCCCTCCGCGAGTTGGAAGAAGAGACAAATCTTACTTGTTCTCGAGCCAATTTAGTATTTTTAGAAGAAGCAAAACCCGATAAATTCTATTTTTGGGCAAAAGAATGGTGCGGAGATGTGGATATATCAATTCCCAACCCGGAGAGCGGTCTTGTAGAGCACGATTCTTATAAATGGGCCGCGATAGAAGAGATAAAAGACATAGACAATACCGAAATTCCGATCTATTTATTAGAGAAAGTCCTGGATATGTCTAAAAATGCTAAATGATGAACAAATTCTGCTAAAAACAGCACAATTATTGGAAAATTTCGATATTTCCACCAAAAAACCCGATAAATTGCTTCGGGAACTCGATGAAATCGAATTAGAAGCCTTAGATAATATCCTGGATGACATGAAAGGCGATGATTTGGCGTTTAATAAGCTTTTTGACGGCGAAATGCGCAAAGTTATCGACTTTCCGACGATGGACCCCTCCACAGAGCTTGGGCAGTTCGGTAATTTCTTTAAAAAGCAAGATTTTGACGTAGATTGGGAAAAAGGATTGGTTTCAGCCGTCCGCGATGTTTCTAATGCCAGTACTGAGGATCTAGTGAATAGTCTGCTGAGTGGGGCACCGGTACCGGTGAAAAAGAAGAAAATTCAGATGAAAATCGGTAAATTCTTCGCAAAAGTGGCAGATCTGAGTTCGAAAAGGGATAATTTGTATCAAAAAGTGTATGATCACCTGGATAAGATGAATTATATCGGCGCGCATGGCAAAATAGACGTTCCCTGGAAAGTAAGCGGGAAAATGGCTAAAGCAGCGCTTGATGAAAAGGAATTAGAAAATTATAACCGAATAAATACTCAAATCGGCTTATATATCCCAAATCCGGGCGTTGCCGGTCCGGCTGGCTACGCTTTGACCAATTTAGCGACTAAAATGGCGAAATATTGGCAAACAAACGCCGGATACATCAAAAAAGAGATAAATAAGAACGATAATGACAAATATTCCATTATTATCACTCGGCATCCCATTGATGTGATGAGAATGAGTGATTTTGAGAAGATTACCTCTTGTCACTCTCCACCAAGCCGATCTGGAGGCACAAATGAGTATTATAAGTGTGCTGTCGCCGAAGCACAGGGTCACGGGGCACTTGCGTACGTCGTAGAGACAGAAGATCTACTCCATCTGACGAATACGAGCAATATTGAGAGCGCAGAACAAGAAATACAAGAAGGTGAGATATTTGCCGATGATAATAGGGCCGGGGGAGCAGGATTCGATATAGAGCCCATAAGTCGCACCAGACTGCGCCAAATGCGATACTACGATACTGACACACCTAAACGCTGGGACGACGGCACAGAGCTAGCAGTACCCGAAGAACGCATATATGGCGTTGGTATCCCCGGATTAGCTGATAGAGTTAGAGATTGGGCGAAAGAAAACCAAGAAGATGTACTGGCCAATATGCCCCAAGACGATGAAATGATTGATTTGAATCGTTTTTGGATATTTGGCGGCTCATATGAAGATACAGCGCATGCGGAGGGTAGAAAAAAGCTTCTTTCAGCTCTAACCGGGCTTCCAGAGCTTGACTTTACTGGAGAGGTGAAGCAAAACAGAGAAACGGAAGATGCTTTAGACGCAAATGCCATTTCTGGGTTACTTGGAAGGTATAGGGCTGAAGTAGAGCAGATTGAAGACGAGTGGAATCGGCATTATGCCAATGTAGGTGTAAGCGCTAGTGTCGAAGGTGATGATGAGGGCGGTGTTTACATCGAAGCAGAGGCTCGGATTACCTTCAAATACGATATTGATGAACTCGTGAGGCTGCCTAACTCATATCCAACGGGAATGCATGCTTTTGATAACATAAATGACATATGGGGTGATATCTTTGATAGCAGTTCTGGGTTCGTTAATAAATTCTCGAACACAACTGTACATATTGGTTGTAGATTTAACTTAGAACACCCTGATATTGGAGAATCTGCGCTGATGTATGATCCCGATGGGTTTAATAAGCTTTGCGAAATACTTGATAAGCTCGACGACAGGCGCGACGGTTTTAAAGCAACTATTGATGAGTTTTTGAAACAAGAAGGTTATCTGGAAGGCGGAGAATACATCAAATTAGCATATGAGATAGAAGACAGCCCATTCGAATCCTATGAGTGGGATGTGAGATATGATGGAGAACACCCTCCGGAGTCATATGAGGCGACTGCTGCGGTATCACACGATTTTAATCCTGAAGAGTTGGGGGTAGACCCTAGAGTTTTGTTTGACATCTTGGATTCTCGTGACTGGCGCCTTTTAATTAGAACAGAGTTACTTAAACATCCCCGCGATGAACTTGGGGTTGAATATTATCTTGATATTGAGAATTCTCAAGCAGTTGATAGTGGAGAGGACATTAAGTATACTCTCACATTTCAAATCACAGCCGATGATCCAGATGCGCGCGTAATGCTGTTCCGAGAGCTTACAACGGGCGAAACAGATGATGAAGATCGGCTGAATAGCTTGTTTGATTGGGCAATGAAACAGTTCCTTAACGCTAGATTACCTTCTAACCAACAGCAGAACTTAGATGAACGCCTCGTGAAAACGTGGAAAGGATTCTTAGGAAGGATATGAGTAAATATCTACAAGATCCCGAATACCTCTTCAGCATTCTTACTGCTCTCGTTAAGAAAAATGGCGGAAAGATCACACTTTCGAAAGAAGAAATGGATAATGTTTCAAAAGGCGATCTAATTGGCATGTATTATGAACCTAAAACCGGGAGTTTAATACTTAAAGAAGTGGAGCCAAAAGATATGCTGCAGGCCACAACAATTATTAGAGATAAAAAGGCAACCGATAAGGTTTATGACAACTAATGCGAAATATATTTACCAAACATCTTCAAGAGCAAAACGAAACTTATTTGCAACATATGTGGGGCGCATGGAAAATTTGTGCTACACTTAAGATACTGTTGTTAAAATGTTTTATCCATTCTATCTTTCCGTTTCTGTTTACTTCTGCGGTTTCTGATAAGATTAAGTGTCTTCAAAAGATGACCAAAAGAAAAAACCATAGTGATGACGAACTTTATGAAGTATTTGGAGGCGATTAAAATGAAATATTTAGTATTATTTATGCTCTCAGGCGTTGCATATGCGGACGACAAGGAAGAAGAGCCAAAAGTTATTTACAAGGAAAAAACTGAAATTGACTTTGAAGGTGTAGAAGTGGTTGGAGAACTTGTAAAGCCGCAAGGCTCTCTTGTTCTCGATAGAAAGCATGCCAAGTTTAATCCTATGATTAAGCTGCGCACAGACTTCGACGACGAAATGGACAAATCAGTAGACGAAGTAAAATGAAAAGATATGAATTTAATATTGTTGCCATGGCATGGGGGGAGTCAGTAGATGAGGCTTTTAGTCGTGTATTGGATTCTCTGAAAGAAGATCCTGAAGCTGCAATAATAAATGAAGTCGTATATGCTGTTGTAACCAATGAGGATCCAGAAGATGAAACTCCTACTTGAAAATTGGCGAAAATATATAAGTGAAGTCGGAATGGGTTTTGACATGGCGAAGTCAGTTGAGTATACTGCATTTGTTTTAGACGAGTCCTCGCATCAAAAGCTATCACAGTTGGCGCCCAATGGATGGAAAGTATATGCACACCACATGACAATGATACCTCCCACAAAACAAAAACAGCGTTTACCCTCCGAACAATTTTACGAAGGGTGTCTGACTGTGACGGGCATCGCTCAAAATGAGCGAGTGGTTGCAGTAAGAGTTGACACCAGAAGCCAAAATCTATATACTAAGGTAGAGGGACCCCCTCACATTACAATTGCCACTAATCCTGAAACCGGTGGAAAGCCAGCAATGTCTAATGAGTTTGGAGAGCAAGATTTTAAATCAATTGACCCTGTTGAAGTTTGTGGAAAAGTTGAAGAGGTTATGAAATGAAACTCCTACTTGAAAATTGGCGGAAGTTTATAACAGAGACAATCGGATTAGATGATAACCCTGATTTATCACAAGACGGGTTTCAGACCGCGAAAAAGCCTATTCCGTTAGAATTTAGATATGCTGAAGCTGATGAAACTATCGAAACCAAGGAAGGTCCTGTCGGCGCTAAAGCCGGTGATGCGATCATGACCGGTACCGAGGGCGAACAATGGCCCATTCCAGCGGAGAAGTTTGCACAAACATATGATGACTTAGGCAACGGTACTGCTTCCAAAAAGAACATACCAGTATTTGCTATAGAAATGAACGAACCATTTCAAGTGAAAGTATCTTGGTCAGACGATTTGCTTCAAGGTGAACCGGGCGACTATTTAGTACAATATGGTCCTGGCGATTACGGAGTCGTCGGTAGAGAAATATTTGGAAAAACCTATGAAACTCCTACTTGAAAATTGGCGGAAGTTCATAAATGAAGAGTATGAACCCATCACAACCCTTCGCATCTTCGACTTCGATGAAACAATAGCCCATACGAGGTCAGAAACACGCGTTAAAGCCCCTGACGGCTCAGAGGCGACCCTGAGTGACCAGCAGGAGTTTGAAGCATATATGAACGCAGCTGCAGCGAAAGAAGGAATAGACGCTTTTGACGCTGTGGATGCTTTGATGGAGCTGGGTTATGAAATTGATTTGAGTGATTTCTCAATTGTTAAAGATCCTGATGAAATTACGATCATCACCGATATTATGCGTGAGTTTCCACCTGATTCCAAAACCTATATTATGACCGCTCGTCGAGGCAAATCTTTGGGCCCCATTATGGATTATCTAGATGAAATCGGAATAGACTCATCTATGGTTCGACCCATCGCCACTCAAGGGGAGTCTAAGGGTGATGTTATTGCTCATATGATTGGGCAGAAGATAATGGATGATGGAAAATCAAATATCAAACGCGTGGAATATTATGAAGATTCTGGGAAGAATATTGACGATGTGTTACGAAAGGTGTGTGAGAACCCAAATTTAGATGATATCAAACCAATCGATTTTGAACTTGTGATCAACAAAGTTATCAATAATGATGGCCAGTATAATATTCAACAGATTGAATGTAGTCAACCAAACTAGTTAAGAGCGGAACAGGGAGATTTGAAATGGACAAAACAAACGGCTGGGAAACCTATTCTAAACTAGTTTTACAACAGCTAGAAACCATGGCTACTGGGATAGAGGGACTAAGAACCGAATTGCAGGATGTGAAAGGGCAACTCACAGAGCTTAAAGCAAAAGAAGACCGAGTGCAGGATCTTAAAGCTTGGAAAGAAAAGTTCGATGAAATTGCATCGCCCACTCAAATCCAGATTAAGTTCGAAGAGATTGAAGAACTAAAGGAATTCAAAACGAAAGCGGTAACCATGTTTATGGTAGTACAAGCGGCCATGGCTTTTGCTCTAGCAATTGCACTTGAGATATTTTAGAATTATCATTGACAAATACAATAAATTTGTTATATAATGGGTATGCATAAATTTAAAAAAGGAGACTTGATAGGGATAAGACACCCTATGAGTCGATGCCGCCCAATAAAAACAGGGGTAGTGGTTATCGAAGACGAATATAACATTGTCGTACAGTGGCTATCATATGACAAAACTTTTTTTATGGAAAAACAAGGCGATATTTTCGAAGAACTCAATAAATTTTATCTTTTATCAAGACAATCTTATCATCGATTGAATGAGAGAGCTGATTTGTTCTTATTAAACTCTAGTTAAAATATGGACTATGATGAAGAAGAACTCAGTGAAGTTCAAAAAAGGCTTAAGTTGGCAGTACGCCAGATGGCTGGGTCTCTAACTGAATCTGATTCAAAATTATTGCCTGAAGTGGCAATTGCCGGGACTGGTATTATTTTTTGCTTTAGCCCATCTAAAAGAAGAATGGTAAAAATCTTACGGGGAATAAAAGCCTTCGTTATCGATGATTCTACAATCTCTAAAGACCGTGTGTTAATCTATACATTTGATGGATACTTAGTGGAGATTGACAAGCTGGAACTAATCCACACAGGATATGACTGATGTTATTTGAATTCAATGATTTGTGGAAGAGGCTACTAATAGTTATCTTGGCTTGGGCTTCTTATGTCTTGCTTGGGTTCGAATTTACTTCCATAACCTTATTGGCTATTTTGGCTTCACTTTATTATATAAAATAATATTGTTTTCTATTTATGGACATGGAAACCAAAAATAGAAAATTCTTTAAAAATAATAATAAGGGAATTTCCGAAAGTTATAATGGGTATTTGTTAAAATGGATCGACAGAGCCGACGACGGTGTTAGATCATCAGGACCATATGGAGACTCAGAAGAAGCGATCCAATTGCTAGCTGATAACCTAAAATTAGGGATCTGTTCGTGGCTTGTTAGATACCATGACTGAGAAAGAGAAATTCGGCGAATTATTTTCAGAAGATCTGGAAATAGGGGATATTGTTGAATGGACCACGTGGAACTCATCGGAAGACAACTGGGACCACAACTATGGAGTACTTATGAGTATTTGTAATGAAGTTCGTACAAACCATATCGTGTCGATATCCAAAGTCATGCCAATAAACGAGCCTCATATTGAATTAGAATTTTTTACAATGAGTTTAAGAAAAGTTACGAAAGAGGCTCAAGCATTTTAAAATCTTATTAAACATTATCATTCTGCTAAAGAACGATATAAGAACTAATTAAAGTAAATAAAAATAAATCATGATTGACACCATATTACCATTAATTAAGAAATTTTTACCTTTTGCACAAAAAAGAATAGGATTTAATAAACCACCTAGATTATTTTTAAAAAATGATAGTTCAAATGCCAACAACCCTCTGGGAAAGACAGCGTACTATGATCCAAATAAAAAATCAGTCACTCTTTATGTGACAGGCAGGCACCCAAAAGATGTGATGCGCTCCCTTTCTCATGAATTAGTGCACCATCAACAAAACTGTCGCGGAGACTTTAATGACGTTGGAGAAATGGGAGAAGGATATGCGCAAAATGATGAACATCTTCGTGAAATGGAGCGTGAAGCTTACGAAACTGGAAATATGTGCTTCCGGGATTGGGAAGACAGCATAAAAAGCACTATTTATTACGAACATCTACAAAAAGGAGAAAACAAGATGTCTTTAAAAGATTGGAAGAATAAGGAAGTGAAATCACTTCTCAGCGAGGCGTGGGGATTTAAAATGGATCTAGGCAAGCTGAACGAAGGCGCCGACAAAAACACTGGAATGTCAGGGATTGCCGGGGATGATGATGATGACACAGAAATGGGTCACGTCAAAGAAGAAGAAGAATTAGAAGAGGGCTGCGGTGATGACGATGATGATGATTTGTCGGAGGATAGCGGCGCCGAAGAAGGCGATCACTATAAAGATAATGCAATGCACGATGATGACCATATTAAGGCCATCGAGCACCATCTAGACGCACTAAAGCACGATAGAGATTATGATGATGATCATATCGATGAGCGTGCTACCATGGTCGATGCACACCCTAAAGCTCCAGGTAGGAGAGTTACTAAACCAAATGGAGAGAGAGTCACAACCGAAGCCTCCGTGGCTAGCCCTGAACTTCAGAAAGCAATTTTAGAAGTATTGCGCAAACACTTTTAGGAGAATCCTCATGAGAGGTAAATCTAAAAATTGAGATTCACATTGAACTCAAAAAAATTAAACAAAAATTCATACTTGATTTATTATGGATCCAACAAATGGAGGGCGCCGAAGTGTCTTTAAACTCAGAATGGAAAGATTTTCTTCATGAAAGTCTAGACGAAAAAACAATCTTTACTTATATTCAGGGTCTTGAAGAAATTATTTCTAATCTTAAACCCAGAACATTAACTGAGAAGAGAAGATTATCCTTAGCCAAGCAACACCTTCGCGAAGTAAAGAGATCCGCAAGGCGCATGCAGAATGAGATGCAAATTTTAGAAGAGAGACTTAATATTTTAGAAGAGTCCAGAGGGAATAAATAATGGGCGGTGCTGCCGGACATATGAACCACCCCTTTGATTTGGGGTGGGTAAACACTGGTTCTGATTTAATAGATTTCTTTGAAAGAGCAAAAACCTACGTAGAAAAGAAGGGCGCCGGATCTGTCAAGATTGATGGCGTCAATGTATCTTTCAAGCTTGTTGAGACTCCTAATGGCCACGAATTCGCGGTCGATCGAGGATCTCTTAAACCGATAGATATTGAGGGAATTACGATGGGTCGGGTTGACGACAGATTCCCCGAAGGGCATGGTATGCGACCGGCAATTAAGACTCTTTTATCTATTCTCAACGAGGCTCTCCCAACGATTAAGAGTGAACTGGAGACTTTAGGCATGTGGGATAACCCTGCGATGTTTTTAAACACTGAATATGTCGAAGGCACCACAAACGTCACAGAGTACGACGAAAACTTTCTTGCAATTCACGGTCTCAATCAATTTTACCACAAGATACACAGCAGAAATGGAACAGAGAGACCGGGCGCCGAAAGACCGGAAGGGGTAAAAGCTCCCAGCGCCGAAGTGGCATATGATCCTTCCGTAATGGATGCTCTAATCAAAAAATTGAACCCTATCGCCAATGAATACGGATTTCAAGTATATGGTTCCGTTCCAACAGAAAGATCCGCAGATGTTGATATCGATTTTTCTTCTACTTTGTCGGAACCATTCACAGTAAGAGTGTCTGAAGATCGAGAGATAACCAAGTCATTACAAGAATGGCTCTCAGAAGCCGGTAATCCGCGCTACAAGACAGTTAAATTGAAGAATGGCAAGAAGACTCACCCACTACACAAAGAGCTGTACAAAACGATTCTAGACGGCAATATTCCTATTGTTGATTTAATAGAAGACGCCGATGCTGAATCAGCCATCTATGGCGCCATTATAATGCATGCAACTCGATTGCTTGGAAATGTTATTTTGCAAGGTCTGACTAGTCCCATGGGAGATGTAATGAATCACGAAGGCGTTGTCTTGCGTGATGAAGAACTTTTTGGACCCGATCCTGTCAAAGTCACCGGTGAGTTTATCCTTGGTGGTATGGTATCTGGATTTCAAGCAGACACTTCACTTACCGAAGAAGATGACGAAGAAGAATTTGATCATGAAACAGCAGCGGATGATGAACTGGGCATAGAGATGGACAACGAGGATGAAGATCCAGTCGGACCATCTCGAATCGTTGCTCTGGTACCAGGGGCTTTCAAGCCACCACATGCTGGACATCTTGCTATGGTCAAAGAATATGCAGGCGAGGCTGATGAGGTTATCGTTTTGATATCATCCCCTCTAAAGGCAGGACGTAAGTTGGCAAATGGTCGCGAAATAACAGCAGAGGATTCAAAAAGAATATGGGAATTAATGACTTCTGACATTCCAAACATCAAAGTTGAGATATCACCGCATGCGTCGCCCATCACAGCCACATATGATTTTATAGGGAAAAACGGGCCAATGCCGGCAGGAACGGAAGTAGTCTTGGGGGCGAGCACTAAGGGCGGTGATGTGGAGAGATTTCGCGAGGCGCCTAAATATGTTAAAGATGGAATTCTACTAAGAGATCTTGAATCGTCGGCGATCACACCCTCAATCCATTCACCGCAATATATGGGATTACTTAATATGTCTCCATTTAAAGAAGAAATGCCTAGCGTTAAAACCGGCAAGAATCCAAGTGAATTCCATGCCTCAGATATGAGATATCTTCTTGGAAAAGCTAGTGAAGACGAAGAAGCCATCGAGCTTCTAGAGGATTTCATTGGGGAAGATAAGGTGTTTGATTTGCTTTCAATTCTTGGGCTTGACACTGGACTAAATGAAATGTCTGCCATGGCTTCCGGTGCTGTCCAAGGATCTGCAACTGGAGCCAAGGGAGGACCTTGGAATACAAAGGCAACTAAGAAATATAATAAGAAAGAAAAAGAAGATAGTAAGCTCATAGGCAGAAATCTCGCTTTGGAAGAAAATGTAGATTTAAACATCGTTGATGATGTGATAAGACTAATTATGGAAAAGGGCATAATGCAATGAACGAAAAAGAAGAGACAACTCTAAGAGAGAACATAAGACATATGATCAAATATGTCAAGCAAAAAAAGCAAAATGAAGAATATGTGCTTCGTTCGCTGATTAGAGAGATGATGGACATAGAATTAAAAAACCTCACGGAAAGCCAAACGCCAGACGTGAATCCAACGCCGAATAAATCAACTGGAATAAATGTTCTAGAAGAACTCCTTAAAAAGATTATACCAGTTTTAGAAACAGATTACAAGTCCTTAACGACAGATAATACACAAAGAGAGTCTTTTAGGGCTCATATTATTAATGCGGTGATAAACACCCTGACGCCGGCTAAGGTCAATACCGATGCCGGCAATGAAGCCGGCGAATTGCAAGAAATTGACGTTGATGAGGAAATTGAGATCAAAGTTGGAGGCGAGGATGCTGGAGATGATAAGTTCATTGACATTCGCACAGACGCAGAAAAGTCTGCAGATGAGGACGAGGAAGAAGCGGATCCGCGGAGTGACTTTGGATCCGGAGTGGAAGGTGATGAAACCGGCCGCAACGTTGCATATCAAAGTTTCAAAAAAATTGAAGCAAATATTATTGATTCCTATGAGTTACTAAGTAACGATGAAGATCAAGAGCTGTTCTACGATTATCTTATCGCTAATCTCAAATTATACTTCGATAAATTTGAAGGAGAATTAGCTTCTGCAGTAGATGAGCCTACAAATCAAGCTTATGATATGGCAAAATCAGAAGAGCCAGCAATGGATGCTGGCGAGGAAGACTTAGAGTTGGAGTTATAGAGTGGCTGGTGCAACATTATTTTCCTCCGCGCAGCTAGGGACTGCGCTCAATATGGCGATTTCATCGTGGACGTCGATGACGCCAGAGGGCGATGGTACCATAGGTGCACATAAAGAGATGCTGCAGGCTCTAGTTGGTTCATGTTATTTGTTTCTGTATCAAGGGCGCGAACTAGAAGAGAGCTTCGCGGAGTACGCAAACGAGCTGATCGAGGCTCCGACCGGATCAAAGGCAAAGGATCGTCTGGCGAAAGCCGTCACGGGATTAGAGAAGGAAATAATCGGAGCAAGACAAAAATCCAAAATTATGGGAACTGTAGTTATGGGCGCTTTTGCGCTTACATTGCGTCGCCACGAGATCATCGATGATCCTAAATATGATCTTATGACAATGTATATACCAGATCCAGACGATGATTCATGGGGTGTTGAGATGGGAGGCTTCGCCAAGTCGGATCCGAGATATCTATCAACTTGTGAATTGATAGGCGCTTCTGGGTGACTACTAACCAAAATAATTATAAAAAGTTGCTTGACAAATATCGAATTCATGATTATACTTAAAATGTGTTCTGCTTGCGATAGTTATGAAAGCTAAAAGAAATATTACAACTAGCAATAAAAGTGTAATTAAGAATTTAAAAGATCAAAATAAGATCAGTGATAATATATTAACTGAAATAAACTCACTGTCAATTGAAGATCTCATAGCAGTTAAATTTGAACTATCAGCAAATAATATCAATAACAGGCTATATGGATTTGACATTTGGAGGCAATCAGATTATATTATTAAAGAGGCAATCCTTAAATTTGCCATTTCAACAACCAAATCAAAAAAAGATGCAGCTAGGTTCTTAGGTTTGACTTATCTTGAATTTAAGAGAGTAGTTAAAAAATATAAAGCAGATATTTGAAAACACAAACTCATTCGGTTTAACTATTATTAGGTAACAGCGGCTCCATATCTATTATGAGCCACTAGACCAGTGAGGTTGAACTAAATAAACTATAGATCAGCTGTGGTGAGCAAAAGATCCACAACCGAATGATATTTTTAAAAAAAGCCTATTTATTGTAGGAGACCCCATGAAAAAGCTACTTTTTATACTAAGTTTTTTATATGCATGCAGCCCTACTAACGTAGAAATAAAAGACGACACACACACTGGAGAGGCAGATCAACCAGCAGAAGTGCTCGAGCCAGTCGGTATTATCACAGCCGATGATTGCCAACAAATAGATATCGGAGATAAGGCTTGCAATTTTAGGCTCACAGACCAAGCCGGCAATACTTGGGAATTATACGATCATCTTGGAGATGTAATAGTGTTAGATTTCTCGACAGTTTGGTGTTATCCGTGTCAGTTGGCCGGCCACCATGCTCAGCCGATACAAGATATATATCAAGATGATGGAGTACAGTTTGTAACTGTGCTTATTGATGGCGCAACATCTGGAGTAGAGCCAACCACCCAAGAAATCACGGATTGGGTTAATAGTCATCAGATTACGTCTTCGCCTGTGCTACAAGGCTCACGCGATAAGATGCTAGATCCTGCTGGCATCGGCGAGGACGGCTATTTGCTAGGTGGCTTCCCTACTTATATATATATCGGCAGAGATATGAAATTTTATACAGCCCATGTTGGATTTAGTGAAGAATATGTTAAAGAAAAAATTGAAGAAGGTTTATAATGTGGAAGGTATATAAATGGGATGGTCACTATATCCAAGGTGAGTTCATAAGTGAACACTCCACAGAAAAAGCCGCGTTAGGAAAAGCAAAAAAGAAGATTAATTATTCAAGAGCCACAAAGAGCAAATTGCCGGCATTTAAATCGCGCAATGAAACTGTAATTTGGCTAGATAAAGAAGATGGCACTCCAATTGGAATGATCATTAAAAAAACAAGAAAGAAAACAAAAAAAGGGGATGACCTGGCTTCGACAGGGTAAAAAAGAAGAATAGTGCAAGTAGTCAGACGTACCAGCAGACTTTAAATGCAGATACAAAATATAATTGCTAATAACAATAATCACTTCGAATCTGTCCGCTTAGCGGCTTAATCGGGAGGTTGATTAGAACCTTCTTTCCAATCTAATCAAAACAACAGACAAGTTGCAAAAATCAAAAACATCTATTGCCACAGGACGGTAAGCGATAGATTATAGCCGTTTAGCTTTTCAGTTTGCGATTAAAACTGAATATACTTGTGAATGACTACAATTGGATTTATCTTGGACGCGGGTTCGATTCCCGCCGTCTCCACCATTAAAAACATGTTCATATTAAACTGGTTTAGTAAGAAAAACAAAATCGCATTAAAAAAGCCCGCTTTTGAGCTTGAGGACTCTTTGGAAATTGCCCTTTGGGATATTAAAGAAAAATACGATTTAGAAACTGAAGAGATTGAACAAGCAGTGCTAGATAAAAGAAATAATATAAATTATATGAATAAACACACAAAAAACAATAAATAAAATAAGTACTTATATGAATATATGGATTGCTTTATTTAAAGGAAAAGGGACGTTTGTTAACTGTGTTGTTCGTAAATGGACAAAAAGTCGCTATAGTCACGCTGAATTGATCCTCGAGGATAAGAAAACATGGATTGGAATAAGTCCCTATATCAATGCAGAAGTTGTAAAGAGAACAGTAGAAGATTACAACCCAAATAAGTGGGATTTTTTTAAAATTAATGTTACCAAAGAACAATATAAAGATATTATTGATTTTTATGATTTAACTAAGGGAACTAAGTATGACTGGGTGGGAATGTTGTTATCGCAGTTTTTGCCTTTTAGCATAAAACAAGAAAATAAATGGTATTGTAGTGAGTGGATCTTATATGCATTGAGAATATCTTGCGTAATCGATTGGAAAATAATTAAAATATTTGATCAATCTGATTTATCTCCTGCAAAATTACATCGTATACTGTTATTATGCAATCTAGAGAAAACAAATATGGAGTTTATAAATGACGATACATAAAGAAATGTTCAGTGGTGATAAAGAAGAAAAAAGACCAACAGTGATGGTATCTGGCGGCTTCGATCCAGTCCATGTTGGACACATTAGAATGATATTGGCTGCAGCAAAATATGGAGATGTTATTGTTATAGCCAATTCGGATCAATGGTTACACAGAAAAAAAGGATTCGTTTTTATGGAATTTAATTCAAGATACGAAATTTTAAATTCTATTAAAGGGGTGATCTTGGTTGATTCGGTTAATGATGAAGATGGTACTGTCTGCGAAGCGATTCGCAGACATAAGCCTGATTATTTTGCTAATGGCGGCGATCGCGGCCGAACAAATACTCCTGAACAAGACGTGTGCGACAAGCTCGGGGTTAAGCTTTTGTGGGAAATTGGAGGAGACGAAAAGATAGAAAGCTCTTCTGATCTCATTAAAAGAAGTCGCGACTTTGATCCCCCGCCACGAAGAGCGCACGGAAAAAAATCAGGTAGATAAGCCGTAACCTTTACTAAAACATAGTTATAAATATGAGCACAATGATGGCGCTAAAGCTAGATTCATCTTACCGACCGGTCGGGATCATAGATTCGGTTGAGGCGCTAGTTCTTTGTTTAGTAGGAAAAGCACGTGCCGTTGAAAGCTACTCAAAAGAAATACGTTCAGTAGCAGCTTCGTTTAAATTGCCGGCAGTGATTGCACTCACGCGCTACGTCAAATATAAATTTTCTTATGTGGCATGCAACAGGCAGAATATTCTATGGCGTGATAAAAACCAATGTCAGTATTGTGGAAAGAAGTTTCTGCCGGAAAAATTGACAATAGATCATGTAATACCTAAATCTCGCGGCGGCAAAAATAGCTGGAAAAATTTGGTTGCCGCTTGCAAGAAGTGCAATCAGAGAAAGGGTAATAGAACCCCAGCAGAAGCTAAAATGTTACCCATGGCACCTCCAGCAAAACCAAAAGACAGTATTCTGCGATCAGTCAAGAAAGAACAGATTAGTCCCAAATGGATAGACTATTTGTGGAATTTTTCTTGACATTTAGTAGTAAACAAGTTAATATAGATATATTCCCGGCGGGATCCGGAAGTATATGTGGAAACTATTTTCAAAAAAGGAGAAAAATATGCCACCAACCAACGAGAGCAAGAGTACAGCACAACTCAAAGAAATGCTCATTAAACAAAACGATACTCTGACGAGCGCGCTACAGAGGATAAGCCAACTTAACGATGAAGTTTCGTTGCTTAAGTCAAATCTCGAACAGTTCAAGAGCGCTGTCGCATCAGATGTTAAATATCTGACCAACCGAGTAGGAGAGTAAAGTGTCCATTGTAAATAAATTGAAAAATTTAAATCTTGATGCGAACGCAATGATTGGTTTGAGCTATAGTAGTGGTACTGATGTCTTCGTGCATAACGAGACAGAAGTGGAAACAGCTCTCGCTGAAACTGACGTCGTTTATACTTTCTCTGAACTAGTCGCCACTCCTGGTCTTAGAGCCGCAACTCGATTTGGAGGCGACGTTATTCAATCAATGCGTGATGATGGATTTTTAGAAGATTATGAGAGAAATGGAGACTTCCCCTCTTTTTTAGCTGAGACGATTACAGATAATTTTTATGATCAAGGATTCATCGAATACTCGACAGAAAAGTACGATCATAAACGCGGCTTTTGCACCCTGAGCGTGGATCTTGAAATTCCTTTTGAGAATTTCATGAAAACGCAACCCTTTGTATCCGGCTGGACTGTGTCGGTAGATACACCAAATGGTACGCTTACCTTCGACTCATAAGACGATATTATCCGCGCACACGCGTAGTGGGGTGAAGCGCCACAGGCAGGTGCACCGGGTTGTTACCCCGGCCGTTGCAGGTTCGAGTCCTGCTGCCCCAGCCATTTTGCGGGAGTAGCTCAGCGGTAGAGCCCCACGTTGCCAACGTGGATGTCGCGAGTTCAAATCTCGTCTCCCGCTCCATTTTGTTTTAAGCCCATATATACTAATGTGGACGTTGAAAAGAAACTTGAAATATTCGCAGAGATGACCGTGATGGCGGCGGTTATGTTTATAGCTGCATTTTTTTGTTTTCGAGTGTTGCTTTTTCCAAAAGCCTCCCCTCCGGTAATAGATAAAATATATGAAGCCGAAAAAGCCTTATCGGAAAGGCGATAAAATACTTGTTAAGTCTTTCGCTGGCCCGGACGTCCGCGTTATTCTAGAAGAAAGATATATTGCATCACAGTCTGAACATAAACTTGGAGTAGACGGATGGAATGCTCGACTTGTATATAAGAAAGATATCGATATGTTACGTAAGCACGGCGTGCCTTACAAAAAAGATGAAAAACCAAAAGTGTGGGTCTTTGATTGGCAAATAATCAAAAAATGCAACTAGTTACTGCAATAGGTTATTTATGCCATTGAAAAAGAACTACGTCTTGGATACGAGCGTATATTTGACAGAAGCGAATTCTGTATATAAATTTGGAAGAAACGATATATTTGTTCCTCTCAAGGTGCTAGAGGAAATAGACGGTCACAAAAAGAGACAAGATTCGGTAGGCTCAAATGCGCGACATTTCATTCGAATTTTAGATGATTTAAGACTAAAAGGATCTTTAGAAGAAGGCATCCGAATAGACAAAGGCTTAGGCATATTGAGAGTAATGTCATATGCGTGCTTAAAAGAGGCTATATTTCCTCCCGATCTAGACATCAGGCATGCCGACCACACTATAATCGCAACAGCCAAAGCAGTTCAGGCTACATACCCCGATAAAAAGACCATCTTAGTTTCCCGGGACATAAACATGCGGGTCATATGTGATTCGATTGGAATGCCCTCAGAGGATTATACTGCCGAAAAAGCTGTGAGATCCTCCGATGAATTATATAATGGATTTATAGTACAACCAGTGGATGAACAGGTTATCGATCGGTATTATGACGGCGAATCTATCATGATATCAGAAGATGAAGCGGATGAACCATGGTACCCAAATCAATATATTATGATGGTATCTAATTCGAATGAAAAAAAATCAGCACTAGCTAAATTTGAAAGCCACCATTCGCCACTCAAAAAGGTGATATATAAAAAAATACCCGATTGGAAAATAGAGGCTAGAAACAAAGAGCAAGCATTTGCAATTGACATGTTAATGAATCCCAGCATTAAGATTGTTTCTCTTGTTGGGAGAGCCGGCTCTGGTAAAACTTTAATGGCGATCGCAGCCGGCTTACAACAAACGATTGGTCTGCGCGCCGATGACAACCACTACGATCGTTTAATCGTTTCTCGCCCGGTTCAGCCACTAGGGAAGGACATCGGTTTCTTGCCGGGCACGATGGAAGAGAAGATGCTGCCATGGCTTATGCCGATTCAAGATAATCTTAAATTCTTGATGGGTGATAGAACTTCCCTTGAGATGTATATGGACAAAGGAAAGATTGAAGTCGAGGCGCTAACGTATATTAGAGGACGTTCAATCGCTAACGCGTATATTGTCATAGACGAGGCTCAAAACCTCACCAAACACGAAATAAAGACGATTATCACCCGGATTGGGGAAGGTTCAAAGATAATTCTCACGGGCGATATTGAACAAATCGATAATGTGTATGTAAATGAGACATCAAATGGATTAGCTCACGCAATTGAGAAGTTTAAAGAATATCCAATTGCCGGACACGTTACCTTCCGAAAGGGAGAGCGCTCAGAATTGGCCACGCTCGCCTCAAAAGTATTATAATAAACAAATGTTTATTTGACATAATAAAGAATAAATGATATATTAATTTTAACAAAGGAGAAAATATGTCTATACAAGAATCATCTACGGAGAGAATAATCTCAGAGGAAGAGTTTCACAAAAATCCAATGCTGGGAGTTGTAGTTCAACCGGACTCTGATTTAAAGAACATGTTAGTTGAATATGTTGGAACAAAATTTGATAAAGAAGATGTTACAGTACATATGATTGCGGAAGCAATTGCCTCAGAGTTTCCAGAGTTTGCTTGGTCATATGCTGAGGAAAACTATTTAAGAGGATACCAACAAGGTCTAGACGATGCATATAAAACAGCTACAGACGATACATCAGAAAAAATTGAAGAATAGTGTAGATTTTTACACGCCGGCAGGAATACACGTGTTCTTTAAGAAACATATTGATAATCCAAAGGTAGATGTAGAAGAGGTCATCGCGACTATTGAATCAAAAATCCCTATACACCTAGTTTCTGAAATAGAGATGATAATCGTTGGGTGGTTTAAAGAATTTGAAGAAAGAAATATTAATGCTTTTTACGATTCTGGAACGGTCTATATATCTAACATCCAAGACGATAATGAAGATATGTTCGATGATATCGTGCACGAATTATCACATGCGATAGAAGTTGCTCATGGATATTACATTTACGCAGACCAGAAGGTTAAAGATGAATTTCTGAGAAAGAGAAAGCATCTTCATGACTTGTTATGGGCCCGCGGCATAAAAGCCCCGGAGTCCTTTTTTATGAATCCCGAATTTGACCAGGAATTTGATGATTTTCTATATAAGAAAGTTGGATATGATAAATTGTCCTCGATCATGACTGGATTATTT
>Ga0315338_1001974_pt1 | contig 22459 bp, 18 predicted proteins | sample ASW8metaG_FD_204518 | JGI IMG/M metagenome (GOLD analysis project Ga0315338, IMG submission 204518) | Ammonia-oxidizing marine archaeal communities from Monterey Bay, California, United States - ASW #8 | ecosystem: Environmental > Aquatic > Marine > Coastal | place: USA: California | collected... | reverse complement strand
TCCCACAGTAAGCACATGGAGGATCAAATATTGAAAGCAATCCATCTAGTAATGTGAAGCCTTTTGCCACTTATCTATATAAATACTTCTGAAAACCAATAAAGGTGTCTCTTATATCTGCTATTAACCCAGACACGTTTCATTTAATTCACACTCTCCTCCACAATTTTAATCTCAGCTTCCGTTAGATCGTATAACTTATAAACCAATGAGTCAATTTTTTGATCGGTAGCATTAATCTGACGTTGTATTACAATTCTCTCATGCTCGGTTTTGACTTTGAGTAATTTTTTGTTCAACTTAAGTATGGTATCCACATGACCAACCATCCTGTCGTGGTTTAACTCATCGTCAGAATTACCGAAGTCGATTGGGTAAATAGGGAAGCGTTTACAATCTCTTATAAGAATCTTTTGGAATCGCATCTTAAACTCATCAAGAAACCGCTTCTGATGATAAAAGTTAATCAATTTAGAATTTATTAAGCCCAAAATGTATTCAAGGGAAGTTTTATCATTAATTAACAAATTGAATGCATTCTGTGTGTTGTAAAGGGTATCGGATGTTAAGGCAGCCCAAATACGCAAACTACTCCAGTCGATTATTTGCTTAACCAAAATCCGTTTCTCAGTGAAAAAGCGTTCCTCACGGGGTGCCCCAAGCCAGTCACCATAGCTAATCCAAACTTCACCATTCCAACTAACTTGATAACGGCGAACATCATTTCCTTTCAAGAGCTTTCTGTAAGTTGAATCTTTTTGGTGATCGGAATGAAAAGATTTTTCTTTTATCTGTTTCTCAGTATGTCCTTTGTATTTGTCATAGGGAGTTAATCCTAAACAAAACTCAACCAGAGTGTTCAATGGGACTCCCTTTTTTTCAATCTTTTTAGTGATGGCGTTTTGAATATCAGTCGTATTTACAGGCCAAATGTAATCAGGTGCTTTAGATATATTAGTAATTGATAATTGGCCATGAACATGCGCTGTAAGTGGGTCGATAGCAGCAATTCGTTCATATCCTCGATATGCAATGAGATTAGTTGGCACTGTCGATTTGTGAGGATAACGCCAAGTCACAACCAATGTATCAACTTTAACCTCACCTGCGGTGGTACCAAAAGATTCATTTGGCAAACGAGCCAAATCAATTAGTGTGGCTTCATCTTGCATCTTCTTTCTTAGGGCACTATAGGACGTTTGAGCCAAAACAGCTGTTGGTACAATCATTGAGAAGAAACCGTCAGATTTATTTAGCAATAAAAACGATTTTTCAATGAATGTAGCGAATAGATTAACACGGTTATTGGCACATTCATAGAAATTAAAGATGTAATCCAGTTGTTTTTCTGGGAAACCTTTCAAGTCGACATATGGTGGATTCCCAATCACACAATCAAATCCACCTTTAGCAAATACATCAGAAAATTCCACATCCCAATCAAAAGCATTTACTTTTTTTACGTTATCATCATCAAAGAGCGATAAGCTTAATTCATCGTAATAATCTGACCCAATTAGCGAATTGCCGCATTTGATATTTGTACTCATGTCAGGCAACACATGTCCTTTCATAAAAAGCATCGCTTGTCCCTTATCGAAACCTTGATCAAGCATTTTAAGATATAGACTCATGGAAGCTACTTCTGTTGCTTCCCGATCAATATCTACACCATAGATATTATTTTTTAGAATGTCTGATTTCTTTTGAACACTTAGGCGAATTTCACCTTCGGCCGTTTCATACCAATCTGCTTTAAACCGTCTTTTTTGCTTATTTTTTCCGTACCACTCTAAATGATAGTTCATCAGAAAATTATATGCACCTAGTAGAAAGGATCCACTTCCACAAGCGGGGTCTACAATTTTAATCTTGGTAATTTCTTTCGGGGTTTTCCCTTTGACTTTTTCACCAACCGTTTGCTTTATAATATAATCCACAATGTATTCAGGCGTGTAATAGACACCACCTGCTTTTCTTACCTCTGGCTTTTCTTCAACTTTAGCATGATGCCCCGCAGTAAGGCGTATTTTTGAACCGAGAAATTTTTCGTAGATGCGACCCAGTATCTCTGGTTTAATCACATCAAACTGATAAGGAGAGATAGGCCAACTCAAGTGTTTAATCATATGGATAAGCACTTTATCATCTATGCTAAGTTTTTCGCTAAAATGCTTTTTAAATAGAAGACCATTATATTCACGATCAAGTTTCCTGAAAACGGGTACTAGCTTAGAGTAAACATCTGATTTTGTTTGGATTAAGGATAGCAGTTTTCCATCTTCTTCAATTTGACGATCTTCAAGATTTCGGATAAAAATGAGACGATCTATAATCCTTTGTACGCTTACATTCAATTCATCTACTGTCAAATCCCTGTTTCTAAGAGCGATATTTTTTGCCAACATTTTGCGCCATGCAGTAATCTCAAGTAGAAACTCATCATCTAGCGTCTTTGTCTTTTTTAATAACTTACCTTTTAGTTCATCTAAAGCCCCATCAATAACAGCTTCTTTTGAAAAATGATCATAGATATGATCCCACTTCGTTAAATATTGATCATAGGTTAAGTCATATCCTTTTAATAATCCTTCCATGGGAAGGTCCATATTTGGCTTTTTCAGAGCATTAAAAACTCGAAACTCTTCAAAGTCTGTTAAAATTACAACTGGGGCCATTCCGTTGGTTGAAAAGGCATAACGCTTAGCCTGAAAGACGGGCTCCTTTTTTGTAAGGGGTACCCAAGGAGCCTTGGCCTCAACGAAGAATTTCAAATCACCATTCACTCTAAATGCATAGTCAGGTCGTTTTCCTGTAGTCTTTTCAGAGTATTCTCTTACGACATCCCAAAGGTGAAATTTTAAATTGGTTTGTTCAAAATCCCAACCAAGTGCTTGAAAAAAGGGGTCTATAAAGCGAGAACGAGCATTTGTTTCATGAAAATCATGTGAAAGATACTCATGCTTATTAGCTGAAAAGTCTTCAACCTTTTTTTCTATGAGTTCTTTCCCTTGTTTATAATTCAGTACAGACATTTGCTAGAAACTTACAAAAAATATGAGCCAGAGACTTTTTAAACTATAACCTTCATCAAACTAGACTTTATTTTTTCAAAATCTTGGTTTAAATCAATCGATTTAATTGAAATCTTTTTCCCATCTTTGTGCCTAGAAAATTGATGATCAAAGTCATCATCTACTGTGGGGTAAAGCAAAATACCTTCTAACAATTGACCTTCGATCACTTTTGTATTATTCATATACGCAGTTAATTGGTACAAATGATTTTGATTAATTATTCTTTTCCCCCACTGATTTTTCTTGAGCGCTTCTTTATAAAATTTTGTATCAATAATAATCTTTCGATTATCGTTCATAAGCGAAATATCAGTTCGCATCTCAGGTAAAAATTCACTAGACCCTTCGGTGAGTGTTTCAAATGCCCAATCGAAGCGTTCACTTTTTACCTTTAGCTTGTCTTGCTCAATATTGTAAAAACTTCTAACAAAAGATTCAAATAAATCATCTAATTTGTCATCTGAGAATTTTCTAAACTTGTATTTACCCTTCTCTTCACTGGGCATAAGATTAGAATAAATCATCTGACAAACATTTAGTAAAAATTCATAAAAGCGGTTATTGCTATTAAACCGAAGCCCTGAAAAATGAGAAGCTTGAAGCCGTATATTAGAAATACCAGCAAGTCGTAATCTCTGTTGAAAGAGTTTTGATTTGTATTCTTTTTCAATATCATCTGTTATTAATAGTTTATTTATGATGGCCTTAATAATCTGATTTTGAATATTGTCTTCATCGAATTCATCAAACTCACACTGCACTTTACCATTCATCAATAAATTCTTTTTAAGGGTGGTACTAAAGTCAATTTTGCCTTTAACTGATCTAATATCTTCATTCTCAACTCTATAATCGCGATTAACGCCTCTTTTAAAAAGGTGGTTAACGCCATTAATCAATACTTTGGCAAACAAATTTTGCAAATTTGTCTGTCCTTCAAGATCAACATTGACGATTTCTTTTTCATTATGCTTCTGCCAAGAATAGATAAGCATAATATAGATATTCTGAATTGGTATTTTCATGGTACTAAAATCAAAATTTTGATTAATTATTTATCGTAAGCTTTTCAACTAAGCTTTCGACGCGTTCTGGTTCATCAAACCAATATTCCTTTAACAGTGGTTCAATTTCAAATTTGATTTTATTATTATACCAACTGCTATCATATGGTCCATTACCATCTGGACAGAAATAACTATGCCCTATTTGATAACCGTCTCCTAGATTATTTTTATCTGATTTGATCTCAGTATTTAACGCGTCTAAGCGATTTATAATATTCTTGCATAGTTTAGACTTAAATCCAGCAGACAATAATGTATCTTCGAATTTTTTGTTGAACTCTGGTGATAAAGGTATAAATGAGAACCTTCTTCTTAGGGCATAATCCACCATAGCAATAGATCTATCTGCTGTATTCATCGTCCCAATTAAAAATAGGTTTTCTGGGGCTGAAAATTTCTCTTCGGGTGAATATGTTAGAGAAAGTTCATAATCATTTCCTCTTTTATCAGCTTCGATTAACATTAATAATTCACCAAAAATTTTACTCAGATTGCCACGGTTAATTTCATCGATAATCAGAACATATTTTGAATCAGGATTACTCTCTGCTTTTTTACATAAATTATAAAATATCCCATTACTTAATTTGAATCCGCCTTCTTCTTTAGGTCGAAATCCTTGGATGAAGTCTTCATATGAATATGACTGATGAAATTGAATCATTTCAATCTTAGAATCATCTTTTTCACCCAATAGGCTATAGGCTAGCCTTTTTGAAACAAATGTCTTTCCCACCCCTGGAGGGCCCTGAAGAACGATGTTCTTTTTTGCTTTAAGGAGCTGCAGATACTGTCTGAAGTCCTGCGTAGATAAAAATAAGTCTGAAGTTGCATCTTCTATGCTATAAGCTTGTTTATCTGTTTGCATACCTAATAATTCCTTAAGTCTGTTAACATAATCTGGATATTTTGTTATATCAGTAAGCGTTTTTAATACAATAGACGAGGTTTCTTCCCAATGACCTCTCTTAATCCATTCAACTTTCCTGATGTGATGAAAATCATCCTTTGAATTATCATAGAAATAATCTGAAGTAACAATGCCATAACCAATATATGATTGACGACCTTTCTTACAAATTATGATGTCACCTTTATTGATTGTATTGGCAAAGTCAAAACAGCAAAGTGAGTCATTCATAAAACCTGATGAAGGCTTATTATATTTTTCTCTCATACTATCAACTATTTCATCTCTTGAATTATAGTTATTAAAATCACCTAGTTCATCCCATCCAATAGCCATAATTCCTTCTTCATAAAATTCGTCCCACTTTGATGCATTCCTACCAGGAGCAAATAACCAGTATCTCGGTGGTTTTTGACTAGTTTCAGCTATATCTTTTTTATCTTCTTTGGCGATTACTCTGGTGACAAATAAGTTAAAATCTTGCGCGATCCATGCCCAATCAACAGGCGTTAATTCACGGTTTAAGTGATTTACATATAATTCAGTTAATTCTTTCCGATCCAACAAATTATCCAATACATCATGTAGCAAAATTTGGGCATGCTGAAATGCTTTGAATCCTTTTTTGGGAAAGTTTTCTTTTTGTGTCCCAATAATTAATAAACCGATTAATAGCTCTGAAGAAGCGTAAGGAATATATTCCCCTGGTTTTAAGCATGATGCCCAGGCAGATATTTTTGGGTAAGTCATATCATGACCCATAGCTGGTTCTGGTTCATGAAATGACTGATTAATTAATGCCCGAAGATATACAATATCATTTGATGTAATAAAATCATCCTTAAAACGCTTTTCAGATAGAATAAAGTTGACTCCCTTAGCATTTGAATTTTCAAAATAGCGTTGCTCTTGCGATTCTATTGCAAGATTCAGGAGTTCATCATCTGATTGAGTACCAATATCCATGTTATTGAATACCCAATCTGCAAAATTGAATTTGTACTTTTCATCTTGAAGCCAAGATGAAGTTTTACAGTGGTGAATATATTTTCCATAAATATCTTCAAAAAGTTCAAGATCTAGAACCTCGGATTGTTTTATTCCTTGGGCTATCTCATTAGGCACTAACTCACAAACTTCTTTATAAATTGGCAAAATCTCTTTTAGACTATTAAATAGTTTCTGGAATGAACTTTCATCAATTTCTTCAAATGAAATAAAGGTGGAAAGGTGACATCTTGTTCCCCATGCATTTTTTAAATCATCAACTGTGTTAACTTCAATTTTATTTTCAAAACTTCTGATAGACCCAGAATCACCTTTTTGTATTTTGTATAAATCAACATCTGAGTCTGATTTTATTAGAGCATATATCTTTTCTAGTAATTTTTCATCTTGAATAACTCTTGATACAAAATCATCAGTAGACTTCAAATAATCGCCATATGAGAAACCAAACCTAGTTTTTTCTTCGTCAATTAAAATGTACAATTGAGGTGATAAAGATGCAGGATTCGTTTTAGCATTACTATTCTTAAGATTTATACATCCCCAAACGTATGGCTGTAGAATTCGACCCCAATATTTGAAATTCCTTATTTCGTGATTATCATCGAGATCAGATTCGTTTAGTACGACTTCCAAAATACTTTTGATGTAAAGATTGGGAGACTTGCCGAATTCATCATTGTATGTATTTAATAAAGGTTTGACTTCATTAGTATATAAGGAATGTTCAGTTGTGTTTTTTCGTATTGATGCCTTTGTTAATCCATTATTTACAATAGCTTTTGAAATATTTATTGCTTTGGTAATTGCCTTACTATCGAGAATATTTTCATTAATCACAATTATTACCTCCTCGGATCCCGCATTAGACCAATCTTACATAATAATTTGAACTAATGCAAAACTTCGCCCAACATTGTGGGTGTCTCTTTTATAAACAAAAAAGCCCCCGTGAGGAGGCTATTTGAGCCGGAGATGATTCATTTATTATAATTTTGTATTCATGACTTTCCTAGCAAACTATAATAGGTTCTTGGCATCATGTCTAACTTTTTTAATCGTTGATAGACTTTTGGAAAAAGAGTGATATGCTCTTTCTCCAATGATTTAAGTAAGCCGGGACGAATTTCCGCAAGACGTTCTTCAGCTTTAATGATAGTCTCTGGAGTACTAAATGAGATTGATAGACAAACATTACAAGAAACTCCCTCCTCGATCAAATACCCTAAAGCTTTATAGGGCAATGCATAACTAGATGACATTGCACCTGTAATCTTTACATATTCTTCTTCATTTGCTCCTTTTATGGAAACGCGAACATGAAGATTGCGAAATCGAGAAAGTTCCTTGGCAAAATCAGGATCATGTCCAATAGTCATGCCATTGGTTTCCAACACATAAATTAAATCTGATTTGTCCACCAGATCTAAAAGTTCAAAAAGGTGCTGTTTACCTAATGTTCCTTCAGCAGCAGATGCGGAGATCAACTTATGACCATATTTTCTCGCACTTTTACTCAAAGCATTGAATACCTGCTCTGGAGTATAGAATTTGCCTGTTGAGTGGGGTTTTCTGACCGGAGCATCACTAAAGCAGAACTTACATCGCAGGTTACACCCAACTTCTGTGGCGGATGTCGTACCACCATAGAAGCGAAGCGGACGGGCTAGCCGTGCATACTTTCTTTTATTGCCATCGATCACCACTTTTTCGGTAGCTTTGGTAAGTACGATTGGATCGTACCCGTCCAGTTTCACTTTTTCCATTCTAATTCTTTGCCTGCTTTCCGTTGTAAAGAACTTGATTTTGAATAGACATAATTGCGCGTGTTACACCTCTCATGGTTTTTCCCATAAATGTCATGCCGCCATTCTTTTCAGAGTATTTCCATTCGTAGTCCATTAGGTCATTAAGGAAAGAAATAGGCGTAAAGCTGCTTTCGTTCTTAACAGTAGCATTATGAAGCCGTTTTAACGCCTTTGACTTATCGTTGTAGCCCAGCTTTGACTTCTCGACAGCATCCCCAAGAATTTCTATAGTCTCATCGTAAGATTCCTTATCGACAGGATGAGGCCGACCATCTTTACCGCCAACTGCAAATGCAAAGCGAGCTGGATCATCAAATCTTGATGAGTCACCATGTATAACCTCACTAACTAGGGCAAGGGATTTGATCGTTCTTTGGCCGATGCCTTTCAGCATTAGAAGGTCTTCAAAATTATCAATACCGCTCTCATAAGCCATATTCAACGCTGAGCCTAAACGTGTCATGTTGACATCTGATTCACGTATGTCGTGTCGGTTAGGCAAAGAAACGCCTTTAAGAACATCCATAACTTCTTTTGGATTTTCTTTCGTAAGACTTACAATGTTCATTCGTGCTAAGTCTGCCCGACCATCAGCAAGATTAAGAATCTTACCCCCTCTGTCTCCCACTATTCCTTTATGCGGATCATCCACAAATGATCTAACAGTTGGTGAGTGCCAGTGGTAGCGGCGTGCCCTTCTTTTGGACGTATTCATCCCCTGGGAAATTGCCGTCCACTCGCCCTCATCAGATAAGATGAAATACTGCTGATAGAGGTTATACCCATCCTGTACCGCGTTATTATCCACTCTTCGAGTAAGCTGACAGGATTTTACAAGCTCATCGCCTTTTAAGCCGTGCTTATCTGATACCTTTTTGATTTGGTTTGGAGCATAGTAACTGTATTTACCCTTTCCCCCCAGTATATAAATCCCAAGTTCGCTAGCCATTGGATTTATCTTTCTTTTAAGCGAACCTAGTACAACTGCGGTTACTCCCGAAGAATTCCAGTGCATTCCCATTACAGCTCCAAAAGCTTGAAACCAGTTAGGATTGGAAAGTCTCGTTAAGACTTCTGACTTGCCATAGTTCTGTGCTACAGACTCAATAATTGCTGAACCCATCTTTCCCATACGTTCAGTTAGCCATCTAGGTACTTTTCCAAAGTGAAGGGGCATCCCCATCGCTCCTGCGTTAATCATCATTTTCTCCTATTCTCATTGTGTGGTGATGCTCTTTTGATATGACAATCCCTTAACTAACCGCATTCCAATTAGTCTATTCAGCATTGCCATTTTTGATACATTATCAAATTTTCCATCCCGAATCACCTTTTCCGCTACTTGGTATCCTTTTACAAATGCTGGTATTCGGGAAAATATTTGCAGGATGCTTCTCCTGCGTACGTTTACAGGTTTATTATAATTTTTATAGAATGCTTTTTTAATCAAAGCAGAAGGCATAAGTAGATATGCTGCAAACTTATCAGCTTGCCATTCCTCCGGTTCTTTTTTATTGCCCTCAAAACCAGAGTCTTTCCGACATAGACTATCTTTTTCTGGCTCATTATTATCAATTTCCAGCTGACCATCTGCCATCTGCTCAATATATAGTGGTACATGGAGCACTATGTGACCGGTCTCATGGGCAGCAGTGAAATTCATACGTCCTTCGTGATCACTTAGATTCTCATTTATTTCTACCTTTTTTTCTGCTATTCGTAATCCTCCAAGAATATTCTTGTCTTCATAGATACCATCTTTTCTAAAATCCACATCATATCCAAGATATTCAATAATATCAATTGGATCGACAGGCTTGGTCATTAACTGCCCAGTATCTTTACTAAAGCTTTTAAGAAGCTTGGTACTTTCTTTTTCAATGGTACTATTTTTGAGATATGGGTACGGTTTTTCTTTGGTCGTCATTATCAATCCTATTACTTCCTCTTTTTTATCTGATCCGTAAGATCTTTCCATTCATCCTCAGTTAAGTTTTTTGCCGTACGGAGAAATTCCGGAACGGCTGTTGGCAGCCTTTTAATGATCTTTTTTATATCTTCATTTACACTATCTGCAACAGCTAGAAGTTTGTCTTCATCGTAGTCCAGTGCTTTAGCAAGCTGTTTAATGACTTTTTCTGATGTTTCAAACCTACCATTTTCTATGTAGGAAATATTTACGAATGATATATCTAATTTTTCAGCCAACTTCCGTAAGCTGAGTCCTTTTTCTTTGCGAAGTTTCCGTATCAATTTTCCCAATAATATCTTACTCATCATTTTTCCTTTCTATTCAAATTGTCGATAAATGTTAAGCACTGCTTAACTAATATTATAAACGTTAAGCGGTACTTAACAAGTACTTTTTTCAATATTGCAGTTTTGACATGTAGAATAAAGATTAAAAAAGATGAGAGCTTTGATTTAGAAACAGAAAAGCTTCATTAGAAAGAAGTTACATAGTTTAAAATTGATGCATTTGAAACTTGAAACACTCTTTTTTTAGGAGGTTTAGAACCTCTTCTACTGCTATATGAAATTTCATCTTTCGGAATTCCAGAAAATAATTTGGATGATATTATTGAATTACTATTTTGATCAATTACTGTGACGTTACAGTATTCGATATAACCATCAGTACCATCCTCAATAGTTCTTTTTGTTTTATATTTTTTTCTTTTTCTCTGATAGTTAGCATAGTATTCCTGTTTATAATCTAACCATACAATAATATCTACATCTGATGGCACTAGTGCTTTTCTATTTTCGAGTAAATCAAAATGAAGGCCAGAAACTTGCTTAAAATTTTTATTAATTATTATGATTTTTGAAGATGGACTTTTTGAAAACGGATAATTGTTATATTTGATTGGCATAGATAAATATGAGCTAATATGATTATCAAACTTTGATATAATTGAATTTTTATAATAATTATTATAGGAGGTATATGCAATAAAAGAAACCACCACTAATGAAAAAAGACCGTAACCAAATAATTTAAAGTAATCTCGATATTCAATTGCTTCACGAATTTCTAAATATATACCAACTACAAAAAAAAGAACTATCATATAGAATATTATCATTATCGCAACCTCATCATCCTACCTTAAACAAACAGAACATTGTGAATAGCCCCTATCTATCGCCTCCGCAATACCCATTGGTATTCTACTTTTTCTTAAATAGCGACATTTTGGATGGTGAAATTTTCTTCCAGATTTAGTCACAAAAACATCAGGACTGGTTTTTATATTTAAGTTAGATCTTTGTAACTGATAAAACGGAATTGGAGGTGCTTTTTTTAATAAAGGAATGATATCATCCGCTGGATAAGCAAAATTGAGATTTTGTCCACCAATATGAAGAAAAGATGTTATTCCAATCAATTTTGCATCTTCATTAAACAACCCACCACCAGAGCTACCTGGCGAAACTGGAGCAGTTGTTTGGATCACCTTTGTAACTGAATCTAATTCTCTTATTGCACTAACGATTCCTTCTGAAACTGTATTGGATAAACCCCTAGGGCTACCAATTGCTACAACCTTTTGTCCTACAGAGACACCATTCAGTTTGGCAATTTTTACGGCATCAACTTTACTTATTTTCTTGGGTAATCTAATTGTGATCAAATCTTTATCGGGGTTTACAGCAAGATACCCTTTTGATCGAAATGTTCTACCATCGGGGAATTCCACAATCACTTTAGTTGCATTTTGAACAACATGCAAATTTGTTACGATTATCTTACCATCATCAATGAGTACGCCGCTTCCTTGGGACATACCATCATCCTCAGAAAATGCTTTTATAATTACTACTGATCCTGACACCTTCTCCACTATCTCAGTTGTAGTATTGCTCGCAATTATTGGCATTTGTATCGCAAACAAAAACGGCGCCAAAAGGGCTGCATATTTTCTTACTAAAGCACTGTGGATCATGATAAATCTGCAATGAATAAATTGGCGCCAGTTTCACCAATAAACGTTACCCAGAAGGCCTCTACTTTAGGTAAAATTGCGTTATTAGGACCGCCAACTTCCGTTCGAGGGTACAATATTGTGATATTTGTTCCCGTTATAGAAATCTCATCTTTTATTTCAGCATACTTCTTTAATGCTAGTTTCTTGACAGCTGCTTTTTCTATACGACCAAATAATTCGACAAAGCTTAATGAGACGTTGTCCTCTATCATGTCACTGAAAATAGTTACTTCAACTTTTCCTCTTTTAGACAACCATTTTAACTTAGTAAATATTGGGAAAAGGCTAGTATTTGAGCGAACTGTTGGATTGATCCTTGAATGAGTGAAACATTTTTTATTCACTTCTGAAACAATCTCAGCTATCTTTGCTTCCCATTTGCTTTTCCAATTAATATCTACTGGAAGTGGCATCTCCCATTCACCAATAGGCCCAGCCGATTCTGTCCAAGAATGTATCGGATAGATAACGACTTCTTCTCCACCCTTAACTTTTCTATCTAACATATTTTTTAAATACATAGAGAACTTTTTTGCGTTTTCTTTTTTAGATATTCTAGTGCTAAGCGTTATATCAACGAAGATAACATGGATCTTATTTGTTTTTTCATTGCATGAAGTCATCATTAATGAACCTGCGAAGAATAGTAATATGATTTTATGCATTATATTTATTCCCTTTCTTATTCATTGAGTATTGATCAACTAATTGTCTAGTAAAATTGTGAAAGTTGTCTTCCCCTTCGATTATTTCTTCAACCTGGGAATTATTTATACTACTATTATGGGAAGTATTTAATTCACTTGTGAAACCATTCTTATATGCATATTTGAGCTCATTTTCTAAATGCTCTATACATTCTTCTTTATTACCCCAATCTGCAAGAAGCGTTTCTGCTTCAACATATTGTCTTTTTTGATCTGAAAGTGTTTCTAGCTTTGTCTCTAATTCAGTTTGCGCTGCATCTTGAGACTTTATTAAAGCTGTATATACTTTTCTTTTTGAAAACTGTCTTGATGAAATACTGAGCAAAAAACCACCACCAATGACAAACATGAGAGCAACCAAAATAAACGACCATGCAATGGAGGCTCCGTAGACATCAAATAGCTGGTTATAAAGATTCCCTTGACCATTATCTGTACTCATAAAACGGAAGAATACACTTCTTACGTAAGCAATCTGACAAAAAGCCATGACCATCATTAGGCCGAGACCTAAATAAACACATGTTAACCACTTTTTTACTCGCTCCGATCCATTTTCCAGATTTGGTTCAAAAAATCGATCAATTATATGCTTAACAAAAAATGGTGCTAGACCAATTGCTATTGCAAGTGAATATTTTTCAAAGGCACTATTGGCGCCTAATCCCCAACCTTTAACCAAGAGTTCCATTGAAAACATGATATCACCTATCACATATATCAATCCTGGTAAGGTGTAATAGCATACAATCTTTAAGAAGCCCATAACCTTTAAGTTCTTTAGTCTATCTTTTATTGATTGTAGTTCGGATCTTAATCTTTTGATCCTGCTTTCTGTATGCTGATATTGCATTTTAGTCTGTTCAGCTGCACCCGCGAATTGTGCTTTAATCTCATAATAGATGTTGCGTGCAGCAGGTTTGATTTTGCCTAGATCTACATTGACTTCCTGATTCAGCCTTGCATCGGTTGAACCTTTTGATGAAAAGGAATCAAGTCCCTGATCCATAACTGTATTGTTAGTTTGCATAATTATGCTCCTTTGCATTTAACTGTATATGTTTAAGCGATAAATCTTTTCTCTTTAGATCAGAGGCCAAGTCAGCAACACCATATTCATAGGTAATGATATTGACATATTTTTGAATCATTAATTCTTTTTTCTTTGATAAGCCTTCCAATCTTTTCTCTGTTTTTACCAATAACTTGTGATTAAAAAATCTTCGAAATCGATTCACTGTTAGATGAATTCTGTGCCATAGTGCCATTGATTGATCCATTAATGCAAAAGCGCTATTAAAAAGATTCTCATTGAGCAAATAAGTCATAACTCCAAGCGGTATAGAAAATATTATTGCTTGACCAAAACCATATCCTTTGTCATAGGCTAAAATCGCCTGCATAACAACAATGAGTACTGATAAGAATGAAAACAGTATCGGCTTCCAGAAATCACTATCCACAGGTTTAATATGGACGATGATCGCACCTACAATACCTAGCCCCACAAATAATAAGGCAGTTACAATATCTTCGAGCAAACCTATATAAAATAACATTGAGATAATGAAGACACCGGAAACAGCCGTTAGCATCGTTTCTGATACAATCTTAGTTTCTCCCACTTTACTTTTTATATTCGCACTCTTATTTTTTAAGGCTTCTAATTTTTTAGATAGCTTTTCCTTTTTTATTTTGAGTTTTGTTTCAACTTTTTGAACCTTATCTTGCACACTTGCTTCAATAAATTTGATTAAATCTCCCATAGGTTTATTATGGAATCCGAGTCTTGCAGCATCTGCTTTTAGTTTCTCAATTGTAATATTCTGCATTATGATTTCTCCTATTATTGTATTCCTGTTTTTTTCTTATCACTTTCATTGCATTACGGTCTTTATATACAGTAACAACAACTAATGATGTATCAGATGTTTGAGTTAATACGACTAATCCTTCTAGTTTACTTAAATATGCTCCGTAGATCTTTTTGAGTTTTTTTAAACATTTATTTGACATGAAAAAAAACAGACCTCCTGTTTTATAGAGCTCTTCACCATACTGGATACACAGCTTTATTTGTTCAAAATTGATTCCTCTTTTAGAGGCCCTATTTTCTGCATGTTTTGACATTGTGATATTTGTTTCCATATTTGGCTTTAGACGGATAAATTTTTCTTTTTTAAAAAAATCATGCTTCTGCTATTTCATTATTAGTATGACAATATGATTCCATCGCTTTATCTAATTCTTTTTCTGGCATTAAATAAATGTCAGTTTCTTTATTCACATCCATTAAATGGCCGGTATCGAATTCCCATGCGCGGATGAATTCAGCAAAAGCAGATAGATCATATAAACCAAGGTATTTGGCATAACATTCAATCGATCCTTGTTCTTCACAAAGAAAGGTTGTTATATAACTAGAATTATTTAAATCACTTATATAACGCAGAACGCCATTATGATTGGTAAATGCATTACTATTGGTACTGTAGGAACTTGAAAAAGTAATGTGATTGTTTATGGAAATTATTATTGTGGCGCCTAAATCCCTTGTTGCCACATGATAATCGTCTCTTTCTTCAATTGCATATCCGAAAGTTTTGAGTTGGTTGATTATGTATTTCATATTTTCATGTTTCCTTTAATTATCAGAAAATAATTTTTCATATAAATGGCTTAACTTTTTTCCATTATCTTCATTTAACGTGGTAGATTTAGTAAAAAGAATCCTAAATCCATTCTTAAGCAAGAAGCCTTGAAATCGACCCTTACTAATTGGCCTATCTATGAAGTCTATATGGTTTTCGATAAACTCATTAATCATTTATTTTTTCCTTTCTGTTCATACATAGCATTAGACGGATAAAAAATTTTGATTTTAAAAAATAAAAAAGCCCCGACAATGCAGGGCTTTAAGTTTGCGTTAAATTTGAAAGTTTAATTAATGATCAAACTAATCATTCATATAAAAGATATTTTTATAAACCTCTTCCCCTAAAGTCTCAATAATAATATAAACCGAATCACTTTTAATCAAATCTGGGAACTGAAATGATTCGTACATATCAGTAAAATCACTTTTAAATAAAATATCCTGCTTTCCACCTGATAACACTATGAGGGTTCTATTGAACTTGAAAGTTTGTTCTACAAAAATTGTATCATTTTGAATAACAATATTTAACCCTTCAATCTTATTATCAGCTAATCCTGATCTTGCTATATTCGTTTTTTTCAACGACCTAACAATCACAGGCCTTCTTCCACCTTCTGGCCTCTCGATCATTGAATCTTGAACTGTAATAAGTATAGCAACAGATGCAGCTAAAGTAGCAAATGCCAAAGTCCGTGGATTTGATACCCATTTAAGCAACTTGGAAAAACCAAAGCCATCAATGGGATAAATTATTGGCTCTTTTTTTGCTTCTAGTCCAAATTCTTTATTAGCAAGTTTAATTAACTGATCTGGTGCCACTTCAAATTCTGTTTGTTCCATCTGCTTATAACTAGCATAAAAACGACTGTACTTGATAAAATTAGCATCGCTTTGATTAATCAAATCTTGAACTTCCTTTTTTTCACTATCAGATAGTTTACCCTCAAGGAATGCTACAAGAAGTTCATCGCTTAGTTTATTATTGTTCATTTTATTTTAATATTATGAATATCTCTATTAATCATTAGACGAATAAAAATTCAATTTTTATAATTATAATTTTCGAAAATTGTTTTAATCAAGTTTCTCCAATTTTTTCTATCTAGATCATAATCACTGATTAATTCTGGAAAATCAGATTTAAAATTTGAAAATAAATCATACACACATTTATTTATTATTTTATTTATATCCTCTTTCTCATTAAGTGTGATATCTTCATAATAATGACTATTATCAATCATAATATCATATATATCATCAATTTTTATTCCTTCTGTCCAATAAAGATTTAAAATGCGCTTTTGGCCTTGACCTAAATTATTTATTGCTAAACTAATTGAATCGAAAAGTTCTTTTATTGCTAATGATAGTTCAACTGGTATATTTCCTTTTTCTTCAAGCTGAATACCCGTTATTTTCCCTTCTTCATCTTCCGTGGGATTAGGGTCTAAGGATCCTATCTTCGGTGTATATAGTAGGTAGAATTTGCTATTTTTGATTAGTTCAATTTCTATTTTATTTTGAATCGCCAGGCATTCAAGTTCTTCCAAATCCAGTTTGCTGCATATTTGCCCAACACTTTTATATTGGCTAAGCATAATGAACACCTTGCCATAAATATCGCCGAGGTTCTTTATTACTCCTGGTATATAACCAGTTTTCTTTGGGTATTGTATTAAAGAACTGGTAGGCATCCATCTCTTCCAATCAATAAACGTTAATTTTGAATTCAAGGAGGTTATGATATACGTTTGAAAAGTTGCATCATTTTTACCCTGATATTTACAACTTTTCTTGAATACTTCTTTTATAAGCCAAATATATGTATCACTTATTTCATCTGAAACTTCAATTGGCCTTCCAACTTTTCGATGGTAAGTCCAGCTTCCCCCTGTAACACCACCATTATTGAACTTTGACGCTATAAAATACAATTCATCCGCATTTTGCCTCTGAAAGGCACTTATAGCGTCTTTATCCTTGTTACAAAGTCTTTGAGCAAAGATTCTATCAGCAGATAAATCAGACATCTATAAGCTATGACTCACCGATTAAAACAAATGGTGCCCAATAGAATGGATGGTCAAATCTAGTTTCATTTTTTAGATACATTTTAGCAAGTCTTAATGATTCTGACTTAGAGGTCCCTGATTTTAAATACTCATAAAATTTAGTAAAAAATAATGCAGTCGATTCATCCTCAACATCCCATAAGCTGATGATTACGCTTTTAGCTCCCGCGATTAAAAATGTTCTATAAATACCAATATTACCTTCCGTCTTATCAATTTCTCCGAAACCCGAAAAACAGGAAGATAGTGTTACTAAATCTGCATTTAGTTTTAATGGGAAAATTTCATGTGACTGCAATATTCCATCTTCAGTATCCCCCTCATCTCTTCCTAATAGAATTCCAGAATACTGTGGTTTCTCAGTATCATGAACGCCATGAGCTGCAATATGTATATATTTATACTGGCTCAAGTTCAGCTTCTTAAAATTTTTCTCTGTAATATTTGTTGATTTTAATACTGTGTTTTCAAATCCTTTTTTTAATCCTTTTCTCTTTGAAAGAGTCTCATCAATATTATCTATTTCAATATCAACATATTTAATATTTCCAATATTCGATCTAACTGTAAGCAGGTTATCTATATAATTTTCCGTATTGCCTGTATTGGGATTTGAACTAACTAATAAAGATTTATTTTTTACTTTGTTATTTTTTTGTTGATTTAATTTAGAAAATGCTGATAATGATGGATTATAAGTTATATTTACAAACTCGCCATAATAATGCAATTTTGTAGTATCAGTTTCAAATCTTACCTGCAATAATTCATAAGGGAAAAAATTCAGGCTCCCTTCAGTTGCGATAAGAACATCACTATACTCTAAATTTTTCCTTTTAGTTATTGGTAAATAATCTTCCGCAAATACAGCTTTGGTTATATCAATTAAGACTTCTTGTAGCCTATTGCTTTTATTAGGATTTTCTAAGTCATATCTAAGAGCTTGTTCTACAGTTTTTACCAACACTGATAATTTTTTTTCAGATGAAGAATATGAAGCAAGCATCTTACTAGATTCTTTATTCCATGCAAAAGCATAGTTTAAAGAAGGCGGTGCACTGGCATACTTAATGACTCTATCATATTGATTAAATAAATTAAAGTGTTGATTAAATGAAAATGATTCATTTGATGGATTTTCTTGTTCAAGATTGTAGTTCTCAAAATATTTTAATTCATTGTATGCTGATTCTCTATTTCTTAATAAATCTTTAATTTTATTTTTATCTAAATTTACTTTTTGAAGCTGAATTTGAACTGAATTAATTTTAGAAGAAATTCTATTATATTCATCAAAAAGTATTGAATTGTTCTCAATCGTATTTTTGTGCATCAAAGTTTTATTAATGAATTTGTTTGTTGAAATCGTTTCATATTTATTTAATAGATTTATATTTTGCTCTGAATCCAACCAACTATCTGTTGTATACCAGTATCTCCAGGGATAAAAAACAAGATATTCTTTATATCTTTTCAGATGATTGTCCCCTAGTATCATATTACTATTAGATAAATCATCATTTATCTTTTCATGTAAGTCCATTAAAATTTTAACTTCTTTTCCAGGGTTTTTAGATAATGGATTAGGTTGTATCTCGTTAGCAACAAGTTCAATTGATATAGTATCATTTCCTGCTCTAACCAAATCTATTACAGCTGGTTTCCCCTTTGTCGATTCATCAGTTTTATTTGTTAGCCAACTAGTCATTAACTCCCTTGTGTCTATATTCTCACTTACAAGAATTTGGTCTCCAATCAGTAATTTATTTGTAGATGGTCCCTTATATATTTCAGTTATATAAAACTTATTTTTTCTTAATTCATATTGAAATCCAAATCCAAAATAGACATCCTGCCTCTGATGCTTTTCTATGTCATATATCCTATCATAGATTTCATATATGGCATTAGCATATCCCCATTCTGTTGATGTTATTCCACTCACAGATAATAAATTTTCTATTATCCAATACCATTCATTATAACCTAAATATTCTTTATCAATGTATTGTCTAAGGTCACTCGCCTTTGACCATGCATTATAAATAATAAATGGAGCTTTGTCAAAATCCAAAATTTTAAAATCATAATTTTTTAATACGAGCAATTCAGAATATATATTATTTATAATTTCCGAAGAATTTTCTTCCCCATTAATTATTCCGATAATGGGCATTCCGATTTCTTCGGTAAAATTATCATTGGTTACAACCACATGTATTAATCTTAAAAATGAAAGATATTCAAATTGTGTGGCCTGAGGCTTTTTGTTTATTCCTTCATTGACGTATTTGAAAACACTATCCAACTCACTTTGAAATAAATAATATTGTAATATGTATCTTATACTTTCAAAGTTTGAATCTTTATATTCCAAATCATGGAATTCCATTGCAAGTTTTATATAATTTGAATCATAGTCCTTTGTATGATCAAGCCAACGATCAAGAAGGAAATATAATTTAGTTTCATCACCGATTTCTCTCCCGAGGGATAAACCTTGCATAGTTCTCTTATTGAATAATCCTTTTTGAGATAGCTGAGAATGCATATATGCAAGATCATTGTAGGCTCTGAGTTCAAACCTAATTTCTTTTAGATTTTGAGAGTCAATAATTAAATTTTCCACATATTCGATTGACTCTTTGTATCTTTCATAAGACCATAATATGTCTGAATGTTTAAATTTTAATACTAAGATTTCATAGTTTAATGGATAATCAATTAGTTTATCAAAATATTTAAAATATAATTCTTCATTAAATGGCCCAGAAGTACCATTAATAAGACGAAGGTACCTTACCCGAGGCCATTTAGGCATACTATACTTCTCAAAGGCAATCCAATAAACTTGATTGTAAATATTGAATAATTCTTGGAAGCTATTTTTTTCATTTTTTTCAAATAAAATTTGCAACAATGCACTACTACCAGCAATATAATCCTTATATAATTGATTATAATTGAACTCTATTATTTTATCTTTGAGTGAGATGTATTTTTCAACTTGTTCAAATAATGCTTTATTATCACTATTTGATCGATTCAGAAGCACATTAGAGTATTGTAATTTTACTATTTTAATCCATGTTTTAAAATCATCTTCAGTAATAACGTTTTCGATTTCTGTAATTAGACTATCGAGCCGTTGAAAATCGTCATCATTTTTGGTTTGAATTGCTACAAAGGAATAGTATTGATTTATAGGTTCTAATAAAACATCTACATAGCGCTGATTTGAAAAAAGTAAATCATAATTTTCTATTATCATCTTTCTAATTTTATCAAACTCTTTATTATCTGTATAGTATGAATACATCGCATAATCAAATTTTTCCATATCTCTATAAAAATCATAGTTACTTAATAATGAATCGGCATGTTGATAGTATTTTTCTGTTATTTTTTCATCAAGGTTTTGGTCCTGACGTGTTATAATACGTTGAGCGGTGATCCAATATTCATTTTCATGGTCATTTTTATCCTTTAATAATTCCTCTGTTTTGGTAAGAACATTATCCACTTTTCTATAATAATTGGGATCATAACTAGATGTCCTATTATAGAGTATAAAAGTATATCTTAATGCCAAAGGTACATAGTCCACCTCGTTAACTAAGTTGAGCGTTATTAAAGCTTCTTTAAGATATTTTTCTCCATCTTTTTTATTGGACTTTTTAAAGTAATATTCAGCTAAATCCAGAGCTTTATCAACTGCCTCTGAATTATTATTCAATATTTTTAATCCATTAAAACTTTTTATCGAATATTTTTCATACCCAGGCATATCTCCTTTTTTATCCATGTTTTCAGCTATTAACAAATTAAGGACTGTAGTCATAGTCGCTTTTAGATGCTCTTCGGTGAAAGCTTCCCCTGTTTGACTCATTATCATATCATTTGACATAGTAATGGAAAGACATTCAGAATAATCATCCCAAATTTTTTCCCAACCTTTAGCTTCTTTTAGAAGGAAGCTATTTGCACTATCATACTCTTCCAGTTCACCTAATTGATTATTTATATAAAAAAGTAAAGCCCATGACTTTTCACCAAAACCAAGATAAGATTTATTCTTAGCCTTTTCGTAAAGCGATATGAATTTTTCAAGAGTGACTAAGTTTTTTTGATGGACATATTCATACAAAGTTTCTAAACTGGTAAGCATGTCCATATCGACAGTGTTTTCAAGTTTTCTTCTTTTTAGGACCTTTTTACTTTGAGTGATATCGCTTTTATTGATAACATAAATATTATCGGAGGTAACATTATTTGCCACATTTTCAAAATAGTGCAGCAGAGACTCTCTTGTTAAGTGTGCAAAGAAAATAGAATTCTTTAGATCCTCATTGCTCTGTAGAAGATTTTGAATTTTTTTGTAGTAATTTTCTTTCCTTTCCCCATTTGAAGACCACCACCAAAGTTTGGTATTGATACTAAACATTTTAGTTGGAGACTGCTTTACTTCAGGGTTATCTAACATAGTAATAAATTCTTCTTCTACTAAGACAAACCCCTCAGTAATCTTTTTCAAAGAAAGCAGTATATATTTATAGTAAAACCATTTATCAAATATTCCATATTTAACTGACTGACTTAAGTAAGTTTCATATTCACTCACTAAACTAGATAACGCAACTTCATTGTTTTGGGCAATATATCTATTTGCTTTCAATGCGTTAAGAAAATCTGCGCCTACATAATAATTAATTTTTTCACACTCATTTATTAAGCTGTCAATTTCTTCATCGATATCTGCAAAACATCCATTAGCTAAATCATCATCTAATTGGAAAATCTTATTATCTATCTCGAGGATTTTATCGGTGACTGTTTGTGCAAAAAGTGAGCTAAATGTAATTACAAAGAAAAAGGAAAATATCTGCACTTTCATCACCATTTGTATCTAAAGAATAATTATCAATCACTCCACTGATAAAATATCAGACACTTATCAAGATTCGCCCATTATGATAAAAGGGGCCCAAAAGAATGGATGATCAAATCGTGTCTCATTTTTCAAGTACATTTTGGCAAGCCTCAATGATTCTGACTTAGAATTGCCTGACTTTAAAAATTCATAAAATTTCATAAATAATATGGCTGTCGATTCATCTTCTACATCCCAAAGACTAATAATTACACTCTTTGCTCCA